>Ga0075436_100002943_pt1 | contig 11676 bp, 8 predicted proteins | sample RhiMethybrSRZTD5_FD_75303 | JGI IMG/M metagenome (GOLD analysis project Ga0075436, IMG submission 75303) | Populus rhizosphere microbial communities from Tennessee, USA - Rhizosphere MetaG P. TD hybrid SRZTD5 | ecosystem: Host-associated > Plants > Roots > Rhizosphere > Soil | place: USA... | reverse complement strand
AGAGCCGATCATCCCGAAGTCTTCTTTCGTAAGGTCGGTTACTGTTCGCAATTCGATTCGTTCCCGCGCGCGCTGACCGGATTTCAATTCATCAACTCGTATCTTCGCGTTCACGGGCGGTCGAAGCAGGAAGCCCGGGACATGGCATGGAAGGCGCTACATCGAGTCGATCTGCTGGATGCCGCGCATCTCAAAATCGGCGCATACAGCAAAGGCATGCGGCAACGTGTGAGGCTGGCGCAATCGATCGCGCATGAGCCTTCGGTGATGATTCTGGACGAACCTCTGAACGGACTCGACCCGATGGCTCGCGCCGAAACGATTCGCTTGTTTCGACAACTCGCCGGCGAAGGTTTGCACCTGATCATCTCGAGTCACATCCTCCACGAAGTCGATATGATGAGCGACCAGGTGATCTTGCTCAACAACGGCTACGTCGTCGCCGAAGGCGAAATTCACGGCGTGCGCGACGAGATGGAAGAGCATCCGATGCAGATCCTGATTCGCTGCGACCGTCCGGGCGTTCTTGCCGCGCGAGTGTTCGAGCAGGACTCAGTCGTCGAAGCGAAGATTCATAAAGACCGCCACGGTCTGTTCATCAAGACCCGCGATGCAGATGCGTTTTATCTGCTGTTGAACAGCATCGTCGTAGATGAGGGCTTGACGGTCGAGTCGGTCGCGCCGGTGGACGACGATATTAGCGCGGTCTACCAGTACTTGATCGGAGGAGGTGAAGCGGCGTGAGCGCATCAACGGAAGCCATTGTGGAGGCGAAGCTCAGCTCGCGACGCCCGTGGTCGTTATGGGCTTCTCAAATCGCAGCGATCTTGCGGCTCGAGGTTAGAAAGAACTTCATCGGCAAGCGGGCGATTCTGATGTACATGCTAGCAGCCATGCCAATTCTCTTGATGGCAGCCTTATCAGCTCAAATCAGTTGGCAGCAATCACGCAACAACAACATCGGCGAAATCAATGTCGTCTTCGCAAACCTTTACGAAGGTCTCATCCTGCGAACAATTATCTTCTTCGGCTGCGCGTGGATCTTCATGAACCTGTTTCGCGGAGAAGTTGTCGATCGCAGCCTTCACTATTATTTCCTCTCCCCTGTCCGCCGCGAAGTGCTGGTCGTCGGCAAGTATGTTTCTGGTTTGATCGCAGCCGTGGTGTTGTTCACGATAAGCACCGCGGGTTCGCTGCTGCTTCTTTACGTCGGGTTAGGCTCCTCGGGCGCAAACTACTTTTTTGACGGCGCAGGCAAGAGGCAGGCGATTGGTTATCTCGGCATCACGATACTCGCGTGTATTGGTTATGGCGCGGTGTTCATGGTTATAGGCCTGCTTTTTCGCAACCCGATCATTCCTGCGCTTCTGATTTACGGATGGGAGTGGATCAACTTTCTACTGCCGCCCGTCTTGAAAAAGATCAGCGTGATACATTATCTGCATTCGCTCGCGCCGGTGCCGGTCCCGGAAGGTCCGTTCGCAATGGTAGCCGAACCTACGCCCGCTTACCTTTCTGTTCCCGGGTTGCTGCTGATGACTGCCGTTGTGCTTGCGCTAGCGAGTTTTCAGATCAGAAGGATGGAAATCAAGTACGGGGGTGAGTAATCGATTGTTCCTTGAAGGGTGACCCGTATTTCAATCTTCGAACTGTCTTCCGACCGCGCTGTTAATCTTGGATGCAGATTTGCTCGGGGATAACCGCGGCGAACAGCGCTGCTGGACGATCCTCAACGCCGAGAAGCAGATGATGTTGAGTATTCAAGTGAATGACGCGGTCGATACCGACGAGATGTTCAAGGTGTTGAGGGCGACGCGCTCGAGCCTCGAAGAAAGTTTATTGAAGACAACGCGCTGGATGTGAAGAATCTGAATATCTCACTCTCATTTGTTCGGTCTCAAGGCGCAGCATATTAGAGCCACTGAACAATCTTTGCAGTGCGAACTCCCGATCGCGGGTTCCAGATCTTCTCTACCTCAGCTCGAACGCAAGAAGCTCTTTGTGATCTCTCGCTAGACTCGTAGTGTGGCAGCTGTTACCGCACGGCCGGCTGCTTGCAATCTCACCGAGAAGCATTAGAATCATCTCACTCCGAATTGGACTCGGCGCTCGGGTCTCATCAGGTTCCGCTTTCAATAAGGCCGCCAGTCCTGACCAGGTGAGGACTCGCCCGGAGAAGAAGTATGAAGTACGAAAATGAGATATTCATCAGCTACGCTCACATCGACAATGAACCTCTTGCCGAAGGTCAAACTGGGTGGGTGCAGTTGCTCGATGAGAGGCTGAGGAAACGGCTGGCGCAACTTCTGGGGGAACCGGCGAAAATATGGCGCGACCCAAAGCTGCAAGGCAACGATGAGTTCTCCGAGATTCTGGTGGAGAAGGTTTCCAAGGTCGCGCTTCTGGTTTCGATCATATCGCCCCGCTACCTCAAATCGGATTGGTGTCTGAGAGAGATCAACGAATTTTGTCGTAACGCAGTGTTGCAGGGAGACCTGACGCTCAACGGCAAGTCGCGAGTGTTTAAGGTGGCGAAGTCCTTTACGCCGCGCGGTGGTCATCCGCTCCCGGTTCAAGGACTGCTCGGCTACGACTTTTATGAGTATGACGAGATGTCGGGCCGCGCTCGTGAGTTCAGCCCTGACATCGATCCAAATCGCGACGCCAGGTATTGGGAGAAGTTGGAAGACCTGGCTTGGGACATCAAAGAACAGATTGAGAGGCTGCGTTCGGATGATGAGCCGGCGGCGCCGACTTCGGCCGACTCGTCCGCCCCGGCGGTCTATCTGGCTGAAACAACTTATGACCTGAGCGAGCAGCGTGACAAAATCAAACGCGAGTTAACTCAACGCGGCCATCAGGTATTGCCCGACAAAGAACTTCCCTTGAGGGCTCCCGCGATTCAGGAAGCCGTTCGCGATTATCTGAAACGCAGCCGGTTATCGATCCACCTCGTTGGCGAAAACTACGGCATCATTCCTGAAATGGAGGCGGAACGCTCGGTCGTTCGCCTGCAGGAAGAGTTGGCGATCGAGCGCGGCGACGGTGCCGAGTTTTCCAGATTGATCTGGATGCCGCCGGGCTTGCACCCGAATGACGAGCGTCAGCAGAGGTTCGTCACCGATTTGCAGAACAGCTTCACCTCTCACAACGGTTCGGAGCTGCTTCAGGTAAAACTCGAAGACCTCAAGACCATTATTCAGACCAAACTCACTCAGAAGCCGAAGCTCGCGCCTGTCGCGGGTGAAGATGCCAGCGCAGTGCGCCTCTACTTGATTTGCGATCAGCAGGACATCGATGCGGTCGATCCGTTACAGAACTATTTGTTCGAGCGAGGTTTTGAAGTGACGCTGCCGCTGCTGGACGGAAGCGAAGCCGAAGTCTTACAGGACCACAAAGACAACCTGCTGCTGTGCGACGGCCTGTTGATCTTCCAGAGCCGAGCCAGTGAAGGCTGGCTGCGCATGAAGCTTCGCGAATTGCTCAAGCTCCCGGGTTATGGCCGCACAACGCCTTTGCGCGGAAAAGCAGTTTACATTACCGCCCCGGAGCTCCCGGCAAAGGAACGGTTCAAGACTCTCGAAGCTCTGGTCATCAAGGAGTACGGCCAGTTCAATCCAGCCGCGCTCGACCCGTTCCTGGCACAGATCAGCAAAGCGAACGGGGGCTCGCTATGACTGCGGAACGCCTCGAGACTTTTGCTGAAATCGGGACACCCGCCAATCCTTTTCCCGGCCTCCGGCCATTTGAGTTCGACGAAAGCCATCTCTTCTTCGGGAGAGACGGACAGAGCGAGCAGTTGATCGGCAAGCTCGGCCGCTCGCGCTTCTTGGCAGTGGTCGGCACATCGGGCAGCGGCAAGTCGTCGCTCGTGCGCGCGGGACTCTTGCCCGCGCTGCCGGGCGGATTCATGACCAGCGCCGGCTCCGATTGGCGGATCGCCATTATGCGTCCCGGCAATAATCCAATCGGCAACCTGGCGGAGGCCTTGAATGCTCCGGAAGTGTTCGGATCCGGGATTGAACAGAACGCGGCAATTCAGAACGCGATCGGAGAGGCGACTCTGCGACGTGGCAGCCTGGGACTGGTCGATGCCGTACGCCAAGCTGCGATGCCCGACAATGAAAACTTACTCGTCGTCGTGGATCAATTCGAGGAAATCTTTCGGTTCGCCAGAGTGTCTGAAGGCGAAACCTATCACAACGAAGCCGCGGCCTTCGTCAAGCTGATTCTCGAGGCGTCGCGACAGCGCGAGGTTCCGATCTACGTGGTGCTGACGATGCGCTCCGATTATCTTGGCGATTGCTCGCAGTTCTGGGACTTGCCCGAAGCCATCAACGAAAGCCAGTATCTGATCCCGCGCCTGACCCGCGATCAACTCCGCGAGGCAATCACGGGCCCGGCGGCCGTGGGAGGCGGCAAGATCACGCCTCGCCTGGTCAGTCGACTGCTCAACGATGTCGGAGATAGTCAGGATCAACTTCCGATCCTCCAGCACGCGCTCATGCGCTGTTGGGACGAATGGAAGGAGCAGCGTTTTAAGGTAAACGGCAAGCTCCATAAGGCAGTCCACAACGTGCGGGCGATTGATCTATGTTGTTACGAAGCGATTGGAGGGATGGCGGAAGCGCTCTCACGACACTCCGACGAAGCGTATGACGAATTGGATGAGTCCGGACGGAAGCTCGCCGAGCAAGTTTTCAGAAGCTTGACCGAAAAGGGTCCCGACAATCGCGAAGTACGCCGCCCCCTGACGGTTCTCGACATCTGCGCTATAACAGACGCCGCCGAGCAAGAAGTCATCGCCGTCATCGAGACCTTTCGCCGTCCCGGCAGATCATTCGTGATGCCACCGGGCGAAGTTGCTTTGAGCGCTCACTCACTGATTGACATTTCTCACGAGAGTTTGATTCGCAACTGGCAACGGCTCCGCGAGTGGGTGGAGGACGAGGCTCGGCGTGCCCGCACCTATCGGCGGCTGGCGGAGACTGCCGTGCTCTACGACACGGGCGAAGCCGCTCTCTGGCGCGACCCCGATTTGCAGATGGCGCTCGCCTGGCGCAAGCACGCCGAGCCCAACAAAGCCTGGGCGCGCCGCTATCATCCCGAGTTCGACGCCGCCATACAGTTCCTGGAGGCGAGCAAGCAGAAACAGGACGAGGAGATTGCCGAACGGGAGCGCGAACAGAGAGAAGGGCTCGCGTTCGCCGAGGAGCTGGCGGAGGGGCGGCGCCGGCAGCTCGAGAAGGAGACCAGATCTGCTTCTCGCTTGCGTCGTCTCGCCGTAGCGCTGGTCGTCGCGGCAGCGCTGGCGCTGCTGGCCGCGGGATTTGGGTTCTCAGCCTATCGCAAAGCCGAAGCCGAAAAGAAACGCGCGGAAGACCATCGCCGGCTGGCTGATAACGCGACTTACGTCGCGAATATGAATCTCGCCGGCGCTGATGATGCGCCAAGTACATATCGATTGCTTGATGCTTACTTGCCTGAAGACGATTCCGGGAAGAATGATTTGCGCAGCTTTTGCTGGTATTACCTCTGGCGCGAAAAACACGATGAGAAGGATACGCTGGAAGGCCACGGTGAGTCTGTCAGGTCAGTGGCGTTCTCGCCCGACGGGCGAACGCTGGCGGTGGCGCGTGATGACAAGACGGTGAAGCTGTGGGACGTGCAGAGCCGCCGGGAGCTGATGACGCTCGAAGGGCACGGTGATTCTGTCAGCTCCGTGGCGTTCTCGCCCGACGGACGAACGCTCGCCTCGGCAAGTGCCGATAAGACGGTAAAGCTGTGGGACGTGCAGAGCGGCCGGGAGATGAAGACGCTCGAAGGTCACCGCTCTCATCTCTGGTCCGTGGCGTTCTCGCCCGACGGACGAACGCTGGCCTCGGCGAGTGATGACAATACGGTGAAGCTGTGGAACGTGCAGAGCGGGCGAGAACTCAAGACGCTCCTAGGGCACAGCGCATCTGTCGAGTCAGTGGCGTTCTCGCCGCTCGACGGGCGGTTGCTGGCCTCGGGGAGTGGAGACAATACGGTGAAGCTATGGGACGTGCAGAGCGGGCGGGAGTTGAAGACGCTCAAAGGGCACAGAGCATCTGTCTGGTCGGTGGCGTTCTCGCCCGACGGACGGACGTTGGCCTCTGCCGCTTGGGACAGTACGATGAAGCTGTGGAACGTGCAAAGCGGACAGGAGATGAAGACGCGCTGGGCGACGCACAACACTTTCGTCAATTCAGTGGCGTTCTCGCCCGACGGACGGCTGCTGGCCTCGGCGAGTCAAGACAATACCGTTGAGCTGTGGGACGGGCAGAGCTTGCAGCCGCTGAACACGCTCAAAGGGCACAGGGGTCCTGTACGTTCAGTGGCGTTCTCGCCCGACGGGACACTCGCCTCCGCTAGCGACGAATTTGTAAAGCTGTGGGACGTGCAGAACGGGCACGGTTCGCTCGAATTGCACAGCGCATTTAGCCACCTTGCCGTGTTCTCGCCCGACGGGCGGACAATGGCGTCGATGAGTAAAGACAATACGGTAAAGCTGTGGGACGTGCAAAGTCGGCAGGTGCTGATGAGTCTCGTAGGCCATAGGCGTTTCGTCTACGCGGTGGCGTTCTCGCCCGACGGGCGTACGCTGGCCTCGGCGAGTGATGACAATACCGTGAAACTGTGGGACGTGCAGAGCGGGCAGCAGCTAAAGACGCTCGAAGGATACACCTCAGTGGCGTTCTCACCCGATGGACGGACGCTGGCTACGAGCGCTGACGGGACGGTGAAGCTGTGGGACATGCAGAGCGGACAGGAGATGAAGACGCTCAAAGGGCGCAGGATATTCGTCAGGTCAATAGCGTTCTCGCCTGACGGACGAACGCTCGCGTCGGCAGGTGGAGGCACCGCTTTGGAGGTAGAACCCGTGGTGACGCTTTGGGACGTTGAGAACGGCCAGGAGCTGAAGACGCTCAAAGGGCATAAGGGTCCTGTCTTTTCAGTGGCATTCTCGCGCGACGGAACACTTGCCTCCGCCAGTGCAGACAAGAGAGTTAAACTGTGGGACGTGCAGAGCGGACAGGAGCTGAAGACGCTCGACGGGCACCTGGCTCCTGTCCGCTCAGTGGCGTTCTCGCCCGACGGGCGGACGCTGGCCTCGGCGAGCGATGACTACACGGTGAAGTTGTGGGACGTACAGAGCGGGCAGGAGCTGGAGACACTGAAAGGGCACAAGGTTAATGTATGGTCAGTGGCGTTCTCGCCCGACGGGCGGACGCTGGCCTCGGCGGATATCGACAACACGGTGAAGCTGTGGTTCGGCGCGACTGATGAAGAGGTGGCGAGACAAAGAAACAAGTAACGAAACAGGGCGCGCCGAGCGCAGCAGAGCTTCGTGAGTCCCTGACTTAGATATCCAGCCCCTTCACATCGAGACTCGAGAATGACTCGCTTAGTGCTTGCTGGTGTTACTTGCGGGCTCTTCCTTTTGCTGGTGCACGTTGACCCATATCGCATTCTCGCGAGAGATCAACGACTCAACCCGATCGACAAACAGAGCTCGCTTGTCGGCCGCGGTTGCGTACGGCCCGAGATCTGCCTCACAAAAGTATTCTTCCTGTCGCAATGTCTCGGCGACCTGCCGATAATTCATCCAGTTCTCCTGAAACTTGAATGCTTTCAGCGCGGATGTGCCGATGGCCAGTATCAGTGATAGCCCCGCCGCGGCCCATTTGTAGTTGTCGGAATAGGAAACAACTACTACTGGCATGACCGCCGATATTGTAATGACACTCCACTGGAATAAGCTGTACAGCTTCTTGTTCGTTCGTGCCTTCGAACTGTAGTAGTTGATCTGCTCGCGGTAGCGCACTTTGAGATACTCGTCGAATTTTTCATCAGTCATAGTGTTTTCACAGCCTCTGCGAATCTTTGATAAGCCAGCGGCTCCTTTCAAAGTTGAGTGACACAATCGCGAAGACCGATTAGATGAAGACGAAACGGTGTATCTCTCTTTCCCCGGGCCCGTCCAACGCTTGTTTGGATGCGGCCAACTCTAGTTGGCAACGCGTTGTTTGTCAATTTGTGAACTGTCCTAATGTGTGTTGCTGAAATCGGGCCGCGCCAAGGACTGATAGTCAAAAGGGCACCCTTCAGTCTCGATAAAAGAAGCGGTCTCTGTATTCGGAAGGACTCAAGTCATACTGCCTTCTGAAATGTTTCGCGAAGTGGCCCTTGCTATTATAACCGACCGCTGCCATGACTTGCTTGATACTAAAGAAAACTGGTCTTTAGGAGCCAGCTCGCTTTTTCCATCCTCAGTCTCATCAAGTAATCTATTGGCGAGAATCCAGTCTCGATTTTGAAAGTGCGACTAAACAGGTCCGTTGAAATATTGACTGCTTCGCTTATCTCGTCCAGAGCAATTTTCCGCTGGTAATTCTCATTCATGAAATCAATCCCGGCTTGCACTCTTGCTTTTGCTATTCTTGGAATTTCTATCTCAGGCTCGTATGCTTGTTCAATCGGCGACCGCGAGAGCATGACAGTAGAGCGCCGCTTGCGTCTCGATCTGACATCCGACAGCGTTTCTTGCCACTCAGGATAGAACGGGCCGAACGGAGATGACACTGCTACGCTGCGGCATTGTGTGCCTCGCTGAGTCTGTTGTTTGCGATCAGTTCCACCGCGCACGAGTTAATCACTTCAAAGTAATTCAATGGCTCGGCATAGCCGAGTAGCGGAAGCAACTCCTCAAGGTCTCTGAGTGCGGACATGTGAAAGCCTTCCATTGATTTCAGAGTGGCAATGCCGGTGGACGCCTTGATGAAATCTGAAAGAGTGGGCCGCGTCTTTAGTGCCTCAGCATAGAAGTGAAATGCTTGCTCGATACTACCTTGATACACGTCGAACGCCGCTCTTGAGATCAGCGCTTTTGCCTTGTAGGTCTGTGTCTTTTCAACGATTCGTTCCAGGATGTCAGAATGAAATTGCAACTCCTGACACTTACACCATACAAGATAATACTGCGCTATTAGTTGATACTCTCTTATCGGAATGTTGATGAGGAGTCTTGCCAGTTCCCTGACCCGTTCCACTTGGCGGAACCCATGAGCTGATTCGATGTGTCTAAGTATGCGGGTTCCTAATTCTTCATAGGTCGGAATCCCACGGAGTAAGTGCTGATAGAATTCCGCAGCCCGACTAAAGGAGGGAAAGATGAAAAGATTACTTTCCGTCTGTCTACTCATGCTGTGTCTATGCTTGCCAGTCTTCGCAGGGCACAACATAATCGGCGGCTACTGCGACTGCGGAGCGCCCGGCTGTATCTGTGACCTTGGCGAAAGGCCGCTGAGCAGTAGGGCCAGCGTGTCGAAAGAATCTAATCACGGTAAGCCTGCCGATTTAGGTTCAGAGACGCTCTCGGTGTTAGCTGTGCTGCTTCTAGTGCTTAGATACAAAGCCTAAGCAAGTTGGACAACCTAGCGGGACTGTCGCTCTTGTGGCGACTAACTATTTGTTCGTCGCGCGGAGTGTACAGAATACCAAAGAGGCAAGCGGTAGGCAGGCGCACAATCCTCGTGATCGGGGCACGATTTTGGGTTCAGGCTGCGAGCAGTTCCGGTAGGGTCCAAATGTGATCCATGATTCCTGCTTCTCAAGCATCCCATCTTCCTTCATAGAGCGAAGAAAGGTTTGGGTCTTCTGATTTGCTTGACCGCCTTGGCATACTCAGATAGTAGCATAGGTGTCAGAGGGTGAAACAAGAATCTTTTGGGTCAGCAACACACATTAGGACAGTACCAGTTCCAGTTGGGTATTGTAGAGCGATGTAATTGTAGAGCGATGTAATTGACTTGGAGTATCAATTGATATATCGTGCTGAACCCTACTAGACTTTCACATTCGGGTTGGGTGGTCTGCATAAGATTGATCTGATTCACATTGGTTTCCTCAGCACGACTTATGAATACCAATTCGATAAAGAATCATGCTGACCGCGAAGCTACTGACGGTCTGATGGACAGCGTTGAATGGCTCAAAGTCCTTCTTTCCCTTGTTGCTGCTGCCCTACTCGTCGTTATTTTCTTGGCTGTCCCTGTGGACAATCAGAGCGCGCGGTGGCTACAGCTTGTGATGGCGGCCATTCCGAGCGGCCTCGTGGTACTCATTGCGGTGCCAATAATCTACTTTATCTTGGAGAAGAAGGGACTCACCCGGCAAATGCAGCTTTCTGAAATGGCTGATGCCACGCGCACACAGCTATTCAGTCCAGACGACGATCAACTCGACAGGGTTGTTGGAGCGATTGCAGACAAACTTGGAAAGAACGGGTTGTTGACCTCCGACACAGAGTATCTCGGGGACTTTTTCACAGCCGCGCGTCGTATTAAGGCAGCCATTAGTGACGGGCGAGCCCGTCATACAGTTAAGATCCGCGTCATTACTGCGCGTGGTACGTTTGAGTCCTTCCTCAACGAAATTGCGGACACCTACTTAGGAACACTCGATGTTGAACTTCAGGTAGCGGATCTCTCCACGCTGCCCCAGACAATGGTCGACCCACGGTGGGAACTGGAGCAAGAAAAGACAGTCGCTAGGATCACTGAGTACTGCCGCGTTAGGGGTTATAAGCTAAGTGTCTGGCGATATCCGTATTCAACCAGCGTCATTGGGCACCTTATAGATGATCAACATCTGCTTATGGCATATTACTTTTGGGACAAACGCACTGGAACGATTGCCGACTTGCAGGAATGGTATTTGTATTTTCGCCGTAGCCCATCAACAAGTAAGTTCTTTGAACTATTCGAGAATTGGTTTGACTTCGCACCCCGGACACCTTGGCACTATGAAAGTTATCAACCACAAAAGCACACCCCATCAAAGTCCTAACGTGATGCTGGTACACGGCGCAATCCGCCGGCCAGTCACGTCAGTATGGATGGAATCTCTAAGATCTCATCTCGCGAACGAAGGGTTTCAAGCAGAGTGCTTTTTCTGGTCCGGCATACCGTTGCCCTCTTCAACAAAAGCGGCAGCAAAAGAGTTGATCCTTCGTCTAGAGCAACTAGGCAGCCGTCCAATTGCTATCTGGTGCAAGAGCACGGGTGCCGACGTCGTGAACCTTGCAGCACAGCAAATTCGACCTGACTTGGTTTTGCAAGTGGCTCCAACCTTCGCCGCAAGTAATGAGCTCGTGGATCGCTTTGACCGAGTGACCGTCCGGCTAAGACACGATGCATTTTTGAGTTTCTGGGAAAGAACGAGGATAGTACATCAACTTGACGATGCAAAAGAAACACAATACGTCATTGTCGGTCCTTCCAACATCGGCCACCACGAACTCAATTATCCTGTTGACGCCGTTCTATCATCCGGTAGAACTGTATCTTTATATACTCTTTACACCGAAATCCTAGACACTGCTAAGAGAGACTAGAGCCTTCCTGAGTCTCTTCACCATAGAGTTCAAGGATTGGATTGCAATCTGGGCGCTGTCTCAGTCTGAAGTCACTTGGGTGAGCGCTTGCAACCTTATGGGCGTTTCCCATATTCTCTCGCGCGTTGCAAAGAGTCGCTGAATTCAGTCCTTGGATCGAAATCATCAAGTGAACAATCGACGCGAACAGGTCGGGTGGTACTTCTATGACTGGGCCAACTCAGCGTTCTACACAACCGTCATCACGGTTTTCCTTG
>Ga0075436_100002942_pt1 | contig 11678 bp, 1 predicted proteins | sample RhiMethybrSRZTD5_FD_75303 | JGI IMG/M metagenome (GOLD analysis project Ga0075436, IMG submission 75303) | Populus rhizosphere microbial communities from Tennessee, USA - Rhizosphere MetaG P. TD hybrid SRZTD5 | ecosystem: Host-associated > Plants > Roots > Rhizosphere > Soil | place: USA... | reverse complement strand
AACACGAAGATATAAGATCACGTCGAAGGTCCCAACCGTTCTTGATCTGTACTTCTTCATGTTCGAGGACTCGATCGTGGGTGAAGATAACACCGGCGGTTCGGGGCAAATCACGATCACGAAGGTCGAGACTTTAAAGACCTCACTTTTTGCTAAGGAATAGGGCCGGCATGCCGTACCCGTGCGGCCGATAATCTACTCGTCCTCTAGATAGCATGCGGAGCGGATTGGGAGCGCAATTGGGCGCTCCCGATCCGTTCGTGCTGCGCTCTGCTCACAACCAAACCAAGTGAGGCTTCGCTCATGGCCAACACGTATCTGCTCAACGGCACCGTCAGTCCCATCAGTGTCAGCGTCAATACCGGGACGGATATCCACCTCGATGCGCTCGACATTCAGACACCCAACCTCAAAACGACAGCGAAGCTCGGTCTGGCCAGTTCAACAAGTCCGGGCGTCCTCGGTATTGGATCCAACGAGGTGGTGGTGAAGATCGCCGGCATCCCGACCACGTGGACCGTAGAGCTTGGCCCACCTGTGACCATCGCGCTGGACGTGCAACTGATCATCTTTAAAAACAAGTTGCAGCCGAAAAACACGGTGGGGACCGCGGGCTTCAAGGTTACGAAAGTGTCTCCAAAGGAGATTGTGGCTCGCGGCGAAGGCGGCGAGACCGGAGAAAACAATATGGATTCCACCCAGCCACCGAGTCATCGCAAGCCCCCGGCCGTGCGCGGAGCGACATCGGGTGAACTGACCTTCAAGTTGCTCGCCTCCGACATCAAGGGCGCCTTGTACGAAGCAAGCAACAACACCACGTCAGGCCCCGGAGTTACGTGGACCTATTACTATCTCTTCGCCGCGGGTACGCCACCGCAGTCTCTCACTCTCCAGGAGAGCTGGGATAAGGTCGGGGCATACGTGTTCCTCAGCGCTCAGGCGGATCCGCGCACGTTGCTTACGGAACTCGGTACAGCGCTGAGTAAACAGGACACTAACTTCTCGCGTCTTGCCTGGCGCGTTTCCGCCGGCCAGTACAACGTCGTCCAGTCTTCCACCGCTTCCGCGCTGGAGTCGGACGCCACCTTTGCCATCGGCGGCTGGCGATTGTTGCTGCGCAGAAATACGAGACTCGATATCGACACCAAAGCGCTTGGCATAAAACTGCTAAAGGCTTCGGCCGAGCAGACCATCCTGGTGCAGTTCGAAAGGAACCAAAACCCCCAGCCCATCGGCACCCGCCCGGAAGAAATCCTGCTTCCGCTCGACGGACTTCATCGCGGCACGCTGACGCTGGCCTGGGTCTGGGACCACTACCAATTGGGCAACGATCTCGGCGGCAATCTGCGAATGTTCTACGGAGCGGACGCCGCGTCCGCTTCCGTGGCCCAGTATCCGCTCTTTACTCCCGCGAGCGATCCGGGTCCATTCCCACAGAACAACCTACCCTTCTTCGTGTACCTGCAACCACTGGCCCCCCTCGACGGGTCGCGAACACGCCTTGCTCTAGACCTCGAACTGCCCAATGCGCTGACCTCGAAGTACCTGTCGAGTACAACTAACGCCCCGGTCAGTCTCAAGCCGGCGGCGCCATCCAACGGAGGTCTTAGCGCGGGCTTCGGCTTCGCCAAGAACACCGGACTGCAGCAATCAGATTGCTACCTGTGCCCGGTCGGAGAGTTCGAAGTCGGGGCACCGGGCGTCGACGACAGCGGCACTCGTGTACAGATCCGCGGCGGCACAGCCGGCACCGAGTACGTGCTGGTCGAGCCCGGCGACCGCCTTTCATTTGAGAATGGCAAGCCAGCCTTCGCTCGGAACTACCAACCGCAAGGCGGCGTACCGACCGATCTCGACGACGCGCTCACCACAAGTTGGGTGCGGGTGATACACAAGAACACATTGAACGCCGAGCAAGCCAGCGAGATCGTCGACACAAGCTACTGCGCGCAGTCGTCCGCTTCGACCTACTTTGGCGAGGCGGCTGTCGGGTCTCCCTACGCCTATCCGATCGCCGTGGGAGCCAGCCTGGTGCAATTCAAAAAACCAGTCAAGGGCGACCCGCTCTTCCCCATGCTTCCCTACGGAGGGGTCTTCTACCAGAACGAGGAGGAGGGGATCCCGAATCCAAACCCCAACCTGTCAGCCAAAGAATTGGGCTCTATCGAGCAGCAGGTAGTAGCCCGCGACCGCCGCGCCAAGCTGAAGCCGCACTTCGACATGACGTACGGGCCGATCTTCTTCGATACTTCAACCAACGTCGCCTTCAACGGAGGCTTCGCGCGGACGCCGCTGGGGTTGCTGGCCGAACTCAACCGGGCTGGTGGCGGCCCGCCGTCGGGGACCATCAAGGGTATCCTTCTGGCGCGCAGCCCGCAGATACCGACTCAACTGCTGTCGCTCAACGCCGACCTCAACAACAAAGTCGTTAACCCGGTGTTCACTAACACGGTCCTCAACGACAACCTGTTCCTGGTCGCCACCGACGCGCAAGCCCTCGATCCCTTCGCAAACAAAATCACGCTCGGCGACTTCACCTTTCGGATGGACCTCGGCGAGAGCGCTTCTCAGACGATCGCATTGTTCAAATTCGTACCCGGAGTTTCGGCGCGGACGTTGATCGGCGACACCCACGCGTGGGACACGCTCATCAAGGACGCTACCCCAGGGAAGATCACGGCGATTCAGGAGCGACTCGAGGCGTATCTGGTGGCAGCCGATAACGGCGGCGCTCTCTACGCGGACTTCCGCAAGATGATCGACGATCCCAACTGGAACGGCGTGCTGTTCTTCAACGTCCCGCTCGATTACAAGGAACTGCCGCTCGATATCCAGATCCTGCTCGGCGGCATCAACGGGCCGCTGTTTGCTCATCACTTCGGCGTCACGATCAACCAGGTCGCCCAAGACGGCAAGTCACTGGACCAGAGTTCGCTATTCTCTGTGATCAACTATGAGGCGGACTTCGTGACGCCGACGGCGTACCCGAACTTCCAGGTACTGCTGTTCAATGTGCGCTACGCCAACAGCAAACTTGCCGTCTTCGATTCGAAGATCGCCTTCAGCATAAAAAATCTGTTCGGCAATCCTGTGACACTCAAGAAGGCCCCTCCGCAGGACAAACCCGCTTCGGGCACGATCGTTATCGACGGCGTGTACACGCTTTTTGAAGACGGCACCGGCTCGCTGGTCTTCTCTACCAAGGAACTGCGCAGCTTCGCCTACGATTTTGATACCGGCAAACTTCGCGTCTGCGAGGCTCAGTCGGTGACGGCCGCTACGCTGGTGCCCGTCACTCAGAGTGTCACCGGCGACACGACGCTCGCCACTTCTCAGTTCAAGCTCAGCGGACTGCTGGCCTTCAAGAAAGACATCGGCGGCGACCTCTTTTCCTACGGCAAGGTCACAAACGACGTGCCCGACGAGGGTCTGGCCATCGCCGGCTACGCCTTCGCCATGGAGACTGAGATCAGGGGCGACAACGCCACGCTGAAGCCCATCAACACCTTCCTCGACGGGTTGCGAGTGGACCAGATGTTGAGCAAGGCGCGTGATGAAAGCCTCAAACGCACCTTCCCGAGCGCCATCGAAGCCGTCACCATCACACCGGCCGGACTGCGGCCCACGGCTACCGGCGAGTGGAAGGTCAAGGTGGACGGTTCATCCTTCGATGCGGCGCCGAAGTACAGCCTGACCTTCAACGTACCGCTGGGTACACTCGGCAATCTGCTCTCGACCAAGACCGATCTCACCGCGCAACTGTTCGTCGGCTGGGTTCCGGGAGGCGCGGCAAACCAAGCGGACACGGTCGGGCTTGTTCTGAGACTGCCGGCCCAGGTGGCGGGACCTTCTGGTTTCCAGTTTGAGGGCATCATCTCTTCGGGTTTCGAATACGTCCAATTGAACCGCTTCAAATTCAGTTCGGGCACGGGCGGCGCCGACAGGAAAATCTATTGCTTGCTGTTCGTGCACTACCAGGGGTTCCTGCTCAACATGCTGCTTAATTACACCACCGGACCCAAGGACCTGGGGTTGTTCGGAGGTCCGAGCGACCCGGGCGGCAGCAACGCACTTTACTTTGGCGGCAAGTCCGTTGATTCGAATTGGAATGGGCCGTCGGTGAGCATACTCCTCGACGGTGTCCCGTCCGTTTTTCTCGGCCGCTCCTACGCGATCAAGACCGACCCGACGAATCCGAATGTCATCAGCGACGTGTTCGATAAGCTCAACCCGTTAACCGCAAAGACGGTCGAGGAGTTCGCCAGCCTGATTTACGCCAACGCCTCGTTGTACAACTCCGACGCGGGGATCGCTTTCGCGCTGAAGTTCAAATTCAAGAGCCTCGAGCTTACAGCGGTGCTCCACGACTCGACGTTCTACGGCGCGCAAATCAAGATCACGCCTGAGAAGAAACCGGACCCGCCTCCAAACGGCAACGGGAAGCTGCTCACTCAAGGAAGCACGGCCCTCGTAGCTAACGGCGATGAGAAGAAGAAGTCATTCAAGGACCAGATCAAAGACTTCACCTTTACCATCATCTACCGAAAAGTCAGCGACAACGTTGGGGTGTGGTCCGCCGACATCTATCTCAACCTCGGTCAGCTCAACATCGGCGCATTCCAGCTCTCACTGCCCAACTTCAGCATTTCAATCTGGACCAACGGGGACTGGCGTTTCGCAATTGGCTGGCTCTTCGAAGGCAGCGGCGCGACTCCGATCACCGTGCAGTTCCAAGCCGGACCCTTCCCGATCATCGCCAAGTGCGGCTTCTACCTTGGGAAGCTGAGCAGCGCCGCCGCGCCTGCGCAGTTCGGAACCAAGTTCAATCTGATCTGGACCTTCGGGCTGGGAATCGCCGCCGGCCTCGGCAAGGAATGGAAGTCAGGTCCTTTCAAGGCGTCGGCCAGCTTGATCCTCGGGCTCCAGGTGCAGGGTTTCCTCGCTTCGTTTTCCGGCAACATCAACGATGACGGAGTGGATTATTGGTGGTGGGGGATCAGCCTCTCGCTGACCCTCAACCTCGGCGGCAAGGTGGATTTCAAGGTAATCGTGGTCGACATATCGGTGATTGCAACAATCACGATCGCCTTTGCCTTCGAAACCAAGCACAGCTCGCCGCTGACAATGACCGCCCAGATCAAAGTCAAAGCATCGCTGAAAATCCTTTTCATCAAGATTACGTTCTCGTTTGAAGCCAAACTCGATATCTTCAGCTTCACGTTCGGGAGCGGCCCGGTCGCCAAGCTGAGCGGCCCGACTCCCACAGCGGTGCTCGAGGCTGCCCAGCCGACTCTTGTCATGCGGCCTCGGAGCTTCGATCCCGTACTGGTAGGCGAGGTGCGCCTCCGCGCCGCGGCCGTCGACGCACGCGCCGCCGGTTCGCCCGCCGCGTCCGTGGCCGCTGCGGCCAAGCTGGAACTGAGTATAGGGTTCGTGTTACAGCCCACGTCCGTCTCGAAGGACGCGATTAGCTGGGCTCCGCAAGGAGTCGGCACGCTGGTGATTACTACCGGGGATCAAGCGACGCCCTTCGGCAAGCTCGCAGCGGGTCTGGCGCAATGGTTGATCACGGCCTACGGCGGGACCGGCGCCTTCCAACAACAGCTTGAAGCCGTCGCCGCCGCGCTCGAGGTGGGCCTCTTCGACTCACAGGTGTCAACGGCACTCGAAGAAACGTTTACCTTCTCCATCGGGAAGACATTGACTCAAGAGGCCGACGTGGTAACCATGCCGGTGCATCCCACTCTGCGTCTCGAGTACGGCGGAAGCCCCGTGCAGGTCGCGGCCGACGCGACGCCGCGTTCCAGTTTCGGGGCGCAACGCGTGCCTTCGAATTACTTCGAGATGATCGATGCCTACTTCTCGGGAACGTCCGCCGTCAACGCGCTTCTGGCCGGGCCCGAGGGAGACCAATCGACTGCCGGGACGGTTTTCGACCAGTACTTCGTTATGCTCGCCGAGCAGTTGATCCAATTGCTTGAACAGACAGGGGCGCCCGATCTTCAAAGGGCGCTGGCCGAAATCGATTTGGGCGATCTGGGCGGTTTCGTCTCGCGCTTCCTGATGGGCGGGGTGCGGTTGCCCGATCCGAATCATGCGAACACGCTCGAAGCACTGTACGTTCTGACCGGACAGCAATTCCCCTTGAAGCAAGTCGAGGGCAAGTGGCTGCTTGAGTCCAAACTTGTGGGCACCGCCTTGACCCCTGCCTGGATCAAGGTCCAGACCGATACCACATCGAGCCTCGACCCGCGCATGGTCCATACCACACGTCCATCGGCGCCACCGTGGACCATCAGCCAGATGCGAGCGCTGGAACCCGCGCCCGTAATCTTGCCGATGAATGACAACCTTGCCTGGGAGGACGCAGCACGCAGCTCATTCGTCATCACTCGCTTCTCGGAAAAAGTCACCCAGGCGATTCGCGACTGGCGAAGCGAGACCGGCTCGACAACCGGTCCGTGGCTTTCGCAGAAACTCTTTGGCGGCGAGTCCGACGGCGACCAACAAGTGGACCTCGCGAAGGGCGGCGTCCCTTGGAAGGCGATCTCTTCTCTGCTGCTGCCGATTCGGCTGGCTTCTATTCCGGACCCGTCGGGAGCGCCGGGCGAGATTCTGAAGGATATCTTCTCGCTCCTGGGAACGGACGAGGCGAACCGTGCCGCGCTTCAGGCGCTATTGAACGACCCGAAAGTCGCCGTCACATCCGTTGATCTTTTGTATAGCCCGAGCCGCGGCACCTGGAAGTCCACCAAGATTCCACAGGTGTTGGTCCGCACTGATCTTTCGACCAGTAATGTTCCGGGCGTCGCAGCGCAGGCGGCCGTGAGTGACCACACTTCTCCCAACTGCTCCAATTACGCCAAGCTCGGAGCTGGTCAACTTATGCGATTCCTGCGCCTCGTCTGGGAGGTGTCGGTAGTCCACAGCGATGGCTTCTATCTGCAAGTTGAGAACCTCGATCTCCAGATGTTCGACCAGGGGCCGGCGGATCTCATGTTGTTGGTGCGCTTTGGCACGGAAGGCAGCATAGTTCCGGCGACGGCCTACCAGAACTCGCTGGTGGGCCTGGCTCCGGAGGCCGGAAAGGCCATCTTCAGCACTCTCGCGAGCACCGCCTCGGGCACTCCGGTTGAGGACTGGGCCGCGGCCTATCCCGGAGGTTCGGTGGGCTGGTCGATCACCTGGGACAACGCGCCGGACGAAGCCAACGCCACCAGCGATCGTTTCCTCGAAGGCCTCTACCAGATGGTTAGCTACAGGGTGGAGAAGATCAACGGACAAGGGACCATAACCAATTGGAGCCATCCGGTGACGGCTCAGGACGAGTCCCCCGAGCAAAGCAGCAAGACTACGTGGACTTACCAAAAGGCGTTCGAGACCGCACCCGTAACCGGCTCCGCGAACCGCTACGCGGACGTTAACGACACCTTTACCGTGCGTCTCTCTATTGAAGACATCTTCGGCAACACGCTGCCCGACTCGATGCTTCCCACCGTGGATTTGAAGGTAGTGTATAACGACGACATCCTCGGACTCGGCGACTGGGTCGGAACCCAGGCCTTCTACTTGATCGCCTCTGGTGGTGGGGGCAGCGTCGAGCTCAAACTGCAGCTCTCTTTAGACACGACGGTTGTGACGGACTCGGAAGGCTTGATCGATCCCGAGCAATTGGCAATGACCACGCTTCTCTACCAGCAGCTTGCCGACCAATTAACCGATCCAAACATGAGTGCGAAGGTGGATACCGGCAAGATCCTCGCGCCGGGACCGCTGAGCACGCTTACCAACGGGACGACGCTGCTCTCCGGGCTTTCCAACTTCGTGAACCAGATACTGGCGTGGCTTAAAGCTGGAGGGACAGGAACCCCCGGACCGGGTCCCGTGACGCTGTCGATGAACGTCGTGAAGTCGCAGCCTACCCAATGGCCCGGCGATCTTCAGGAGCTCGTGGTTACGTTGAGCCTCGAGCGCGCGGGCGTTACCGATGAGATTGCCAGTAAGGCTCCTGAAGTCCGGCGAGTCGAATCGACGGTGCAGCCGGTTGAGGAACCAAGCAGCGACCAGGATCCCACCGGACTCACTCCGTTCGCCGACAACTTCGAACGCGCTTATTACCCGTTCGACGGCCAGAAGGGCGTCGTGAAGGTGGCTACCGGGACCAACAGCGACCTGACCAGCACGCAATTTGGACGGCGCAGCATTTGGCTTCAGCGCTGGGGAATCGATGCCGGAACCGCGGTCAAGATCCTCAACAAGACGACCACCCCACCACAACCGCCGGTCTTCTACGCGCCGCCGCCGCTCTCTACGCAACTGATTACTCGCACGGTCGAAGGCCTGCGACAGTACGAACCGGGCAATCCGAACGTCTGGAAAGACGTCAGCCTGGTCTTCTCGTCGACCGACATGGACCAGTGGGCGGCCAACTTCCTGGCCACCGTCGAGACCATCTTCAGTCCGCAAATGTCGTCAGCGGTTGCCGTACAATCGACGCCCAGCAACGAGCTTTATGATCCATTCGTGGAGAACAAGGAATCCCTAGCCGGCAGCATCTCGCAGAAGACGGACTACATCTATGACGAGGTGCCAGGCACAGGCAATCCCGCTTCGGCAAAGGAGACGTGGCGGCAGGCGCTGCTGCGAACGCTTGAGAACGACTACGGCTTCTCGGCGCTGACTCAGCTTAAGGCGCTCGTCACCCTGCGCGGCAGCATCGAGCCCGGCGGTGACCCCAACAATCCTCCGCAACTTTACGGTGCGGTGCAGGTGCCCGGTGAGCCCGAGGATCAAAAGCTGCCCTACTCTCTCACTCCTACGAGACTGCCGCTGATGCAGGGTGCCAACTGGCTGAACTTCCTGGTTTCAGCGCAGGACCCGGCCGCGCAACGCGCATTCACCCTGGATCTCGACTACGAGGTCAACCAGTTAGAGCATCTGCGCGACGGTGCGGCGTCGGCTTGCGGATATACGCCGTCGAGCTGGCTCACCTTTGTGCTTCAGCGGAATCCGTTGCCGCTGCCACAGGAACGGGAAAACACGCTAACCCAGCCCATCGGCAACACTCGAATCCCGATCCCGTTGCGCAGTTATCCGCCTTTGCCGAAGCTGTTCGCCACAAGCGCTACTCAAAACGAGAACATTGACGCGATCTCAAAGGCACTCACATGGAAGTGCGCGGTCACCGTCGAGCGTTCGAGCGCGGACCAGGACTCGTTGACTCTGTCGCTGTCCTTCAACGAGACTGAAACGCTGGCACAGCCGAGCGAAGCCGCCGCGGCGCTGCTCGCCCTGGGCCGGCCTGCTCCGCAGAATCTATACGACGCGCTGGCGCGCTTCGTGTTCGAGTACCCTCAACTCAAACCCCTAATCGATCAGGTTGTGGACGGAAGTCCCAACTCGATAAAGGCCGTCCAGGACTTCAGCGAAATCATCGCAGGCGCGGCGCTCACCTGGCCCAAGTGGCAGCCTCCGCAGGCGCCGAAAGGCGGGCTGCTGCGGGCCAGCTCCAATTCTAACTTGGAGGTTTGGAACTTCGAAATTCAAAACGAAGAGGGCAGCGTCAATCTGTTGGTTAAGGTTAGTTCTTCGCGAGGGCAGAATCCGTTCCCGTGGCCGGCGATCAAAGGCTATACCAAGATCGATGAGAAGGCCGACACCGCCACCTATCAACCCGACCTCGGAGTCAGCCTGACCACACTGGAGCTGTCGTGGGATAAGTTGTACATACTCGACTACCAGAACGTGCGCCCAAGCGCTTACACAGAGCGCAACCGCAACCTGGCACTGCCGCCGCAGCAGACCAACCCGGCATTCGTCTACCGAACTGAAACCGTGACCTGGCCGACGCCGGTTGTGCCGCTGGTGAGCGTGGGCCGACTGATCGACCTGCCGTCGGGCCCATCGCTCAAGGTAGCGGTTGCGGACATGCTTACGCAACTGTCTACGGCGCCGCAGGGAAGCCGCTCCAACGGGACTGCCAAGCAACTCGATATCGAAACATCCATCGACTACCGCTACCTGGTCCTGGCCCACAAAGACAATAGCGTCTTCAGCTTGCTGCCTGTGTTCCTGCTCAAGACCCCGGTCACTGTCGGCGCCGTGGACCCGACCGCTTCGGAGATCGCCGGTAACCTTGCCGCCTGGCACAAGAACACAGGGGCGGAGTCCGAGGAGGCAAGCCTGCGCTTTGTGCTCACCATCTTCTCGACGACTAACGTGGACAACCAGAATCCTCTGCCGCTGGTGCAGTTCCCGGAACTGGTCATCCCAGTCGGTGATGAAGGGTGGTGGTAGATTTCTCCGGTGGTGATAGTGTGTTGGCGGGCTGGTATCCTGCCACGCGTTCGAGCCGCGTTCACGGGGCTTGCCGGAGGCAAATAGGCTAGCCGTTTACGGCTGGTTGGGCATCAAGAAGGGTTTCCGATCCGCGTGCGACGACGCAAAGATCCGCGACCTTCGCTTTCACGATCTCAGGCACACGTTCGGAATCCGGTTGGCCGATTCTGGTGCAAGCACCCGGACTATCATGGACTTGATTGGTCACAGTCAAATGGCAACAAGCCCCCGTTACACTCACGCAACCGACCATGGTAGGAGACGGGCAGTCGAGGCGCTTGCGTCGTACGCCCAGACGATTGTGACAAAAAACGAAAAGAGCCGGAACCGCTCCGGCTCGCAAGTGCTTGATTATATTGGTAGCGGCGGGAGGACTTGAACCTCCGACCTTGGGGTTATGAATCCCACGCTCTAACCACCTGAGCTACGCCGCCTTGTCTCCTTCAACAAGCGATTCGCTTCAGTATCAACTCGCCCTCGGACTGCGAGCATTCTAGCATTCGATTTTTTCTAATCGCAAGATGCGGTGCCTTCCAGCTCTTTTCACAAACACCAAAAAGTGCAAGCATAAAGAAGTCATACGTGTTGTGTGAGGTTAGACGAGCAATTGAAGCGTCAATGACGTCCAGATTACCCGGTGATCTCATCTCGGTAAGAACCAATGCGCATATCTCGGCGACAGTTCATCGAGCTTGCAGCGTCATTCGGTGCGGGACTGGCGTGGCGCTCGCCTCACGCGCGCGCTTCGGAGATTCAATGGCGGGAGCGTCGCGATCTCTATCCTCAAGGTGTCGCCTCCGGTGATCCGCATCCTGATTCTGTAATCCTGTGGACTCGACGGCCTCCGACATCCATAGGAGCCGCAAAAGAGCTGACGCTCGAGATTTCAGACGAGTCGACGTTCCGCCGAGTAGTCGCGAGCGCGAGAAGAGAGCTCACTTCGGAAACCGACTGGACCTGCCGGGTTCTGGCCGCTGGTCTCAAGCCGCGCCGAGTCTATTGGTATCGCTTCACCGACGAGCACGGTTTCGGTAGTCGAATTGGCCGGACGATAACCGCGCCGGCTCCCGCAGACGCGAAGCCGTTCAGCTTCGCCTTCGTGAGTTGTCAGAACGTTCAAGCGGGCGCCTCGAACTCTTATAGGCGAATGATCTGGGAGGATGAGCGCAAGCCGGCCTATGAGCAGCTTGGCTTCGTGCTTCATCTTGGTGATTTTGTTTACGAAGTCGTGTGGTACCCCGAAGACCGCCCTCAGGGCTATTACGCGCGCCGGCTTCGCGACATCGTTCGTTATCCGAGCGGCGAGAAGATCAAGGACTTTCACGTGCCGACAACAGTCG
>Ga0075436_100002941_pt1 | contig 11679 bp, 12 predicted proteins | sample RhiMethybrSRZTD5_FD_75303 | JGI IMG/M metagenome (GOLD analysis project Ga0075436, IMG submission 75303) | Populus rhizosphere microbial communities from Tennessee, USA - Rhizosphere MetaG P. TD hybrid SRZTD5 | ecosystem: Host-associated > Plants > Roots > Rhizosphere > Soil | place: USA... | reverse complement strand
TCCATCGCCAGCGTATCAATATAAAGGTGGCGCGACTCAATGTCGGCGTACTCCTGGCGGACCTCCTTGAACACTCGCTGCCAAAGGTCATGCGCGAAAGTCATCGCGTTTGACTTGTCGCTCATACAAACGCGCTTCAGGCCGCGTTGCCGCGCGTGCTCAAACGCATGCCGGATGATGCGCTCGACGCCTTTGCGCGAATTGACGTCCTCTTGCACCGCGATTTCATCCGCAGTGCCCTTCTTAAAGAATCCGCCTACGCCGACGTAAAGACCCTCCGTGTTTTCCCGGAAGACCATGAACTTCACATCCGCTTCAGAGCGCCCTCGCAACGGTGTAAGCCGTTCATGAAAGAGTTCCACAGGTCGCGCATTAACATAAAGGTCCAGCTTGAATCGCAGACCGAGCAAGATATCCGCCGCGTGTTGGTTGCTCGGCACTCGCGGGTCGCCCAGCGCGCCAAAAAGAATTGCGTCGAATTCATCTCGAAGCATTTCAACAGCGCCCGGCGGCAACGACACGCCATCGCGTAAATACCGATCGGCGCCCCAATCAAATTCCACAAACTCAATCGGTCGACGCGCCGACATTACTGCTGCGCGAATCACTCTCACAGCCTCAGGCGTAACTTCTTTTCCGATTCCATCGCCCGGAATCACGGCGATCCTCGCCGCCGCACCACCGCTCCGCATAGGAATCCCAGCCAAGACAATCCCTCCCAATGAAACGCCGCCAATTCTACTAGCCGAGCATTTCTTTCCGCACGGTGAGCGCCTCAATCCGATCCATGCGTGGTGCAAATCCGATGCCTGGCCCGGCTGGCACTGCAATCGTACCGCGCGGTGAGACTACCACTTCCGGTTCAATAATGTCTTCGGCCCAATATCTCTTGCTCGCCGCCACGTCTCCCGGCAACGTAAAATTTGGCAGCGTAGACAGCGCGATATTGTGCGCGCGGCCAATCCCCGCTTCCAGCATTCCGCCGCACCAGACCGGCATCCCGTTCGCCTCGCACGAGTCATGAATCCGCCGCGCCACGGTGTGCCCGCCGACCCTGCCCATCTTAATGTTGATGATCCGGCAGGCACCTAACTCAATCGCGGCCCGCGCCTGCTCTTCCGTGTGGATGCACTCGTCGAGACAGATCGGCGTCTCGAGTTTCTTCTGAAGCTCCACGTGCCCGTACAAATCGTCCCAACCCAACGGTTGCTCGATCATCATCAGATAGAAATCCTCGAGTTCCTTCAACAGCGGCCAGTCTTGCGCATGATACGCAGAGTTGGCATCTACCATCAGCTTGATGTTCGGGAACTCTTTTCTCAGCCGGCGCACCGGTTCAAAATCGATCCCTGGCTTGATCTTTATCTTGATGCGTTGGTAGCCAGCTTCAAGTTCCACTTGAACTGCCCGAACCAGTTCTTCAAGCGAAGCTTTAATTCCAATTGACACGCCGCTCGCGATTTCCTCTCGCTTCCCTCCGAGTAATTTCCACAGCGGCAAATTCTTTTGCCGAGCTTCCGCGTCCCAAATCGCAGACTCGATTGCGGCTTTCGCCATCTCATGCCCACGCACCCAATCCAGCAGAGCCCACACCTCCGCTGCCGACGAAAATTCCTTTCCCTTCAGGAACGGCCAAATGAAATCTTTCAAAACGTGCCAGACCGTTTCAACGGTCTCTGGACTATAGGTCGGCTTCTCCCCGGCTACGCACTCGCCCCAGCCAATCGTTCCATCGACGTTCGCTTCAACCAGAAGAATCCGGCGGACCGTGGTCCTCTCCATGCTCGTCTCAAACGGCACGAGCAGCGGCATTCGGATTTCTCGCAGCGTAATCCCATTCAGTCGCATGAATTCCTCTTAGAAATCACTCCATGGCGCCAGCACATACGCCGCGCCCGCCGCGTCCCGCTTGAGCCCAACCGCAGCGTATCCCTTGCTGAACCATTCGCCGAATTCCTTCCGTGCCCGAGCCTGTACTTCGTCCAGCCGGCCTGCTGGGTCTGCCTTGCGCGCTTCCAAATCCGCCGGCAGTGTCACGTGCGCCGCGTCTAGCGCAGGCTCGATGTTCCCTGTCGCCACCGCGGCGACCACTCGGGGAGAATCCAACATCCATTCCGCCACGAGGCGGTCCGTAGGCATGCCGCGATGTAGAGGGCTGGTCGTCAGGCCGTATAGATTAGGCAAATATTGGCGAGCGATAGCGCCAAGCCGGTTGAGATTGAAGTGCGCATTCCGAGTCTCAAGCGGGTCAAACGTCCATTCAATCAAGCGGATGCCGCGCCCCAAGGCTTCTTCTCTTTGATAAAGCTTGAGCTGCCGCCCCACGCCGCGGTCACGGTAACTGGCCAAAACGCCGGTCATGTGGGAGTGGAGATACGGCACGCCGTGGCGCACGCCGGCAAGTGCCAGCGTATAACCAACTAACTTGTCGCCCTCAAACGCGCCCAGGACTTGTCCGCCGGTGAGTGCCGCCACGACAAATAACGTGGCGGGCTCGACCTCCAGTTCGTCTTCTCCCCAGATTTCGCGTTGCAATTGCACGCACGCGTGAAACTCCTCGATTGCATCGCAACTCCGCACAACGATGGCCGTCGTCATCGCGCAACACCGGCCGCCGTCGCTTCCAAACCTTTCGCGCGTTCCCAAAGGGCTTCCATTTCAGCGCGAGGAACATCGACCAGCTCTTTGCCGTTTTCGCGCGCGAGCCGTTCCATCTCCCGGAATCGCGCCGCGAATTTCGCATTCGCCTTCTTCAGCGCAATCTCCGGGTCAACATGCAGAAATCGCGCGACATTGACGGCCGCAAACAGCAAGTCGCCTGCCTCCTCTTCGATTCGCTCCGCCGCTCCGCCGGCGACCTCGTTCCTTAGCTCCGCCGCTTCTTCCGCGACTTTCTCCAACACCCCTCCCGCCGAATCCCAATCGAAGCCAATGCGCGACGCACGGCGCGTCAACTGGAACCCTTCCATCGTCCCGGGCAAAGCGTGCGACACACCGTCCAGCAGGGACGCGGGCTTTGCATCATCGCGAATCCCTTTTGCCTTGCGCTCTTCCGCTTTTATCTTTTCCCAACTCTTCAAAACCGCTTTCGCGTCCCGCGCCCGTTTCTCGCCGAACACATGCGGATGCCGCCGCACCATCTTGTCGTGGATTCCCCGAATCACATCCGCCGCGCCAAACCGTCCTTCGTCTTTCGCGATATCCGCGTGAAACACCACCTGAAGCAGCAAATCGCCCAATTCCTCGGCTAATTTCGCATCGTCGCCGCTTTCCAGCGCCTCCACAACCTCATAAGCTTCTTCGATCAAATAGGTCCGCAAAGTCATGTGCGTCTGCTCGCGGTCCCAGGGGCAGCCGTCGGGCGCGCGCAGCCGTGCCTGCAACTTCACCAGCTTCTCGAACCATTCGCCCGCCTTGTCGCGCTTCGCCTTTGCGCGTGGCGCCGGCTTTTTCCGCAATCGCTTCAGTACTCTTTTCGATCGTTTCATTTCTCTCCGGAAAATCCAGCTCCTGCAAACCGTCAACTCTAAGGCGCAGCCGCACGTTTGACAAGCTTGCGCAAAACACGCTTTGTCGCTTCCCATGCTAAAATAACTTGTTACCCACTGAAGTGAGGTTTGTCCCTTGTCCGAACACAAGTCAGAAGACACATTCCGCGTCATCGACCGGCGGCTGTTCACCGAAGAAGGCGAGCTGCGCCAGGAAATCGCGGCAGAGGAAAAGCGCGAGGCTGTCAAAGAGGCGAACGTCGCCAAACCGGAAGCGCCCGCCGCGCCGGCAGCAACGCCGGAAAATCCACCAGCCGAAACGCCGAAGCGCTCGGCGGCGTTCGAGAATTTGATCCGAATGATCGGCAGCAACGCGGCCATGGTCCTGGGCGCGTACACCGACCCGCGTACCGGCCAGCCCATGATCGATCCGGACGCAGCGCGCGAACTCATCGACATGCTCGATGCGCTGCACGAAAAGACCAAAGGAAACCTCGCTCCAGAAGAGGATGACGTCCTTCTGGACCTCCTCGGCAAGCTCAAGCTAACGTATCTTGAGGTCAATCAGGCGCTCGCCGCGCAAGCGACTCAGCAGGCCAAGGCCAAGACGCGCTAGAGCAACGGTTGTTAAACGCGCAAAGTTTTACTAAATGGCGTCGAACCCTCTAAAACTCACGCTCCTCGGTTCCGGCACTTCCATGGGCGTTCCTTCGCTCGGTTGCTATTGCCGCGTTTGCACTTCGCAAGATCCGCGCGACAACCGTCTACGCCCTTCCCTGCTTCTCTCTCGCAATGGCCAGCACGTCGTCATTGACACCACGCCCGACTTCCGCCAGCAAGCCCTTCGCGCCGGCCTCCAACGCCTCGATGCCGTCCTCTTCACGCACGCCCACGCTGATCACATTTTCGGATTTGACGATATTCGTCCATTCAACATGCGCCAGAAAACCGCGCTGCCGATTTTCGCGAACGCGGAAACGTTTGACGTCCTGCGCGGCGCGTTTTCTTACGTCTTCGACGGCAAACCGAAAGTCAGCACGGTTCCGCTGGTTGAAATCTATCACGTCAACGGCCCGATCGAACTTCTTGGCACAACCATCACGCCAATTCCGCTAATTCATGGCGATCTGAACGTTCTCGGTTTTCGCTTCGGCAATGCCGCTTATTTGACGGACTTCAGCGCCGTCCCGGAATCTTCGATGGCCCTGCTCGAAGGCCTCGACGAACTTATCCTCGACGCGCTGCGCGACACGCCGCATCCCATGCATCAGACCGTCGAGCAAGCACTCAAACTCATCGACCGCCTCAAACCTCGCCGCGCCTGGTTCACCCACATTGCGCACGAATTGCCTCACGGCGAAACCAACGAGCGGCTCCGTTCGCTCGGCTATCCGCACGTTCAACTCGGTTACGACGGCCTCGAACTCGAAGTAGAAGTCGAAGACGCTGTCACCGACGCGCCCGAAAAAATATCTTCACGCACGGCGCCGATTCGCGTCTTCTCTTCTCCCGCCGCATGGAACGCCTATTACACTCCGCTAAACCGTGGCAGCGTTCTTGCCATCGGCAATTTCGACGGCATCCATCTCGGCCACCAGGAAATCTTGCGCGATGTCGCGCGCCGTGCCGCGCTCTCGGGCGACGTCGCCACCGCGCTTACGTTCGAGCCTGCACCGCTAAAAATTCTTCGCCCCGACTCCGCTCCGAAGCGGCTTTCAACGAGCGAGCAGCGTACGGCATGGTTTCGCGTGGTTGGGCTCGAATCCGCCGTCGTCCAGGCGTTTACTGTCGAACTCTCGCGCCTTTCTCCCGAAGAATTCGTTCAGCAGATTCTCGTCGACCAGCTGCGCGTTCGCACCCTGCTCGTCGGAGAAAATTTCCGCTTCGGCCACAAACAAGCCGGCGACACCGCGTCGCTCCACGAGTTGGGCGAGCGCTTTGGTTTCGAAGTGATTGTCGTTCCGCCGGTCGTTTACCGCGGCGAAATCGTCAGCAGCACGCTGCTCCGGCGCGAAATCTCGGAAGGCGATGTCAGTCGCGCCGACCGTCTGCTTGGAAGGCCGTTCGTCCTCACTGGCGACGTCGTTTCTGGCGAAGGCATCGGCCATCGATTCACTGTTCCGACCCTCAACCTGCATCCCGAACAGGAATTACTTCCCGCGCGAGGCGTTTACATCACACGGACTCTCCTCGACGGCGAAACCAAGAGCCGCCGGTCTGTCACCAATATCGGCATGCGTCCCACCTTCAACGGTACTTCCCTGACCGTTGAAACGCACTTGCTCGACGCTCCAAAAGAGTTTGAAACAAAACGCATTGAAATTCGCTTTTGGAAGCGCCTGCGCGAAGAAAAGAAATTCGCAAACGCCGATGAGTTGAAATCGCAAATCGCGCGCGACGTCGCCGCCTCACACCAGTTCTTTTCGCGCCTCCGCCGTTTCCGCGCCGCACATTTCGTAAGCTCGTCATCATCCCGCCTGCCCTGAACACAGCCGCAGGGAACCCGGTCGCGTGCTGATGTGCTGTAAGCGGTCCGCAAAGAGTTGCCGCGAACGGCGGTGAAGGACGCGCTTAGCCAGTCTGATCTGGAACATCTACACCAAGATCACGGCTAATCGCCCAAAGTTGGTAGTGAGAGCCTACGCCAACATGGTACAGATGCCACCCCCGCCGAAGAATCCAAGATTTCTCAGAATCACCATACAGAACATTGGCACCGCGCCAACCACCCTTACCAATATGGAATTCTTCAAGATGACTCCCGGGTGGAAGCGGCTTCTCTACAAGCTCCATCTTAAGAAACGGGCCGAGGAAATCCACGCGATACTAAACGACTACCAAGGACCGCAGATTCCGCACAAACTTGAGGTAGGAAGCGAATGGGTTGCGCTGATGGAGCAAGATGCAGGCTTCGAGGATTGGCTAAGGACAGACAGACTTCACTGCGGGGTACATCATTCCTTTTCGAGGCGATCGATACCGACGAAGATAATCCGAGGCCCAGCCTAAGCTTCTTCCTGCGGGCGGGTGGAGCACTCCTAACCTAGCAACGGAGGGTGTCTCCCTTTCGCGTTGCTTTTTGAAAGCGTGGGCCACTCTTCTCTTCGCTCTCTCCTAGAGTCCTGACTGGACATACTCCGGGCTATCCCGCACTAACCGAGTATCCGAGCAGGACGCGAGTTCTTGGGTAACGGAAAGGAAAACGCCGGCAAATTGGGAATTTACGCGGCGAATTCTTCTGGGCAGGATGAAAAGAGAAAAGGGGTGTCCATGAAGCGAACTATTCTGTTTCTCGCCTTAGGTTTGTGCCCGCTGCTGTCTTTCAGCCAGGAAACGCCGCCTGCCAAAGATAAGGCTACGATCGTGTTCTTCCGCGAGCACCATATGACTGGCGGTGGGCTGAAGCCATCGGTGTACGTGGATGGCAAGGAAGTTGACAGGCTTTCCAACGGCCGCTGGTTTTCCATCGAGGTCGAACCTGGAAAGCACGAGCTTGGGTCAAGCGCCAAAAATGAGGCCCACACATTGATTCAGGCTGCGGCGGGAGAGAAGACCTACGTTCAAATGATAATCACTACGGGCACCTGGCGGGGAGCGGGGAGGCTGCTGCAAGTCGATCCCAAAGAGGCAGAGGAGAAAATTGCAAAACTGAAGCCTTTGCATGGGAAAGACGGCGAGTGACGACTGGCAAGCGAGGGTGAGACCCCGAGGAAGTGGCACATTTCACGAAGCGCAACGGCCACAACAAGCGGAAACGCGCTCCGCGCGTGGCACATCGTTAACGGGCGCTGTAGGTTCTTTGCATCCGATGCCAGCAATGCTATCATTGATTGCATGGCGGCACTGACCATTCGACGGTTGGACCAGAAAACGAAGACCCGCTTGCGGGTTCGCGCTGCCCACCACGGACGGTCGATGGAAGAAGAGGCCCGTGAGATCTTGCGCTCCGCCTTGACCAACTCCGCTAAGACCAAAGGAAACCTGGCTGAGGCGATTCGCCGCCGGGTCGCCCCGTTTGGTGGAATCGAATTCTCCTTGCCGAAGCGCGACGCCATTCGCAAGGCCCCTAGATTCGCCAAGTGATCATCCTTGATTCGAATGTGCTTTCGGAACTCATGCGGCCGAAACCTTCCCCGCAAGTCGCGGCATGGGTCGCCCAACAGCCGCTGGCTGACCTCTTCACAACGGCGATCACCGAGGCGGAAATCTGTTACGGTATCGAACTGCTCGCCAAAGGCAAGCGACGCGACGCGTTACTCGCCGCAGCACAGGGGATTTTTACAGAAGACTTCGCGGGACGTGTACTCGCATTCGACACTGACGCTGCACACAGTTTTGCAAGTATTGCCGCACACCGCAGGGCGCTTGGAAGACCCATTAGCCACGCGGACGCCCAGATCGCGGCCATTGCCCGGACGCATCGGGCCAAGCTGGCAACAGGTAATGGCCCCGATTTTGCCGATTGCGGTATTATTGTCGTCGATCCCTGGCGCGCAGGGTAAACTCAAGAACCAGGCTGTTGGCCCACATTGGGGTTCGCAAAGATTTTTCGATTTCTTTCTGCCAATTTCTATTTTCCATGAAAACCACAATAAGGAACTCATTCGCATCATCTTGGCCCGCGCCGCGGAATCCCGCGAAAGGAGAGCCTATGAAGAAGCTCACAAAGGAGCAGAAGCGCGACATCCGAGCCATCGCCGCAAAAAGAGACCGCGACATTGATTTCTCCGATGCTCCCCCGGTTCTCGACTGGAGCGGCGCCGAAATCGGCAAGTTTTACCGGCCAGCAAAAAAGCCGGTTACCATGCGCTTGGATTCCGACATCATCGACTGGCTCAAAGCCGATGGACGCGGTTATCAGACCAAAGCAAACTGGCTCCTGCGCCACGCCATGCTCCATTTCACGAAGCGCAACGGCCACAACAAACGCAAGCGCACTCCGCGGGTGGCACATCCTTAACAGGCTGACACGCCTCCGGCTGGGGCGGGTTATCGCTGCACCCAGAGCGCAATCGACTTGGCAATCGGCCGCACTTCTCATAACCTAAGAACGCCCAGCGCAGGACAAGAAGGTGATAATCATGCGTGTCGCTCTTTTGATTTGTTCCTTGTTGCTCGCAGTTGGATCGTTGGCGATCCCAGCTCAATCCCGAGCACAAGTTGCTGTGGGCATCTCCGTTCAATTTGGCCCTCCAGCGTTACCTGTCTATGAGCAGCCTCTTTGCCCAGGCGACGGTTACATCTGGACCCCGGGTTATTGGGCTTGGGATCCCGAGGACGAGGGCTACTACTGGGTTCCCGGAACCTGGGTCGAAGCTCCCGAAGTCGGTTTCCTCTGGACGCCCGGCTACTGGGGCTGGGAGCGCGGTGCCTTTTTCTTCCATGAAGGGTATTGGGGCCCGCACGTTGGGTGGTACGGCGGCATCAGTTATGGATTCGGCTATTTCGGCCACGGGTATGAAGGCGGCCGATGGGATCACGACCGGTTTTATTACAACCGTTCCGTAACCAACGTGAACATCACTGAAGTGCACAACGTTTACAACACCACCATCATCAATCGCAACGAAACCCGCATCAGCTACAACGGCGGCGATGGCGGTGTCCGCGAGCGGCCCTCCAGGGAAGAAGAATCCTTTTCTCGTGAACGCCACATTGCCCCGGTCTCCGCGCAACACCAGCACATTCAGGAAGCGCGCGGTAATCGTGAATTGCGCGCTTCCGTCAATCAGGGCAGGCCTCCCATCGCCGCAACGCAACGCCCCGGATCATTTCGCGGCTCTGCTGTTGTCCCAGCAAGAGAAGCCGGCGGACGCTACGAGCCGCCACCCAATCGGCGCGCTAATAACAACGCTGCTCGTCCTGATAACAATCCCAATCGTCCGCCGAACACGGGAGCCAATTCGGGAGGCAGATCCGATCGTCCACCCTTCGCTCACGCCAGGGAAATTACACCTCACGATCGGCCGGCTCCGCCGAGCACGGGCAATCCCAATCGCGACCAGAAATACAGCCAACAGCAGGACAGGCTCTACTCCAAACAGGCACAAGAGCATCAGAAGCTCCAGCAAAAACAAGAGCAAGACCACCAGCGCATAACTCAGCAAAATGCCAATGAAGCAAGAAGGCAGCAGGTCGAACAGCGCCACCAGCAACAGACCCAGCAAATGGAGCAGCGCCACACACAACAACAACAGAGGATGCAGGAGAGGCAGCAGCCGCCGCGCCAGAATCCGTCGCCTAAGCCGCCGAAGGAAAAGCCTTAACAGCCCGCTCGCGGCAGTCAGGTGGCCGCGCCTTAATTCCGAGAACCGTCTTTGCGTGCCCTACCCTTTCGGGGTTGGTTTTTATTTTCTCTAGGTTAGGAAGGCCGCAGCTTGCCTGCCGCGAGATCTTTCAAGGCGCGAAGGCGTGTGTGAGTTCCGTCGGCGTCAGGCGGCCCTGGCGGTAGAGCGTGCGCAGAAAATCCCGGGCCGGACGATCGCTCTTGCGCGAATTGCATCCGAGACAGCAGGAAACCAGGTTGCGGTAGGAATTGCGGTCGAAGCGCACGCGCGGCACAACGTGGTCGAGACACCGCACGTTAGAGAGAGTGCGGCGCAGGCAATAAAAGCAAGCGCCGCGCTCGCGAGCGTTAATCGCTTTCCGCAGCGCCCAGCTTTTCCAAAAATCCGTCGCTTCCAACGTATCCCGCGGCCGGATCCCCCGCCTCCGCAAAAATTGACGCGCGCTTCTTGCCCGGGCGGACCGCGCGGATCTTCTCGGGCCTCCGCATATCCGCGACATGGCCCATCTTGCTGCGTTCGACCACGCGCAGAGCACCGAGATCATCGAGCCGGCGCACTGCATCCCGCGCCGCCATCGGCGATACGCTCAGAGTGCGGGCCATCGCCGTCACCGCAAACGGCACGCGCGCGTTTCCTACGACAAGAGAATGTCGCAGCAGATAGCTGTAGACGGCGCGCTCTTTAACCGTCAAGCCAAGCGCCGGCGCCAAAACATCCTCAAACTGAATCCAGAGGTATTTTACGTTCACTTCTTTATTTAGCATTGGTTTCGATCCTGAAAAGACAGGTTTAAGAGTCGAAGAGTTGAAGAGTCCAAGAGTCGATAGACAAAAGACGTAGCCCAGAGGGCACAGAGAAGAGCGGGACCTTGTGGAGTGCGGCGGCTTGACGCCGCTTTTCCTTCGTTTGCAATTCCTTCTATGACGGAAAAGTTTGGGTAAACGGATACACGGAAGGCGTCGGAAAAGCGGCAGCTGGGCTGCCGCACTCCAAAAAACAAAACGCCCCGATCGAAGATCCCGACCTTGTCGTGACCGGAGTCGGGGCGCGCCAGCGTTCTCGGTGAAGCCGGAACGCGAAATGTAGTCTTACAAAAAGGAAAAGCGTCCTCGGTGAAACTGGGACGCACTTTTCTAGGGACTTGTCGGACTAGGACAGGCACTTGTCAAGGAAAATGGGTAGTGGGGGGACCAAAAGAAAGATTCACGTGTGCCGCGTTATATGTCGCACTGCGCCCACCCAATCCTCATTCGCAGGTCCATTCGCAATCAATGCCTGTTTGTAGGCCTCGGAGGCCATCTCGGGACAGTTCATTACGGCCTCCCAAAAAACTGCTGGAGGCTCGTAGTTATGCACATCCACGTAATGCGCAATCATCGAAGGTGCAACGTAAACGCAACCATCACCAGGTACGTAGAGATTTGTGGCTCCAAAATAAACGACGAGCCCATCGCGCTCGATCTCATGGCGGCGACAATACGCCTTCAAACGTGGCGTTTCCCATTCCACGAATGTAACGCCATCAACCTCTCGGCAACTCACCAAAGGCTCTTCAGATTCCTCGTTTCCTTCGGGCGAAACTTGAAACGTTTCCTCGGGACAGAACTCACACTCGTGCGTGTCCATAAAAAGAACAGGCTGCCAAGGATCTACAAGCAGTCGAAGTAGCTGGGCTAGCCGCGTCTCCGGCAATGGCACTTGGCGTGTCGTGTAAGGATGGCCCCAACCGAGCCACCCGACTGCTTTAAGCCTCTCCCCCTCAGCAAGTGAAGAGGCGACATACATACACGGAGAAAGATCCTCTAAGAACACGAAAGGCCCTTCCTCCAGCAGTTTCCCGGTCTTTCCAGGTTCGATTCGCTTGGAAACAGCATAGCAGAGACGAGAGATTCTCGGCCTCAAGT
>Ga0075436_100002939_pt1 | contig 11683 bp, 13 predicted proteins | sample RhiMethybrSRZTD5_FD_75303 | JGI IMG/M metagenome (GOLD analysis project Ga0075436, IMG submission 75303) | Populus rhizosphere microbial communities from Tennessee, USA - Rhizosphere MetaG P. TD hybrid SRZTD5 | ecosystem: Host-associated > Plants > Roots > Rhizosphere > Soil | place: USA... | reverse complement strand
CTTACGCGCTCCTCCCCGCGAATACGAGCGGCCCGCCATGGGTAATCCGCAAATTCTCGCCGTCGGAACTGCAGTGCCAACTACAGCCTTCGACCAGGAGACCGTTGTCGGAATATTTGGCTATTCGGATGCCATGCGTCGCAATTTCTTCTTGCGGAGCGGCATCGAACGCCGTCACCTCTTCGTGGATCCCAATCGGGCGCGGCCGGACGAGAGCATCAACGAGCTCGCGGCCCGTTTCGAGTCGGGAAGCGTCACCCTCGCCGCCGAGGCTATCCGTGCCTGTCTCAAGCAGGCCGACGCCGACGTATCCAGCATCGACTTCCTCGCAACGACCACGTGTACAGGCCGCCTGTGCCCAAGCATCGACGCCCACGTCATCCGCGCTCTCGGTTTCCGCGACGATGTCCAGCGGGTACACGTGGGCGACACCGGGTGCGCTAGCGGCATCGTCGCCCTTCAGCAGGCGCACAACTATCTCCGCGCCTTTCCGGGTCGTCTCGCGCTCATCGTCGCCGTCGAGATCTGCTCGGCGACGTATGTCGTCGATGATTCCCTGGAGACGGCAGTGGCCAACGCTATCTTCGCCGACGGGGCCGCGGCCGCGCTGCTGGGCACACACGGCAGCGGCCCGTCGATCGTTGCGCACCGTACGCTGATACGCTCGGAGTACCTCGATCGCATGGGCTTCGCCTTCCCTAACGGCCGACACTACGTACGGCTGAGCAGCGAGGTCCGTCGCATTGCGCCAGCGATGATCGAAATGCTTGCGACGCGACTCCTCAACGACCATGGCCTGGCGAAGGGCGATGTGCGATTTTGGATCCTTCACTCCGCTGGGCGGCGTGTCATCGAGCGGGCGCAGGAGGTGCTCGGACTTGCCGATAAGGATCTTGAGTTTTCACGCACGGTCCTGCGCGACTTCGGAAACATGTCATCCGCGACGGTGCTCTTTGTGCTGGAAGAGGTCTTTCGATGTGGCGGGCCCCGGTCGGGTGACTGGGGAATCATGATTGCGCTAGGACCCGGTTTTGCTGCCGAGGGGGCGCTGCTGCGCTGGTAGCTGCTGGTTCGCACGAGTGGCGGCGAAAGCTATGACACCCACGGGAGCGCGTCCCACGAGGCGCAGTCAACGCGTCTTGGAAATAATTCGCGATCCCCTCGTATCTGTACCTACAGGGAAGCATTCCGGCATCGAGCAAAAGGTTCACGCGAGATGCAGCCGAAAGGAAGTTGGCAATGAAGAGGCTCATCGGCCCATCTTTGGCCTGCGTACTGGTCCTGGCAGGGGCCCTCCCGGCCGACGCCTGGGGCGGCCGGGGATTCCACGGCTCGACATTCCATGGCTCGACGGTCGTCGTCTCTTCTGGCGCTCTCGTCGTGGCGCCCCGGACGGTCGTCTTTGCGCGCCCGCATTTCGGCTCGACGGTTATCGTCTCCCCTCGTGCCGTCGTGGTGGCGCCCCGCGCAGTCGTCGTCGCACGACCCCACGTCTTTGTTGGCCCCCGCGTGTTCGTCGGGCTGGGGGTCGGTGCGCCAATCTGGTGGCCTGCGTACGCTTATCCCTACCCCGCCTACGCGTACGCGCCACCGACAGTGTACGCGCCGCCCTATGCTCCGCAGGAGCCCGCGTACTGGTATTACTGCCAGAATCCCGCAGGTTACTATCCCTACGTGCAGCAGTGTCCGACGGGTTGGTTGCAGGTCGTGCCCCAGGTGGAGCGGTAGCGGGCACGCGCCTCGCGCCCCGTCTTGTGGAGCCGACAACCGGCCATGACGAGGTCACCGCGCCGCCGCAGGACAACGAATGCGGCATGATCTTCGGCAATCGTAATGGTCGCTCGAGCCTGTCGCTGCGCCGGGCGTACCGATCGCGCTCGGATTGGGAGCTTCGCGATCGTCAATCAGTTCCTCTCCGGACAGACCGTCGCGGTCATTCGCCTGCCGCCAGTCGTCGTTCATGGGGGTTCGGTGCCGGAAAACGACGCCGCGGCCGGCCGACTATCGGGCCGCAGGCGCGCTAAAGCTCGGCCTTGCACGCACATAGAAGAGCTCGCGGAGATAAGAGGGGGGGCGAACGTGCCGGAAGGTGCGGAACAGCAACGTGATCGACGATCACGGACGAGGGCAACGGTGTCAACGGCTCTCGTGCTCGCGATAGTCGCCGGCTGTACCCCGGCTTTCGACCGCGGCGCAAAGAGTCAGGAAGAATTCGATCGCGATAACACTCAGTGCCTCGACGACAACACCTCCAAGACGGCGGCCCGGTACGGTTCGAATCGCCATACAGATTGGAAGAACTATGCGCAGTGCATGAGTTCAAAGGGGTATCCGCGTAGGTAACGCAAGGGAGGATCTCTCGCCAAGCGTCGGCACCTTCACACCCCCATGAGGTTGTCTTCCGTGCGAGCACATCTCGCTCAGTCTCCCATGCCGCGTCTCGCGGCTGTCTCGAGGCGGGATCCACCCACCTGTCCCTTTGACGATGACGGACGGCGCGCGTTACAGACGGCACCGCTCGTCTAAACCCGCATGACTCCAACCGTTCGAGGCGCCATCCCTTGCGCCCGACGAGCAGCGCGCGGCGGGCCAACAAGGGTATGATGAACATGAGTGGCCCGGCTCGTCCGTTCGTACGGGGCAACGGAGGGCTGACGATGAAGAAGTGGTTGGCTACATCTCTCATCCTCGCGCTGCTTCTCCTCAGTGTGCTTCCGAGTGACGCGTGGCGCGGTGGTACCCGGGTCTTCGTCGGTGTCGGTGTCGCTCCGGTCTGGTGGGGATATCCCGCGTGGTGGTATTACCCGCCGCCTCCGTATTACGTGTATGCGCCGCCGACGGTCGTTGTGCAGCAGCCGCCGGTCTACGTTGAGCAGCAGCCCGCACCTCCGGTGTCACCGGCCGCGCAGCAGTTCTGGTACTACTGCCAGCCCTCGGGCGCGTACTACCCCGACGTGCAGACGTGCGCGGAGGCGTGGATCAAAGTCCCGGCGCGGGTGCAGTGACGAAGTCGGCGCTGATTACGACGCCAGTGACACCACGACAGACCTAAGTCGTACGGCGCTCTTCGCCATCAGCTGACGGTTGTGGGCTACGCGCGGTTTCTGCTCGTTGTTCTGCTCGTCATCGCAGGACCGGCGGCGGCGCGCGCCCAAGTCTTCGTCTCCGCGAAACCCCATCCTCAATTTGAGATCGGCCCTCTATTCGTGCGCGCGAGCGTCTCGCCCAGCCTCGGGCCCGTAGACGTCGACATCTTCTGGAGCATCGCGGTCCCCCCCACTCGCAGCGTGGGCGACGTCGAAGGCCTGGCGCTCGTGTGGCCCGCGGCGCTGGTGCCCGATCCACAACGTGGATCCGGAGATCCCGCGCTCGAGAAGTACGTCGAGACCCGCGGCTTCATTGCCATCGAGTCCGGACGCGTCGCCCTGGCCGTACAAAACCTCTATCGGCCAGAGGCCGAGGGCGTCGAGCCGATCGCCACCGGCGCCCCCTACGTGACGTTCGTGCGCGAGACCGGCCCCCTGGGGTTGACGTCGCCCGCCACCATGATCAGGATCCCGTGGGATCCGCGGTTCGCCAACCGCGTGTACCTCATCCGCCTCTCGATGAAGGTCAAGGGCGTGATCAAACCTAAGCCCAGCACGTGGATGGAGCGCACGTTCTGGGGCGAGCGCCACCGGATCTTGCTCTCCTTTAATGAAGTACGACACCGCGTGATCTTTCCGCTGTACTTTGAGCACCGCGATCGCATCGTCCGTTTGAGCGAGGACCCGGCGCAGCTCATGATCGACTTCGCGGACAGTCCCCATCTCAAGATCGATGACATGTCGCCGCCGTCCGCGCGCCGACAGCTCAGCGAGACGCGTGAGCAGACCGACACGGTGTCGGTCTTCATCGACCGCGCAGAGGCCCTCAATGCTCAGGCGCTCTCGGTTCAATTCGGATACTTCACCAATCTGCAGTCCTGGGCGCCCGTGCTGATCCCCGTCGGATTCTTCCTCGCCGGCAACATCGGCGGTGTGCTGTTGAGGACGATCTCGGAGCGACTTAGCAAGCGCTGGGCAGGGCGTGTCGGGTTCTGGACTAAGCGCGGTCAGGAGCCCACGCGAGAGACGGGCGTCGTACTGGACCGCAACCAGCTGGCGCGGATCGCGCCCGGGACCACCACGTACGAGCAGGTGCTCGATCTGCTAGGTCGCACCGTGGAGGAACGGCAAAGCCTCAATGCCCCCGATCGCCGCACGCTGATCTATCGTGGCAAACGCGTCGTGCCGCGGCGACGCCGGATCGCGGGCCTGCTGGCGACGGTCACACACTGGGACGTCGAGGAGCACGAAGTGGAGATCGTGCTCGAGCATGACGTCGTGCGTGACGTCGACGCCCATGTGCGGCGCACGCGCCACCTGCAGCCAGCGCCCGCGGTGTGAGCGCTGTCGATCTGTCAGCCCCGAGGCGCGTCGTTTGCGTCAGCGCCATGGTGGCGATGACCCGTTTGCGCGCCGTAGAGGCCCGCGTCCACCTGACGGCAAACCGGATCCGAGACGCGCGGGCCCGCGAATGCCTTGGGAGAGTTGCCCGTCCTACCCCGCAGGAGGCTAGACATGGCCCCCGGTGGAGATGGACCTACCTGAGACTGATCGCCGTGGTCGGTGAAAGAGAGCAGTCAACGGAAAGTCTGGCGAAAGCGCGACCATTCGAGAGCAGCTCCGCTAAGATAGGGGGCGTGATGCGTTCTCGACGTTCGCTCCTGGTGAACGTACCGCCGCGTCATCAAGCAGATCGGTTTCTTCCCGCTCGCAGACAACGGCATCCGCGGATGCACACCCGGGTGGTGATCGCGCTTGTGTTGGTGCTCAGCGTTCTCACCGGAGTCGTCCAGGCTGCTGGCCCGTCTATCCCGGACCCATCCACGGTCGATCGGACGCCGCCGCGTCTGAGTTTCGTAGACGGGCAGGTGTCCTTCTGGCGGCCCGGCGCTCAGGATTGGGCGCAGGCGCAAATGAACACGCCTCTCGCTCCCGGGGATGAACTCGCGACCGCGTCACCGGGCAACCTCGAGGTGCAGATTGGGGCGCGCGCCTTCGTGCGGACGTGGGCGAACACCCAGGTGGGTCTCGCCAACCAGGAGCCGGATTTCCTGCAGTTCAAGGTGACCACGGGGACCGCCTCCTTCGACCTGCGCACCATCGAGCCGGGGCACACGGTGGAGGTGGACACGCCCAATGCGGCCTTCACCATCGAGCGCGCCGGCTATTACCGCGTGGACGTCAGTGGCGAGCGTACCGCCCTCATCATCCGCCGCGGCGGCCGCGCCACGATGACGCCCGCGAGCGGAGCAGCCACGGTTATCGCGCCGAGTGAGGAGGTGGTCATCGAGGGCACGTCGAGCCCGCAGGTGGCGTCCTATGCGTCTCCACCACTCGATGCGTGGGATCGGTGGAACTATGCGCGCACCGATCACCTCCTGGATGCAGTGAGTGCCCGCTACGTGTCCCCCGAAGCGTATGGCGTGAGCGAACTGGATCGCTACGGAACGTGGCGCGTCGTCCCGACCTATGGTTCCGTCTGGGTGCCGACGGCAGTGCCAACCGCGTGGGCGCCGTACAGCACCGGTTCGTGGACGCTCGACCCGTTCTACGGTTGGACCTGGGTGGACACGGCGCCGTGGGGCTGGGCGCCATACCATTATGGCCGCTGGGTCTTCGTGGACGGGTTCTGGGGCTGGGCGCCCGGCCCAGTGCTGGTAAGGCCGGTCTACGCCCCCGCTCTCGTCGCCTTCTTCGGCGGGCCCAGCGCGAGCGTCAGCGTCAGCATCGGTGGGCCTGTGGTGGGCTGGGTGGCACTTGGATGGGGGGAGCCGGTCGTGCCCTGGTGGGGCCCGGCGGGGTTCATTCACGAACCGTCGTGGCGAGGCTGGGGTGGGCCTCGGGTCGTGAACAACACAGTCATCAACAACACGACCGTCGTGAACGTGCAGAACATCAACGTCTATCGCAACACCAACGTGCAGAACGCGGTGGTGGCAGTCAACGAACAGCACTTTGGCCACGGACCCATCACGCCAGCTCGCGTCGCGGCGACCGATGTCAAGAACCTCCAGCCGACGCACACCGCGCCTCAGATCACCGCCTCACCGGCGAGCTTCGTACCCACCGCGAGCCGTGGCGTCCGGCCTCCCGAGGGAAGTCTCCAGCGATCGGTGGTCGCCACGCGCCCGCCACGCGCTGGGTCGGACACGGCCGCCGCAGGACAGCGGCAGGTCGGGCCCGCGGGAGTTTCCAGACCCGCGCCGCGCCTCGTCTCGATGCCCGCGCCGCGCGAGAGCGTGCCGGTTCCCGCGCGTCCAGCCTTTGGCCAGAGCACGGTCGAGCGTTCGACAGAAGATCGCGCTCACCCGCCGTCGCCGCCGGGGGCGCCCAAGCTTCGTGCATCGTTGCCGCAGCCGCGGGGACAGGCGCAGGGCACTGCGCCTACACCAGCGACACCCCAGTCGTCACCGCCTGCTCGCGCGGCAGCGCCGCCGCTCTCCGCAGGTCATCGCGAGCCGGCCACGGTGACGGCGCCGACGCCGACGGCACCGCAGACGTCGGCGAGTCGCCCAACAGTTCCGCCACCGCCAGGCCGTCGTCCCGAGCCATCTGCAGTCACAGCACCGGCCCCGGCTGCACCTCAGCCATCGCCGAGTCGTGTCGCAGCGCCTCGATCACCAGCCGGTCGTCCCGAGGCGCCACAGGTGACGGCACCCGCACCGACTGCACCGCCGCCATCGCCGAGTCGTGTCGCCGCGCCCCCACTGACAGCGCGTCGTCCGGAGGCGCCCCAGGCGCCGGCGTCCGCATCGGCTGGACCCCAGTCAGCACCGAGCCGTGTGACAGGACCACCGCCGGCGGCCCCTCATCCCTCGCCGCCCCAGGTCGCGGCGCCGGTCGCACCCCAGCCACCGGCCCATCGCGCCGAGACACCGCGTTCGCCAACACGTCCACTGCCGGGCGAGCCCGCAAATCGCCTCGCGCCGAATCGCGGACCAGACGCGTCGAGATAGTAGAGATAGGTGAAGAGGAACGACAGCGCGCGAAACACCCGTTGTCGTCGCACCGTTTCTTACTTCAGTCGATGCCGGGGAGCCCTCTTGCTTTGATTCCGTTTCGAGTCCTCATCGCCACTTCGGTCACGAGAAACACTCCAATTCTTTGCTCACCGAACGTAAGGCCGGGTCGGGACTGGAATGCGCGTTCTCGTCCCCGGGAATATCGGATGATTTATGTTGTCCGACCATAGTCTCGGGGATACTCACATGCGAGTTCTCGTCCCCGAGAGTATCTGACAGTATCTACTGTCGGGACATACTCTCGCGGATACTCAATGCGCGTTTCAGTGTTGGTTGAATTCGCGCGTTCACACCCATCCGCGCGAGCTCTAAACGCCCCGTTTGGGGCCCCATGCGAGGACATGTAGACGGGGAGAGAAGCGAAAACCGTAACACCGACACCATTCCATCACGACCGGCATCCGTTGCAGCTGGTCGCTCCGTTGCATGCCGAGAGGCATCAGAAGAATTTGTTTCGAGGGCAGGCGGTAGCCTCTCTGAATCTGAATCACTTCGTCGATGTCGCGCTCCGTAGCCACAACGAACTTGAACCAGGCACCGAGGTCTCGGAATGTGTAGATGGCCTCGGGATTCAGGCGTTTTTCAGTGGCGACGTTCGAATGCCTCAGCTTGAGGGAAACGTTCCATTGGTCGACCGCAATCGTCGGCGGTGGAATGATGCCCGCGGTCTCGACCTCTACGCGGTGCCCTCGGGACTTGAGCGCCTCGACCAATCCCACAAACGCCGGGTGCTCCAGGGGCTCACCGCCGGTCACAACGACGTTTTCGACCCCCGCCTCCGCCACCGCCGTGAGAACCTGATCCAGCGTCGTTTCCTGCCCGGCGTCCTGCGCCCACGAGTATTTCGTGTCACACCAACTGCACCCGACGGAGCAGCCTTGCAACCGCACGAACGCCGAGGGCAAACCCGCTGTGACGCCCTCGCCCTGCACCGAAACAAAGATCTCACTGACTCGCAGTCGCATGAGCATGATTGCAACTTCACCGAGCGCTTATGCGTTCATCCTAAATTGCCGAGTCACGCGCGCAGTGCTTTGGGGAATCCCACCACGCCGCACGCCCGACGGCTCAGAACGTCAGCACGTGGTCGGCGTTCGCCACATCCTCGAGTAAGAACGCCGTCAGGCCGCGTACGCCGTCGATTGCGGGCAGTAGGTCTTCGGACCGTGCGCCGCAAATCGCCATAGACGAGCTACACGCCCACAGCTTCGCGTCGCCCACCTCTTTGATCTGGGCGAACAGCGCGGCGACGTCGTCGAGGCCTTGCTGCGCGAGCCGACCGCGCACCTCGGTCTCGCGGCCAACGTACCCGCTCGAGAACCGAACCGCCTTCGCCCCTTCACGCGTGATGCCAAAGATCGCTTCGTCGCGGAAGAACACGCGTACGGCGCCGCCCGAGCCGACGGCGGCCATCAACAGCGTCGCGACCTGGACCAGCGTATTCGTCTCGCCGCGGGAAACGATGACGGCCAGCGTCACGCGCGCTTCCGGATCAGGCTCACGATCACGCCGTTCTCGTGCTCGTGCCGCACGAACGGATGGCCCGTGTTCCGACACCACGCCGGGTAGTCCTCCTCGGCGGCGGGATCGGTCGACAGTACGCGGAGCAACTGGCCGGGCGGCAGCGGCCCGAGCGCGCGCATCAGTCGCAGAATGCCCTGCGCGCAAAGCATGCCGCGGTTATCCACGACGACCGGCTCGTCGCGGGGATCGCGCCCGGCTTGGGCCATTGCTCACCAGTTCCAGACAGTATCGAATTGATCGATGAACTGCCCGAACTCCTTGCGGCTGATCGTTTTGATGCCTTCGATCAAGTCGTTGGTTGCGATGCCGCGCGCCTCGAGGTCTTCCGCAAACGCATAGACGGGAATGTTCGCCTGCTGCACCGATCGGATATCGGTCTCGATGAGAAATCCCGGCTGAACCTTTCCGCCGGCGATCTCGATGCCGGTGCCCTCCTGGCCGCGAACACCGTAATTCACGGCATCGTCGCTGAGGAGAATCGTCATCCGCGAGCCGGCAACGGGCGCGAAGGCCGAGGCGAACAGCCCGATGTCACTGTCCTCGAGATTTCCGTACTCGGTGTGCGACAGGACCGAGAGGATCTTTTTCGCCATCGCCTTCTCCTCGCTAGTGCCCCGAAACCAGGACTGTCTTGTCGGCAGCCTCCGTCCACTTATAGATGTCCGCGAGCGAGCCGTGCACGACGGGATCGAGATGATAGCCCTGTGGAACGCCCCGTTCCACGCAACAGAGCCCTCAGACGTACCAATTCAACTTCGGATCGGTCGCGCCTTTCTCGAGCAGCCGCTCCACGAATTCCGCCGTGGTCGAGTGCGCCTTGCCGGCGTCGGTGTGGTGCTCCGTCTTGTCCTTCCAGATCGGGTCGTCGTGCTGCTTCTGCGCCTTGGCGGTCAGGAGCACGGCATCCTCATACGCGAGCACGTGCACGTTGTAGCCCCCGTCGAGCGCCGCGTCGACGAGCCGGAAGACGCTCACCGGGCTCTCGTTGCCGTACGGGCCGGCCGTTACTGTGACGTGGAGTGTCTTTCGCTCAGCCATGTCCTCCTCCTCTTCGGCGTCAGTGCCAGATCGCTTTGTCCGACCGTTCCATCAGGAGATCGACAAGGGCGGTCATGTCCGCCACCGACACGCCTGCCGCGACGCGGTCGCCAACGACGCCGCGCTGCCGAAGCGAAACAGCATCGGCGACGAGCTTGACGCCACTCCGGTCGGCGCCGTCGACAAGGGCGGCACCAGCCTTGTAGCTCTGCCGAGCCGTGAAGACGCCGTCCTGGACGAGATAAATGGTGACGTCGTGCCGGGCTTCGCGAAGTTGTCGACCAAGCTCGAAGGCGTAGTCGCCGCCATCGGCGGGCCCCTTCGATTCAATCAACAAATACCTAGACATACTAAACCCCCTTTCCCGATCGACATTTAAGCTAGACCTGCGGTCGAGCGTTCGCAAGGAAATAGTGAGCCCGGACGATTTAGCGGCCCATTGCTACTTCCTACACGGACCAATCAGCGCTCTCTCATGTTCGGGCGCCGATTTACCGGAGCGCCAGCCGGAGCCCATGCCCTCCGGTCAAGTCCTTAGCCGTTCGGCGGTGCAGACGGCGGCGCCGGCGGCGGGGCTGGCACAGCGGGCACCCAAACCCACTGATATGGGACGCTGACGCCATTTCCCTGGAGGTGGTAGCACCCTCCGGAGTAGCAGACTACCGGCGGCGCAGATGATACCGGCGCCTCAAAGACAGGAGCCGGCGCATAGGCCGGTGCCGCATAGACCGGATCGGGAGAGCCGTAGAACGGAGCCGCCACAGCGGCGCCTACGAATACGCTCCCGACGACCACCGGACCGAAGCAGCAGCCGAACCGATGGAAGCCATGGTGGTGATGGAAGCCGTGGTGGTGATGAAAGCCGGGGTGATGATGGAAGCCGCCACGGAATCCGCCGCCATGAAAGCCGCCGCCGTGGAATCCGCCGCGAAACCCGCCGCCGTGCCCCCGACCGGCGGAAGCTGGCGCCGCCAGCGCGAGCGACAGCACGACCACAAGCGCGAGGCCGATTGCCCGTCGAAGCATTGGGCACCTCCTAACTTCGAGGTGACTGGAGTATAGCGCCAGGTCCAGGCCGAGGCTCGTCGTGCCGGCGCTGCGAGCGGTTATATGCGGCAGCAGCTCACGATGTGGCCTCGGTCTCCCGACTTAGAAGCCGAAGGACAGCCCTGTTGAACGAAAACTTCGAGCGCGCTGCGGGCCCGGCGAACTCCGTCCTGACGCCAGCATCCCAAACGATGCGGGGCGTGAGTTGGTAACCTAGGCCGACTTCGAGCGTCTCAGCGTTACAGCTTGCCCACTTTCCCCGACTTGATTACGTCGACGAGGACGTTCCATTCCTCCTTCTTGAGAGTGACAAGGTTGCCCACCTCGCCAATGCGGACCGCATCGCCGTCGATGGTGACTTCGGGGCAGGCCGAGCAGGCTGGGCAGAGAGAGATTTTGTCCATGGCAACTTTCCTCCTTCAATGCGCTGGCAAACGACTCCATGGGTTCCGGGTAAGGCATCCCAGCTGTTGAGGATCTTTTTCACTTCCCGCCGGAGGCTGTCGAGGTCGGCGAGTTTCTGTTCGAGCAGCGCGCGCACATGCACGCACGGCCCTGACTTCGCTGACCGCATGTCGATGATGTGGCGGATCTCCTTCAACGTCAGGCCGAGCCGGCGGGCCTGGGTGACGAAGTGCAGGACGCCCAGGACGTCCGCCTCGTACACGCGATAGCCGGAGGGCGTCCGCCGAGGCTTCGACACGATGCCGCGCGCTTCATACAGACGCAGCGCCTTGCGGCTGACCCCGCTGCGCGTGGCGACCTCTCCGATGGTCAAGAGGTGCTCCGGCATGGACTGAGGATAGACCTTGCCGCATGGGGGAAGGTCAAGCCTCACCCTTCATCCACCCATACATCCACCCTTCACCCACCCATCCACGAGCCATCAGCGCGTCATGGACCGAGCATGACCGGGTGGGTAATCTGCTAGACGGAGATCCTTCAGCGATGCTGATGAGTCGTCCC
>Ga0075436_100002937_pt1 | contig 11689 bp, 11 predicted proteins | sample RhiMethybrSRZTD5_FD_75303 | JGI IMG/M metagenome (GOLD analysis project Ga0075436, IMG submission 75303) | Populus rhizosphere microbial communities from Tennessee, USA - Rhizosphere MetaG P. TD hybrid SRZTD5 | ecosystem: Host-associated > Plants > Roots > Rhizosphere > Soil | place: USA... | reverse complement strand
AGCATCGTCTCATGCCCAACCAGCGCGTGATTCTGGAACGCGTCTTAGAGCAGAGGAGTTGAGGATGAAGGTTTCAGGCTTTCTAGGTGTTAGGTTTCAAGGTTGCTAGGGTTTTAAGGTTTCAAGGTTTCTGACCTGAAATCACTGGGCTGTCATGTTGAGCGAGGGCGCACGCCCGAATCGAAACACCCCTGCACGTTTCGCTCTGCCGCTGCTGAGCAAGGGAGTCTCTGTCGTTGTGCTGGCCACCGGGCAGTCTCGAAACCCGCGAAACCTTGAAACTTTGAAACCTGGCCTAAGACTACTCGTACCTCAACGCTTCGATTGGATCCAACCTTGCCGCCTTGATTGCGGGAATCATGCCGCTCAACAGGCCCACGAACCCCAGGATCAGCGTGGCCGCTACCAGAGTGGTGGCGTTGATGGTCAGGTGAATGTCGCCTTCCGAGGCACCCTCGATGAAGGCACTCCACAGGGTCAGCGAGCCTACCGACCAGGAAACCAGGTACGCCAGCGCTACCCCCGCCAGCCCGCCCAGCAGCGTAATGGCCAGCGCCTCCGCCAGGAATTGAATCAGAATGTGCCGCTTGCGCGCGCCCAGCGCCTTCTCCACCCCGATCTCGCGGGTGCGCTGCGTCACCGAAACCAGCATGATGTTCATCAGCCCCACTCCCCCGATGCCCAGCGTCAGCAGCCCGATGAAACCCAGCAGCACCTTGATCCCAACCGTAATCACGCGCAATTCCTTGAACTCTTCGATGCTGTCGAAAACAAACACTGCTCGCCGGTCTTCGGGATTGAAGTTGTGGTGGAATGCCAGCGACTGCCGCGCCGCTTTGGCTACGCGCGCGTGCTCCGGCCCTTCGTATTCCAGCACGATGTCATCAATGTGATAGTTGTCGCGCAAGTCGCCCACCGCGCTGAAGGGCACGTAAATCTTGCTGTTGGTGTTGTCATCGCCGTTCTGGATCAGCCGCCGCAGCACTCCTATCACGGTGTAGGAAACACCGTCCACGCGAATGGTTTCGCCCAGCGCCTCGCGCCCGGAAAACAGCTTCTTCTTCACGTCTGAGCCCAGCACCGCCACCCGCGTGTGCGTATGGTCGTCCTGGTCGCTGAAGAAGCTGCCCTCCGCCACGTCCAACCGCCGGATGTGCTGGAACGCGGAATAAACTCCCGCCACCTGGAACAGGGCTGAGCGGTTCAGGTACGCCGCCGTGCACTGCTTGCCGGCTTCCGGCGAAATCCGTTTGAGAAACGGTACTTCGTTTCGCAGGTATTCCAGGTCGTCGGTGGTCAGCTTCACCTCCACTCCCGCCTTGCTCCCGCCTGCCTGCATCGAAGTGTGGCCGGGAAAAACCGCCACCATGTTGCCGGAAAAAGTTTCAAAGGCCACCATCAGCCCGCGCTCGAATCCCGCCCCGTAGGCCAGCAGCAGCACCACCGTGGCGATTCCCCAGGCCATGCCCAGCATGGTGAGCAGGCTGCGCCGCCGGTTGTAGCGCAGCGCTCCATACGCCTGTTTGAGCAGATCGCCGGTCATGCTATTCCTGCCGCAGCGCCTCCACCGGTTCCAGCTTGGCCGCCTTGCTCGCCGGATACAGTCCGGCCGCGATCCCCGCCACCGCCAGCGATAAAATCGCCGCCACCGCGGAGAGCGGCACAATGCGCGGCGTGTCGAATCCTTCCGGCGCCGGCAGCGTGGCCAGAGCCTTAATCAGCCCGTAGGTAATCGCCGCTCCAATCCCCCCGCTCAGCCCGGTCAGAAACGCGCCTTCCACAAAGAATTGCATCAGGATGTCTCGCCGGGTGGCGCCCAGCGCCTTGCGCAAGCCGATTTCCCGCGTGCGCTCGCTCACCGAAACCAGCATGATGTTGATGATCCCAATCGCTCCCAGCGCCAGCGTCACCAACCCCACTGCGCCCAGGAAAGAATCCATGGCATCGAAAATCAGGCCCACCCGCCGCGAGCCCTCGATAGTGTCCCAGTCCTCGAACGCGTCTTCCGATTTGGCGCTGAAGTTGTGCCGCCGTGCAATCACCTGGTGTACCTCCTGCTTGGCGGCCACGTGCTCCTCCCGCGTGCGCGGCTGGTAATTGAGGAAGGAGATTCCGTCTTCGCTGTTTTGCTCCTTCAGCGGAAACAGCACTCGCATGGTGTTCAGCGGCATAAATATGCGGATATTCGTGCCGTTGTGCCCTTCCTTGCCCAATTGCGCCAGCACTCCGATCACTTTAAACTCCGCGCCGTTCAGCAGGATGGTGTTGCCCACCGCCGCGCGCCCCGGAAACATGTCCTTCAGCAGTTCCCAGCCCACCACCGCCACACGCCGCCGCTCGTTGTTGTCCTCGTCGTTCATCCAGCGCCCGTTGCCCATGGGAATGTTGCGGATCTGGTTGTAATCGGGCATTACGCCAAACACTTGGCCGCTGGTGCTGCGGTAATCGCTGCTGGCCCGGATATCGTCGCGCTCCAGCACCGGCGAGATGGCGCCTATGTGCTCCGCCTCCGCGCGGATTGCCAGAAAATCAGCATAGGTGATGTGGTAGGACTGCGCCGAGGCCAGGCTCCCCTCCACCGCCGGAATGCGACCGGCGAAGGTGAACATGATGTTGCGCCCCATCTCCGCCATGTTCTTTTCCTGGCCTGAACGGAAGCCCTCGCCCAGCCCCACCAGCAGCAGCAGCGACCCCACTCCCCAGGCAATACCGAACATGGTGAGGAACGAGCGCAGCTTGTGCGCCCACAACGTCTGCAACGATTGCCGCAGAATTTCCTTCAGTACATTCATAAGCGGGCCGCATGGCCCCTCAGGCGCAGACTTCCTCACCCTCAGATACGTGGCTCATGAGCGCCAAGTTCCGCTCTTTCTATTCTGATACTCCGGAGCTTCCAGGTATGTGACGAACACACCTCGGCTTGGATAGCAAAAATCACGTTTGCGCTACCGTGGAAGCGCCCGGCTTCAGCCGGGCGAACAGGAAGCGCTACAAATGGGGCTTTAGCCCCGAGCTAAAACAAGCTTGAAACTTTGAAACCTGCCCGACTACTTGCTCATTCCGGCAGGCTCTTTCCGCGAAACCCCGCCCTGCGCCTCGGGGTACTCGTACACCCCTCTCCCCGCCTTGCGCCCCAACCGTCCCGCCTTTACGTATTGCACCAGCAGCGGCGCCGGCCGGTACTTCTCGCCCAGGCTCTTGTGCAGGTATTCGAGGATGTGCAGCCGCGTGTCCAGGCCCACCAGATCAATCATTTCAAACGGGCCCATGGGATGGTTCAACCCTAGCTTCAGTGCCTTATCTATGTCCCGGGCGGAAGCAATGCCCTCCTGCAGCATGGTAAACGCCTCGTTGCCGATCAGCGCATTAATGCGGCTGGTGATAAAGCCCGGCGCCTCCTTGATCACCACCGTCTCCTTGCCCATGCGCCTCCCCACCTCCACCGCCGTGCCGATCGTATCCTCGGTGGTCTCCAGCCCGCGCACAATCTCCAGCAGCTTCATCTTGTGCACCGGATTGAAAAAGTGCATGCCCACGCATTGCGGCGCCCGGTAGGTGACGGAAGCGATCTCGGTGATGCTCAGCGACGAGGTGTTTGTCGCCAGGATGGTTCCCGGCCGGCAAATCTTGTCCAGCAGGGTAAAAATTTCGATCTTCGATTCCAGTTCTTCGGGGACGGCTTCAATCACCAGGTCGGCCTGGCGCGCCGCCTCTTCCACCGACTGCGCGAACTCCATGCGCCCCATGGCGGCTTCGGCTTCGGGCGCGGGCACTTTGCCCAGCTCCACTGCCTTATTCAGGTTGGATCGGATTTCGCTCTCGGCGCGGCGCAGCGCGGCGGGAAGTATGTCCTCCAGAATCGTGCGATACCCGCCCAGCGCGGCCACATGAGCGATGCCCCTGCCCATGATGCCCGCTCCGATCACGGCGACGGTGCGCACTCCCCCCACTACTTGCTGGCCTTTTCCAGTCGCTCCAGCACGGAGGCGTAGTTGGGCTCCACCTTGCGCATGTAGTCGGAAAGGCGCTTGCGCTCCTCGTCGTCCATCATGGGAATGGTGGCCACAATGCGCCGCAAAGTGGTGGAAATGTCGTCCACGTAATTCATCAAGCGTATGAGTTCGCCGGTAGCGGCCATGAAGTCTCCCTGCTGTTTGCCCGTTGAGCGGGTAAACAAGTATTTTCTACGTCGGGGGAACATTAGTAAAGTTGAGGCGCTTTGCGGGCGTGAGCGAAGCGGGAGCCCGCAGCCGAAATCCTGAGCCCAGCGAAGGATCTGAACCGTCTGCCGCCCTGCTGCGAGTCTTGTGGCGCAGGCGCCCTCGCCCGCGATAGAGTTTTCCTGATCCCTGAGTTGCTGTTCTCTGTGCCTCTGCGTTTCTGTGGTCGATTTTGGGTTTCAGGGAGAATATCTCATGCTGCGCGACCGCAACCTCATCCCGCTCTCCCATCAGCACCAGCATGCTCTGGCGCTTTGCGTGCAGATTGACCGCGCCGTTCAGGCCGGTGCCGCCGACCTGGACGGCCTGCAGGCGCAAGCCCGCACCATGTTCAACCTGGAAATTCGCTGGCACTTCGCCGCCGAAGAGAAGGTGCTCTTCCCCGAAGCCGCCGCCTTCCCTGAACTCCAGCCGCTGGTGAAAGAGTTGCTGAGCCAGCACGCGACCCTGCGCGAATACTTCGCCCGCGCCGAACACCGCGAGCTGAACTCCGACACTTTGCGCGAGTTCGCCCAGCTCCTCTCCGCCCACATCCGCAAAGAAGAACGCCAGCTCTTCGAAGCCTGCCAGAAATTATTCTCTCCGGAAAAACTCGCCGCTGTAGGCAATGCCCTCGACGGCGTCCTCCACCGCAGCCTCTGAGGTACGCCCCTTTTTGAATATTTCCTGAGCGATTTACGGCGGGCGTGCGCCCTCACTCAATGTGCTAGATGTAGAAAATGCTTTAGCGACGACGTTTCCACCTTCCACCGCGACAATATTACCTGCCGGACCTGCTTGTGGGACCGCGCTTTTGGCGGTTACGATAGATGGTCATGTGCGGCTGCCCGCGCTTCTCCCCCGCCGCCCTGAAACCGTCATGGTAGATATCCATTGCCACATCATCCCGGAAGTGGACGACGGAGCCCGCTCCTGGGAGATGGCGGCAGAGATGTGCGAAATTGCCGTGCAGGACGGCATTCAGCACATCGTGGCCACTCCCCATGCCGATTCTCACTACACCTATAATCGCGAAGCGTTCGCGGACCGCTTGGAACGGCTGCAGCAGATGGCCGGCGGCACTCCCCGTTTCAGCCTGGGCTGCGATTTCCACCTTTCCCACGAAAACCTGGAAGACGCCTTCTCGCACCCGCACCGCTACACCATCGGCAACACCGCCTACCTGCTGGTTGAGTTCAGCCATGACTTCATCCCCCAGCAAATGACCGGGGCTCTGCTGCAACTCATCGAGAAGGGGCTCACCCCCGTCATCACGCATCCCGAACGCAATCCCCTGCTGCACAATGATCTGCGGCGGCTGCGGCAATGGATTGATGACGGATGCCTGGTGCAGATTACGGCCAATTCACTCACCGGCTACTGGGGCGAGCAGGCGCGGCGCAGCGCGCGTTCTCTGCTGGAACAAGGGATGGTGCATGTGCTCGCCAGCGACGCCCACGACAGCCGCCGCCGTGTGCCCATGCTCTCCGGAGCCCGCGACCTGGTCACCCAGTGGCATGGCGAGGAGTTGGCGCGCATCTTGGTGGAAGATAATCCGCGGGCCATCGTTTCCGGGGAAAAGGTCCGTACTTCGTCAGCCCGCGCCGGCAGCTGACGCTACCCGCTAGGGTTTCTGCGCCGAACCAGACAGCCGGAAGTTGACTACAATGCGCGTCTCCGTCTCCACCGCGCGCCCCCGCACCCTCCGCGGTTGGTAACTCCAGCCTTGCACCGCATCCAGCACCGCGTTGGCCAGCAAGGGATTCCCGCTGAGCACGCGAATGTGCCGCAGGAAACCATGGCTGCTGATCGTCGCCTCCAGCACTACTGGCCCTTCAATGTGGTTCTCCAGGGCCGCTGCCGGATAAACCGGGTCCAGCCGGTGCAGCAACTCCTCCCCCGCCCGCATGCGCCGCATCACCACTGCCGGATGGGAAGTCCGTCCTGCACCCGCCGCCAGCTCTTGCGTCACGTCGAGCGTGGTGCTGTCAGGCGTGGCGCTGTCAGGCGCCGCGCGGTCCGATGGGCTGCTTTCCGGGGCCACACTGGACGACGCCACGGGCTGGTTGGCCGTAATCGCCGCCCGCGGTGTCGTTTCCGCATCTGGCTCCTGGGATGTAGCCGGAGACCCGCTCGTGCCCAGCAGCCACGCCATCAGCAGCAGTAAGAGCAGCGACGCGCCCGCCGCCACGTAAAGAATGCGGTCCCGGTGCGGCGCCACCATAGCCGCCCCCGAACGTGCCGGCTGCACCGCGCCCTCAGCAGCCTTGCCCATGACTCGCACCGGCTGGGCCGGTTCCGGAGCAGGCCGCGGGTTGGCCCTGCCCGCGGCGGGTGGAGCGGAACGCTTCGTAGTGGCGCTCGGCGGGCGCACCCGCGCACGCGCCGGCATCGGCGCGCCCGGAGAGTTGGGGGCCGCCGCCTTCCCTTCCGGCCGCTTCCAGCGCTTGGGCGCTTCCATCTCAAACAAGGCGCAATCGAACGCCAGAGCCTCCACATCAATGGCCGGCTTTGGCGGTTCCTCAACCTGCTGCCCTGCCGCCGGCGATGAAACTGAACCCGCGGCTCCATTGACCGGGCCTGCAGCGGCCGCTCCGTTGCTGCCGGAGGGCATGGGCACCAGCACCGGGCCCAGTGTGGGCGAGGATTCCGGTCTCTTCGGAGATTGCGCGTGGCTGTCCGCCCCCGGCCAATGCATCATCGCCGTGGAAGCAGCCGCCACCAGCGGCAAGGCATCGCCGTTCACCGGCCGCGCGCTGTTTACCGCCACTGTGGCTTGCTGCTCGTCCGCGAGTTCTTCCTCACTGATTGAAACCGCCGGCGCCTGGCTCGAGGTCTCTTCCTCGCGGACGTCCAAATCCACCTCGCCGGAAATTTCTGCCAGGATGCGGCCATCCACAGTTTTTCGATTGAGCTCGCAAGCCCGCGAGAGCGCCTGGAAACAAAGATTATTTACCAGCCGGGGAACGCCCTGGCTGCGTTGCAGAATCTCGGTGCGGGCCTCGCGCGTGAACAGCGGCGCGCCGGAATAGCCCGCCACCCGCAGGCGGTGCTCAATATAGTGCCGCACCTCGGCTCCGTTCAGCGGCTTCAGGCGTGCCACATGGGAAATGCGCTGCCGCAGGGCGGGCGCGGCCAGCTTGTCCGCCAGCTCCGCCTGGCCGCTCAGGATAATGTGCAGCAGCTTGGCGCGCGGCGTTTCGAAATCGGAAAGCAGGCGCACCGTCTCCAGCACGCTGGGCTCAAGATTATGGGCCTCATCCACAACGACGATTACTTTCCTGCCCGCCTCCGCTTCCCGTCGCAGCAGTTCGCCCAGCTGCTCCTGCAGGGCCGCCACATCCGTCTCTTGCGTGCCCGCTCCCAGCTGTGACATTAGGCTGCGCAGGAAATCGTGCGCATTGCACTGCGTCAAAAAGAGGAAAGCGGTGCGGGCGGTGCTGGAATACCGCTCCAGCAGATGGAATAGCAGCGTGGTCTTGCCCAGGCCCGGTGCCGCCACCAGCGCGGTAAAGCCGCGTCCGCAAGCGATTCCGTGCTCCAGCGTCGACTGGGCCACGCGGTAACTGTGCGTCGTATATAGAAAACGCGGGTCCGGTGTCACTCCGAACGGTTCTTCCTGCAGGCCGTAGTGATTCAGATACATGCTCTTGAACAGCCCGCCGCACGCTCTTGGGGAAAAATTTGGGCGGCTCATCCTGGGGCGCGCCTGTGTGGGTGGCCAGCGGCGCGCTGCTCAGGTTTTACCGATACTATCACGCGCCGCCAGCCCCGCCGGCGCAGCCCAACGTACTTCGGTTAGTTCCCAGGTTACCAACGGAAGTCACGCGGGAACGGACTGCCCGCCCGGCAAATTGGGGGCCCCTGGCATTAGAGAGGAAAGGCCCGGTCCACCCGGCCTTAGGGAAACAAAGTCCTAGGCCGGTCGGGCAACGCTTTGGACGACAATCACCGTGTTTACAATGGTATACACCGAAATACCCAAACCAGCTCAGGAACATTTTAGTGCTTCGTACGGCGGTGCCGGCGTGGTATTTTGGTGGAGGCATACGTCCCCCCGTTACCGCCTTTACATTTATCCCAACAGGAGCGGTCTATTGCCTGGGCATCCGGCAGCCACGGAAGCGGAGAAGACCATCAGCGTCCTCGTGGCGGACGAGAACCGCATGGCTTGCCAGCTCCTCACCAGTTCCCTGCAACGCAACAGCAATTTTCGTGTAATCGGCTGCGCCACCAGCATGAGCGAGGTGCTGCAGTCTTTGAAGCAGGAACCCGCGCAGGTCGCTGTGATCAGCGTCAACCTGCAGGATGGGCCGCTGAGCGGATTTCAGCTGCTGCGCGAGCTGCGCAGTTCTCATCCCCAAACTCGCGCCGTCCTTCTGCTGGATTCCTCCGAGCGCGACCTGGTGGTGGACGCCTTCCGCGCCGGGGCGCGCGGAATTTTCAGCCGCTCGCAATCCTTCAAAATGCTGTGCAAGTGCATCGTGTGCGTGAACCAGGGACAGATCTGGGCCAACAATGACGAGCTCCAGTTCGTGCTGGAAGCTCTCGGCCAGATAGCCCCGCTCCACATCGTGAATGCCCAGGGCAAAAGCCTGCTCAGCAAGCGCGAGGAGCAGGTGGTCGCCTGCGTCGCTGAAGGCCTCACCAACCGCGAGATCGCCCGCCAGCTCAACCTCAGCGAGCACACGGTAAAGAATTACCTGTTCCGCATCTTCGACAAGCTGGGCATTTCCGGCCGCGTGGAGCTGGTGCTCTACGCCCTCAGCCATCGCGAGCCGCCGGAAAACGAAAATGGCACCCCGCCCCGCAGCGGGCGCAAGAACCCGGCCCGCGAACCCGCCGCGGGGGCGCGCAACACGCTGGCCATGGACTAAACGTGCCCGTGAGCGCCGGTGCCTGTCCGGCTTTTCCTGACAATCCCGCCCGCCATCCTCCGATCTATTTTATCCGTGCCCGCGCTGGCATCGATTGGCAAGCTCCCAGGCAAATTAATGCTGGACTCCGCACCCCGCGCCGGAAGATGATGTACAGGACAGGTGTTCAAACGCATTTGCAGCTCACCTCAACATGCACGAGTCGGAACGCCGCAGAAGCCGCCGTTTTCCTCTGAAGCAGCCCGCCTTCGTTCGCCCGCTCGAAGGGGAAGAAACCCTCTCCGCCGAAACCCAGGATGTGAGCAAGGATGGCGTGCTGTTGCTGGCCGAAAAATTGCTTCCCGTGGGCATGCGCACTGAACTGGTGCTGGTGCTGGAATCCCGCCTGGAGCGCAGCATCCGCCTGAGCGGCACCTGCCAGGTGGTGCGCGTCGAAGAGGACCAGCCCCGGGGCCGCTACGCCATCGCCTTCCGCTGCGATCAGCCCTTCTCTCTCATGGACTGAAGCCGCCGCATCTCTTTTCCGCCCTTATTCCATTTCAAGAACACACTTCAAAATCCTTCGCGGCTAGCAGGTGCTATCAATTGATGGTTTCCTTAACGAAACAGTCCTCCGGGAGTTACTTGTAGTTTCCCGTCGGAGACATGTAAGCTGTACGCGCGCTGGTAAAACTTACTCAGGAGTCCATCCGCTAAAGAACTGATTCCCAAGCAGCAGCTTCTGGCCCTTCATTTGCCCTATTAGCGGTGCATGGGACATCCGAAAATGGCTGGCCAAGATGTCATGCTGCACCCCGGCTCAGACCGGCGCGGCAAAGCCCGTACCCTCCTTATTCTTCCCGTCTCCATCGCTTTTGGCTGCGCCGAACATGCTGCGGTCATCCGCGACATCAGCGCCAGCGGCCTGTTTCTGTTTTCCAGTTTCACCCCGGCTATCGGCGAGGAAATTGAGCTCAAGCTGACGCTTCCCGCACCCGCGTCCCCTTCGGCTTGTGTTACCTATTACGGCAAAGTTGTTCGCCTCACCAGTGGAGTCGCGGGCGCCGCCGTGGGAATTGGTCTGACCCTGAACGGCACCCGTCCCGCAGCTGCCTTACAGAGCTTGAAAACCGCCCTCGTTTTGAGAGAGGCGGCCGGCAAGCGCATCCCAAACTGCTGAGCACCCGATCAAGCGCAAGGCGTCATGCAGAGGGGCTTCAGCCCCGAACCATCTCGCGTGCACCACCGAACAATTCAATGTCATTCTGAGGCTTTTGGCTTGTGTGCGAGCAACGTCGGGTGCCCCATTCAAGCCCCTTTTGGCTTGCGTGGGAATTCACAATCACTGCTCTCCAAATTTCCTGGATTCACGCTGGCACGACAAAGCATCTTAAAGTCCAGAATTGCGGAGGCAAACCATGCGTTTAAAAACGGCGGTGGGCATCGGCGCGGGAGTTACGGCGGGCATGGCTACGCTGGCGGGCGTGGGCGTGGGGCTAGCGGGATGGAAGCTCTATCAGCGGGTGCGCTCCGGCGAAAGCGTGGCCGGCAAGGTAGTGCTGATCACGGGCAGCTCGCGCGGGTTGGGGCTGGCCCTGGCCGAGGAGTTTGCCGCCCAGGGAGCGCGGCTGGTGATCTGCGCCCGCGATGAGCGCGAACTGGAAACGGCGCGCGCCCGCCTTGCCGCCCGGGGAGCGGAGGTGCTGGCCGTCACCTGCGATATGGCCGTCGAGGATGATGTGCAGGCCCTGGTCAACCAGGCCACGGCGCGTTTCGGGCACATTGACGTGCTGGTGAACAATGCCGGAGTGATTCAGGTGGGGCCGCTGGAATCGCAAACGCTGGTGGATTTTCAGGAAGCCATGGACGTGATGTTCTGGGGCACCGTCTATCCCACGCTGGCGGTGCTGCCGCAGATGAGGCAGCGCGGCAGCGGGCACATTGCCAACATCACCTCCATCGGCGGGAAGGTCAGCGTGCCTCATTTGCTGCCCTACGGCTGCGCCAAATTCGCGGCGGTGGGATTCTCCGAGGGCTTGCGGGCGGAGCTGGCGCGGGAAGGCATCAAGGTAACCACGGTAGTGCCCGGCCTGATGCGCACGGGCTCGCATTTGAACGCGTACTTCAAGGGCAAGAACGAAGATGAATTCACCTGGTTCAGCCTGGGCGCGACCCTCCCGGTAGCAGCTATGAGCGCGCGCCGCGCGGCCCGCAGGATTGTGGCGGCAGTTCGCCGTGGGCAGGCGGAAATCATCCTTTCGCCGCAAGCCAAAGCCCTGGCCCTGCTGCATGGCGTGGCGCCGGGCATGACGGCTGACCTGCTGGGAGTGGTGAACCGGCTGTTGCCGCAAGCGGAAGGGCAGGGCCGGGACCGGCACCTGGGACGCGAAAGCGAGACGCGGGTCACGCGCTCCTTCGTCACCGCTTTGGGTCGCAAGGCGGCGCGGGAACTGAACCAGGAGAATGCCGGCGTAGCGGAAAAGGGCGGCGCCAACCCAAGTGCCCAGCCGGCTTAGAACAAAAACGTTCCCAGCTCTCCGATTCAGCTCTTCGATACAGCTCTCCAAAAATACCTGCGTGGCCACAGGCGCCCTCGCCTGTGCAGGGAAACGTGTGGGGACGGGGCTCCCCCCC
>Ga0075436_100002936_pt1 | contig 11691 bp, 6 predicted proteins | sample RhiMethybrSRZTD5_FD_75303 | JGI IMG/M metagenome (GOLD analysis project Ga0075436, IMG submission 75303) | Populus rhizosphere microbial communities from Tennessee, USA - Rhizosphere MetaG P. TD hybrid SRZTD5 | ecosystem: Host-associated > Plants > Roots > Rhizosphere > Soil | place: USA... | reverse complement strand
CGGGCTGCCCGTGGCAAGCCCGAGCGCGGCGGTGCAGACGGCGATCCTGATGCGCGTGACCCGGCAGGCGGAAGGTAAGACCCTGGCGGATCTGGCACGCGCCCTGGGGACGTCTTGGCCCGCGGTGCAGCGCCTGGAGAAACCCAACGCCAATCCCACGCTCAAGCAGCTCGAGCGTGCTGCCAACGCATTGGGCAAGCGGCTCGTGCTCGACTTCGAAACCCGGTGACCAAGAACCTCTCGCGCTCTCGGTAGCCCGCCGACCTATTGCGACGCTGGCCCGGCCCGCGGACGGAGGATCTCTTCGAGGAGGTCCGGCCGGCCGGGGATACGTTCGAGATGGGGATAGCGGGGACCGTCTCGGTGGTCGAGCCGATAGATGCGCACGGCGTCTCCGTAGGCGGCGACTACTTCGATCGGCGCTTTGGCGTCCTTGGCTTCGGCGAGGGCCGCCGCGACCGCCCGCGGCGTATAGACGTGGCCGCCCACGCCGAGGAGCTTCTCGCCGGACACCATGCCCGCCCGGCCGGCCGGCGACTCGGGCAACAGCTCCTGGAGAACGCCTTCTTTGTCGACGGCGAAACCGAGGGAGAAGCGCCAGTCGTGCTCCTCTCGGCGTGTCTCGTCGTCGGCGATCGCCTGGTTCGGCTGGTCGGTGTAGACGAGGCGCCAGCCGGCGCGCTCGAGACCTTGCATCGGCAGCCGCGGCTGAATCTGGTCGACGTGCTCGGTGAAGAGCTTTTGCCAGTCGTAGGGCACCAATTCGTTCAATGTCTTGACGAGGTCGGCGCGGTCATAGGGGAGGACCGCGGGCGAGGAGTCGGCGCCGCCGTGGAACCGCCGGCAGAAGTCGTCGAGCGACACCTTGCCGTGCGACTGCTCCCGGAGCGTCGTGTCGACGTCGAGCCAGACGAGGACCGACTCGTCGTAGTAGTCCGTGCCGCGCCGCTGCGGCCGTCCATCGCGCGGCGTGCCGAAGATGATCTGGGCGGCCACCCCGGTATCGACGAGCGGCCGCCAGCTCCGGCCGGACCGGGTGTCCTGAACGGCGGCCAGCGATGCGACCGCTTCGCGATAGTACTCGGGCGTCCAGAAACCGGAGCGCTCGGCGAGGAGCAGGCCCAAGTGTTGGGTCAGTCCCTCGTAGACCCAGAGCAGCGCGCCCTGCATCGGCTTCTGATAGTCCGGAGACAGGAGCCCCTGAGGCCGCCGGTACTTGCCGTTCCAGGAGTGCACGTACTCATGGGAGAGCAGGCTGGGCAGCGTGCGGCGATTCGCCTCGTGAACGAGCGTCTCCTCCTCCCGTCGGTTGTCGCTCGACTGATGATGCTCGAGGCCGAAGTGCTGGACGTGATCGGAGAGCGTCAGCAGCCAGCGATAGGAGTCGTAGTGCCGGGCGCCGAAGAGCGCCAGGGCCTCGTCGACCAGGCGGCGCATCGGAGCGTAGAGCTCCTGCGCCCCCGCGAGGTCCGCGGCGCGGTCGGCGGCGATCGACAGGTGATGGGCGACGCCGTGATGGACGCCCAGGTCGAGGCTCACCAGATGCTCGCCGGTGAGGACCGGGGAGTCGATCAGGGTGGTCAACGACACCGGCGCGAAGCGGATCGCGCCGCCCTCCTCCGCCTGCGACGTGAGCGCCGTCGCATACGACCATCCCGCGGGAAGACGGAGAGACGGCATCACGCGCAGGGCGTCGGCGGGCGTGCCGGCCGGGAAGAGGGCGACCGCGCTCCAGTTGATGACGGCCAGGGCGTCCGTCGCGCCTGGACCGGCGGTATAGCTCCCTCCTGAGCTGGGGTAGAGGAAGTCCGCCTCGGCCACCAGCCGCGTCGCGCCGGCCGGAGCCGTGAGATGGATCTGGTACATCTCCACCGGGTCCCGCCACCAGGGGACCTCGGCACCGTTCGCCGACAGGTGGAGATCCACGAGGTTGGCCAGCGGCCCCGTGGGTCCATGCTCGCCCGGCATCCACTTCGCGTAGAGGAGTGTGAGATTCCCCGGCGAGGCGGGGATCTCCACCCGCACGTGGAGCACCTTGCGCGCCACCTGGCTCGCGTCGATGGACAGCGCGATCGGCGGCGTCTCCGCGGCGCGGGCCGGCGAAACGGCCAACGCGACCACGACGAGGAGGAGGAAGGGAAGCGGCCGGCGGTTCTTCGGCGTCATCGTCAGATCTCCTAGCGTACGGCGCGGCGGACTGAAGCTGCCAGACTATAGCGCGCGCCTCACTGGGCCGCACCGTCCGCTTCCGAACACCCCCGCCCGCCCTAGCTGCCAGCAGGAAGCCGCAAGGTGAGGTCTCGAAAGACCGGTTCGAAATCCGCCGGATTGCGTGTGAGAAGGCCCTGAAAACGGGTCGCGAAGGCTCCGATCAGGATATCTGCCAAAGGCCGCTTGGGAAGTTGTCCCGCCCTCTTGCGCTGGATGAAATCGTTCCAACCCTCGTGGGCTCGTATGGTGTCTTCCCAGCTCCATTCTTGCCGAAAATCGACGCCGACTCCGGACAGGAATTCGTCCTGCAGCGTCCTGTCCCCCTGGAACGCCGGTGCCAGCTCCGCATACGTGATCGGGCAGACGACCAAGCCGTCTTCACTATGAGCGTCCAGGGTTTGCGCGGAAACGATCCCGAACTCAGGATCGTCTTCCAGGACATCGATGAGCACGCAGGTGTCGACCACCCAGGCCATCAATCCTCCCCTTCTCGCAGCTCCTTCATCCACTCCTGAGACCTGCGGGTGGAGCGGAAGCGCCGGGCGAATCCGCGCATGGCCATCGCGCCGCGCGGTTCCGCAGCGGGAAGAACGACCACCCGGATCTCCTGGTCTCCCGATTTCTCCCAGAGCAGACGGCGGCCTTTCTCAAGCCCCAGCTCTTTGCGGAGATGGGCCGGAATCGAGACTTGTCCTCGCTCTGTAACGACCGAGATGCTCGGCAGGGTAGACATGACCCTATCGTATCATGTGGCGGCATCATGTGAGCCGTCGCCGGCCTCTCTCGGGCCGAGGCTTGATTACACGGAAGCCGTGACGGTGGCGATCGCACGCCTGGAGCGGCTCGGAGCCTTCGTGAACGGCTTCGCCGAAGTCGTCCGCCTGCCGACACAAGACACAGGCATGTCGAGACATTCAGGAAAGACATCGAGTCTCTAGCGAAGGAAATCGAGTCCCCCGAGAAGGTCTCGACATTCCTCGCCGCCGGTGCGATGACAGCGCGCGATGACAAAGAGACTGCCGAGATTTGAACCGAGGATTTCTCGGCTAGCATCGAGAAGGTGGCGATGGAAGAGGAGAAATTTTTGAATGAAGGGGAGAAGCCTGGCTAAGAAGCGGACAATTGCGAGACGGAGGAGCTGGCCTGTGCTTTGAGGAGCACCGATTGCGGTGCAAACAACGAGACTTGCCGGATTGTCTCGACATCCGCGGCCACGCCCAACGTTCCAATCCCGGGGCGTTGCCCCGCGCTGAGGCAGCCCAGACCTTCGGCCCTTCCCCCGGCCGAGATTCCCATTGAGGCCCAAGGGGCCGCTCTGGTTCAGCCCAGGGCAACGCCCTGGGATTGGGCGGCGGGCGGCGTCAGGACCCAGAGTTGAACCCCTGGGCTGGACACCCTTGTCCCTACGGGACGGCTCTTCTGAGGGATCGCGGCAATGCAGCCCGTGGTCTCAGCGATTGTGGAACGCTGCCGGCTCGTCGACCGGACATCGTGCCGCCGAGGGCGGATCTCGAACCGATCGGCCGTCCCGCAGGGACAAGGGTACCCAGCCCAGGATTTCAATCCTGGGTATGGGATTGCCGCACCCGCCTGATCTCCACCACCACCTCCTCCAACCACTCCCCCAGCTCCCTCGGCAACCCGCCGGGAACCGGCGGCACCTCCCCCGCCGCGATCCGCCGAAGAAAGCCGGCCAGCTCGGGAAACGGCGCGGGGCCTCCATCGAGTTGGGCCAACACTTCTTCTTCGCCGGGGCCGAGGCCGTCCTCCCCGAAGCCCGCCTGAGCACAGGCGAGGGCAAGGGCTTGCAGGGCCTGGAGCATCTGCGCGGGCAGGCCGCCGCCTCCTCCGGCGCGGCGTTTGAGCTCGGCGCGCAGGTCATCGCGCTTCTTGGCCCATTCGGCGGCAGCGGCGGGGTCGCCGCGGGCTTGGGCGATCTCGGAAAGGGTGTTGTAGTCTATGAAGGCTTCCTTGAGCCCGAGGGATTCGCGGATCTGGCGAGCTTCGTGGGCGTGGCGCTCGGCGGCGGCGAGATCGCCGAGGCGGAGGTGAATCTGTGCGAGCTGGCCCCATGAAGCGGCTTCAGCGGGTTTGTTGCCGCAGGCCTGCTCGATTTGCAGGCTCTCCTCCACAAAGCGGCGGGCTTCCTGGAAGCACCGCCGGGCGGCGGGCTCGTCGCCCCGCTCGCGGGAGGCTTCGCCTTCCAGTTGCCAGATGATGCCGATGTTCTGGGCGGCCTGGCCGAGGCCGGGCTGATCCTTCAACTGTACGGCCAGCTCGCGCGATTTCTCGTACCACGCTCGCGCCTCGGACAGCCGGCCAGCTTTATCTTCGGCCACGCCGAGGAGGTTGTAGGTCCGCATCATCGCGCCCTGATCGCCCGCCTCCCGAAAGCGCTCGAGCGCCTGCTGGTAGAGGCGGCTGGCGCGCTCGAGTTGGTTGCGATCGTCGGCAAGGCTTCCTTGATGCTGAAGGAGAGAGCCCTCCAGTTCCTTGTCCCCAGCTTGGCGGGCAGTGGCGAGAGCCAGGTCGTAGCGAGCGTCGGCCTCGTCGTAGCGGCCCGCGTCTACAAGAATCTGGGCGCAACGACCCTCGTCAGTGGCGACCTCGCGTTGGTTGCCTCGCCTCTCTTGAATCTCGAGACATTTTTCCGCCACGGCCAGAGCCTCGGCGTGCTGGCCGGCGCTGCGCAGCGCATTGGCCAGATCTCCCATCGCGGCGGAGAGATTGCCCAGCGCGGTCGCGGCCTTCGCGTAATCGGGCGAGGCCAGAAGCCCTTCCCAGGGCCGGCCTCCGGCTTTTTCCACCTGCGCCTCCCAGTGGCCGACGGCTTCCCGCAGGATGGGAATGGCTTGCGCAGAAGCGCCTGCGCTGTATAGCACCCGGCCCAGCCGCTGAATCGTCATCGCCAACTGAAACGCGGGATCGAAGTCAGTGGTGTGGCGGAGGCGCTCGATGAGGGCCTGGAGCTGCTTCACGGCGCCCTGCGGGTCGCCCTGGGTGAAGCGCGTCCAGGCGTGCTCCCGCTCGGAGGCGGCGGCTTCTGACGTGAAGCCCTGTTGGCCCACCGCGTCCCTCATCCAGTGCACCCAGGAATCGCGTTCGCGGAGGCGGCCTGACATTTCCAGATAGTCGCGAAACGTGTGGCCCAGCGTTGCGGCGGCAGGGAGCTGTTGATCGGCAACGGCCCATTGGACGGCGGTGCGGTAGTTGGCCTCCTCACGGTTCAGGACTTCCAGCGCGGCGCGCGATTGCGCGCCCGTCAGCGCCTTGTCCAGCGCCTGCATGAGAACGAGATAGACGCCGAGGAAGCGTTGCCGGATCTCCGGGTTCTGCGCGAGGGTGGGATCGGCGGCGGCAGCGGCGAGGGTGGGGTGGAAGCGCAGGAAGGGACGGTCGCCGAGCTGGAGATCGTCCTCCGTGCGCAGGAGGGCGATGCCTTCGAGCTCACGCCGGATGGGTTCCCAGGCTTCCGGGGCGAGCTGGCACACGTCGAGCAGATTGTCCTCGAACACGCCGCCGCTGAAGAGGCCGAGCCAGGGCAGGGCCTCGCGGGCGGCGGGGCTCAGGTGGCGGCGGGAGAATTCGAGGGAGGCGAGGAGGGATTGGTTCCTCTCCTCGGGGGCCTCCTGCTGGAATTTGGCGAGGAGCTTGCCGAAGTCCGCGCGGATCGCCTCGGGCGTCAAGGTGCGCAGATGTGGGCCGACGAGCTCCAGCGAGAGCGGGTGATCGGCGAGATCGCGCAGCAGCGGATCGAGCTGGTCGCGGCGCAGCCGTGGATCGGCGAGCGTGAGGCCGTCGCGCCGCAGGATGCTCGCGAGCAGCCACAGGCTGTCGGCGCGGGCCAGGCCTTCGAGCTCGTACCGCTGCGCGCCGGGGAGACCCGTGTCACCGGGGCGGCAGGTGACGAGGAGGCAGCCGCCTCCTCCTGGTCGATGGGGACCGGTGGTGAGATCGCGGAACAGCTCGGCGAGGCGGTGGCGCTCGTCGTCGGTATAGGGACTCGCATTGTTTTGCGTTGCCGCTGCGCTCGGTGGCTTAGGCTTGCCGAGTGCGATGACCCTAGCCAGCAACCTTCTAAAGGCACCCGTAGACTTACTATTGGTGCTGAACTGCCGCAGGACGCTCTCGTAGTTGTCCCAGACCAGGAACACCTCCTTCTGCCGGAACAGCTCGATGGCGCGGCGGCGCTGCTCGACGGCGGGGAGTTGCTCGAACTTCGGCCCCGCGAGATAGGTGCCGAGCACCTGCACCGCGCGGTCGGCGCTCATGAACTGCTCGAAGCTCAGGAAGCACGCGCCGTCGCGGAACAAGCCGCTGCGCGTCCACCACTGCGCGGCCTCGGTTGCGAGCGCGGTCTTGCCCATGCCGCCCATGGCGTGCAGCACGATGCCGCGCTGGGAGCGAAACAGGCGCTCCAGCTCGTACAGCTCCCGCGCCCGGCCCTGGAAACCATATTGCGGCGCTGGCGGAAAGGGACCGGGCTCCCCACTGCCGGCCGGATTGCGGAAGCCCCGGCGGCGGCGGGCGTCTTCGGCGTCGGTGCTGCGGATGAGCCGGGCGAGATACGCCGCGGCGGCGTCATCTTGGGCGGGATCGGTGAAATCGACCCAGAGCAGGCCGTCCAAGTCCTCGGGGAGATCGAGCGGCTCGAATTTGATCGGGAGCAACCGGTCGCCTTCGGGATTGATCTCGTTGTGCCTGTCGATCTCCCACTGCACCCACTTCGACCGCAGCGCGGACTGGGAGCCGGCGACGACGGTGAAGCGGCTGTTGTGGATCCCCATCTCGCATTGCGGCTCCAGCTTGCCCGGACCGCATTCCCATTTGTCCAGCCAGACGCGCAGGCCGTGCTTGTCCACGAGCCGACGGGCTAGTGCCTCTACGCGGGCCGAGTCGTTGTGATTGTGGCTGAGGAAGGTATCGAACTGCCGGACCGGCCGCTCCCGGGCGGCAGCCGGTGGGACGAGCGCATCATCGCTGGCGCGCTGGTACAGATGCGGGAGAAACCAGTCACGCAGCTCAATGGTGCGCCCGCCGGGTCCGGTTTCGATCCAGCGCGCCGGCGTGGAACGCAGCGCCTTCCTGGCCTCAGCGACAGCCTGGCCGATGGTGGTGCCGCGGACGAGCTCGCGATAGAAGCGGTCGAGGAGCAGCCGGGCTGCTTCGACGTGGACGGCGTGGCCCATGGAGAGGACGCTTGCCACCCCCGCCTGGATCAGACGCGGCGCGACGGAGCGGAAGACGGCGGTCTTGCCCACGGTGGCGCTACGGCACGCTTCGAGCACGACGAGAGGGATGCTGTAGCTCGCGAGCAGATCGCCGAGCCGAGCGGCCGCGATGAGATCAGATCTGGCTGTGCCGGAGCCGTCTTCGGGCATCTCGAAGAGCAAGGCCCCGATCTGCGCCTGCTGCAGGAATGTGCCGTGCCCGTCGAAGTGCACGAGATCGTACGGATCGCCGGCCCGCTGCCCTTCACGCAGCATCTCCTCCATGCGGGCCAGGGTGGGCGGACGGCAGAAGTCCACGCGCACGTTGGCGCCGAGCGGATCGAGGGCGTCGAAGAGCGCTCTCGCGGTCATCCGCGGATCGATGAACCCCGCATCGGCCGGGCGACTGACGATGTAGAGGATGCGCAGCGGGAGCTGCGCCGGGCGCGGCGTGGTGGTCTCCGGAGCCTCCAACTGCCGGCGCACCGACAACCGCTGCGCGAGGCTCCCCTTCTCATCGGCCATCAGCTCCCAGGGCAGTTGCAGCAGCGCGGAGTCCTTGGTGGCGATCGTCAGCTCGCGCGGCTCCGGGCCCGCGAGGAGAGCGCGGTTCTCCGCGGCGGTGAACAGGGCCTCATACAGCTTGCGTCCCCAGGTCTCGAGGCTCCGTTCGATCCGCTCCGCCCGCGTGACCGCGCCGCCGTCGGGCAGGTCCATGTAGTCTTCCAGATACCAGCGCAGATCCTCGTAGTCGTCCTCCGTGAGGAAGGGCGTGAACGGCACCGCGACGCCAAGCTCGGTGCCGGCGGCATCGGCGAGCCGAGCGCGGTAGCCCGTACCTGCAGTGGCAGTGAAGAGGACGCGGAGCTCGTTCATGGCCTGGTTTCAGTGCTCCCGATTGTACCGCAATCCACCGTCATCCCTGTTGTAGAATCCCGCCTCCTGGCCCGCGGGCCAGGCTTCCCGGCAAAGAGTGGCGACCATGGAACGAGAGAAGAGCGTGCGCGCATACGATCCGGCGGCGATCGAGCCGAAGTGGCAGGAGCGTTGGGAGGCGGCGGGCCTCTATCAGGCGAACATCCTGACGGGCGCCGAGGCGGAGCGGCCGAAGCACTACGCGCTGACGATGCTGCCGTATCCCTCGGGGGACCTCCACATCGGCCACTGGTATGCCATCGCGCCGCCCGATGCGCGCGCGCGGTTCATGCGGATGCGGGGGCACAACGTGATGTTCCCCCTGGGCTTCGACGCCTTCGGGCTGCCCGCGGAAAACGCGGCGATCCAGCGCAACATCCACCCCAAGGAGTGGACGTACGCCAACATCGAGAAGATGCGCGGCCAGCTCAAGCGCATGGGTACGATGATCGACTGGCGGCGCGAGACGGTCTCCTCCGATCCCGAGTACTACCGCTGGACGCAGTGGTTCTTCCTCCAGCTCTTCGGCGCCGGCCTCGCCTACCGCAAGCGGGCCGCGGTCGACTGGTGCCCGAGCTGCAACACGACCCTGGCCCGCGAGCAGGTGATCGGCGACGACCGCCGCTGTGAGCGCTGCGGCACGCCGGTGATCCGCAAGGAGCTGGAGCAGTGGTTCTTCCGCATCACCCGCTACGCGGAGGAGCTTTTGAATTTCTCGCATATCGACTGGCCGGAGCGGGTGCGGACGCTCCAGGAGCGCTGGATCGGCCGCTCGGAGGGGGTCCAGGTGACGTTCCACACGGAGGATGGCGACCCTCTCGAGGTCTTCACCACCCGCCCGGACACGCTGTGGGGCGTGACGTTCATGGTGCTCGCGCCGGAACATCCCCTGGTGAAGAAGGTGACGGCGGACGACCGGCGGGCCGAGGTGGAGGCCTACGTGGAGAAGGCGCTGCGCCAGACGGACATCCAGCGCGAGGCGGCGGACAAGGAGAAGACCGGCGTCTTCACCGGCGGTTCTGCGATCAATCCGGTGAACGGCGAGCGGGTGCCGGTGTGGATCGCCGACTACGTGCTCATGGGCTACGGCACGGGCGCCATCATGGCGGTGCCCGCCCACGACCAGCGCGACGGCGACTTCGCCCGCAAGTACGGCCTGGAGATCCGCCCTGTGATCCAAGACGGCGTCATGGTGAATTCCGGTCCGCTCACCGGCGCGCCGGAGGACGCGGCATTCGAAAAGGCTGTCGCCTTCGTGGAGGAGAAGAGCGCCGGGAAGCGCGCGGTCACTTATCGCCTGCGCGACTGGCTGATCTCCCGCCAGCGGTATTGGGGGGCGCCGATCCCGATCGTCTACTGCCCACGGGACGGCGCGGTCCCGGTGCCCGAGGACCAGCTCCCCGTGCTGCTGCCCGACGACGTCGAGTGGCGGCCCACGGGGGAGAGCCCGCTCAAGCTGCACCCGACTTGGCGCAAAACGCAGTGCCCGGTCTGCGGCGGCCCGGCCGAGCGCGAGACGGACACCATGGACACGTTCATGTGCTCGTCGTGGTACCACCTGCGGTACTTGAGCCCGCACTACGCCGACGGGCCGTTCGATCCGGCGGAATACCGCTACTGGATGCCGGTGGACACCTACACGGGCGGCATCGAGCACGCCACGATGCACCTCATCTACACGCGGTTCTTCCACAAGGCGTGCCGCGACATCGGGATCGTCCAGGGCGACGAGCCGATGATGCAGCTCCGCAACCAGGGGATCGTCCTCGGCGCGGACTCGGAGAAGATGTCGAAGAGCCGCGGCAACGTGGTGGCGCCGGACGGTCTGGTGGACCAGTACGGGGCGGACACGGTGCGCGCCTTCCTGATGTTCTTCGCCCGCTGGGACCAGGGCGGACCGTGGAACAGCCGCGGCATCGAGGGCTCGTCGCGCTGGCTGCGCCGGGTGTGGAACCTGTATATGGGAGGGGACGAAGAAGCGCCGGCGAGCGCCGCGGAGAACGCCCCGGCGATCATCACCGGCCTGCGCCGCAAGCTCCACCAGACGCTGCGGCAGGTGACGGCCGACTTCGAGGCCTTCTCTTTCAACACCGTGGTGGCCGCTCTGATGGAGCTGCTCAACGAGATGATGCAGGCGCGCGCGCAGGGCGGAGCCGCCGTGGCCGGGTCGCCCGCCTGGGACGAGGCGAAGGACGTCTACGTCCGCATGCTGGCCCCGATCGCGCCGCACATGGCCGAGGAGCTCTGGCAGCACCTCGGCCGGCTGGACAAGGACGGCTCGGTGCATCGCCAGCCGTGGCCGGCGGTGGACGAGGAGGCGGCGCAGGCGGAGGAGGTCACGCTCGTGGTCCAGGTCAACGGCAGGGTGCGCGACCGCATCACGGTGCCGGTGGGGCTCGGCGAGGGCGAGATGAAAGACCGGGCGCTGGCCAGCGAGGTGGCGCAGCGCTTCCTGGCCGGATTGACGATCCGCAAGGTGATCGTGGTGCCGGGGCGGTTGGTGAACATCGTCGCCGGATGAGGCTGCAGGTCGCGCGATCAGGCCTGGGTCGCGGTCTCGCAGCAGTTGCAGGTGGCGGTACACCAGCAGTAGGTCTCGCCGCTCTGGATGGACTGGCTCGCATCCATGGCGCGGGCGGCGGCGCCGATCGCCTCCCGGAGCTCCGGTGTGACGAGGTGGCGCAAGGTCTCGCGGTGCAGCGTGAGCTTGGTGGCGCTCTTCTTCATGATCTCCCCCCTTTTTTTGGAGAGGCTAGGAGAGCGGCGGCCCCCCTGTCAAGGCAAGCCGTCAGGAGAGGAGGAGGATGCGGTCCCACTCCGGCTCCACCTGCGAAACCGCGCCCAGGAGGGCAAGGCCGATTCCCGTCGCTCCTTCGAGGAAGCCGGGTTCGGCTTCCCAGAAGCCGCCGCTGCCGCGCGTGCCGGCGCGCCAGGTCCGGAAGCCGGCGATCCCCTCCCCGGGAACACGCCCGTCGAGCGTGCGCTCGATCCAGAAACGCGCCGCGATCTCGAAGGCCTCCTCCCCGGTGGCCTGCCAGAGGCGGTTGTACAGGTGGGCGAGGCCGGCGGAGCCGTGGCAGACGCCCTGGTCGCGCACGCCTGAGGTCGATTCCGGACGGGCTGCGGCCGCGTGGGCGACGGCCAGCGCCTCGTTCTCCCAGGCCGGCTCGCCGGTGCCCCGGGCGGCGAGCAGCAGGGCGGCGGCGATCCCGGGATCCCCGTAGCACCAGGCGAGGCGGGAGGGGGGAGAGTCGGCGCCGGGGTAGAAGGACGATCCGAAACAGGAGCCGCTCCCGGGCGCCAGGCGGTGGGCCAGCAGCCAGGGGACGGCGCCGGCGAGGAGCGCGCGGGCGCG
>Ga0075436_100002934_pt1 | contig 11695 bp, 11 predicted proteins | sample RhiMethybrSRZTD5_FD_75303 | JGI IMG/M metagenome (GOLD analysis project Ga0075436, IMG submission 75303) | Populus rhizosphere microbial communities from Tennessee, USA - Rhizosphere MetaG P. TD hybrid SRZTD5 | ecosystem: Host-associated > Plants > Roots > Rhizosphere > Soil | place: USA... | reverse complement strand
ACCGGCGACTGGAAACTGGACCACACCCCGGTCGGCGAACAGCCGGCCGAACTGACCAAGCTGGCGCACTTTGGCGCTGAAGGCGTAGTCGCTTTAATGAGCGACTCCACTAACGCCACTAAAGCCGGTTACACTCCGTCCGAGCGGGAAATCGGCGTGCAAATTGACCGCGTGTTCGGCGACGCTAAGGGCCGCATCATTTTCGCATCCTTCGCTTCGCTGTTGTCGCGCATGCAACAGGTGTTTGACCTGGCGGCCAAATACAACCGCAAAGTCATTGTCACCGGCCGGAGCATGGTCAATAACCTGGACATTGCCCTGTCTTTGGGCTACCTGAAAGTCCAACCGAAAATTTTAATTAAATCCGAACAGGCGGCGAAATATCCCGACAACCAAATCCTGATTTTGACCACGGGCGCGCAGGGCGAAGAGTCCGCGGGCTTGGCGCGCATGGCGCGCGGCGAACACCGCAGTATTAAAATCAAGCGCGGCGATACGGCTATCGTGTCGGCCTCTCCTATTCCGGGTAACGAGCGCAGTATTGTTTCGGTGCTGGACAACCTGACCCGCGAAGGCGCCAACGTCATTTACAACAAAATCTTAGATATTCACACTTCGGGCCACGCCCAGCAGGAAGAGTTAAAACTGATGCTGAGCTTGGTGAAACCGAAATACCTAGTGCCGATCCACGGCGAGCACCACATGCTGGCCGCGCACAGCAAACTGGCGCAAAGCATCGGCATGGCGGAAGAAAATATTTTCCTCTTGGAAAACAGCGACGTGCTGGAAGTTAATTCAGCCGGCCAGGCCAAAAAAGCCGGCACCATTCCGGGCGGCTACGTCTTTATTGACGGCCTCGGTGTGGGCGACATCGGCGAAGTGGTTATCCGCGACCGCCAATTAATGGCCCAAGACGGCATGTTCGTCATTATCATTACGCTGGACCGCCGCACGGGCAAACTCACCCAACAGCCCGACATTTTGTCGCGCGGCTTTATCTACATGAAAAACAACGACGACCTCATCCGCGAGGTGAAGCACGAAGTGCGCAAGATGGTGGAAGGCCAGGGCAAGGCCAAGCTGGAACCGAACTGGGCCTACCTGCGCCAGGTCATCCGCGACCAGGTCGGCGAGTACCTGTTCCAAAAGACCGAACGCCGGCCGATGATTTTGCCGGTGGTGATTGAAGTTTAGTTAACAAATGATAGATGGCAAAAATATTGCCGTCCTTCACTTGTTAATACTTTCGTAGTATTAATCGTAATTAAACAATAAGCTGGCGCGGCCTGCCTGGAAGATGGCGCTGTCCGGCACATATAAAGGACCGACTGATGCTTCGCATCAGCGGATTTTAGCGTATGGACAAACTGCGCATCATCCCCTTAGGGGGATTGGAGCAAGTGGGCATCAACATGATGGCTTACGAATTTGGCAATGACATTATCGTGGTAGATATGGGAGTGGGCTTTCCCGGCGAAGTCATTACCGGAGTGCAATATTTAATCCCCAACCCGGAGTGGCTGGAGCGGCCGGAAAACAAAAAACGCATCCGCGGCGTGGTTATAACCCACGGGCATATGGACCATATTGGCGCCATGCCCTACATTTTGCCGCGGCTCGGCTTTCCGCCAGTGTACAGCATGCCGTTGACCATTGGCTTGGTGAAACGGCGCCTGGAAGAATTTGATTTGGCGGAACAGCCGCGGTTCATTCCGTTCGGCGCGGACGACACCTTAAAGCTCGGTAATTTTACCCTGCGTTTTTTCCGCGTTAACCACAGCATCCCCGATGCAGTTGGGCTGTCTATTAATACGCCGGCCGGACAGGTCATCCATACCGGCGACTGGAAACTGGACCACACGCCGGGCGACGACTTTAAAGCTGAGCTGGGCAAGCTGGCGCGATTTGCCGGCGAGGGAGTACTGGCGCTATTGTCCGACTCAACCAACGCGCGCATACCAGGTTATTCTTTGTCGGAACAGGACATTGCCAAAACCATTGACAAGGTTTTTGATGAAGCGGATGGCCGGATTATTTTTACCTGCAACGCCTTGATTTTGACTCGCATCCAGCAAATGCTGCATGCGGCGGCCAAGCACCAGCGCAAGGTTGCTGTCTTTGGCTACTCCATGGTGAAAAACATTGACGTGGCGATAAGCTTGGGCTATTTGAAAGTCGCGCCGGGATTGATTATCAAACCGGAGCAATTGCGCAAACATGGCGACAAAAACGTCGTAATTTTAACTACGGGAGGGCAGGGCGAACTTTTGGCTGGCCTGCCGCGCATGGCGCGCGGCGAACACCGCAACGTCCGGCTGAAACGCGGCGATACGGCCGTGGTGTCAGCGCGGGCCATCCCGGGAAACGAGCGGCCGATGCAGGAAATGATCGCCAACTTGCATAAGCTTAACGTGCACGTCATTTACAGCCAGATGGTAGATATCCATTCCTCCGGCCACGCCCGGCAAATCGAACTGAAGCTGATGTTGGATTTGGTGAAGCCACGCTATTTTATACCGGTCCACGGCGAGCATCACATGCTGGCGGCCCATAAGCAACTTGCGGAAAGCATTGATTTTCCTTCTAAGAATATTTTCCTCTTAAATAACGGCAGTATTTTGGAGCTGGGTGCAAACGGCGCTCGGGTACTCCAGGAAACTGTACCGGCCGGTTATCTGTTCGTTAACGAGTCCGGCGCCGGTGCGGTCAGCGAGGAGGTGCGCGGCGAACGGCGGCAAATGCAAGACGAGGGTATGGTAACTATCGTCATCCCCCATGATGCCAAGTCAGGCAAAATCGGCCCGTTGAACATTTTGTCGCGCGGCTTTGTCTACGTAAAAAGCAACGAACATTTGTTCCGCGAACTGCGGCATGAACTGGAAAAAACATTGGGTGGGGGTTCCGCAAATAGGGACGGTAAGCATTTGGAAGCAGTTGTTGCCGACCGCGCGGCGGAATACCTACTACAAAAAACAGGCCGTTCACCGTTTATCGCTCCGGTGGTAATCGAAGTCTAAAATTTTTTGGAAATTTTAGAAAGATTTTAACTTTTGGCATTGACATTACGGCGAAAACGAGTAATGTAAAAGTATGGATGCCGAACTGAAAAACTATTTAGCCGAACAGTTTAAAAATGTCGCCACAAAGGATGACATTACCGGATTGCGGAGCGAACTAATAATGCACGTAGACAGAAGCATCGGCGAGGTAAGGACCGATATTGCTGACTTGGGCCGGATAGTTAACGAAACTATAGCCGTACCTTTGCAGCGGATTTCCGAAATGCTAAAAGATTATCCCTTAATTCGCGGCGACGTCCAGCGGATTAAGCGGCACTTAGGAATTTTGTGAACTGTTTGTGGCGGGCGCGGATTTGTTGCGCGTCCAAGCCGATCAATTTTGCGGGCCCCAGTTTTTCCACGCAAAAAGAAGCCATGATCGTGCCGTAAACGGCGGCTTGGCGAAAGGTTTTTTCGTTAAGCTTGTTTTGGCTGGCGAGATATCCGACAAATCCTCCGGCAAAAGTATCGCCGGCGCCGGTCGGGTCAAATACATCTTCCAACATAAACGCCGGCAAACTGAACCAACCGTTTTTGGTAAACATCAATAACCCGTACTCCCCTTGCTTAACAATGAGAGTGGCGGGAATTTTTTGTTTGCGCGGCATCAGGGCGAGAATTTCTCGCGCGGCTTTGAGCAAGTTATGCTCGCGCGCCAGTTGGCGGGCTTCCGAATCGTTGATGATGAGGATATTTGTGGACTTCAACACTTCCAGCAAGCGCTTTTCCTCCCGGCTGATCCAGTAGTCCATAGTATCGGTAACGACCAGGCGGGGCTGGCGCGCTTGCCGCAGGACGTCCAATTGCAACTGCGGCGGCAAATTACCCAAAAACAAGCAGGCATCTTTTACAGCCGGTAGAACCGGCTTAAAGTCAGCCAGTACGTTCAAATGCACGGACAAATTTTTCCGCTCGTTCAGGTTATAGCCATATTGGCCGGACCAGGTAAAGGTTTTGCCCGGCGCTATTTGCAAGCCAGTGGCGTCAATGTTGTTCCGTTGGAACAGCTTAAAATGCTGCCGTTTAAAGTCGCGCCCGACCACGCCAATTGGCCTGACTTTGGCAAACCGGCTCGCGGCCAGGGAAAAGTAAGTCAGCGACCCGCCAAGCACGCGTCTACCGCGGACAAATGGGGTTTTAATGGTATCGTAAGCAATAGAACCGACAGCAAGGATTTGCATGTAAATATGGTATCATCATGCGGGATTATTTGCTATACTTTAGCTTATGACAAACGACCAACTCGCCGCCGCGGGACTGAAACGCATCCAGTGGGCGGCTAAGGAAATGCCGGTGCTGGCTAATTTGGCCCGGCGGTTCAAGCGCAATAGAATTCTAAATAATGTCAGGGTCGGCGCCTGCCTGCACGTGACTACGGAAACTGCCAATCTAGTGCTGGCGCTGCAGGGCGGCGGGGCGAAAGTGTCTTTGTGCGCATCCAATCCCCTGTCCACCCAGGACGATGTGGTTGCCGCCCTGGTCAAATATTATAAAATCCCGGTGTCCGCCAAGCGCGGCGAAAGCAAGGACAGTTTTTTCAAAAATTTGAACAAGGTTTTGGATGCCAAGCCGCAGGTTGTTATAGACGACGGAGCGGACCTGATCGGCCTCCTGCACACGGTGCGCGCCGCCCAGGCCAAGTCGATTTGGGGCGGCTGTGAGGAAACAACGACCGGCATTAACCGGTTGAAAAGCTTGAGCGCCGCCGGCAAATTGCGCTTTCCGGTAGTTGCAGTCAACGACGCCCAGATCAAGTTCATGTTTGATAACCGGTACGGCACTGGCCAATCCACTATGGACGGCATCATCCGGGCCACTAACACGCTCATTGCCGGCAAGAAATTCGTCGTGGCCGGCTATGGCTGGGTGGGCAAAGGCATTGCGGCCCGTGCCAGCGGCATGGGCGCTGACGTTATCGTGACCGAGATAGATCCGGTGCGCGCTTTGGAAGCACGGATGGACGGCTACACCGTGAAGCCGATGGCCAAAGCCGCGGCAATGGGTGATATTTTTGTGACCGCGACCGGCAACCGTAACGTAATTGACGCTCGGCACTTCAAAAAACTGCCGGACGGCGCGATTTTGGCCAACTCCGGGCACTTCAACGTGGAAATTGATGTTGCCGCACTGGAAAAAATGGGCCGCAATAAATCCGAGGTCCGGCCCGGGGTCATGGCTTACACCGTTGCCGGCAAAAAAATCTACTTAATAGGCGAAGGCCGCCTGGTCAATTTGGCCGCGGCAGAAGGGCATCCTTCCGCAGTCATGGATTTAAGTTTTGCCGGCCAAGCCAAGGGAGTGGAACTCATCATAAAAAATAAAGGGCAGCTGAAAAACCAAATTTATAACCTGCCCGAAAGCACTGAACGGGAAATTGCCCAGCTTAAGCTGAATTCCATGGGCACGGAAATTGACCAGATGACTGCCCAACAAAAAAAATACATGTCCGGCTGGGAAGCAGGGACGTAAATTTTTTTGGTTCAACCTGTTGAAGGCTCCATATAGGAGCCTTTTTTGCAGTATTGTTGATTATCGGGATTATTGACTATAATGCTAGTATCCCTACTTGGGAAATCCAGTCAGGAAAGAGGACGTATGAAACTATTGCGAAGCATATTGATGTTACTGCTGTCATTGACGACAACACTTGTTTATGGACAAAAGCAACCTGTCCCGACCCCCACTCCGGCAGAAGCTGACCAACAAAATATTTATCCTGCTTCTGAACGGGCAAAAGACCTGGAAGAACTGAAACAGGCGGCAAACCGGGAGAAAGCGCTTCGGCGTAAAGCAGCGGCCGATTACCGGTTGGCAGGAAATATTTTAATCATAACTGGTGACTACGCTGAGGCTGCGGAACGATTGAAGCTTTCACTCCAGATTCTTCAGGAAATGCCGAGTAACGACCGGGACGCCATCGACACCATGGAGCTTTTGGCGGCCGCATTTAGCTTGGCGAAGCGGACCGCAGAAGCGGATAACGAATTCCGGACACTGTTGTCGATGAAGCTTGGCCATCGGGAACACAGGAACATTCTGGAAGGCTATATGATTCACCTCAAGAGAAGTGGAAGAAAAAAGGAAGCCTTACGGATCTGGCATGAACTGCATTCTTCGCGCCGTAAACGCAAAGCTCGGACAGGGATGATTCGCCCATCATCTCTGTCCATCACCCAAAGCAAATCATTATTGGTTTTCTGTGGGTGGTAAAGGCAATGAATTTTGCTATACTATAATCGTATGACTAAAAAACAGACAATCGTTTCCGGCATCCGCGCTACCGGCCGCCTCCACATCGGCAATTATTTGGGGGCGCTCAAACAATTTGTTGATTTGCAAAACGCCGGCGAACACCAATATTATTTTTTTATTGCTGACCTGCACGCGCTGACCACGCCGTTTGAGCCGAAAAAATTGCGCCAAAAGACTTTGGAAGTCGTGGCGGAATATTTGGCCGCCGGCGTCGACCCGGAAAAATCCGTGCTGTTTTTGCAAAACCACGTGCCGGAACACGCGGAGCTGGCTTGGATTTTTAACTGCATCACCCCGCTGGGCGAGCTGGAGCGCATGACGCAATTCAAGGACAAGGCGGCGCAACACCGGGAAAATATCAATGCCGGCCTATTGGCTTACCCAACTTTAATGGCGGCGGACATATTGCTTTACAAACCAAACCTGGTACCAGTCGGCGAAGACCAGCAGCAGCATTTGGAGCTGGCGCGCAGCATTGCCCGCAAGTTTAACAGCCGCTTCGGCAAGACTTTCCCGGAGCCAAAAAATTACCTGACCAAGCCTCTGCGCATTAAAAGCCTAACCAACCCGGAAAAGAAAATGAGCAAAACCGGGGACGAAGCTTTAATGCTTGATGACTCTCCGGCCGAAATTACCCGCAAGCTGAAAAAGGCCGTTACGGCCACGGACGGCAAGAACAAGTCCGCCGGCGTGGACAACCTGTTGCTCCTCTTGCGCGAGTTCGGCACGAAAGACCAAATCAAACAATTTGACAATGCGATGGCCGACAACAGCATTAAATACAGCGAGCTAAAGCAAACTTTGGCCGACGGCATCGCCGAATATTTTGCCGAATTCCGGGCGCGCAAAAAAGAAATTTTAAACGATAACGAGTACTTGGCCGAAGTGCTGGCTGAAGGCGCGAAAAAAGCCCGCGCGGCCGCGGGGAAAACTTTGCGTGAGGTGAAACAAAAAATCGGGTTGGTATAAAACCAAGGGCCGCCGGAAGCGGCCCTTAAAAATTAACCCTTAAAAAGATTAACTACTGAATCGTGGAGCTTGCCGTTGGTAGCAATAATAGCGGTAGTGTCTTCGTTTATCGGCTGGCCGTTGATGTCGGTAAACATTCCCCCGGCTTCTTCTACTATTACGGACGGCGCTGCGATATCCCAAAATTTCAGCCGCGCTTCCACTACTACATCAATCTTGCCTTGGGCCAATAAATGATATTGCCACAAATCGCCGAAAGCACGCTGGCGGGCAGTGGCCTCCACCAAAGCAGCCACCTGGGAAAATCGGCCGGTCTTGTGGAAATATTTAATGCCGCCAAAACTGACCGAAGCCTCTTCCAGTTTGGCAACAGAACTGACTTTAATGGGCTGGGCGTTGGAGTAAGCACCCTGGCCCCGCTCGGCATACACAGTTTCTTTTAACGCCGGCATATGTGACACACCCATAATCAAATCTTTCCCCCTCATCAAAGCCAAAAGGGTGCCGAACAGCGGAATCTTTCTGAGGAAATTCTTCGTTCCGTCAATCGGATCTATCACCCAATGGTACTCGGCGGCCTCTCTTTTGTTTCCGAATTCTTCGCCAATAAATCCGTGGCCAGGAAAATATTTCTCTACTGTTTTTATTATAGACTGCTCGGCTTCCGTGTCCGCTATGGTTACCGGCGAAAGGTCAGCTTTCAAAGTCGCTCGCACTTCGTCGGCGTAATAATGCATTATAATCCGCTCGGCCTCTGTTACAGCCTCCAAGGCCACTGGCAAGAAAGCTTGTTCCATATAGTTATGATCTTATCAAAGACAGCAACTCGTCCCGTTTTTGCTCCATCGTTTCCTGCGTCCTGGCCTCTACTATTAACCGCAAAACCGGTTCGGTGTTGGAAGCGCGGACGCTGAACCAATAGTCCGGGTACTCTACGCTGATGCCGTCCAACAAGTTAATCTGGCCGTCAGCGTATTTTTGCTTGATCTGTTCAATTTTTGCAGTGGCGACTTCACGGCTATCCAGTTTTGTGTTGATCTCGCCGCTGTTAAAATATTTTTTGAATGGCGCCAGGATTTCGGAAAACGGCCTGTCCTGCTCTGAGATGTATTTCAACAATTTCAAGGTCAAGATCATGGGCATTTCAAAGACACCGTAAGGCCGTTTGTAAAAATAATGCCCAGAGGATTCGCCGCCGAAAATTGCCCCTTCCTTAATCATAGTTTCTTTAATCAACGAGTGCCCGACCCGGGTGACCACGGGCTTGCCGCCACCCGCGGCAATCATGTCGGCGGTGATTTTTCCGGGCCGAATATCGTAAGCCACGGTGGCGCCGGGATGGTCGCGCAATTCAATTTGCGCCATCAAGCCGCGCAGAATTGGCTGGGGCACCATCTCCCCTTTTTCGTCAACGAAAAATAAGCGGTCGCCGTCGCCGTCCGGGGCAATCCCCAGGTCGGCTTTTTCTTCTACTACCCGCTTGCGCAGGTCTGCGGTATTTTCGTCTTTCATTGGGTCGGCTTCATGGACCGGAAAAGTACCATCCAAACCAAAATTCATTTTTATCAAATTTATAGGCAGTCCCGCAAACATCGCCTCAACGTCTACGCCGCCCATGGCATTGCAGGCATCAACCACAATTTTTAGCGGCTTGATTTTAATTATATCAACTTCTTTGGATTGGTCGGCCGCTTCATCTTCCACGACATGTTCGCGCATGGTGACTTTTCCTTTCTGCTCTCCTATCGGTGCGTAAGACTCTTCGTTGACCATCTTATATAAATCCTGGATGCCGGTGTCACCGCTAATTGGCACAGCATTTTTGCGCGTCATTTTCAGCCCGTTGTATTGCTTCGGGTTGTGCGAAGCGGACACTTGTACGCCGCCGTCATAACCGTAAAACGCAACGCCAAAATAAAAAGTCGGAGTGGACACCAGGCCGATATCGGCCACGTCCAAACCGCTGTCAGTAATTGCTTTCACTACTTGCTCCTTTAAACTAGGGCTGGAGGTGCGCATGTCCGCGCCCACGGCAATGGTCAGTTGCTTGCCGGGGTTTTCTTTAATCATTAAGGTTGCATAAGCGCGGGCAATGGCATAGGCGCCTTGCTCATTCAATTGCTCCGGGTAAATCCCGCGGATATCGTAAGCTTTAAAAATTGAGGAGTTGATGGTCATGTCAACATTGTACCACTTAATATTAACAGGCAAAAGAAACAGCGCGCGGAGGAGGAACAAACCGCGCGCCAGAAAATATAATGCCACTCGGATATAAAGCCGAATGTCCTCCTTTTATTTCAGGCCATTAACCAGAACGCCTTGCCGCTGCCCGGGCCTTGCCGCCGTGAGTCCTGCGGTTAGCCCCGGTTAGTCGGGATAGACCGGCTAGTGCCACTCGATTATTGCGGCTGCCGCCGGTTTGTGCATCGTCAAGTTCATCCTCGTAAGAAAGCTCATTTGCTTCCGCTTCGTTAAGTTCGCCCGTTACGGGCTCTGTTTCGGTCACGACTATTCTCCTCATCTGGGGTGGTACTGCTTTTATACGACTATACGTGAACGGCCATTGCCCGCTCAGTGCTAGGCAAAGAGGCCCGCAGGCGATCTTCGCTGACAAACGTGCTTACTCCGCGATCGCCGCCCGTGCGAATGTAAATCACGAAACCGTGGTCATTTTGTTCCTTGCGAGGTTCGCAATTAACAACTGTCGGGATTGCCAACAACGACCGCCTAAAGTCAGGCACGGTTCCGGCTTCCACAATCTTGTAGAGCAGTTCCCTGGTTGAAGCGTCAACGTCCCTGAATTTAATTCTAGGGTAGCGCTGACGGAATGCGGCCTCAGTAGCGCCGCCCGTTGGGCCTATTCGTCTCCCATCCCTCTTGGCTCGACTTCTGTATGAGCCACTAGAAAGGTTGCGCATCTTGTGGTCATCCTCCGTTCACCTAACAAAATTGACCGGACATATTATCCGATCATACGAGCTTTGCCACACTATACTACTTTAGGGGTTATTTGGCAAGCCCAACCCTTGGCTAACCGCCCATTTTCCCTTAAACTACCCGAGTAACTCTTACTTTATGTCCTTCAAAATCGGCATCGTCGGCCTGCCTAACGTCGGCAAATCAACCTTATTTAACGCCATCACCAAGAGCCAAGTGGAAGCGGCCAACTACCCGTTTGCCACGATTGACCCGAACGTGGGTGTGGTAGCAGTGCCCGACGATCGGCTGGCGAAACTCGCGGCCCAAGAGCATAGCGAAAAAATTGTCCCCACCTCAATTGAGTTCGTGGATATTGCCGGGCTGGTTTCCGGCGCGCACAAAGGCGAGGGTTTGGGCAACCAATTCTTGTCGCACATCCGAGAGGTGGATGCGATTTTGGAAGTGACCCGCCTGTTCCATGACAAGGACATTATCCATGTACAGGGTTCGGTTGATGCCAAGCGCGATATTGAAACAATCGGCATTGAATTGCAGCTGGCGGACTTGCAAAACGTAGAAAAGCGGCTGGACACGGTGGCGCGGCAGGCCAAGTCCGGCGACCGCGAGGCTGGGATCAAAAAACAACTTTTGGAAAAATACAAAGCCGCGCTGGAGCAGGGACGTATGGCCAATACTGTAACTTTGACTGAGGAAGAGAAAGGCGCTGCCAAGGACGTGCAGTTGCTAACCACAAAACCGTTCGTGCTGGCGGTCAATGCGACATATAACATCAGCACGAAGCAATTCGAACAAGCGGACAGCTCCCCCATTGATACGGCAGGACTCAATGCCGGCTTCGGTGATGTCATTGTAGTTGATGCCAAATTGGAAACCGAACTGGCTGAACTGGACGAAGCGGACCGTGAACCGTATTTGCATGAACTGGGGTTGAGCGAAAGCGGGTTGGATAAAATTATTACCGCCGCCTACCACACTTTGGGATTGGTCACGTTTATAACGGCCGGACCGAAGGAAAGCAAGGCTTGGACCTGCCGCGCCGGCACAAAAGCGCCGCAAGCGGCCGGCATTATCCACACCGATTTTGAGCATGGATTTATCCGCGCCGAAGTGATCCAATGGGACAAGCTCCTGGAAGCCGGTGGCTATCTGCAATCGCGCGATAAGGGCTGGCTACGCGTGGAAGGCAAAGAATACGTGATCCAGGACGGCGACGTGGTCCATTTCCGCTTTAACGTCTAAGATTTTAACGAGATTTTAGAAATATTTTAACGTAATTTTATCTGCGTCTTGCTACACTGGTTAATGAGCTCAAGAAACCATTAACCGAACTTGCCTATGGAACTAACCAAAGAGTATTTTGAAGAACGCTTAGCCAAGCTGGAGCAAAATATGGCCACTAAGGACGACCTTAAAGTCTTGGAGGTGAAGATGGAAGCCTACATTCACGAAGTTGGCGATGGTATTATTGCTATGGT
>Ga0075436_100002932_pt1 | contig 11700 bp, 6 predicted proteins | sample RhiMethybrSRZTD5_FD_75303 | JGI IMG/M metagenome (GOLD analysis project Ga0075436, IMG submission 75303) | Populus rhizosphere microbial communities from Tennessee, USA - Rhizosphere MetaG P. TD hybrid SRZTD5 | ecosystem: Host-associated > Plants > Roots > Rhizosphere > Soil | place: USA... | reverse complement strand
CGAACATCGTCACGCTGCTGCTCGGGCTCTCGATCGGCGCCACGATGGAAGCCGCGAATTTCCTCCGCCCGCAGACGCTGCTCGTGCTCGCTCTCGGCTTTATCGCGATCGGCCTCGATACGGCGGTCGGTGTACTCTTCGGCAAGGCGATGTGCCTGCTCACCGGCGGCAAGATCAATCCGCTGATCGGCGCCGCCGGCATCTCGGCGTTTCCCATGTCGGCGCGCGTGGTTCAGGTCGAGGGGCAGAAGTACAACAAGAAGAGCTACCTCCTCATGCACGCGATGAGCGCCAACGCCGGCGGCCAGATCGGCTCGGTCATTGCGGCGGCCGTTATGCTCTCGGTGCTGCAAGGCATGGGCATCATCGCGGGTTAATAATTCCTTCAGGACCGCGGTCTGGGCTGGATAGGAGTTATGACGTCGTGTATTTAACTCTTAAATCCTGGCATCATTAACGGTAAGACCATCACGTTCATTTCATGCCTGACGGCAAAAATCTTCGCGACAAGCTCGCCGCGCTCGAGGAGCGCGCCCGCGGCGAGCGCAAGGCGCTAGACAAGCAGCACGCGGAAAACAAGCTGACCGCGCGCGAGCGCATCGAAAAGCTCCTCGACCCCGGCAGCTTCGTCGAGGAATTCATGCTCGCGACCACGCAGGTCACCGACTTCGGCATGGCGGAAAGACGCCAACCGGGCGACGGTGTCGTTACCGGCTTCGGCAAGATCGACGGCCGGCCGGTCTATGTCTTCGCGCAGGACCGCGCGGTGCTCGCCGGCACCGTCGGCAGCGCCCACGCGGAAAAGATCGCCTACGTCATCCAGACGGCGCGCCGTCTCGGCGTGCCGCTCATCGGCCTTTACGACTCGCCGGGCGCGCGCATTCAAGAGGGCCTCACCGTCACCGCCGCCATCGGTAAAATATTTTTCGAGAACAGCGTCACGTCCGGAGCGGTGCCGCAGATCTCGGCGATCATGGGACCGTGCATCGGCGTCGCGTCCTATTCGCCCGCACTGACCGATTTCATCGTCATGGTTCAGGGATCGAGCCAGATGTTCATCACGGGTCCGGCCGTGATCAAGGAAGTCCTGGGCGAAGAGGTCTCGCTGGAAGAGCTGGGCGGCGCTAAAATCCATTCCGAAGTCTCCGGAGTCGCCGACCTCGTGGCGAAGAACGACGAGGAGTGCATCGCCGCGCTGCGGCGCCTCGTCGCGTTTCTGCCGAGCAACTTTGCCGACGCGCCGCCGCGCAAGACGACCTCCGACGACCCTGCACGGCCGCTCGACAAGCTCGCGAAGATCGTGCCCGAAGACATGCGCCGCGCGTATAACGTGACGCAGGTGATCCGCGAAATGGTCGACGACGGCGATTTTATCGAGCTCAAGGGCAAGTTCGCGCGCAACCTGGTGATCGGATTCGGCAGGCTCGACGGTCATCCCGTCGGGTTCGTCGCCAACCAGCCGATGTTTCTGGCCGGCAGCCTCGATGTCGACGCGTCCGACAAAGGGGCCCGCTTCATCCGCTTCTGCGACGCCTTCAACATCCCGATCGTGACGCTCATGGACGTGCCGGGCTTCTTTCCCGGCAAGCAGCAGGAAGAAAAAGGCATCATCCGCCACGGCGCGAAGCTGCTGTACGCGTACGCGGAGGCGACGGTGCCGAAGATCACGCTCGTGCTGCGCAAGGGCTACGGCGGCGCGAAGCAGGCGATGTGCACGCGCGAGATGGGCGCCGACCAGGTGCTTGTCTGGCCCGGCGTCGAACTCGCCGTCATGGGCGGCGGAGGAGCCGTGAACGTTCTATACAAAAAGGAGATCGAGCAATCGAGCGACCCGGAAAAGACCCGCCGGGAGAAGCTCGAAGAATACGCCGAGCGCTTCAACGGCCCGTTCGAGGCGCTGGAGAAGCAGTTCGCGCAGGCGGCGGTCGAGCCGGTGGACACCCGGCGCCGTCTCATTCAGTGCTTGGAAATTCTACGGGACAAAAAAGAAGCGCGCCCGCGCAAAAAACACGGCGTGATGCCCGTATAGTCTCCTGTCAGGCGGCGATGCTGCCGTCGGGAGCCCTGAGCGCGTTGCTGATGCAAGGCAGCGTGACTGTAAACGCCGAGCCGACGCCTGGCGTGCTTTGGACGTCGATCTTCCCTCCCAGCGTCTCTACGTATTGCTTCACGATATAAAGCCCCAGCCCGACGCCGCCGTACAGGCGCGTCTCGGAGCTGTCGACCTGCCGAAACTTCTCGAAGATGATCGGAAGCTTATCGGGAGGAATGCCGATACCGGTATCGCAGACCTTGAATTCCATCCGGTGGCGCTCGCGCAGATAGTGCACCGTGACGGCGACGTGGCCTTCGGGAGTAAACTTCACCGCGTTGTTGATGAGATTTTGCAGAATATGCCGCAGCTTCTCCGTGTCGGTCTCGAACATGGGAAGATCGCGGTACTCCCAGTGCAATTTCACCTGCCGGTCCGAGGGAAACTCGTACGTGGATTTGAGATCGTCGAGAAAGCCGTTCAGATTCACCGGCTGCACGTTGGTTTTACGCGGCGCCTCCATCGACGTCACTTGCAGGATGCCGTTGATCATCGTGAGCAGCTCCTGCGTCCGCGTCAAAACTTTTTCCAGGCATCGTTGCTGCTGCGCATTCACCGGACCTTGCATGCCGTCGCGCACCATTTCCGTGAAGCCGAGGATCGCGTTCAACGGCGTGCGCAGCTCGTGCGACATTACGCTCAGGAACTCTTCCTTGATCTTGTTCGCCTGCTCCATGGCGTCGCGCGAGGAGCTCACCTCCTCGAACAGCTGCGAATTGCGAATCGCGATCGCCGCCTGATTCGCGAGCATCGAGAGAAATTCGACTTCCTGATCGGTGAATCGATGTTCTTCTTTGGTATAGAACGAAAGAACCCCGAGAATTTCGTCCTTTGCAATAAGCGGCAGCCCGAGGTATGACACCAGCCCGTTGCGCCGGAAAAATTCCGGATCGCGCAGGCGCGGATCGCTCTGCAGGTTCGGCGCCATCCAGACGCTTTTGCTTTCGAAAACGAAATTGGGCACGCCGCGCCCGCCGCGCCAGGCTTCGGATTTCCACTCCTCTTCCGAAACGTTGTGGCAGGCGATCGGCTCGAGCAGCCCCGTGCTCTTGTCATACAGACGAACGGTCGTGGCGGAATGCGGGACGAGCGAATCGATTTTTTTCAGCAGCACGTCGAGAACTGTGCGCAGGTCCAGCGTCGACATCGCGCGCTCGATCTCCTGCAGCGCCGTCAAGCGGCGGAGGTTTTGCTGGATCTCCTCCTCGGCGTGCTTGCGCTCGATCGCATAGCGGATCGAGCGCGCGAGCAGATTGCCGTCCACCTTTCCCTTGACGAGATAATCCTGGGCGCCTTTACGCAGCGCTTCGGCCGCGAGCTCGTCGTTCTCCATCCCCGTCAGGACGACGATGGGCAGGTGGGAGACATGCGTGTGAACCTTGAGGACCGTATCTAACCCCTGCGCGTCGGGAAGCGAGAGATCGAGCAGGACGATGGCAAAGGCTTCTTCGTCGAGGCGCCGGAGCGCGTCGGCGAGACGCTCGACATGCGCGAGCTCGAAGCGCACGCCGGCGCTTTCCGCCAGCGCCTCGCGCAGGAGCCGCGCGTCGCCGCGATTGTCCTCGACCAGCAGAACTTTGATCGTTGCTGGGCTCAAGCGGACTCCTGCGGCAGCTTGACGATGGTGAGCCAAAAATCCTCGATCGTCTGGACGACGCGCATGAACTGCTCGAGATCGACCGGCTTCGTGATGTAGCAGTTCGCGTGCAGGTTGTACGCTCGCAGAATATCGCGCTCCGCCGCCGAGGTGGTGAGAACGACGACCGGGATCGTCTTGAGCTCGGCGTCCTCCTTGATCTCCTCCAACACCTCGCGGCCGTCCTTTTTCGGCAGGTTGAGATCGAGCAGGATGAGATCCGGGCGCGTGGCCGCTGCGTATTTACCGGCGCGGCGGAGGTACGCGATCGCCTCGACGCCGTCCTCGGCGACGCTGATCTCGTTGAGGATTTTTCCCTCTTTCAACGCTTCCATCGTCAGGCGGACGTCGCCGGGATTGTCCTCGACAAGGAGTATCTTAGCCTTGCTGAGCGCCGTCCCGTTCGTCTTTCCGTGCGTTGTCCCCGCATTCATGGCGAAACTCCTTTCGTTTCTTCAGGCCGGAAGCGTGAAATGAAAGCTCGCTCCCTCGCCTGGCTTGGAATCGACCCAAATTTTTCCCCCGTGCCTCTCGACGATTTTTTTGCATACCGCGAGACCTATGCCGGTGCCGGGATATTCGTCTTTGCCGTGGAGCCGCTGGAACATGACGAAGACACGCTCGGCGTGTTGCGGTTCGAAACCGATGCCGTTGTCGGCGACGGTAAAGACCCAGGCCGCGCCTTTCTGCTCGGCGGAGATGCGCACGACCGGCGCGCCGTGGTTGCGAAACTTGATTGCGTTCGCGATGAGATTTTGAAACAGCTGCCCGAACTGCGTCGCATCCGCCATGACGGTCGGAAGAGCGCCGCGGGAGATTTGCGCCCCGCTTTCTTCGATCGCGTTTTTCAGCGACGCGAGTGTGCCGTCGAGAACTTTTTCACAATCCGTGGGCTCGAAGGCTTTGCCCTGGGTGTCCACGCGCGAATAGGATAAGAGGGCGTTGATGAGCGCCTGCATGCGCGTCGCGCCGTCGACCGCGAAACCGATGAACTCGTCGGCGTCGGCGTCGAGTTTCCCCTTGTACCGCCGCGACAAGAGCTGCATGTAGCTCGACACCATCCGGAGCGGCTCCTGCAAATCGTGCGAGGCGATGTAGGCGAAGTGCTGTAGGTCGGCGTTCGAGCGCTCCAGCTCTTGCGCGTTTTTCGAGAGCTGCTGGAACAGCCGCGCGTTTTCAATGGCGACGGCGACGACGTTGCCGATCGCCTGCACCAACTCGACCTCATGCGGCTGAAACGGCGCCGGGCGGTTCGTCGAGACGTTCATGATGCCGACCGTAGCGCCGCGGACCTTGAGCGGCACCCACACGAACGCGCGACCGCCGTCGAGTCGAACCTCCTCGGAGATGCCCGGATCGCCGGCGTCGTTGATGACGAGCGCCGCGCCGGACGTGAAAACGCGCTCGCTTTTGCTTTCGGCCCGGACGTCCTTCGCGAGCGACTCGAGGTAGCGTCCGCCGATGCCGCGGTGCGCCGTCAAGCCGAGCGTGCCGGTGAGCGGATCCTGCAGGCGGATGTAACCTTTCTCCCGGCCTGTGACCTCCAGAACCTTGTCGAGCGCAATCTGCAACGTTTCGTCGAAGTTGAGGGTCTGGCTCGTCGCCATAGCGATGGCGTTGAGCGCCTCCTGCTGGCGCGCCCGGCGCTCCGCTTCTTCGACGAGGCGCGCTTTCTGTATGGCGATGCCCATTTGATGCCCGATCGCCTCGAGCAGCCGCACCTCGTCGACGCGGAACTTGCGCGGAGTGCGGCTCGCCACTTCGATGACGCCGAGCGTTTCCGTCGCCGTGATGATCGGCACGATGACGACCGAGCGGGCGCCTTCGCTCTTGAACGATCGGAGTCCTTCCGCGCTCGTGATGTCGTCGAGGACAACGCTCTTTCCCGAAGCGACGCGGCGCATACGGTCGAGCCGACCGCCTGCGCGAAGAGCGCCGGCATACTTGCCGACGCGGCTGGGATCGCGATAGCCGCGGCAAGCGCTTAGTTGCATGCTTCCATCTCTCCCCAACAACCGGAGATTGCCGAGATCGAGAGAAAGCAGAGACAGCGTTCGATCGAGAATTTCGTCGAGCACCGCCTGGAAGTGGTTCGAGGCGAAGATCATCTGGCCGATATCGTGAAGCGCCGTGAGCTGGCGGTAGCGCTCCTGCAGCTCCTCCTGCGCGCGCTTGCGATTCGTGACATCGGTAAATGCGATGACGGCGCCGGAGAACTGCCCTTGCTCGATGATCGGATTGCATACGTAATCGACGACGAAGCTCGTGCCGTCGTGCCGGCGAAAAATCTCGTCGGACGAGACGCACGTGGCCGCTTGCTTCATCGCCTGCAGGATCGGCGAGCTTGCCCCAAAGAAGGGCTGACCCCTGGCGTCGGCATGTCCGAGGACCTCTCCGAGCGGACGGCCGACGATCGCTTCGCTCGAAACGCCCAGCATGCGCTGCGCGGCGGGGTTCGCGAAGCTCACTTTACCGTCGTGATCGACCCCGCAGATGCCGTCCCCGGCAACGTCGAGAATGAGCTTGGTCCGGGCGAATGCGGCCTCGTTGAAGCGCCAGGCGATGACGCTACCGACCGCCGCCCACAGCACGAAGAACGCATGAATGCCGGCCCACTTCCACGGCTCGGCGATCGCGTCGGCATGATTGTAAACGTCGGCCGGCGCGAGCACTCCGACCAATCCATGGTGGATCGCGACGTAACCGATGGCGATGAAATACGGCGCCCAGTCTTGGTAGAGCGCCAGGAAGACGACCATCACGAAAAAATGAAAATGGAGCTCGATGTAGCCGCCGGAGAGGTGCACCAGAATCGCCGACGCGCTCATCAGCGCGAGGCCGACGATCGTCGCCTTGAATGTGCGGCCCAGTCGCGCAAGCGCAAGCAAGGCAAGACCCGCCACGACACCGCCTTCGGCGATCGTATGATTGGTCGTTCCGTCGTGGAAAAATGCGCCCCATTCGGGGACTAGAGGATAGCCCAGCACCGGACCGATGAGAGCGATGACGACGGCGTGGACCCACGCGAGCCCCAGCAGAAAATGATGCCGGCGCTTCCATACGTCCTCGGGCAGCGTTCCGCCCCGTGGAATCATATCCAAGGCGCGGGCGCGGAATCTGACGAGGGAATATCTGTCTGTCGTCTCAAACATCGTTTATCGCTCGCCTCAGTGCCCGCTGCTCGTTTGCGCCGCCGCGGCGGCATCATCCGCTTCGGACGGCAGCGCTACCGTCGTAAGCCAGAATTTCTCGATCGACCGAACCACCCGGATGAAGGATTCGAGATCGACCGGTTTGCTGATGTAGCAATTGGCGTGAAGCTCATAGCTTCGGCACACGTCCTTCTCGGCGCGCGACGTGCTGAGCACAACGATCGGCGTGCGCCGGAGGTTGTCATCGCGCTTGACGTCGGCGAGAACCTCGAGGCCGCTCTTCTTGGGCAGATTTAGATCGAGCAGAATCATGTCCGGCTTCGCCGCGTCGGTGAATCTGCCCTGGTGGCGAAGAAACGCGAGCGCCTCGACGCCGTCGCCGACGACGCTCAGACGGCTTGCGAGCCGCGCCTCCTTAAAGGCCTCGCGCGTCAGTCTCACGTCGCCGGGATTGTCCTCGACGAGAAGTATTTCCATGGGTCTGTGGACGCCTGCCTGCACCATCACATGCTCCTTTGCGCGTTATGCCGGAATCGTGAAATAAAACGTCGCTCCCTGACCCGGGCGAGCCTCGGCCCAGATGCGCCCGTTGTGCCGCTCGACGATTTTTTTACAAATGGCGAGTCCGATGCCGGTGCCGGTGTATCGCTCCTTCGGATGGAGGCGCTGGAAGATGACGAAAATGCGTTCGGCGAACTCCGGTTCGAACCCGATGCCGTTGTCACGAAACGAGAAAATCCATTCGCCGCCCTCGCGCCGCGCGGAAACCTGCACTTTGGGCGCGGTATGGTTGTGAAACTTGACGGCGTTTCCGATGAGATTCTGAAACAGCTGAACGAGCTGCTGGCGGTCGCCGCTGACCGTCGGCAGGGGGTCGGCCGCGACGTTCGCGCCGGAGCCGGCGATCGCCGAGTGCAAATTGTCGACCGCTTCTTTAAGGACTTCCCGGCAGTCGACCGGCGCGAAGCGATCTTTACTGGCGACTCGCGAATATTCCAGAAGGTCCTGAATGAGCCCCTGCATGCGCTTGACACCCGTGACGGCATAATCGATGAAGTCGTCGGCGTCGGAGTCGAGCCGGCCTTTGTACCGCCGGGCAAGCAGCTGCGTATAGCTCGCGACCATGCGCAGCGGCTCCTGAAGATCGTGGGACGATACGTACGCGAACTGCTCCAACTCGGCGTTCGATCGCGCGAGCTCCACCGTTTGCTTTTGCAATAGGGCGTTGGCCTGTTCCACGTCGCTTTTCGCCGCCGCGGTTTCCGCATAGAGCTGCGCGTTGTAGATCGCCATCGCCGCCTGCGCCCCGAGCGCGCACAAAAAATCAACTTCGTCTTCCGTGAAGTGATGCTCGACTTTCGTAAAAAAAGTAATGACGCCGAGGGGGCGATCTTGTGCCGTCAAAGGCACTCTCAGGTACGAGACGAGCCCCTGCCGGCGGAGATAATCCGACGCCAAGGAGCGCGGGTCGAACTGCGCGTTCAAGACCATCACGGGCTTGTTTTTCTGCTCCAACAATCGGTCGATACCGTGCTGGCTGTGGCTCGTCTCCGCCTTCCATTTCTGCTCGTCGAGATTGCGGCAGGCGACCGGTTCAAGCGCTCCGGTGTGTCGGTTGAGGAGGCGGACGGTGGTCGCGGCGATAAAAGGAAGCAGGTGATCGGATTTCTCCAGCAGCAGATCGAGCACGGCGCGCAAGTCGAGCGTCGACGTGCTCGCCAGGTTGATCTCGTGCAGCGCGGCGAGGCGAGCTTCCGCGGTAATGTTTTCGAGTATCCGCTGTTCGAGCTCCGCGGAGTTGCGCCGGATCTTTCCGATCACGAGGCCGAGGCCGCCGATTCCGAGAACTCCCATCGACGCCAAAAGGACGAACGTGTCCTTCAGCCCGGCCTTCGTCTGGGCGGTGACGCCGTCGAGGCTCTGCACGATCTCCTGCACCCCGCGAATTTCGCCGACTTTCCAGTCGGTCTTCGGGCTTTCCGGATGGCTGTTGTGGCAGGCGACGCAACCTGCCTTCATCGGCACGGCAGTCGCATAGCGGAGGACCGGACGGCCCTGGAACTGTTCAAAACGATAAAACGGTTTGTCGGGATGCCGGCGCAGCTGCTCCAGCGCCTGGCGCTCGAAGTCGTCCCGCGGTCCGCCGTCTTTGCGAAACGGGAACGGATAATCGCTGTAAAGCCGAATCTCCATGCCGGCGTTATTTGCGGCGATATGCTTGCCGAATTCGATCGTGAAGGTCGCGGGAATGGGTATGGCGCCGGCGGTGGCGGCGTAATTGTGCGTCACCTCGACGCCGCGCGGCCGTACGCGCTCCACGACTTCGGAGTTGTAGAACGTGCGGAGGTCCGTGATCGACTGAGAATACATGGACGTCGCCTGGAGAGCGCCGGTTTCGACGAGGCGGGAGGAGAGGTGTGAGAAATGCCAGAAAGCAATCACGACCGCCAGGACGAAGATCAACGTGAGCGCCGGAACCGTGCGTTCATGAACGCAGCGCCGCATCAGGTCGACGACGCTTTGCGTCGCACGACCCAGCTTTCGTTTATATGTATCGGCCATGAGCATCGCTCCGTTTCGTCGGCCCATCACAGAAACGCCGGCATGCCGTCCGCGGCTCCGTTTTTCGCGTGCGGGCAGGGAATTTTGAGCGTAAACGTCGAACCCACGCCCTGTTGGCTATTCACATGGATGTCGCCGCCAAGCAGTTCGGTGAACTTTTTCACGATGTGGAGACCGAGACCGACGCCGCCCGACGAGTGTCGCCGGGAGGCGCGGACCTGCGAGAACATGTCGAAAATATACGGCAGCTCTTCCGGCGGAATGCCGATTCCCGTGTCGGCGACCGTGAACTCGACCATGCGCTCGTCCCGCAGATGGCGCGCCGACAAGACGACGCCGCCTGCGTTCGTGTACTTGACCGCGTTGCCGAGGAGGTTCGTCAGGATATGCCGGAGCTTCTCCGGGTCGGTCGAAATCTCGGGAAGGTCCGAAGGAATCTTCCATTCTACGCTGATCGATTTTTGCGCCGGCACGGAATAAATCGATTTCAGCTCCTCGAGAAACTCCGTCGTGCCCACTTGGATGAATTCGGGCATGACCGCGCCGGCCTCGATCTTGGTGGCCTCCAGCAGCTGATCGATCATGCTGAGAAGCTCGCGGGAGTTGACGCTGATCTTCTCGAGCACTTTTTTCTGCTCGGAATTCGATTCGCCGCACATTCCGCCTTCCATCAGAGCCGCGTAGCCCATGATGATGTTGACCGGCGTGCGCAGCTCGTGCGAGACGAAGCCCAGGAACTCGTTCTTGACTTTGCTCGCTTGACTGAGTTCGGCGGCTTGTTTGCGGGTTTGGTCGAGAAGGCGCGCGTTTTCGACGGCGATGCCGGCGCCGTTGCTCATTTGCTGCAGAAGGTCGATCTCCTCGGCCTGAAACTCTCTCGGTCGATAGCTGAGCGCACGAAGAACGCCGATGACGTCGCCGCGGCGGGAAAAGAGCGGCACGGCGAGATAGCCCTGGATGCCGAGCCGGCGGGCGGTCTGGCCGATCGGCGGATCCTTGACACGGCTGATGTCGGGAAATACGAGAGGGCGGCGGTGTTCGGCGACCCAGCTCGATCCGCCTGCCCTGCCGGTTGCGCCGCCGCGCATCTGCCCCTCGTCGACGCCTGAGACGCCCAAGATGCGCCAGCCGTCATCCATGACTCGGACGTCAGCGATGTCGACTTTGAAAAACTCGCGCACTTTATCGGTGAGCTTCTTAAGCAAGTTGTCGAGGTCCTGCGATGCGAAGTCCTGGCTGAGTTCCTTCAGCAGCGCCTGAATCGCCTCTTTGCGCTTGAGATCGTCGTTCGCCTGCTCGAGCTCCAGCGTCTGCTTTTTCGCCTGCGCATGCAGCTGCGAGTTGTAGATCGCAACGGCCGCCTCGCCGGCGAGCGCCGAGAAAAAGACGATCTCGTCGGGACCGAACCGCCGCTCGCGCCGGGAAAGGAATGAAAGAATCCCAAGGATCTCGTCGTGCATAATGAGCGGAACGCCGAGATAAGAGACGAATCCCTGACGGAGATAAAATTCGGGATCGACCATGCGCGGATCGGAGTTGACATCGGCAATCGCGACCGGAGAACGGCTTTCGATCACCGCTCTTACCACCGGCGGCGTACCTTCGCGGCGCTTCCAGGCGGCTTCGTCCAAATTCCAGCAGGCTTTGCGTTCCCACGCGCCGCTCTCGCGATTTTGCAGCCACACAAGCGCACCCGCGCCGGGCCACAGCTCGTCGATTTTTTCGAGGAGCACCTTCAGGACGGCGTCAAGATCCAGCGTAGACGTGACGGCGAGGTTGATTTCGCGCAGTGCCGTCGTCTCGTCCAGATGGCGCCGGAGATCTTGCTGCGCGTGGCGCGCCTCGCCGTCGCGCTGTTCGATGCCGTCGGCCATGCGGTTGAAAGACGAGGCGAGCTGCCGCATGTCAGCGTCGGAATTGGGCAGCCGTACGCGTGCGTGCAGATCGCCTTCGCCGAGCTGCTCGGACGCCTTGATTAAATTTTTCACCTGACGAACGATCAACCAGTGGGCGCCCCACCAGGCGCCTCCGAGCGCCAGAAAGGCAGCCAGCACGAGCCATTCGAGGGTGTTCATCACGCGCTCGGCGGGCGCCAGCGCGGATTCCTTTGCAAGGCCGACGATCACCGTCGCCGCGTTGTCGCTCAGCCGGGTGAAGCCGTAAAGCCGCTTAACGCCGTCGACTCCTTCGGCGTCCGCCGTGCCTTCGCCGCTTTGGCGCAAGATCGCTTTGAGGAGCTCTCCCTCCGGCATCTTTCG
>Ga0075436_100002931_pt1 | contig 11701 bp, 8 predicted proteins | sample RhiMethybrSRZTD5_FD_75303 | JGI IMG/M metagenome (GOLD analysis project Ga0075436, IMG submission 75303) | Populus rhizosphere microbial communities from Tennessee, USA - Rhizosphere MetaG P. TD hybrid SRZTD5 | ecosystem: Host-associated > Plants > Roots > Rhizosphere > Soil | place: USA... | reverse complement strand
TAAGATGGCGGCAACGAAGAAAAGGCGAGTGGTCGATGGAACGTTTGATCAAATTGAGGCTCACAGACAGGGGACATTTTCGCGTTGCAGTTAAGGGGACATTTTCGCTCTGCTACAACACTCGTTTCTCTAAACGAGTGATTGCGCGTTTGACAGTCACCGGAACGCGCGCGTATGTTCGAACCTTGCTCTTATCTTACCGGCTTCACAATAAGGACTGAGTCAAATGGAAACTATACCTGCTCACGGCGGTCGATTGATCGACCGCGAGCTGTCAGGCGTCGAGCGAGAAACGCTTCTCGAGCGAGTGCCGTCAATGCCTCGAATCACGCTGCGCGCTCGCGAGACTTCCGACCTCGAAATGATCGCAAACGGCGCGTTGAGCCCGCTCGAAGGTTTCATGTGCGAGGACGATTACGTCGCTGTACGTGGAAACATGCACCTCAAATCCGGGCTCCCGTGGACTATTCCGATAACCCTCTCGGCTTCGGACGATCTGGCAGTGAATCTCAAGGAAGGCGCTGAGGTCGCGCTCTACTCAACCGATGATCACCTGCTGGGCGTACTTCATCTGCGGCAGAAGTTTCACTATGACAAGCAACGCGAGGCAGAACGAGTTTATCTGACAACCGATTTATCCCATCCCGGAGTTCGAGCGCTATTCGATCAAGGCGAGTGGTTGTTGGGCGGACCAGTAAGCTTGTTGAATCGTCCTCGCAATCCTTCATTTCCAAGCTATCGGCTCGATCCGAAGGAAACTCGCGAGGCTTTCAAGCGAAAGGGTTGGCGCCGGGTGGTTGCGTTTCAGACTCGCAACCCGATTCATCGCGCTCACGAGTATATAATCAAGTGCGCGCTTGAAACTGTCGACGGATTGCTGCTGCATCCGCTTGTCGGCGAAACAAAATCCGATGATATTTCGCCGGAGGTTCGAATGCATTGCTACGAAGCGATGCTCGAGCATTACTTCCCGAAGACTCGGACTTTGCTTGCGGTCAATCCTGCGGCGATGCGTTACGCCGGTCCGCGCGAGGCGGTTTTTCACGCGATCATTCGAAAGAATTATGGCTGCAGTCACTTTATCGTCGGCCGCGATCACGCGGGCGTCGGAAGCTTTTATGGGACTTACGACGCGCATTACATCTTCAATGAATTCGATTCTGAAGCTCTCGCAGTCACACCGATGTTTTTCGATCATTCGTTCTATTGCAGGCGCTGCGATGCAATGGCGTCCAACAAGACGTGTCCTCACGAGTCTTCGGAGCATGTGACGCTGTCGGGAACTAAGGTGCGAGAGATGCTGGCTAAAGCGGAGCTGCCTCCGCGTGAGTTCTCGCGTCCTGAGGTCGTCGCGATATTGATTGAGGCGATGAAGGGACAGAAGTCAGGAGTCAGAAGTCAGAAGTCAGAAGGAAACTCGTGACTTCGAGCTTCGGACTTCGAACTTCGGACTTCGCACTTCAGACTTCCCGTTGCGTTGTGGCTATTATTGATACGTTTGCAAAGTGTAGAGTATAATCCGACTGCAGCTAAGACCCTCTGGGTAATGAGGCCTTCGGAGCCAACCTCATGATCAGGTGCGACAACTGCGGAACAAATAACATAGACGGCAGTGACTACTGCGACGAGTGCGGAATGAAGCTCGAACTCTCGCTGCAGTCTGTTCCGAGCAAGCGTGGAGCGCCGCCCATTTATGAGCCGCCAAGCGCAGTAGAAAAAGATCCCATGAGCTCCACGATGGATAGCCCGTTTCCGGCTCCGCCTTCGTTTACGACTTCGACCAGCGTGCCTAAACCGGCGATACCGGCCCGCGATCGGAGACCGCCGGTCGATTCGCGGGCCAGCAGTGCGGGCTCGCGCGGCGCCCAGACCAACGAACGTTCCGGGCCGGCCTTTAACTCGAATGATAAGGTGCCCAAGCGCGCGCCTCGAATATCGCCCGAAACGTTCGCGCTTTCTTCGCCGCCCGAGACCGACGATCTGGAACCAGTGGCCGAGCATTTACCCGAGGGTGATTCATCGCGCGCGTTCGCGAGGCTGATCATCGAGCGCGGAGGGCGAATAGGCAAAGAGTTTCCGCTCATCGGAATCGAAGCGAACATTGGCCGATGGGACGCAGACAGCGGCATTTTTCCCGATGTAGATCTGGATGAAGATGACGCAGAAGCCAAGGTGTCGCGCCGTCACGCAAGGATCGTCAATCATAACAGTCAGTACTTTATCGAGGACCTCGGCTCGACCAACGGAACATTCGTCAATCGAGGTCGAAGGTTGCTGCCCGGCAAACGTCACATGCTTCAGAATGGCGATGAGATCATTGTCGGCAAGACCTTTTTGAAGTTTCAGATTCTCAAGTAAATTCGGTTACTGGTTTCTAGTCTATGGTTTCTGGTACTGATTTCTCATTTTCAAATTCGGTCGCGCCAGGAACCGGAAACCAGAAACCAGAAACTGACTTATGTTCTGCTCTGAATGCGGCAGTACGTTGGAGCCGGGAGACCCGTTTTGTGGAGCGTGCGGAGCAACGCAGGAGCCGTTGCCGTCTCCGTCTCCACCGGTCGTTATAGAAGCGCGCATCGGACGCGCTGAGGATCGTATGGCCGACCCGAAGAAACCACGGCACTCATCGACAAGCCAGCAGCTTGAGCCGGGAACGTTCCTGCTGGATAGGTATTCGATCGTTCGCCGCGTCGGCGGCGGCGGGATGGGTTCCGTCTATCAAGCTCGCGACAAGCGGCTCGCTGACCGGCTTTGCGCCGTCAAAGAAATGATCGAGTTGTTCGCCGATCAGAGTCAGCGGGCGAAAGCGGTTGAAGACTTTAAGCGCGAAGCTGAGGTGCTGGCTCAACTCGATCACCCTTCGATTCCCACCGTGTTCGATTACTTCATCGAGACCGGTCGCTACTACCTGGTGATGCGTTGGATCGGAGGCGGCGATCTTGCCGAGCAAATGCGGTTGCGCAGCGGAAGGGTCGACGAAGCCACGGTCGTCAAGTGGGCAATTCAAATCTGCGACGTGCTTCATTACATTCACTCGCAGAGGCCGCCGATCATCTACCGCGACTTGAAACCCGCCAACCTGATGATCGACGACAAGACCAATCGCGTGATGCTTGTGGATTTCGGGATTGCTCGAATCGTTCGGCCTACCGAGAAAGGCGTTACGGCGATCGGAACGATGGGCTACGCACCTCCCGAATTATTCGCCGGAAAAGTTGAACCGAGATCGGATATCTACTCGCTCGGCGCGACAATGTTTCATATGCTGACCGGGTCGGACCCGCAGGACAATCCGCTGCTGATTTTTGATTTCAGCAAGAACCCGCGGCCCTCCCAGATTAACCCGTCGATCACTCCGGAGATGGAACGCATTCTGATGAAGGCGGTGACCCACAAGCCAGAAGACCGGCATGCATCGGCGCTGGAATTCATGCGCGCGCTCGAAGCTCACAGCGCTTACCTTGCCGCAAGTCCGAAGATCGAGGCTGTGCGGCAAAGCACTTTTAGTCCACGATCGTCCGCGCCGGGTACGATTCCAGAGTCGGCGTTCGGAGTGCCGGCGCCTGCCACGGGCAGTCCCGTTTCCGCGCCGGTGATGGAGTGGGTGTTTTGCGGGCACTGCGGGGAGAAGATTGGCTCCGACGATGTCTTCTGCGCTCACTGCGGGCATCGGCAACCGACCCCTGGAACCGAAGCTTCAGCGGGCGGCTATGTCGGAGCGCCGGCGCCCGGACGCATCACGGCTCAGCTTGTTGTGATGGGGACCGGTGACATGGTCAAACCCTTTGTGATCGATAAGGCGAGCGTCTTAATTGGCCGCACCGACCCTCACACCGGAATTTTTCCCGAAGTTGACTTGACTATGTACGACGTCGAAACGAAAGTGTCGCGCAAGCACGCGAGGATATACCGGCAGGGTGAACAATTCCTGATCGAGGATCTCGGCTCGGTCAACGGAACGGTCATCAATTCGGTTACCGGCGGCTCGATTCGGCTGAATGCCAAGTCTCCGCGGGTGCTTTCAGCCGGCGACGAATTAAAACTCGGAGGAACCGTCCTGCAATTCCGGCTGGCATAAGTGATCGCGGCTCCGTTGAGGCTTGATCGATATTCCGGTATCCGTTTCTATGACAAAGTTCTGTCCTTACTGCGGCAAGCAGCTCAGTGACCGATCCAAGTTTTGTCCGCAGTGCGGCAAGGCCCGGCCGGAACGGCAAACCGCCACGCTTGGAGTGGCGGTCGATGAGTCATCACCGCGGTCGGGCAGCTTGCACTCGGCCGATTCAGCGCGTTTGCAGCGCAACTTCGAACGAGCTTCGACGATCGATGCTCGACCGGCCGGACGCACAGTTTCCTTTCCCGCGCGACCCAATGGATCTGCGCGTCCCGCTCTAAAACGCTCCGCGCCGCAGACTCGGGCGATCATCGCCTCAGCGGAAGAAGCCGGGTTCGGTCTTCGCTACGGCGCGTGGATGTTTGATTTCCTCATCACGCTCATCGCGATTATGGTCTTCACCTTCGCCGTCACCGCCATAAGTCATCGCTCAGTAGTCGGATCAAACACGGATCTGTTTGTCGTCGCAGGGTTGACTGTGCTGCTGTTGATTTTGAACTTCGTGGTGCTCGCCGGAATCGGAGGACAAACGGCAGGCATGCGAATACTCGGAATTTACATAGTTCGCGTTGATGGCTCGCCCTTCACGATGAAGCAGGCAGCGTTAAGACATCTGATTGGTTATCCTCTCTCAAGCGCGGCTTTTTTTCTTGGCTTCCTATGGATGCTTTGGGACCCGCGTCAACAAGGCTGGCACGACAAACTCGTGCGCACTATAGTTGTAACTTCGAGATGAACCGAAGTCGGGAGTCAGAAGCTCCCGGCTTCAATCTTGTGATTTCTAACTCCGGCTTCTGACTATGTCTACGTTCGTCATCCGTCCTAAAGACTACGAAGCTTCAACCGTTAAGCTCGACAGGATGAAGCTCACCATCGGAAGGTCCTCCCGCAACGACATCTGCATCAGCGATCCGTTCGCGTCGCGCCTGCACGCCGAAATAAGACGCGAGAACGATCAGGTTTTGCTGGTCGATAACGGGAGCGCGAACGGGACTTTTGTGAATGGGCAGCGAGTCACCAACCCATTGCAACTTCACATCGGAGACGTAGTTCGAATCGGCGAGACTGAAATTGAATACACGTTTGGCGAACAGGATATGCTTTCGGGTGCCACGGTTTTTCTCGCCGGCTCACCCGCTCAATCTCTTCCCGTGGACACGATCACATCGCCGATACCCTCTCGCTCGACCAATGATTTGATTTCGTCGATAAGATCGGGCTCGATCTCCGGAGAAGTGCGCGCACTGTCTGGCGCTCGTACCGTACTTAAGCCGGAAACGCCTGGCCGCGATCTGCTAAGCATTGTTTCGCAGGTCGGCATCGCTCTGCTTCCGCGCACCTCGCTTGAAGACACGTTGAAACTGACGATTGATCTCGTGTTTCAGGCGATACCTGCGGAGCGAGGCTTTCTGTTCCTCAAAGAGGACGACGAACTCACCTGCAAGATCGCGCGAGGCGCTCACGAATCTGCGCTGCCGGCTTCGTCGCAGGTTCAGCTCAGCAGATCGATAACCAATAAAGTCTTGAGCGAAGGGGCTTCGGTGCTGACTTCCGATGCGATGCACGACCCGCGGTTTCAAGCGCAGCATTCGGTGGTGCTCAGTCAGATCAGATCGGTGATGGCCGTGCCGCTCGCCTCAGGCGAAGAAATTTTCGGGATGGTCTACGTCGACAACCCGTTCGACAACCGCTTCACCGAAGAAGATCTCAAAGTGTTGACGACCATCGCGTCGGTCGCTTCGATTAAAATCGAACACGAGCGGCTGCTCGACGAACGTTTGGAAAAACGGAGAATGGAAGAAGAGTTGAAGGTCGCTTCCGAAATCCAAATGCGCTTGCAGCCTTTTGCGCCGCCGAAGCTCGATGGATGGGAGATGACCGGCGTGTCGTTCCCTTGCCGCGAAATCGGTGGCGACTACTACGACTTCATTCATCGCAAGCGAGACAGCCATCTCATCGTTGCCGTCGGCGACGTATCCGGGAAAGGAACCGGGGCCGCGCTTCTGATGTCATCGCTGCACGCAGCCGTGCGAGCTCAATCTCAAACCGGGCAGAAAATCAGCGAGGTGATGGGCGAGATCAATCAGTACATCTTTGAGAATTCGCCCTCGAATAAATTCCTCACGCTGTTCTACGGTGAGCTTGATCCGTTGAGCGGAGAACTCTCTTACTCCAACGGTGGTCACAACGCGCCGATGCTTGTGAGGCAATCAGGGACCGTGGAACGCCTCGACACCGGCGGGCTTCCAATCGGAATGATGCAGGGCGTGTTGTATCAGGAAGCCTCAGTCTCGCTTGAGCCGGGTGATGTGCTGGTGATCTACAGCGATGGGATTACCGAGTCGATCAATGAGCGCGACGAGGAGTTTGACGAAGAACGGTTGATAGAGGTTGTGAAAAGGAATGTCGAACGTTCAGCGTCAGGAATTCGCGATCGGATTGACGAAGCCTTGTCGAAGTTCGTCGGAACGACCGCGCCGGTCGACGACATGACGCTGATGATCATCAAGCGCGTCGACCGCGGCATCGAAGACAGCGATCTGACGATCCGCAAATAACCATTTTCATTTTCCTTCTGATTGGAACTGAATATGGCGTCCGCGCCCCTCATCAAATCTGAGATAAAAATAGTCGAAGTCGCCGAAGCTGATCTCGCCGCGCTCGAGAGGTTGTTTGACGAAGAGTGTGATGAGTGGGTCGAGCTCCTGAAGTGGGATTATCGGGGCCCGAGCATGTTGATCCGCGATGTCGCGCGTCAGCGGCAGCTATCGGGCTTCGTCGCAATGGACGGCACGGCGGCGGCCGGCTTCGCTTACTACTTGATCGAGGGCTCGCGGTGCTCGATTGGCGACATCTATGTTTCAAGCGCTTGGCGCGGGATGGGCATCGATAGAGAACTGGCGCTCGCGATTTTCAGCAAGCTCGACCAGCTCCCGCGCGTCAAGCGAATCGAAAGCCAATGCGTTGGCGTCGGCAACGACCAGGCAGATCGATTGTTTCAGGAGCGCGGCTTCGAACGTCTCGAGCGCTGCTACATGCAAATGGATGTTGAAGTAGGAGAGGACGAAGTCAGCGGCCCGCGCGGAATTTTGATCAGACCATGGGAAGCGGACGACTTTGCGCAGGCGGCGAGGGTTATTCATCGCTCGTATCGCGGGACGCATGACAGGCTCATCAACAGTCAATATAGAAGCGAGGAGGGTTGCGCCGAGCTTCTGACTATCCTTACCGATCATATCTGGTGCGGAGATTTCCTGCCGGACGTCTCACAAGTAGCGTCACTTCAATCAGGCACCATGGTCGGCGTAGTTATTGCGTCTCGCGTTGCGAGCGGCGTTGGTCACATCAGTCAAATCTCCGTTCATCCGGCTCAGCAAGGACGCGGGATCGGACGGCTTTTGATCGGAAGGGCGCTTGCAGAGTTTTACCGGAACGGGTTCCTAACGGCCTCCCTCGCCGTAACCAGCGCGAATACGAATGCGATGCATTTGTACCAGTCCTGCGGCTTCCGGCCTATGCACGTGTTTCCGGTGTTCTATTTCGAGAAGAACCAATCGACGTTCTTTTCAGGTTCCAGACATTAGCCCCTCGACCGGCCGTTGCTTGCTAACCCCTCTCATTAAGAAATAAGCCTCGCTCGTCTGAGATGTCGATTGGCCCGTCAATATTGTGACTGGGTTGATCAAAATATTGTTTGACAGTCATCATGCTAATCATTTAGTATCAGCGCTCGACGACGCCGAGTTATTCAAACATTGATCTTTAAACTTTTTACACTTCTCCTTTAGTGGCCTAAAGGGTGCGCGCGCAGAAAGGGCCGACAACCCAGGACTACCTGACTGCGCACGCCCCACTTTTTTAAACGGGCACGCCAAAGCACTGACCGCAAAATAACACCAACACGTTTGCTCATCCAATCGACTTCTATCCGCTAGCCGCAAAGGTCCAGGATTGACGTTACGATTGCCGCAGTTGTTTAATAGCGTGCCAACGCTCAATCAATGCGAATACCAGGTATCGGCGGCATTACGCCCGGCACGAGCTAGCGGGAGAACTAAATGAAAACTTTGATCAGGAACGGCCGGATTATTACGGCGGTCGATAACTACGTTGCCGACGTCTTAATCGAAGATGAAAAGGTTTCGGTAATCGGGCGAAGGCTCGACATGGAAGCCGATCGCACCATCGACGCTTCGGGCAATCTAGTTATTCCGGGCGGAATCGATCCTCACACGCACATGGAACTGCCGTTCGGGGGCACGTTCGCTTCGGATGATTTCAGGTCCGGCACAATCGCGGCCGCACACGGCGGGACTACGACGATCATCGACTTCGCTGTTCAATATCACGGCGAATCGTTGATCCAGGCCATCGACAACTGGCACAAGAAAGCCGAAGGCAAGACGGCGATCGATTACGGCTTCCATTTGATCACAACCGACCTTCCCGATGAGCGTGTGTCAGAGATGCGCCAGCTCATAAACGAAGGAGTGATGAGCTTCAAGTTGTTTATGGCTTATCCCGGCGTGTTCCTCGTCGACGACGCGACTATCTTTCGAGCAATGAAGAATGCCGGACAAGCGGGCGGCCTGATTTGCATGCACGCCGAGAACGGAATCGTTATAAATGAGATCATCAAACATGCGCTCGCCGAAGGTAAGACGGCGCCGAAATATCACGCGCTAACCCGGCCTACCAAAGCCGAAGCCGAAGGAGTTCATCGCGCGATAGCGATCGCCGAGATGGCGGACGCTCCGGTGTACATCGTTCATCTGAGCTGCGCGGATGCGCTCGAAGAAGTTCGTGAGGCTCGCGACAAAGGATTACCAGCGTATGCTGAGACGTGCCCGCAGTACCTGTTCCTCGACTATTCACTCTACGAGCGCGAAGGCTTCGAAGGCGCGAAGTGGGTGATGACTCCGCCGCTTCGCGAGAAATGGAATCAGGACAAGCTGTGGCAAGGACTACAAGGCAACGATCTTCAGGTTGTATCCACCGATCATTGTCCGTTCTGTTTCAAAGAACAAAAGGAACTCGGACGCGACGACTTCACCAAGATCCCAAATGGAGGTCCGGGCGTCGAGCATCGCATGAGCTTGATTTACAACGGCGGTGTAGCCGGCGGCCGAATAAGCTTGAATCGATTCGTCGAGCTCACATCGACGTCGGCCGCGCGATTATTCGGCCTGTTCCCGCGAAAGGGAACTATCGCCGTTGGCTCGGACGCTGATATTGTGATCTTTGATCCTAACGAAGAGATGACGCTTTCAGCCGCGACTCACCACATGAACGTTGACTACAGCGCCTATGAAGGAATGAAGGTTAAGGGCGCCACCAAAACCGTTTTGTCCCGCGGTCGGGTTGTAATCGACGACGGCAAGTACACCGGTAAGCCGGGCGACGGGCAGTTCCTGCGACGCGGCTCTTTTAGCGGACGTTACTGAGTCGTGAATACCAATGGCAGCCAATAATAACCGATGAAACTTCGCTTTCGCTGTGCGCGAGCACGGCTATTCAGTTGAGAGTCCCGGAGAGATTTTCATGAAACAACTTGGACGAGCGGCCCTTGTGTCGTTGACGTGCTTGGTACTGCTTCCGCTGATGCCGGGCGCTCGAGCGCTGAACCCGCCGCAACAGTCATTTGACCTCAAAGCCAATTACACCAAGTCCGAACAAATGATTCCGATGCGCGACGGAGTGAAGCTCTTCACTTCGATCTACACTCCGAAGGACACTTCGCAAAAGTATCCGATCGTGCTGAGCCGGACTCCATACAGCTGCTCGCCTTATCGGCCCGATACATACAAAGATACAATCGGGTCGGCTCAGTACGGCTCGTGCGTGAACTGAGTATCGTGAAATAAACTTTAGTCTGGGCGCTTGCGTGATTCTCCCAGTGCTACACCTCTTCAAGGAATGAATGAGACAGATCAAACCATATGGTTCATGGAAGTCACCGATCACGGCAGACCTGATCGTCGCCGGAACGATCACGCTGAGCGAGATCACGCTCGTCGGTGAAGACATCTACTGGCTGGAAGGCCGTCCTTCCGAAGGTGGCCGCACGGTCGTTGTCAGAAGAACTCCCGACGGGAATATCGCTGACATTACACCGCCCGCGTTCAACGCCCGCACCACCGTTCACGAATACGGCGGTGGCGCTTACCTGGTCGATCGCGGAGCCGTCTACTTTTCAAATTTCAAAGATCAGCAGCTCTACAAACAAGACCCGGGAAAAGCGCCGCAGCAGATCACAACAGCGGAGAAAATGCGTTACGCAGACGGCGTGATCGACCGACGGCGCAACGTGATCTTCTGCGTTCGCGAAGATCACACATCGAGTGATCGCGACGCGGTCAATACCATCGTGAAGGTCGATCCTGCGGGCGACTCCGCCGGAGAAGTAATCGTGTCTGGCAATGATTTCTACTCATCGCCGCGATTGAGCCCCGACGGAAATCGGATCGCGTGGCTCACGTGGAATCATCCCAATATGCCCTGGGATGGATGTGAGCTGTGGGTTGGCAGACTGGGCGAAGGCGGGCGGATTATCAATTCCGAACTCGTAGCTGGCGGCAAGAGCGAATCGATTTTTCAACCTCAATGGTCGCCCGCCGGTGTCTTACATTTCGTTTCAGACCGGAGCGGTTGGTGGAATCTCTATCGCGTGAGTGACAACGGCGTTGAGCCGCTGTGTGAGAAGAACGTCGAGTTCGCTTTGCCTCAATGGGTTTTCAGAATGTCGGCATACGACTTTGAGTCGGAGCATCGCATCATAGCCGCCAACTGCGAAAAGGGAGTCTGGCAATTGGCTAGTCTCGATACCGAAACGCGAACGCTCGAATCGATCAACCTTCCTTTTACGGAGATCTCGAGCGTGCACGCAGCTCCCGGTCGCGTTTTGTTCTGCGGAGCATCGCCAACGGCAACGGTGTCGATCATCGCTCTCGATGTAGCGACGCGCGAGCTTGAAGTGCTTCGACAATCGAGCGCCGTTGAAGTTAGCAAGGCTTATCTGTCGGTCCCGCGAGCCGTCGAGTTTCCAACGGAGAATTCTTTGACCGCGCACGCGTTTTTTTATCCGCCGTCGAATGCCGATTATGAAGCTCCCAGGGATGAACGTCCGCCGCTTATCGTGATTAGTCACGGTGGTCCGACTTCGGCGAGCACGATGTCGTTGAAGCTGACCGTTCAGTACTGGACGAGTCGCGGCTTCGGAGTGTTGGATGTGAACTATGGCGGGAGCACAGGCTACGGCACCGAATATCGCCGTCGACTCAACGGCCAATGGGGCGTGGTGGACGTGGATGATTGCGTGAACGGCTCGCGCTATTTGGTGGGCCGCGGTGAAGCCGACCGCAACCGGCTGATCATTCGCGGAGGAAGCGCGGGCGGTTACACTACTCTTGCGGCGCTGACGTTTCGCGACGTGTTCAAGGCCGGCGCGAGTTACTACGGCATAAGCGATATCGAGTTGCTTGAACAGGATTGTCATAAGTTTGAATCGCGGTACAACGAGAGTCTGGTTGGCCCTTACCCGGAGCGAAAAGACTTGTACTGGCAGCGGTCACCGATTCATTTCACCGA
>Ga0075436_100002930_pt1 | contig 11705 bp, 10 predicted proteins | sample RhiMethybrSRZTD5_FD_75303 | JGI IMG/M metagenome (GOLD analysis project Ga0075436, IMG submission 75303) | Populus rhizosphere microbial communities from Tennessee, USA - Rhizosphere MetaG P. TD hybrid SRZTD5 | ecosystem: Host-associated > Plants > Roots > Rhizosphere > Soil | place: USA... | reverse complement strand
GCGGGGCAGCGCCCGGGTACTGGGCAGCAGTCCGGCCAGGACAACAAGCCGGAAGGCCCGGATGATTGATCTCGGTTCTCGGCCATTGTCCTTCGGCTCTTGGATCCACTCAGGGCAATCGGAAGTATGGGGTAGTTTGGGCCCCAACGTGGGTCCAAAGGACACAGTTAACGGAGCGAGTTGACGACGTGTGCATCGGGGTATCGGCTACTGTTGATCTTCGCCGCCCTCGGTGTTGCAGAATTCAACATCTTTCGCCCGCAGCTGTATGTGGCTGAAAGAATTGTGTCGCAAAATGTATCGTATGTCCCAGCCAAGAATTTGGCAGATTGTGCTCCTGTCCGCGTGAACAGAGCAGCAGTACGCCTTTGGTAATTTCCAGAGCTTTCCTCCCAGCAGCTATTCTCGGTGGCCAACCGATTGCAATATCTGTCAGGTAGCCGCTTTCGTGTGACATCAACAAAACAAGTGAGATGCCTTGGGCTCGACACTGCTGGTAAACCTGGTCGTCTGGTTCCTGCTGAGTGCTCCGGGAGGACTGCCGGCGCAGGCGCCCAGCCACGCCGCGCAAGCAGCCAGCCAGGGCGAGACCACTACGCGGAGCCCCCACGGTAATCTAAATTTGCCGTGCCAGAATTGTCACAGCTTCACAGCCTGGAAGCCGATCCGCAATGTCCCCGAGTTTGATCACAATAAGACCAAGTTTCCATTGCACGGAATGCATGAAGGAGTCGCCTGCCGCCAGTGCCATACCGACCTGGTGTTCAGCAATGCGAGCACGAAGTGCGCGGACTGCCACGCGGATATCCATCGGCGCCAGTTCGGCGCCAGCTGCGAAAATTGCCACACGGTAAAGGGGTGGCGGGTCGGGGTGCAGTCCATTCAGCAGCACTTCAACCGCTTTCCGCTGGTGGGAGCGCATGCCTTGCTGCAATGCGACAGTTGCCACAAGAATGCGGCGGTGGGCCAGTTCCAGGGACTCTCCACCGATTGCATCAGCTGCCATTCCGCCCAGTTCCAACAGGCCACCAATCCCAACCATGCCGCCTCCGGTTTCCCCGCCACCTGCCAGGCGTGCCACAGCATAGACACCTGGTTCGGAGCCAAGTTTGATCACCTGCGTTTCACCGGCTTTGCCCTGACCGGCATGCATGCCAACCTGCAGTGCACGTCTTGCCACGCGGGCGGCAATTTCAAGGGAACTCCGGCTGATTGCGTGGGCTGCCATGCCAAGGATTTCGCCACCGCTAATAATCCCGATCACATCAAGGCGGATTTTCCTACCAGTTGCGCCACCTGCCACAACACCAGTTCATGGATGAACGTGAATTTCAACCATGCGATGACGGGATGGCCGTTGAGCGGTGCGCACGCGAAAGTGGCTTGCTCGCAGTGCCATATCAACGGCCGGTACACGGCGATGCCGACCACCTGCTCTTCCTGCCACATGGCGGATTTTCAGAAAACTAACAATCCGAATCATGTGGCCGGCGGATTTCCCACGGACTGCTCCATTTGCCACAGCACCATCTCCTGGGCGAATGCGAAGTTCAACCACGCGCTGAGCGGCTTCCCTCTCACCGGCGCGCACGCTACGCTGCAGTGCCAGACTTGCCACGTGGGCGGGAAGTTCACCAACCTGAGCCCGTTATGCGTGTCGTGCCACCTCAAGGATTTCCAGAACACCAACAATCCCAATCACACGGCCGCCGGCTTCCCGCAGCAATGCCAGGTGTGCCATACCACCACGGCGTGGATGCCGGCCAGCTTTAACCACAACCTGACCAGCTTCCCCCTGACCGGCGCGCACACCACCGTGCCCTGCGCCAGTTGCCACATTAATAATCAGTTCGCAGGAACGCCGACGGCCTGCTATTCCTGCCACCAAAAGGATTACCAGGGCACCACCGATCCCAACCACGTGGCGGCAGCCTTCCCCACCACCTGCGCGCTGTGCCACAACACAACTTCGTGGGCGGGGGCCACTTTCAACCACACCTGGTTCCCGATTTACTCCGGCACGCACGCGGGGGTATGGACGACCTGCGGCACCTGCCATATCAATCCGTCGAATTACGCCGCTTTCTCCTGCATCAACTGCCATACGCACAGCCAGTCGAATACGGACCCCAACCACTCCGGCGTGCCCAACTACGTTTACAACGCCACCAGTTGTTATTCGTGCCATCCCACAGGCCAGGGTGGCAACTAACGTGCGACTCACGGGAGGCAGATGCGGAAGGAAGTGGGTGAGGATCTTCGCAGTGTTGCCACCAGGAGCGATTGCGGAATGCCGCGACGGCAGAGTGCGGGCACGAATAAGCCAATGCTGCCAGTTTTTGATCATGCTGCCGTTGTTGGCGAGCGCGTGGGCACAAGCTGCCGATTCGCCTGCGATCATCAAGCGGGTGGCGGTGGAGCGCCGGGGCACTCGGGTCGAGGTAAAGATTGTGCTCAGCCAAGCGGTCACTCCGGTGATGAGCACCGCGACGGCACCCGAGCGCGTGCTGCTGGATTTCCCCAATACGAATTCGAGCCCGCACCAGCGGCACATTGCCGTGGGGGAAGACGGGGTGGAGGCGGTGCGTTACGGGCTGAACGAATCCAAGCCGCCGGTTACACGCCTGGTGGTGGAGCTTGAGCGGGCAGGAAAGTATGAGCTGGCGACCGCCGGCAATGAGATTGTGCTGACCATTATGCCTGGACCTAGCGCGGCTGCCACTGTCTCCAACAGCCCGGTTCGGACCCGGCGGCGCTTTGTTCCACCGGCGGCGGCCAATCCTCCGTGGATCAGCCTGTCTGGAAAGCAGAACAGCACAGCATCAGTGGGGACGCCCGCAAGCACGGCATTGCCGGCGCCGCCAATGTCGCATGGATCTGTGTCGCCGCCTGCGGTTTCGCCCTCGCCCACACTCGCGCAGGCGCCGCTGCCGCAGCCGGTGGTGCCGGCGCAGGCGCCGCCCCCAGCCTCGCAGCCGGCGGCAGCACCGCAACCGCACCAAGCCGCGGTGGCCGAAGCCACGGCCTCGCCTGCTGAATCCGGCGGAAGCGAACCTCAGCTCTCTGCCCGGCCGTCTCCTGTGCCCACGTCGCGTGACGAGCCGGCGGCAGCCAATCCTGACATACGCACCGTGTTCCGCGTGAAGTACGTAGCCGAGAGCGCGGTGTATCTAGACGGCGGCCGGGCTGACGGTTTGGCCGAAGGTGTGGCGCTGGTAATAAAGGATGCACCATCAGCACAACCGCCGAGCCAGAGCAACTCGGCGCCGGCGCCCCTGCCAGCGATCGCGGCTCACTTGAAGGTCAGTTCGGTGGCGCAAAATTCGGCGGTCTGCGAAATCGGGTCCTCCACCCGGCAGGTTAAGCCCGGCGACCTGGCTTATCTGACCTCCGGCGACGCCGAGGCCCTGGTGCAACAACGGGCGTTGAGCAGCACGCGCGTTTACCCCCAGGTGATTACCTTCTCCGAAGGCGACCCCATGGATGAAGAGGTGCGCGATGAGGTGCCGCGGCCGCCGCTGCCGGAAATCAACCGCACCCGGCTGCTGATCGGCTTCGACTATGGCGGAATTAGCACCCGGGGTTCGTCAGCGATGAGCAGTTCGCAATTCGGAATGGTGATGCGCACAGATATGACCCGCATAGGCGGCAGCTACTGGAACCTGCGCGGGTACTGGCGTGGGGAACTGAACTCGGCCTCCTCCTCCAGCCAGCCCACAATGCAGGATCTGCTCAACCGCACCTACACCATCGGGCTGAGCTATGAAAATCCACAGTCGCACTGGGTGGCGGGTGTCGGCCGCCTCTACCTGCCATGGGCCACCAGCCTGGATGTGATTGACGGCGGCTACGGCGGGCGGCGTTTCGGGAAGCACGTGACGGCGGGCCTATTCGCGGGAACGTCGCCCGATCCGACGTCATGGTCGTATAACCCCGACCGGCGCGTCGCCGGCAACTTTGTGAACTTCGAAAACGGCAGCTACGACGGGGTGCATTACACCACCACGATGGGGATGGGCGTGAGCACGCTATTGTGGCAAGTTGACCGGCCTTTCATCTTTCTGGAGAACGGAGTTTCCTACAAAAGAGTTATTTCGGTTTACCAGGCCTTGCAGGCGGACAAGCCTCGCGGAACACCGGCAACGCCCAGTCCGGGAGCGGGGATCAGCCGCAGTTACGTTACGGTGCGGGTACAGCCTATTTCCCGCCTGTCATTGGATTTCAACCACAACTATTTTCGCGACGTGCCCACCTACAACCTGAGCCTGGTGGGCACCGGCCTGCTGGATACCGTGCTGTTCCAGGGCTTCAGCGCCGGGGCACGCGTGGAGACGGTGAAGAAAATTTGTCTTTATACCGAGCAGGGCCGCAGTTCGCGTTCCGGAGATGCCCGCAATTCCTGGAACCGCATGTACGGCATCACCTTCGGCCGGTTGTGGAAAACGGGCATGACGGCCGACCTGCACTACGCCACCTTCGACAGCGCTTTTGCCCGCGGCACCTACCGCGCGCTTTCGCTATCGCGGAGCTTCGGCGAGAGATTTCAGGGAGAGGTGCAGGTGGGCAAACAGGCGTTCGTCTCGCCGCTCACCAGCGACAACGGCTCGAAGTTCCTGAACACGCGCCTGGAAACCCAATTCGGCACGCATTATTTCCTGGCGGGGGGTTACAACCTGCAGCGCGGGCTGGCGCAGAACTACGACCAGTGGTACTTCACGCTGGGCTACCGCTTCGATAGCCGAGTCAGGGGGGCGAAGTGATGGCCAGAACACAATTTGCGCCGAGGGCAGGCGGTTGGCTGCGAGTGCCCATTGCGGTATTGACGCTGAGCTACCTCGCCCTTGCGCAACAGACAGCGACGTCGCAGCCGTTTTCGCAACCGGCGCTGCAGCAGCAGGCGCTTAAGGTTCTGCTGGAGCGCGCCGGAGAACACAGTGCACGGTTCCTGGAACAATTTTCGGACGTCAAATGCACGGAGCTGGTCACCCAGGAAAAACTGGATGCCAAGGGCAAGGTCCAGGCCAGGCAGGAGAGCACGTTCGACTATCTGGCTATCCTGACCAGCGCCGGCGGGAACCTGAGCCTGAGCGAGTCGCGGCTGCCAGTCAAGGAAGGCAAGAAGGTGGATAAGAACGTGTCCCTGCTGGTCAGCAACGGATTCGCCACGCTGTTTCTGGTGTTCCACCCTTACTACCAGGGCAGCTTCCAATTTGCAGCGCTGGACGACGATATGATCGCGGGGCGGCAGTTGGCTCGCGTTGGCTTCCGGCATATTCCCGGGACCCGCTCGCCCATGGCGATGGTGCTGCGCGGACGCGAGTACCCGCTGGAGCTGACGGGCACGGCCTGGATCGACCCTGCAACCGGCGCCATCGCCAAAATCAGCGGCGGCCTGGAGAATGGTCTGCCCGATCTTGGGCTGCAGCAGCTGCAGACCGAGGTGCAGTTCGCTCCCGTACCCTTCCGCAATGCTTCAGAGACCTCCTGGTTCCCAGTGGTAGCGACCATTGACGTGGAAACGCCCAAGCAGCACTGGCGAAACGTGCACCGCTTCACCGACTACAAGCGTTTCTCCGTCAGCACCGAGGAGGCGGTTTCGAAGCAATGAACGCAAATGCCACGATTGCGGCTTCGGCTTTGCCCGCGCAGGCACAGCGGAGCCGGCACCGTTTTTTTCTGATTGGCGGCTACTGCCTGGCGGGCACGCTGTTCCTGGCGCTGTCGCTCTACGGATTTGATTACTACACGCTGGGAGCGGCGCAGCGGCCGCTTTCCCCCAAATACGACCTGCTGAAGCCGAGCGGCACAATCGGGCTGAAGCTTGGCATTCTGGGCCTGGCGATGTTCTTCGCCATTTTTCTGTATCCCATCCGCAAGCGATGGAAGTGGCTTTCGCGCCAGGGCAGCGCCCGGAATTGGCTGGACGCCCACGTGCTGCTGGGGCTGACCGCGCCGCTAGTGATCGCCTTTCACGCTTCGTTCAAGTTTCGCGGCATCGCCGGCATGGCTTTCTGGATCATGGCGGCGGTGGCACTGAGCGGCGTCGTGGGGCGGTATCTCTACGGACAGATTCCGCGCAGCCTGAGCACGGCCGAGCTTTCGCTGAAGGAGTCGCAGGAGCTGCAGGAAAAACTGACGCGGCGGCTGGCCACACAGAGCCTCATTTCCCCAGCGCAGCTGCGGCCGTTATTCCGCCTGCCTAGCCCGCAGCGGGTGAGCGAATTGCCCGCACTGGCGGCGCTGGTCTATATGCTGGCGCTGGATTTGGTCCGGCCTTTGCACGTGGCGCGCTTGCGGCAACGGGCGCTGGGGTGGGGAGGCGTTTTCACCACCATGGGCGGTCTGTTGCCCAGCGGCAATGCCGCCATCGAGCAGGTGGTCTGCACGGCTCGCGCGCAAGCCGGCCTTTCCAAGCGCATTCTGTTCCTTTCACGCTCACAGCAGGTGTTTCACTTCTGGCACGTGGTGCACCGGCCATTCAGCTACTCCTTCGCGGTGCTGGCCGCCATTCACGTAGGCGTTGTACTGCTGCTGGGATATATGTGAGGCCACATCATGGGTAATCTTTTTGCTTTTGTAATCGCCGCCATCATCACGCTGTTCTTCATGCGCGGCTATTTGACGGACCTGCGGAAAAGGGAAGAGCGGGCACTGGAGGCGGCGGAGAAGGGCAAGCTCTTCTCCGAGGGTCCCAAGGCGCAGCATCCACATATTGATACGGCGTACTGCATTGGGTGCGGTACCTGCACGTCGGTGTGTCCGGAGGGAGACGTGCTGGGCATGATCGGGGGGAAGGCCGCCATTATTAATGGCTTCAAGTGCATCGGCCACGGCCTGTGCGCCGACGCGTGCCCGGTAGGAGCGATCACCATGGTGATGGCCACCCCAAGCATCGGCGCCGACATGCCGTTCCTGACTCCGGAGTATGAGACCAGCATCCCCAACTTGTTTGTGGTGGGCGAACTGGGCGGGCTGGCGCTGATCAAGAATGCGGTCAACCAGGGCCGCGCCTGCGTGGACACCATCGTCAGCCGGTTTGCAACGGGGGCCGCGGGAGGGAGCCCGGAGGTTTATGACGTGCTGATTGTTGGGGCAGGCCCGGCGGGGATCAGCGCCTCGCTGCGCGCCATCGAGCACAAGCTCAATTACCTGACCATCGAGCAGGACGAGGTCGGCGGTACGGTTGCCAAATATCCGCGGCAGAAGCTGGTGATGACAAGCCCGGTGGAATTTCCCATGTACGGGAAGTTCAAGAGCACAGAGCTCTCGAAGGAAAAACTGCTGGCCTTCTGGGACAAGGTTCTACATCGCGCCGATTTCAAAATCCGCAGCGGCGAAAAAGTGGAGGACATCAAGCGGGACGCCGGCGAGATTTTCAGCATCACGACCAGCAAGGGCCAATACTGGGCCCGGGGCGTGGTGCTGGCGCTGGGGCGCACTGGGACGCCGCGCAAGCTGGGGGTTAAGGGGGAAGACCTGTCTAAAGTGATGTACCGGCTGATCGAGGCCGACCACTACATCAATAAAAAGATCCTGGTGGTGGGCGGCGGGGACAGCGCGGTCGAAGCGGCCATGGGCCTGGCGCACCAGCAGGGCAACGAGGTCATGCTTTCCTATCGCGGGGAACAGTTCAGCCGCATCAAGGAGCGCAATACGCAGCGCTTGTCCGAGTGCGCCCGCAGCGGCAAGGTTAAGGTGGTGCTCAGCTCGAATTTGAGGGAAATTCGCGAAAGCTCGGTGTTGCTGGAGGTGAAGGGCGAACTGCATGAATTGGCGAATGATTTTGTTTGGATTTTCGCCGGCGGCACGCCACCTTACGATTTCTTGAAGAAGATCGGCGTGCAATTTGGCGCGCGCGATCTGACCGTGGAAGCGAGCACGGAAGCCAAACAGGCGGCCGCGTTCAGGCGAGAAGAATTGCGCGGCGAGGGTGCGATCGCAATAGCAGGAGCGGCTATCTCATAGGCCCGCGCCGTACACCGGAATCACCGCCCCGGTTACATCTTTGGCTTGATCGCCAGCCAGCCACACGATCAGGCTGGCCACGGTGGCCGGCTGCACCCATTTCGAAACATCGGCCTTCGGGTCCGATGAGCGGTTGCCGGGAGTGTCCATAGTTCCCGGCAGAATCACGTTAGCGGTGATGCCCGTCTCTTTGTTTTCCAGCGCGAGAGTACGAATCAGTGAAACCAGGGCCGCCTTGGAGGCATTGTAAGCGGCGAGGCCCGGTCCCGGGTCCACCGCAGCGCGGCTCCCAATGGCAATAACACGGCCAGCGCTTGCGCGGCGCATGTAGGGAATGGCGGCCCGCAGCAACTGGAAGGCGCTGTTCAGGTTGAGTTCGAACATGCTGTGCCAGGTAGCGTCGTCGGTCTCATCCACGCGTTTGCCGCCGGCGAATCCGCCCACCAGGTGGGCTACGATGTCCAGCCTGCCCATGCGCGCGATAGCCGCGTCCACAGCGTTCCTGGCGGATTCTGCATTGGAGATTTGCGCCGGCAGCGGAAGGAAGGAAGGGTGATCAAAGTCTGATTGCCGGATTTGCGGCGCCAGTCCGGCCACCTTCGCGCCGGCCTGCAGGAGCGCTCGCGTGACGTGCGTGCCCAATCCACCATTGGCGCCGGTGACCAGCGCGGCTTTTCCGTTCAGTTCCATACGCGCAATTCTAGCGCGGGCCGCATCGGTGTGCAGATCCCAACTGATGAAGACCGCCGAGGACGCTAACGACGCAGAGAATAAGGCAGATTGACGGGGCTTTCTTTGTCCTCCGTGTCCTCTGCGATTTAATTTCCCGTGGTCGGGCAGATGTAATCTAGGGGATGAGGATGGGGAGGAAGCATTATGCGTGATCTGCTGCGGGAAGCGCTGGCGGAGGCGAGGGCGGGCTTGTCGGAAGGCGGGCTGCCCATCGGCTCGGTGCTGGCGGACGCGCAGGGGCGCATTGTTGCGCGGGGGCACAACCTGCGGGTGCAGAGCGGCGACCCCACCGCTCACGCGGAAGTGGCTTGCATCCGCAATGCCGGCCGCCGCCGCGATTGGCGGCAGTTGACCCTGGTCAGCACGCTGAGCCCGTGCGTGATGTGTACGGGTACGGCCCTGCTCTTCAAAATTCCCCGCATCATCGTGGGCGAGAACCGCAATTTCCAAGGCGCCGAAGAACTATTTCGCAGAGCGGGCGTGTCCCTCACGGTGCTGGACGACGGCGAGTGCATCGCCTTGATGCGGGATTTCATCGCCGCCCACCCCGATTTGTGGAATGAGGACATTGGTGAATGATCTCGTGCGGGCAACCAGAGCCGGGCCGCCGGAGGGCGCCGAATGCAACGAGAGGCGGCTTTTACAACCAATTCATCTCGCTGTAACCCGCCTTTAACATCGGCGCGCTAATGTCGTTGCAGTTTTTCCAGCAATGCAGCTCGAGGTGTTTTATGGCGCTGCCCGTGGAATCGGTTCCCCAAGGCCCGCAAGCCGAACACAATTATCTGGTCGGGTTGACCCTGCAGGCCTGCCAGTTGGCCAAGAACGCAGCTGCCCATGCGGCCGATGCCTTGGGTTCGAGCACCCCCGCGCTCTATGCCAAAGTTGATGAATGCGAGAAGGAACTGGACCGATTGGACCGGGAGCTCGACCAGCGGCTGAGCACGGCGCTGGCGGGCGCCAGTGAAGCGGGGCGCGGCGAGTTGCTGGCGTGCATGAAGTGCATGACCGACCTGGAGCGCATCGGCGACCTGGTCGCAAGCTTTGCCTCCACCGCGCGCGCCCTGGGGCACCGCCTGGAAAGCCGCGATGTGCAGGAGCTTATTCGCATGGCTTCGGTGCTGGAGAAGATGCTGGTGGAAGGCTACGAGGCTTTTTCCGGGCGAGACGTCAATCGCGCCATTAATGTGCTGCGCACCGACGGGGAACTCGACCGGCTCCGCAACCTGCTGTTTGTTAGGCATGTGGATAATCCCGAAGGCGAGCCCTGCCGCGAAAGCATTCAGGTGCTGCTCATGGCGCAGGCACTGGAGCGGGCCGGCGACCACGTGAAGAACGTGGCGGAAGAGGTATGTCACTTCGTAAGCGGCAAGACTCTGCGCCACGCCATGCGCGACTCCAGCAAGTCAGAAGAGCAGATGTTTCTGGACTGGCTGAAGCAGCGCCACGCCCCCAAATAAATTACCCGCAAAGTTCCAGGTAGAAAGGGTGGTTTCCGGCTGGTGATCAGAGTTGTGTCTCTACCGGCGTGCGTGTTGATTGGCTAGAGTCGGCACTCCGGCAGAGACGTAATCTTACATTTCAGAGTTGCGGCGGCGTGCTTCCGCCCGGTCCCGTTCCCGAGGCCGGCGGCGGCGTGGCCGTGCCCGGCGTTGCGCCCGTGTTCGCACCAGGGTTCGAAGGGCTGGTTGCTCCCGGGGTCCCGGTTGTGCCCGCAGCTCCCGGCGCGTTCGGCGTTCCCGGAGTTCCGGTGCTGGTATTGGGCGAGGTCGCCCCTGTTCCGCTGGCGCCACTTCCGGTGGTACTGCCCGGGTTGGTGCTGGGAGTAGAAGCGGGAGGGGGAGTAGCCGTGCCCGGAGCAGGAGTAGCGGTGGGAGTTCCCGTAGTCGCTCCTGGCGCAGCATTCGGATTCGACGGAGTGGTGGTGCTGGTTCCACTCTGGGGGGCATTCTGCGTGGTCGTGGACCCCGTCGTGTTCCCGGTCGTAGAGCTGGGATTGCTGGGCGAAGTGCTCGTAGCGGTCTGCGGCGCCGAAGTCTGACCGTTCATTGTGCCCGGGCTGGTGGTGGATGGCGTGGCCGTGGTTCCCGCGGTTCCAGACTGGCCCGCAGATCCGGCAGCTGTTCCTGTACCCGCCTGAGGGACCGCCAATCCCGCAGTCACCAGCAGGGCGGCTGGTATGAGCAGTAAACGCATAAGCTGATTCCTTTCCCCAGCAGATTTGCGGCTGCAAGGCTGCCGGGTCCGAGTAGTTAGATTTGGCTTTCCCGTGGGATGGGAAACTGCAGGGGCGGGTTTCTTGCCGGGCCAGACGCGAGTGCCTGACCCGGGCACTAAGCGCAGTTATTAGTTGTGCGCGCTCAGGAGATGTGGGCCGGTCGGCGTCGAGGCATTGGGATTGTCTTCCGCCGTGACAAACACGTCAAAATTGTTCGTCTTCACGGTGGTCGAGTATGTCACTTCCAGTTTGTCATTGATCGCCAGCACGCCATGGTTCTGCGGCGGCTCACCCGTTGGCTGAACCCATACCACGTAGGCCGTTTTGGCCGGGTGCAATGAGTCAGGCCTGGCCAGATGTTTGGCGGCAATATTGATGTAAGTGGTGCCGCTGGTGTCATGGGAGACGCCCATGGTCCCACTGGCAGCGGGCAGAGCCGGGCTGACGGTTAGCTGTCGAAGTTCCTGCCCCCAGGCCGCCAGGGCCAACAGCAACACAAACGCGATCACAGCAGAATAGCGGCGCATAACCTTCTCCTATCCTGCTACTTCGATGGCCGAAGCGGCGTAGTTGTTGTTCCTGCCGGAGGTGCAGTGCTGGCCTGTGCTGCCCCTGCTCAGGCGTGGCGAACTCAGACGGGGGCTCCTGCTTCTAAGCAAGCACGGGGCAAAGGCCGGTGTAGGCCGGCCAAGAAGGGATTTATGAAAAAACTGATAGGTTTCGCTGTCGTTCTGCTGCTGGCCGGCGTGGCTTTGGCCGACACGCCCGCCGACCGGATGCAAAAAGCCGC
>Ga0075436_100002929_pt1 | contig 11706 bp, 8 predicted proteins | sample RhiMethybrSRZTD5_FD_75303 | JGI IMG/M metagenome (GOLD analysis project Ga0075436, IMG submission 75303) | Populus rhizosphere microbial communities from Tennessee, USA - Rhizosphere MetaG P. TD hybrid SRZTD5 | ecosystem: Host-associated > Plants > Roots > Rhizosphere > Soil | place: USA... | reverse complement strand
GTATGCTGCCGACCTGGACCTGTTCGGCGAGGGCAGCTTGTTCCAGTTGCTTTCCACGGCGCGCACGCGCATGGGCGGAGAGGCTTTAGCCGGCTGGTTGCTGGCTCCGGCCAAGCTGGAAGAGATTCGCGAGCGCCAGGACGCGGTTGCCGATTTGCGCGAACGCCTCGAATTGCGCGAGGACCTGGCGGTGCTCGGCGAGAGCGTCGGCATTCATCCCGAAGCTCTGCTGCGGTGGGCGGAGGCGCCGCCGCAATTACGGCAGACCTGGGTGCGCATCGCGGCACCGGTTTTGGCCGCGCTAGCCATTGCCACCGCTGTGGTTTGGGGCGTGTGGGGCATGATGTTGCCGTTCTTTGTAGTGCTGGGAATCAACGTTGTCCTGGCGCGGCGGTTGAAGCAGCCGCTGGAGCAGACCCTGCACGGGACCGAGCATGCCTTTGAAGACCTCGATTTGCTCTCCGCCGTGCTGGCGCGTTTGGAGCGGGAGGCGTTTTCGGCGCCAGGGCTGCAAAAGCTGGGACAGGAACTGGTGTCGCAGCACCTGCCGCCCTCGCGCGTCATTGCCAAGCTGCGCACCATCATTGATTTCATTTATTCGCGCGACAATATGTTCCTGCGGGTGCTCGACTTGGGTGTGCTGTACACGGTGCAGGTGGGCTTCTGGGCGGAGGCATGGCGCCGCCGGCACGGCGCTGCCGTCCGCCGGTGGCTGGATGCGACCGGCCAAGTGGAAGCGCTCATCTCGCTTGCGGCCTACAGCTACGAGCATCCCGCCGACCCGTTTCCGGAGTTCACCACCGGCCCCGCCGTCTTTGAAGCCGGAGAGCTTGGCCACCCTCTGCTTGCGGCGGAGAAGTGCGTCCGCAACAGCGTGCACATGGGGGAGGGCAGCCGCGTGCTGCTGGTGAGCGGCTCCAACATGTCCGGCAAAAGCACGCTGCTGCGCGCGGTGGGCATCAACACCGTGCTGGCCATGGCCGGCGCCCCGGTGCGTGCCCGCCGGCTGAGGTTGAGCCCGCTGCAGGTGGGCGCCAGCATCCGGGTGAACGATTCACTGCAGGAGGGCAGTTCGCGCTTTTACGGGGAAATCACCCGCCTGCGCCGCATCTTCGATCTGGCCGGAGGCGACCCGCCGCTGTTATTCCTGTTCGACGAACTTCTGCAGGGCACCAACTCCATGGACCGGAGAATCGGCGCCGAAGGCATTGTGCGTGCCCTGGTGGAGCGCGGCGCCATTGGCCTGGTTAGCACCCATGACCTGGCCCTGGCCGAGATCAGCGGACCGCTGAATGAGCAAATCCGCAACGTGCATTTCCAGGATGAGTTGCAGGAGGGGCGCATCCGTTTTGATTATCGGTTGCGCCCCGGAGTAGTGGCCAAGAGCAACGGGCTGGAGCTGATGCGCTCCATCGGCCTGGAGGTCTGAAGAGCCGCCACCGCCAGCTACTTGTGCGCGATTACCACGTGCTGCACCCCCGGCGTCAGGGGCTGCATTGCGCAGCGCAGGAAGCCGGCGTTGCGGAACATCTCCTGCAGCTCGCGATACGTGTAGGCGTCGCCCGCCGGCGTTGTTCCCAACATGATCATGCTGAAAGAGGCCGCGATACGCGGGCTGATTCGGTCTTCGTTGGGTACGAACTCCAGGGCGACCACCCGGCCGCCGGGTGAGAGCGCGGCATTTACCTTGCGCAGCAGCTTCTGATTGGTTGCAGGATCAAAATGGTGCAGGAAATTCATAAGCAGCACCAGATCGTAGCCGCTGCCGTAGTCCACTTCGAAGGCGCTGCCGGGCAAAGCGTGGAAGCGCTCAGCGACGCCCGCTTTTCTGGCGTTATCGTGCGCCACCATCACCACGTTGGGCCAATCGACTACCGTCAACTCCGCTTTGGGATTCTGCTGCAGGATGTTGATACCGAACAGCGCATGACCGGCGGCGATGCTCAGCATCTTCCATCGATCCCCGCTGCGGGCGTTCAAGAGTTCGGCCAGCGAGCGCGCTGGCAGGGCCATCATGGGGGCCATGCTGCGGGCAAATTCCACCCACATGGGATGTTCGGGCGCGAGGGCAGAATCTCTGACCACCGTTCCGCCCTGGCGCACGCTGGCAGTAAGATCCTTGTAGGCATCCACGACATTGGGGGCGGTCAGGAAATTGGCCACAGTTCCCATAAAATCGGGAGAGCGCCGGTCCAGGAACATAGCCGAGTCGGGGGTCAGCCCATACTGGCTGTTGTGTTTGGTGAGGAAGCCAATGATGACCAGATAATCGCAAAGTATGCGTACCCCGCGTTCCGCTGCACTGCATTTTTTGGCGATCGCGGCCGCGGTGTTGGCGCCCTCTCCGATGGCGGTGAAGAGGTCGAGTTCGATGGCTGATTTGAGAGCCGCCGAGCGCTGGAAAGCGTTCAAGGTTTCGAAGATCGGTTCAAAAGTGGGTTGGGGCTGGCTGGGCATGCTGGCACACATTAGCCTGAACCTCCTTGATAGGGGCTTTTGCGCGCTGAAGTTGCGCGCGAAGAATTACAGAAAATCTATGCCTGGTCCGAGGCCAGCGTCAAGTCAAAGATAGATTTTCACGCCGCTTCTTTCTTTTCCGGGCGGGCGCGGTTGGGAGTGACAAAGACTTCGCCGCCGCGCACTTCGACGGGATAGGTTTCGATCTTGCTCCGTGCCGGGCCAGCGACCACATGGCCGGTGCGAATGTCGAATTGCGAGCCGTGCCAAGGACACTGCACGGTGCAGCCCACCAGAGCGCCGTCGGACAATGGCCCGCCTCGGTGCGTGCAATGATCGCTGAAGGCAAACATTCCTTCCGGACACCGCCCCACCACCACCTTCAGGCCCCTTACCTCCGCTACGGTCATCTGTCCATCGGCCAGTTCGCTCTGGTTGCAGATGGGCTGGTCCCAGCCTGCCAAGGCGCGCTCGCGCCACTTCCCGGCATTGGCGTAACGGTGGTCCACGCCAATCTGGTTGCGATAGACCAGGGTGCCGCCCAGCCAACCGGAGGATAGGATCAGCACCACACCAATGGCGGAAAGCAAAATGGAGAGGCCGTCGGGCATGGCGCCAGCTCCACCGCGGCGTGCGGCCACGACGATGAATAAAACCAAGGCACTTACGTTCAGAGCCGCGTGGATGTAGCCACGTTTTTTGGCGCTGGAACGCGGAGGCACAACGCCAAACAGGTCAATGGTGCCGGCGATAGCGGCCAGCACCGCTCCGGCGCAGCCACCAATGACAGCATAGAAACCCGCCCCCGCGAGGGAGGGATCGCCCTGCGCCATGGCTGCCACATCGAAAGCGAAACTTGCAATCCATAAGCCGATGGGAAACGCCACCAGCATGGGGTGAATCGGATGGGAGCGAAGTTGCGCACGCGCACGCATGGAGACCTCCTGGCCAGCCACTCAGGCCGCCTGCATGGTACATAGGATGCAGTCCGGGCGGCTGCCGCCTACTTTGCCCTTTCCGGCGGCTGCTTTTTCATTTCTAATGCGCGTTGATGACTACACCCAGGTGCCGTTCTTATCTAGCTTGTTTCCTTCTGTTTGCCGTCGCTTCGCCGGGAGTGAATGGCGTCGCCGGGGGGCCTGGCCGTAAAGCGCCTGCATCGGCTAACAGTGATGCGGAGCGGGTCATGGCCGAGGCGCTGAAGCCTTCGCCGCTGCAAAGCAATTTGCAGCACCTGACCGATGACATCGGCGGCAGGGTGCCCGGTACGCCCCCCATGGAACAGGCCGTTGAGTGGGCGCAGGAAGCGTTCCGCGCCGCGGGCGGGGAGAACGTGCACGCGGAGAAATTTCAGATTCCCCAGTCTTGGGCGGAAGGCCAAACCCGCTTTTCAGTGCAGTCGCCACTCGAATTTAGCCTGCATGCCGTCTCCGTCGGCTGGGCGCCCCCGCTGCGACCGCTTCGCCATGTGCACGTTGTGGATGTGAAGGACGGAACGCGCGACGACTTCCTGCGTGCCGGCAACATCGCCGGATCCATCGTGCTGGTGCACGGCAAAGTGATTCAGACCTGGGAGGACCTCAATGAGGAGTACAACCGCGTGCCGCCGATCATTCAATCTGCCGTGCGCGGGCGGGCGGCGGCCATCGCCTGGATCGCGGAGCGCGACCGCGACCTGCTTTACCGGCACACCGACACGCAGACAGGAGAGCTGGAGCCGATTTCGCAGGTCATCGTGGCGCGCGAGGAGGGGCTGCGCATTGAGCGGCTGCTGAATTCCGGGCGTCAGGTATATGCGGACCTGGAAGTTCCCAACCAGGTGGGCGGGCCGCTGACTACAGCCAACGTGGTGGCCGAAATCCGCGGCAGCGAGCATCCCGAGCAATTTGTAGTTCTGGGCGCGCACCTGGATTCGTGGGAGCTGGGCACTGGGGCGCTCGACAATGGCTGCAATGCGGCCATGGTGATTGACGCGCTGCGCGCTATCCGCGCCTCGGGCGTGCAGCCCAAGCGTACCGTTCGCTTTGTGCTTTTTTCTGGCGAAGAGGAAGGCTTGCTCGGTTCAGAGGCCTATGCGCGCGAACATCGCCCCGAACTGGACAATGCGCTGTCCGCGGTTATTTTTGATTCCGGCAGCGGGCGGGTGACCGGATTCACCCTGAGCGGGCGCACCGAGCTGGCCGGCGCCGCGCGGGTCCTGCTGGCGCCTCTACAGCAGATGGGTGTCGCCGAGGTCACCCAGGACGCCGACATGGGCACCGATAATTTTGACTTTCTGCTGGAAGGAGTGCCCACCCTGGTGGCAAACCAGGAGCCCGCCAACTACATGCAGAACTACCACGCCATGTCGGACACCTTTGACAAGGTGGACCTGGGCAATCTGCGCAAGGAAGTGGCGGAAGCGGCAGCGGTGGTGGTGGGCATCGCCAATGCTCCGCAGCGCTTCGGCACCCGCCAGGACCGCGCCCGGGTGCAACAATTGCTGCACGATACGCACCTGGAAGGCATCATGAAATTAAACGGAGTGTGGACGGCGTGGGAAAGCGCGCAGCGCGGGCGCACGCGCTGAGCCGGTGAGCCCACAGCGGGGTCAACGAGGGGAAGCTTGCACCAACTGCTCTTTTGGATCGTGTTCAACGTATTTGTGCTGGTGATGCTGGCCCTCGACCTCGGGGTCTTCCACCGGCGCGCTCACGCCGTCAAATTCCGCGAAGCCATGGCCTGGAGCGTCATGTGGATCTGCCTGGCCGCTGCGTTTGCGGTGCTGGTCTATTTTTGGCATGGGCGCACCGCCGCCCTGGAGTTCACCACTGGGTACCTGATCGAGCTTTCCCTCAGCGTTGATAATCTCTTCGTTTTTCTGCTCATTTTCCGTTATTTCCGCGTACCCGGCTGGCAGCAGCACAAGGTGCTCTTCTGGGGCATTCTGGGCGCGCTCATCATGCGCGGCATTTTCATTGTGGTGGGCGTGGGCCTCATGCGGCGTTTCGAATGGATCATCTACCTGTTCGGCGCCTTTCTGGTTTACACCGGCGCCAAGCTTTTCCGCAGCAAGGAAATGGAGGTGCATCCTTCGGAGAACCCGGTGGTGCGCCTGTTCCGACGATGGGTGCCGGTGACCCCTGATTTTGTGGGCGGCAAATTTCTGGTGCGCGGAAATGGCCTTTATGCCACACCCCTGCTGATTGTCCTGCTAGTGGTGGAGACCACCGACATCCTCTTCGCTGCCGATTCTATTCCCGCCGTGCTGGCCATCACCATTGATACCTTCATCGTTTACACCTCCAACGTCTTCGCCATCCTGGGGCTGCGCTCCATGTACTTCGCGCTGGCGGGCATGATGGAGGCTTTTCATTACCTGCACTACGGCCTCGCGATCATCCTGATGTTCATTGGAGCGAAGATGCTGGTTTCGCACTATTACCGCATTCCAACTGAGGCCGCCCTGGCCGTAGTGGGTGTAGTGCTCGCAATTTCCGTGCTGGCCTCGGTTCTTTATCCGCACAAGAAGCAGACCTAAGACCAAAACCGCAGAGGACGTGGAGGACGGCGAGGTATTCGACTTGCCAGAGGGCGTTGGGTTCGTCAGCTGGAATGAAAGCTGGTTTCACCAAAAGCGCTGCCAGCAAGCCCTGAAAATCCTCGCCTCCTCTGCGGTTTTCATTAAGGGCAAAAGAAAAACCCAGCACTCGGCTGGAGTGCTGGGCGATTGAGCTGCGAACGAGTTACTGCTTGGGAGCTGCGCCCGATTTGGAGCTGCAAGTGGGCGAAACCCGGTAGATGTTCTTCACCGTAATGGTGGGCCGACTGCCGGAAGTGCTGGACGCCGAATTAGAACCCGAGCCACCGGAGGTGCTGCCCTCCACGCGGACTTCTTCCCCGATGTGCGGTTTCAGATTCGAGGCATCAGCGCCCGCAGGCAGCTGCAGTTGATAGCTGGTGCCGCTCTTATCGGTAACGGTGAAGTCGTTGCCCGAGCCGCCGAGGCAGCCCTGCACACCATTCTGACCCGCAGGAGACTGCGCCTCTCCCTGATTAGCGTTGGGGGAGCTCTGCGTGTTGGGGGCTTGCCCCGAAGAAGGCTGTGCCTCTCCCTGGTTCGCATTGGGGGAGCTCTGCGTATTGGGGGCTTGCCCCGGAGAAGATTGTGTTGTCCCCTGACTGGAACTCGGGGGAGCCTGTGAGCTGGGTTCCTGCTGCGCTACCACCCAAGCCGAAAGCGCGAGCAGGATCAGGGTGAAAAGGAATGTCTTTCGCATTCAGAGAAACCTCCATGGAGATTCGAACATGGCGCGTAGAGCACTTAGAGGTGTGTTGCTGAGGGGGGTTTGCCCCCGCAGGGGTGAAATCTCTCCGGCCAGCTCTGGACGGGGCCTTAGTTCCTAAACGAAACGTAAAGCGGAATCGCCGGCGATGATGAGAAGACAGGAAGTTAATTGTGATTACATTTGTGGATCGAGGTGGTACTGCCCCGATTACCAGGAACTCTGGCTCGCTGGGAAGGTGTTTCATAAACGGCCGACGTCAGCACGCACTCCGCGGCCAATTCCATGACGAGGCGCGGCTTGCGCTATCATTGGTACGTGGCAAAGGTATCCCTTCCCATCCCGCCCCAGCCCTACGATGTACAGATCGAAGCCGGCCTGCTAGGCCGCGCGGGCGCGGTGTTGCGGGAAATTTTGCCCGCGGGCGCGCGCTGTTTCGTTATTACCGTGCCTACGGTGCGCAAGGGGTGGGGCGATCTGCTGATGAATTCGCTGGCCGCCTCAGACCTGCAGGCGCAGATTTTGGAGATGCCGGAAGGCGAGTCGCACAAGACTCTTTCCACCGTGGAGCAATTGGCGCGCAAGCTCGTGACCTTGGGCGCCGACCGGCATTCGGTGATTCTCGCTTTTGGCGGCGGCGTGGTCGGAGACTTGGCCGGCTTCCTGGCCTCCATTTACATGCGGGGTATTGATTACGTGCAGATTCCCACCACGCTGCTGGCCCAGGTGGACGCCTCGGTGGGCGGGAAGACGGGAGTGAACCTGCGCGACGGAAAGAACCTGATCGGCCGTTTTCAGCAGCCCCGGGCCGTGCTTACCGATCCGAGCGTGCTCACCACATTGCCGGAGCGCGAGTTTCGCTCCGGGTTGTATGAATCGCTGAAGTGCGGCGTCATCAGCAACGCGGATATTTTCACCCGTCTGGAGGAGGGCCGTGATCCCATCTTGCAGCGTGACATTCCGGCGCTGGAGTGGCTGATTACCGAGAGCGTGAAGTGCAAAGCCTCCATTGTGACCGCGGACGAAAAAGAAGGCGACCTGCGGCGGGTGCTGAATTTCGGCCACACCATCGGCCACGCCCTGGAGGCTGAAACCGGCTACAAGCATTTCCTGCACGGAGAGGCGGTGGCCTGGGGCATGGTGGCTTCCGCCATGATCGCCGCCGCCATGCAGAAGACCGATTCCGATACCGCCCGCCGCATTATCTCGACCGTATTGGCGCTGGCCACCCTGCCGCGGGTGGAACCGCGCGGCAAACGCGTGTTCCGCCGCCTCAAGAGCGACAAGAAGACCACCAACGGCGTGGTCCACTACGTGTTGCCCACCCGCATTGGGGCGGCGGAGATTGTCAGCGAAGTGCCCGATAGCGCGGTGGTGCAGGCCATCGAAGAGTTGCGCTATCTTTCGCGGGCGTAAACCAGCCAGCCTTGAGCCAGACCACCAAATCCGCGGTCACGGGCGCAGCCCCGGAGGGCGCTCGCGATACCCGGACCGCGGCCGCAGCGGTGCGCGAGATGTTCAGTTCCATCGCGCCCCGCTATGACCTGCTCAACCACCTGCTCTCGTGCAACGTAGATCGGCTGTGGTGGCGGCGCACGGCGGCGAAATTTGCGGCCACCCTGGCCCGCAATGACGCACGGGTGCTCGACCTGTGCTGTGGCACCGGCGACATGGCTTTCGCGCTGCGGCGCCAGGCCGGCGAAGCGCGGCCGCTCATCCTGGGCGCGGATTTTTCCCATCCCATGCTGCAGCGGGCAAGCCAAAAATCCGCAGGAACATCGTTGCGCTGGATTGAAGCTGACGCGCTGCGCCTGCCCGTGTCCGATGCCAGCTTTGACCTGGTGACCGCGGCGTTCGGTTTTCGCAACCTGGCGGATTACGATGCCGGCCTGCGGGAGATCGCGCGCGTGCTGCGGCCGGGAGGGCAAGCCGGCATCCTCGATTTCGGCGAACCTCGAGGGCTGCTCGGAGCACTGTACCAGCTCTACTTCCGACACATTCTGCCTAAAATTGGAACCGTTGTTTCAGGAGTGAAAGGACCGTACCAGTACCTGCCCACCTCCGTGGAGCGATTTCCCGCGGCCGAGGAGATGCTGCGCCGCATGCGGGCCGCCGGCTTTCAAGAATCCACGTGGACGCCTTACACCTTCGGAATCGCTGGTCTGTATCGCGGTACGAAATGAAGCGGTTGCCCAGCTTTCCGCGGTTACTGCGCAATTCGTCGGAAGTACCGGGCGCTCCAGGCGTACGCGCAAACAAAAGCGAACGCAAGCGTGCCTAGCATCTGCGAGGCCGTCACCAGGTGGAAAAGGCTTATAGGATCCCAGCCTACACGGGGGCCGGTACTGATCGCGTCAGATGCTGTCCGCCAGACGGTCAGGCAGGTTAGAGTTATGAGGGCAGTCACGCTTCCAAAAACTGCGCTGCGCACCGGCCACAGGCGGCCCGAGTGCCAGGTCAAGGCACGAAGGGCGAGGCCAGCGCCCACGGCCGAGGAGAGAATCGCGCCGTAATAAACTGCATTGGCCTGGCCTTGGTCAGAGCCGATCGGCCCGTAATGCTGAAGTGCCAACCAAAGCCGAAAACAGCTCCTCCTTACGGCAGCCGCGGGCAGGAGCGCGAAAAACCGACGCCGGGCGGCGGAAGCGCCGCCACACTAGCATCACCACCGCGGGGAATGCCGCGATCAGCAAGCAGGAGACAACCCCAGGAATAGGAACAAAAGAAGCATTTCACACCGCGACGGGGCGAGGCGCCGGTACGCGATCGGCCATGTTTCTGAAACTGTCTTGCAGCGCCTGCTCGATGGTGAACTGTATCACTTCCTCGTATTGAGGGCCCAGGAACGACTGCAGCCGAGAGGTGTCCATGATGTAGCTGCCGGTCATGTACGGAACCACTTCGGGAGGAATGCCGGAGATGTTCATATTCCAGAGCACGCGCAATACCGCGCCGAACAGCAGCCGTGTGGGCACCGGCAGCATGCGGTTTCCGGAGCGGCGGATGCATTCGCCTAAGGTTAGCGGATCGCCCCGGCCGGCTACATTCAGGATGGTGAGCTGTGGGTCGTGTGCCGTGCGCCGCAGGATGTGCGCGATCAGCCTTGCCACATCATCCACGTGCACAAACTGGAACAGCTTGTTGCGATAGCGTTCTCCCAGCGGCAGCATGCAGGGCAGGCGCTTGCCCTTGGTCCGCCAGCGCGCGGCGCGCGCGCTGCCGCCGGTGGGTGTACCCCGGAACGCGCCGAGCAGGTAATTGTTCACGCTGGCGCCGGCATAGATATGCGGCCGCAGGATGTACGTGCGGCAATCGAACAATTCGCGCGCCCGCTGCTGCACCACCAGGTCAGACTCGCGCTTGTGGATGGCGTAGGGCAGAGTGTGGCCGCCGAGGGGGAAATCTTCCGCCACTGACCCGGGCAGGTCTGACCCGTAGGCGGAAACGCTGCTGGGAAAAATAAACTGGCGAACCTGGCGCTCGTCGCGATTGACCTCGCTAATGGCCTCCATGACCCGTGCCGTGCCGGCCACATTGATCTGCCACATGCGTTCGACCTCGGTCACGCCGGTGCGCACCGGATCAATCACAAAGGCCAGATGGACCACCGCGCTGGCCCGGGTTGCGCGCAGCAACTGGATCAGTTGGGGAGTGCTGGCCTCTTTTCCCAGATCAATAGGCTCAAAGTGGGCCAGGCCGCTCCCGGAAGGCGGTCGCATGTCCACGCCCACCACGGAGAAGTCCGGCAACTGGGGAAGCAAGCGCATCCCCAGGTTGCCGGCAATGCCGGTGATCAATACGGTCGGGCCCACGTCTGCCATCCGCTTATGCTATCGCTGGCTGGGCGGTGCGCCCGGCTGGCCAGCAGGTGGCTTAGGGCGCCGCTGCGGTGCCATGCCCGGCGGTGTAGGACCGGCCCCGCCTCCGAAGTAGGACGGGTTCAGTTCCGGCTTAACCGAGCCAATCATCCCTTCCATCTCTTGGCGGAAGGTCTGTTGCTGCAGAAGGTTATGAATTTCGCCTTTGGCTTGGTCCAGCGGCACCTTCTGTTTGGAAACCACCTTGTAGACGTAGAAGCCGCCGGGATCATCCAGCAATTCGGAAACCTGGCCGGGCTGCATCTCGAACACCTTCTGGTGATTCGCAGGCAGGCCCTCGCGCGTGACCTTGCCCAGGTTGACGCTGGGCGACTGTGACTTGATGCCGGCGGCATCAAAGGCTTCCTGCTGCAGTTTCTGGAAATCGCCTCCGGCCGCTGCTTCGGAATGGATCTTCTCGGCCACCGCCTTCATCGCGGCCTGGTCTGCCGCCGTATCCGATTTAGCGGGAGTGGCGGACCCGGCGGCGGGCGCAGCTTGTTTCTCCTTAGGAACAAAGACGCGAAGCAGTTCAACTTCCTGGAACTTGGCGGGATTATCGTTGTAGTACTTCTCGATTTCGGCCTGGGGAATCTCGCCTGCCTTCTTCTGCAGGTCGCGGGTAAGATTCTGCGCCAGCAGCTGCAAGGTGGCGAACTTCAGCATTTCCTGGAAGTGCGGGTCCTTGTCCACGCCCCGGTCGCGGGCCTTCTGGGCAAACAGCAGCAGGCGGGGATAAGCTTCCGCAAGTTGCCGCTTGGTTGCCGCCGGCATGTCCGGATTGAGAGCGCTCGCCAGCCGCTCGAACTGGGCACGCGTGATCACGGTTTTGCAACCGGCCGAGGTGGTGGCGGCGGGTGTTTTGGCCGCGCTTGCCGTTTTGCGCGCGCCCGCAGCCGGCGAAGAGCACAGGCCCTGAACGGTGATAACCGGGGCGGTAGGCGGCACTTGGCTGGTGGAGACGTGCGGTGCCGGAGCTTCTTCCTCTCCGGGTTGCGGCTGCTGCTGCGCCACGCGAGCCAGCCGGGACCCTGCCTTGGCCGGGGGTGTCGCCGGAGTCTGCTGGGCCAGGGCCAGCGATGTCAACAACAGCAGAATCAGCCAACAATAATGCTTCACTTGAACCT
>Ga0075436_100002927_pt1 | contig 11707 bp, 8 predicted proteins | sample RhiMethybrSRZTD5_FD_75303 | JGI IMG/M metagenome (GOLD analysis project Ga0075436, IMG submission 75303) | Populus rhizosphere microbial communities from Tennessee, USA - Rhizosphere MetaG P. TD hybrid SRZTD5 | ecosystem: Host-associated > Plants > Roots > Rhizosphere > Soil | place: USA... | reverse complement strand
CACGAGCTCGAGCGGACGCAGGTGTCGCTGACGTTCGCCCGCGACGGATCGTTCGTGCTCGACGTGTCCAACGATCCCGCCTGGCTGAAGCTGCGGATGGAGCCGTTTCTTCGAGGCGCCCCGCCGCGGGAGGCATTCATCGATCGCGTCGTGCTGTGGGTCGACGGCCGCGAGGTGAGGCCCGAGTCGGCGGAGCTCCTGCCCTCGCGCGGCGAGAACGGACTGGCGACGTATCGGCTGCGCGGGCGCATGCCGCTCGACGCCCGCACGCTCCGGTGGTACTACGGCCTGGTCGGCGATCCCTATCCGCTGACCCTTCGCCGCGCCGACGGCCGCATCGCCGTCGAGGAAATCGCCGGCGACGCCTGGAGCCGATCGATCGACCTCTCGGGACAGTTCGCCTCGCCGCTGCGGCTCCGGCTCGAGCGCCAGCTGCCGATCGTCGCGGTGCTTGCGTTGTTCGCGTACGGATTGGCGGTGCGGATGATCGGACGAAGGTTGCCCTGAACGGTCCGCTCCGAACACCGCGAAGACACCAAGACCCACGAAGGTTACGAAGAAAACCGGCCGCGTGGTGTGCAAACCATCACTGATCGTGCGTGGCGCTGGAGAGGGGCGGCGTCGTCTGCGGCGGTTTGCGGTGATGCGTCGCCTGCTCGTACGCGTAGGCGAAGCGGAACAGCGTCGGCTCGGCGTACGCGCGCGCCATGAACTCGAGGCCGATCGGGAGGCCGTCGGGCGTGAAGCCGGCCGGGACGGTCATCGCCGGAAACCCGAGCGCCGGGCTCAGGCGTCGGTTGTTGCCAGGGCCCGTGGCGTCCACGACCGCGCGCGTGACCGCGTCGGACGGAATGCGAACCGGCGGCTGATCGAAGGTCGCGTACACGAGCGCATCGAGGCGCTGATCCGCCATCGCCTTGAGCACGTCCTGCCTCAGGTCCTCGCGGGTCAGGAGGTGCTGAAGGTAGCCCGCCTCGTCGGTCGACCGGCCGACGACACTCATCAGCGAGCGGGCGCGAGAGGGGACGACTTTTCCCGTCAGCAGAATCTCGCTCAACGTCTTCACCGGCGCGTTGGGATGCTGCGACAGGTACTTGTTGACCGCGGCTTCGGTCTCGAAGACGTTGCCGTCGTACACCTTCATCGATCGGCCGGCGAGATCCCGGACCATGACGGGATCGACGAGCACGGCGCCCGAACGCGTCAGATCGGCCAGCGCGCGGTCGACGATCGCCCGCACCTGTTTGTATTCGGCTGATGCCGGGTCGGCTCTCGAGTCGAGCGGCTCGCGGATGACGCCGATGCGCGCGCCCTTCAATCCGTCGGCGACGAGAAACTGCGTGTAGCTCGAGGGGACGTGTCCGACCGCGTCCGCCGTGACGGGATCGTTCGCGTCGTATCCGGCGATCGCGTCGAGCACGATCGCGGCGTCCTTCACCGAGCGCGCGATCGGGCCCAGCGTATCGGTGGTCGGCCGCGCGGGCATCATCCCGAAGCGGCTGACGAGCGGCAGCGTCGGCCGAAGACCGACGAGATTGTTCACCGACGCCGGACCGCGCACCGAGCCGCCCGTGTCTTCGCCAATTCCCACCGTCGCGAAGCTTGCCGCGATGCCAGATCCGGTGCCGCCCGACGAGCCGCTGGCGCTTCGCGTCGGATCGTAAGCGTTGCGCACCGCGCCGAAGGCCGAGCCGAGGTATCCCGACGCGAACTCGCCCATGGTCGTCTTGGCGACGATCACCGCGCCCGCTTGCTTCAGGCGCGTGACGATCGTCGCGTCGCGCCGGGGAACGAAATCCTTGAACACCGCCGACCCGTACGTCGTCGGCATGTCGCTCGTCTCGACCTGATCCTTCACGAGCATCGGCACGCAGTGCAGCGATCCGACCGGACCGGACGATCGAAGCGCCGCGTCGAGACGATCGGCCTCCTGCAGCGCTCGCGGATTGATCGTCTGCACCGTGTTCAGCGACGGACCGGATTTGTCGTAGGCGTTGATGCGCGCGAGGTACTGCTCGACGAGCGCGCGGCACGTGATCTGCTTCGACGCGAGCGCGTCTCGCACATCATCGATCGTCGCTTCGACCGGTTGGAAGCGCGCCGCCGGAGAGGACGGCCGCTGAAACGGAACCGAGAGGATCAACAGAGCGGCGACGAGGTTGCGCATGGCGATGGCGCGTCAGCGCTCGGTGGATCCGGTCGACGCCGGCACGAACTTCTGCAGCCGCTGTCCGTACGTGTCCGCCGCGTAGACCGCGCCCTTCGAGTCGACGACGATGCCGTGGACCCAGTCGAACTCGCCGGGTCCCCGTCCCTGCCTGCCCCACATCGCGAGGATCCGGCCATCCTTCAGATTGAACTTCAGCACGCGCTCGTCCTTGTGATCGGCAATCCAGCCGATCCCGTCGCTGCCCTTGCGCGAGATGTTCACGTCCCACGGATTCCAGTCGTTGCGGATCTCGCGGATGTAGTTCAGGTTCCTGTCGAACACCTCGAGGCGGTGTCCTTCGCGATCGACGATGTACAGGTTCTCGTCCGCGTCGACGGCGAGCTTGTGCGGAAGATTCCATTCGCCCGGACCGGTGCCTTTGTCGGTCGGGCCCCCGGCGCCTTTCGCGACCTGCTTGATGAACTTTCCGTTCCTGTCGAACATCACGACGCGGTTGTTGCCGTAGCCGTCGGTGACGATCATGTTGCCGTTGTGCAGGATCGCGATTCCCGACGGGAGATTCAGATGCGTCGCGTCGTTGCCCTTCTCGTTGGTCGTCCCCAGCTGCAGCAGGAACTTGTCGAGCTTCGGCGACAGCTTCACGATGCGGTGCGCGTCGCGCTCGATGACGTAGACGTTGCCGTCCCAGTCGACGCCGCCCGAGTGCTGCCACGAGGGATTGATCGTCTTGCCGTTGATCTCCTGATCGGCGCCCGAGAGGATCAGGTTGCCGTCGGTGTCGAACACCATCACCGGCTTGACGCCGCGGTTGAAGACGTAAATGCGATCGCGCTGATCGATCGCCAGGCCCGAGATCCCCGGCTGATTGGTCGGTCCGCCTGCCTGCGCGTTCTGACCGCCGGACCCGCCTGCGACCTGTGGTGAGCCTGTCGAACCACGCGCGCGCCGCGCGGCCGCCTGCGCATCGCGCTCCGCAGGAGGCGGCGGCGCGTCTTTCAGACCGAAGTACATGCCGGACGGCAGGTGCGGCCAGTTCGCGACGAGGCGATAACCGCCGTCGCCGACCTGTGCGGAAATGCGGTTGGTAACAAAGGATGCGGAGGCGAGGACGACGAGCAGCGTGATGAGCGAGCGTTTCATGGGCGGGAAGTGTAGCGCAACCAACAAAGGTTTTTTCTCGTGTTTCGTGTTCAGTCAAGCCCGCTACGAGTGGCCGGTCGTCGGGTCGTCGTCGTCGTCGAGGTCGTCTAGCAGATCGGTCAGACTGCGCGTGCGGGCGCGCGGGTCGAGCCGCGAGGACGGGGGCTCGAGACCGAGATTCCGATCGAGGAACGCTTCGAGCTCGCGCAGCGTGTCGGGGCTGGCGAGCGCCACGACCTGGAGCTTGTCCAGCATCGCACGCGCCCGCACGGCGCCGATTTGCTCGAACAGCCGAAGGTACCGCCTAGCGCCGCGCGCGTCGGTCATCGACGCCTCCGGTGAGAGCCGCCAGTATAATGCCGCCGTTTCGGAAGGGAGCCGCCACCATGCCGCGCATTACCGCGATTTTCGCCGCGCTGCTCCAGATTTCTTCGCTGCCGCCCGCGTATCCGCGCGTCGGCACGACGAAACTCCTCGACAACGATCGCGTGCAGGTGTGGAACATCGCGTGGCTGAAGGGACAGCCGTCGCCGCTGCACCGCCACGTGTACGATCTCGTCGGCGTCTACTACGAGCCGGGCGATCGCATGATCATCTCGCCCGAAGGGAACAGGCGGCCGGTCTCGACGAAGGCCGGCGACATTGCGTTCCAGCGGAAAGGCGTGACGCACATCGAAGAGGGCATCAGCGATTCGCCTCTGCGCGCGGTCTTCATCGAGATGAAAAACGACGGCCCGACCGGGCGCACCGCCGCGCCGAGCGACGAGGCGCCGTCGATGAGCGGCATCGGCGCGAAGCAGCTCCTCGACAACGATCGCGTCACGGTCTGGGCCTACAGCTACGGCCTCGGCCCGGACGGGCCGCGCCATCGCCACGACCGCGACACCGTCGTCGTCTGGATTCAGGATCGGACGCCGCATGCCGTGTGGCTTCCGGCCGGCACCGTTCACGCGGAAGAACAGACGGGCGTCATCTCGGAAGCGACCATCTTCGAGCTGAAATGACGGGAGACCGCTCATGAAACATCTTGCGATCGTCATCGGACTCGCCGCGCTGCCGCAGACGCCTCCGCCAAGCACGTCGGCGCCGGCGATTCCATTCGACTCGTCGATCGACTTCCTCAAGTACTCGCCCGACATGAACCTGGGCGAGGTGCTCGCGGTCGCGGTCAATTCCAAAGGGCACGTCGTCGTCCTGAATCATCCGGGCAGCGCGACGTCGGGCCCGCTCTACGGCAACGCGTCGACGCAGTTGCTCGAGTTCGATCAGGCCGGCAAGTTCGTGCGCGAGATCGGCAAAGGCGTCTACGGCCTCGGCTACTCGCACAGCGTGCGCTTCGACAAGTACGACAACCTGTGGGTCGTCGACAAAGGGACGAATACCGTCGTGAAGTTCAGCCCGGCGGGCTACGTCACGATGAATCTCGGCCGGCGGCCCGAGGGGCCCGACGATCCCGCCGAGTCGTACTATCGCGGCGGACGCGGGCAGGCCGCCGCCGTTCACGTCGACGGATACTTCCGCCAGCCGACCGACATCGCGTGGGACTCCGACGACAACATCTACGTCAGCGACGGCTACACGAATTCGCGCGTCGCGAAATTCGACAAGCGCGGCGCCTGGATCAAGTCGTGGGGGTCGCGCGGCAGCGGCGGCCAGCACGCCGACGAAAACCCGGGGCAGTTCAACACGCCGCACAACATCGGGATCGACCGCCGGAACAACGTGTACGTCGCCGATCGCGGCAACCGCCGCATTCAGGTCTTCGACAGGGACGGCCAGTTCCTGCGCATGATCCATCTCAACGTGCCGTACGACAAGAAGCGGCACCCGGTGCTCGGCAACCTCGCGGCGAACCCGCCCGACGAAACGGCGCCGTGGACGATCTGCATCACGAACGGCGCGACGCAGTATCTCTACACGACCGATTCGGAACCTGGACGGCTCTACAAGCTGACGCTCGACGGCAAAATCGTCGGCATGCTCGGCGAGTCCGGTCGCGACGTGAAGCAGTTCAACTGGGTGCACGGCATCGCGTGTCCCTCGGACGATGTCCTCTATCTTGCGGACATGAACAACTGGCGAGTGCAGAAGATCACGCTCCATCCCGAGCGCATCACGAAGACTGCGACGGGATCCAGATGATCCGGGTGACGACCGTCCAGCAGTGACCGACGAGTCGCTCTGCTTCGACAGCGCGCGGGGGATCGCGAGGCGCATACGTGCGCGCGACATCTCGGCGCGCGAGGTGATGGCGGCCTTCCTGGATCGCATCGCCCGCTGCAATCCCACGCTCAACGCGATCGTCGCCCGACGCGAAGACGAACTGTGCCTCGCGCTCGCGAACGAAGCGGATCGCGCCATCGCCAGCGGCGCCGCCGTCGGCGCGCTCCACGGCCTGCCGATCGCGTTCAAGGATCTCGAGCCGGCGATCGGCTTTCCCTGGACTCGCGGCTGTCCGTTCTTCCGCGAGGAACACGCGGCCGAGGATTCCGTCCTGGTGCAGCGTTTGAAGAATGCGGGAGCGATTCCGATCGGCAAGACGAACGTGCCGCAGTTCGGCATGGGATCGCACACCTATAACGAGGTGTACGGCACGACGCGCAATCCCTACGAGGTAACGAAGAGCGCCGGCGGATCGAGCGGCGGCGCCGCGGCGGCGATTGCCGCCGGCCTCCTTCCGCTCGCCGACGGCAGCGACTTCGGCGGGTCGCTCAGGAATCCCGCGAACTTCACGAACATCGTCGGCTTCCGGCCGTCGTTCGCGTTGGTGCCGGATGCGCCGAACCCGCTGCCGTCGCTCGGCTTCGGCGTCAAGGGTCCGATGGCGCGATCGGTCGACGACGTCTCGTTCCTGCTGACCGCGATGACCGATGGATACACGGACCGGAATCTCGCCCGCGATCTCTCCGGGGTCCGCGTGGCTTGGTCGCCGGATCTCGGCGCGCTCCCGCTCGACCGGCGGGTTCGTGGCGTCCTCGACGCCGAGCGCCGCACGTTCGAGGCACTCGGCTGCCGTGTCGAAGAGGCGTGCCCGGATTTCACGGGCGTCGACGAATTCTTCCTGACGATCCGCGCGGCGCGATCGTGGCAGACGCTTGGTCCGCTTCTCGCCGATCACCGCGGGACGATCAAGCCGGAGGCTGTCTGGGAGATTGAATCGGGATCACGTGTCACCGCCGCACAGCTCGCGGACGCGATAGACCGGCACAAGCGATTCCTCGACGAGATGCGCCGCTTCCACGAGCGCTTCGAATTCCTGATCTGCGCGGTGAACCAGGTACCGCCGTTCGATGCCTCGATCGATTGGCCGCACGAGATCGAGGGCGTGCGGATGGACAACTACATCGCGTGGATGAAATCGGCGTACTGGATCAGCGCGACGTTCGGTCCGGCGATTTCAGTGCCCGCGGGATTCACGACGGATGGTCTTCCCGTCGGCGTCCAAATCGCCGGCCGGCGCGGCGACGATCGCGGCGTCCTGCAGCTCGCCTACGCGTTCGAGCAGGTCACGCGATGCGGACGAAGACGTCCGTCGCTCGGCTGAAGCCCCGCGCTCCGTTTCCGTCAGCCGCACGCCTTTCGTCTCGGGCAGCGCCCACACGCTCGCGCCCGCGAGCAGCGCGAACGGCGCAGCCAGCGCTATGCCGGCCCCGAAGCTCGATCGTGCCGCGACGAACGTGATGGCCACCGGCGCGAGGAACTGCACGCCGCGCGACACGTTGTAGATGATCCCGAGCGCCGCGGCGCGCACCGACGTCGGGAACACTTCGTTCAGCAGCGGACCGATGCATCCCCAATTCCCCTCGCCGACGCCGACGAGAAACATGAAGGCGAAGAGCGTCGGCGAGTAGCCGTTCGCGAGGCCCCAGCCGAGCGTGACCATGATCAGCCCGATCGCCTTGATGATCGAAAACCCGGTGAAGCTGGGACGCCGACCGAAGAAATCGCTCGCGTAGCCGAAGCCGACGTAGCCGACGACGGAGCCGACTTGATCCATGAAGAGGAGCGAAGCGGACTGATCGAGCGACAGGCCGCGAATCTGGTGGAAATACGTCGGCAGCCAGATCGTCTTGAACCAGTAGGCCGCCATGTTGAACGTCGTCACCATCATGGCCACGGTGGTTGTCTTGCGCAGCGCCGGCCCGAGCATCTGCCCGAGGAGGTTCCCGTAGCCGACCGCCGGCTTCGCAGCCGTCGCTCGGTGCGCGAGCCAGACGTCCGACTCCGGCATCTGACGCCGAATCAGCACGACCATCAGCGCCGGCAGCGCCGACACCATGAAGCTCGCGCGCCATCCGATCCACGGCGCGAGGAAGTTGCCGACGATGGTCGCGAAGAAGCGCGCGAATGCGGCGCCGCTCTGCAGGTAGGAGCCGTAGCGGCCGCGCACGTGGGGCGGAACGGTTTCGCCGACGAGCGCGTGCGCAACCGCCCACTCGCCGCCGACGCCCATGCCGGTGATCGCGCGCGACGCGAGCAGCGTCCACATCCCGGTGGCCAGACCCGAGAAGAGCGTGCCGACGCAGTAGACGAGGATCGTGATCATCAGCAGCGGCTTGCGCCCGAACCGATCCGCCAGTGCGCCGGCGGCCAGGCCGCCGACGGCGGTGAACGCGAGCGCCGTGCCGAGCAGCACCGACACGTCGTAGGCCGACAGCGCGAGGTCCTTCGTCAGCGACGTGGACGCGACGACGAAGCTCAGAAGGAGGAGATCGTAGAAATCGAAAATCCAGCCGATGAACGAGAACGCGAGAATCCTGCGATGGATCGGCTGGACGTCCTCGTACTCGCTGAGCAGGCGCGCGGGCGCGGTCATGATTTATCCGACGATCCGATCACGAAGGTCTGGCGACACGCATGCGTATGTTAACGTAGCCGCCGTGCTCGCCCGCCTCGCTCTCGCGCTCACGGACTGGACCGAGCGCTGGGTGCCCGACGCCTTCATCTTCGCGCTGATCGCCACGTTTCTTGTCATCGCCGGCGCGCTCGCCGCCACCTCCTCGTCGTTGCCGCAGATCGTCGACGCGTGGGGCCGCGGCTTCTGGGAGCTCATTCCCTTCACGCTGCAGATGGCGCTCATCATCATCACCGGCCACGTGCTCGCCACCTCCGCGCCGATGCAGCGCGTCATTCGCGCGGTCGCCGCCTGGCCGCGGACGCCGAAGTCGGCTGTCGCGCTGGTCACGGTCTTCGCGCTCGTCAGCTCGTGGTTCAACTGGGGCTTCAGCCTGATTTTCAGCGCGGTGCTCGCGCGGGAGGTCGCACGGCGCGTGGAAGGCGTCGATTATCGGGCGCTGGCGGCGGCGAGCTTCCTCGGGATCGGCAGCATCTGGGCGCAGGGCCTCAGCGGATCGGCGGCGCTGCAGATGGCGACGCCGGGCGCGCTGCAGCCGCAGATCCGCGACATCGTGTCACATGGCGGCCTCGTCCCGGGCGGTCTCATCCCGTTCCGCCACACGATTTTTCTGTGGCAAAGCCTGCTGTCGGTGCCGATCGAGATCGTCGTCGTCACCACGGTGATGTGGCTCGCGACGCCGCCGGCCGGCGCCGGCAAAACCGCGCGCGACCTCGGAATCGATCTCGCCGACGGTCCGCCTCCGACCCTGACTCCGACCCCGACTCCGACACCGACTCCGACCCCGACTCTGGCACCGACCCTGACACCTGGCCAGTATCTCGAGCATTCGCCGGTGATGACGTGGCTCGTCGTCGGCCTCGGCGTGTGGTACTTAATCCGCTACTTCGCTCAGGCCGGCGAGCCGCTGAACGCGATCAATCTGAACATCCTCAACTTCGCGTTCCTGCTGCTCGGATTTCTCCTGCATCGGACGCCGGCCGGTCTCATGCGCGCGGTACAGAACGCGACGCCGGCGGTGTGGGGCGTCATCCTGCAGTTTCCGTTTTACGCCGGGATCGCCGGCGTCATCACCGCGACGCACTTGAGCGACGCGCTCGCCGGCGCCTTCGTCCGCCTCTCGACGCAGACGACCTTCCCGCCGATCGTCGCAGTCTACTCGGCGGTACTCGGAGTCTTCGTGCCATCGGGCGGGTCGAAGTGGGTCATCATCGCGCCGTACGTGATGCAGGCGGCGCACACGCTGCACGTGCACCTGGGATGGTGCGTGTCGGCCTACGATCTCGGGGAGGCGCTCGCGAATCTGGTGCAACCGTTCTGGATGCTGCCGATTCTCGGCCTGTTCCACCTCGGCGCACGCGACGTCATGGGCTACACCATCGTCGTCTTCTTTGCGCTGACGCCGGTCGTCATCATCCTCGTCACGCTGCTCGGCATGACGCTGCCGTACCCGCTCTAGCGGATTGTCCTCCGCCGACGCAGTGCCGGCTGCCCGGCTGAACGGATCCGGCGACGTGGCGCACTAGCGCTCGCGTCGCCGATACCGTTCGGCGCGGGCGCGCAGGTCGGATGCGAGCGGCTCGGGAGGTGACAGCCGCAGCGCGGCGTCGACGGTTTCCGCCGCGCGATCGAACGCGCCGGCGGTCGCGTATGCGCCCGCCAGGTTCGCGAGCGCGCCCGGCGACTTCGGATCGAGGCGGACGACCGTCGTGAACTCCTGGATCGCCGGCTCGAACTTCCCCTGTGCGAGCCACACGTTGCCCAGATTGTTGTGCGCTTTCGCGTACGACGGATCCGACTTGATCGCCTGCTGATATTCGTACGCCGCCTCGTCGAAGCGGCGCGCGATCGTGAGCGCCGTGCCGAGGTTGTAGAACGCCGGCGCCGACGGACCTTTCAGCGCCAGCGACCGCGTGAAATGCTCGACCGCGCGATCGGGCTGCCCCACTTCGAGGTACAGCAGCGCCGCATCGTCGTGCAGCCCCGCTTCGTCCGGATGGCGCTCGAGCTCGGTTTCGTAGCCGATGACGTCCTCGGCGGCCACCTTTGCGCGAAACGCGTGCGTGAGCGTGACGAGGTCCGGCTCGTTCTTCGTCAGCACCTGAATCCACAAATCGCCCATTTCGTCCGACGAGCGCTGCCCCCACCGCGCGCGCTTCGGCGGGTGCTCAGGGTTGCGGACGTTCGCGGCCGAGTTGTCGTACACCCATCGCATCGAAACGGTCGCGCCTTTCGGCAGCGCGAACGGCTTTACGAATCGATAGACGTGCTGCCAGCGGAAGTCCCAGTCGCCGACGTGAATCAGCTCTTTCACCGTCCCGTCCGGCAGCCGCGCCTCGCCGCGGACGTCGCGCGCGCGATAGTGCGCGTGCGGCTGCACCGCCTGCACCTCGACGTCGACCGGCAGCACGTACGAATCGGTCACGACATAGTTGCTCTCGCCCGCCGGAATGTCGATGTTCTGGCGGCCGAGGCGCAGCATCGCCGGAATCTTCGTCGGCGGCTGGTCGCTGAAATAAAGCCCGACCGACGGCTGCACCGATTCGGCTTTTCCGCTCGGCTGCATGTGGACCTCGACGACGAGATCGGTGCGGGGATCGAGACGCCACGAGAAATCTTTCGGCAGCAGCGGCGCGACTTGGCCAGGCGTCCACCCGAGGAAATGTCCTTCCGGGTAATCGGCGGATCGAAGAATCAGCCCGCTGTAGCCCGGCGCCGGATCGGCCTCGTCCACCTGTCGCGACGCAGAGGTTCGATCGACGCGGATGTTCGCGTGGTGCACGACCTGCGGATTGCCGGGACGGAATTCGAGTCCGCGCACGAACCGCGTCGTGCTCACCGGCAACGGGATCACGAAGATGCGGAACACGTCCGTGCCGCCCGCCGGCAGGATGTACGGTTCGGGGAGCGAGACGACGAGATCGGGAGTACCCAACTGCCAGCCTGCGGGCTTCTGCTCGGCGCGAGGCAGCGGCAGATCGGGTGCGTCTCCCCGAGGCGCGCCGTCGCCGGCCCACTGCTGAAAGAGCGCGATCTCGGCGGCGGTCAACGGATGCTGACCGACGAATGGCCCGTCGGCGGGATCCGCCTTCCATGGCGGCATGTAGCGCCGGCTCGTGACGAGCGCGATCTGCGTCGCGCGGCGGCTGACGTCAGCGTAGGTGAGAAGGCTGAACGGCGCGGCGCCGTTCTCGTAGTGGCACATCGCGCAGCGATCGGCGATCAGAGGAGCGATATCTTTGAAATAGGTGACGCTCGCAGCCCTAAAGGGCTGCGCCACAACGGACGTGGCGCAGGGCTTCAGCTCTGCGTGCCCCACACCAGATGTGGTGCAGGGCTTCAGCTCTGCGTGCCCCACACCAGATGTGGCGCAGGGCTTCAGCTCTGCGTGCCCCACACCAGATGTGGCGCAGGGCTTCAGCTCTGCGTGCCCCACACCAGATGTGGTGCAGGGCTTCAGCCCTGCGTGCCCCACACCAGATGTGGCGCAGGGCTTCAGCCCTGCGTGCCCCACACCAGATGTGGCGCAGGGCTTCAGCCCT
>Ga0075436_100002925_pt1 | contig 11710 bp, 12 predicted proteins | sample RhiMethybrSRZTD5_FD_75303 | JGI IMG/M metagenome (GOLD analysis project Ga0075436, IMG submission 75303) | Populus rhizosphere microbial communities from Tennessee, USA - Rhizosphere MetaG P. TD hybrid SRZTD5 | ecosystem: Host-associated > Plants > Roots > Rhizosphere > Soil | place: USA... | reverse complement strand
TTTTCATGCTTAACGTGTTTGAAAGCCGTTACCTGCGCCGCACCGGCGCTTTGGTCCTGAATTTATTGCTGGCCATGCTGGTGAACTTGTTCGTGGCCGTGGCCTATTTTTATTTCCAGCCGAACCTGATCATTACCCCGCGCCGCTTTTTGCTGCTGCATGTTGTCCTGACAACATTGCTGCTTTTGGGCTGGCACACTTTCATCCAGCGGCTGTTCGGCCGCTACTTTGCCGAAAATTTATATTTGTTCCTGCCGGAGCGGCAAGGGGAAGCGGCCGTAGCGGAGTTGATGGAGCGCCCGTCCTTGGGTTTCCGCGTGCGCGGCACTCTTACTGCCGCCGACTTGCCGCGGTTAAAGCTGGCGCCGGCGGCCGGGCTGGTCATTCCCGAAGCGGGACAGCTTAGTCCGGAAGAACTGCGCTTCCTCTATGACCTGCGCGGCCGGGCCGTGCGGTTTTACAGTTACCGGCAGATTTACGAAACTCTCCACCGTAAAATTTACCTGTTAAGCTTAACCGAGCTGTGGTTTTTGGAAAACGTCAATTACCGGGAAAAGCACCTCTACAGCGTCATTAAGCGCTTCCTGGATTTGGCTGTCGGCCTGGTCGTGCTGGCGGCCACTGCCGTGCTTTATCCTTTTATCGCTATGGCCATTAAACTGGATTCGCCCGGGCCAGTACTGTTCCGCCAGGAGCGAGTCGGCAAGTATGGTAAAATAATGGTGATCCGCAAGTTCCGCAGTATGACGGCCGGGGCCGATAACCCGGCCAATACCTGGACCAGCGAAGGGGATGCGCGCGTCACCCGGATGGGCCGGGCCTTGCGCCGCCTGCGCCTGGACGAACTGCCCCAGTTTTGGAACTTAGTGGCCGGCAGTATGAGCCTGGTCGGCCCGCGGCCGGAACAGCCAAACATCGTGGAGCAGCTGCGCGCGGAAATCCCGTTTTACGAGGAGCGGCATTTGGTTAAGCCCGGTTTGACCGGCTGGGGCCAGCTCAATGTTTATGCCCGCACCGTGGAGCAAAGCAAGACCAAGCTCCAGTACGACCTTTACTATATTAAGCACCGTTCGCTGTTGTTTGACCTGGAAATCATCCTAAAGACTTTATACCACGTCCTCACTACCAGCGGCGTTTGAAGATTTATGTTTTCCACGAACCTAAAACAAAATTTGCTCTTAATTTTCCTGGCCGCGGTCTTGCTGATGGGGGTAATTTGGGCCGCCCTTTCCGGTATTGCGGCGGGCAAAAGTTCCATCGTTCTCAAGAATGCTACGGCGTTGGATAAGGGATTGGGATATTTCTTCGCCGACCAGAATCGTTATCCGACCTCGCTGGAGCTGCAGGACCGTAACTTAATGCTTAACTACTTCAGTATTTTTCCTCCCGCCGCAATCCTCGGCGGCAAATGCGCGCAGACTTTCCAATACGCTAACCCTACGGCGAAAACTTTTGAATTGGATTTTTGCCTGCCGAAAGCGGCCAGCGGCTTCCCGGCCGGTTGGAGCAAGGTAACGCAGTAAAAATCAGTCTTGTGCCTAAAATAGAGCATTTTTTAAAAAAACCCAAAGTCAAGGTATTTAGGATAAGAGGTAAGAAAATTACTTTGCTCTTAAACGAAAAAATTTTTCCTCCTTCTCCGCAGGGGGCGTTTCTTTTTATGGAAAATATAAAAATTAAAAGAGGAGAGTCGGTTATTGATATTGGTGCTGGCAGTGGGATTTTGTCGATTGCTGCGGCTAAACTTGGAGGGCGGGTATTTGCCACGGACAGTAGTAAGGAAGCAGTGGTTCTGGTAAAAAATAATGCCCATAGAAACAAAATAAGAATTGAAGTGAGCAAAGGAAGTTATTTTGCCGATTTTAAAGGCAAGTTTGATGTAATTATAGCCAATCTGCCCAGCGAAATCGTTCACCCCAGTTATTTAAAAGCTATTGGAGCAAAATTGGCTAAAACTATAGACGGAGGGAATAATGGAAATGAAGTTTTGCTTCGTTTTTTAGATCAAACGAAAAAACGTATGCATAGCAAATCGCGTCTCTACATCACTACCAGTACAACAAACGATTTTTATACGGTGATCAAAAAAATTCTAAAAAACTATAAATCCGAACTTTTGAGCTTTAAAGCTGTACCCACAAAAGAATTCATACGTGATAATATTAAGTATTATAGAAAATTAGTTGATGAAGGTAAGATCATAATATTTAAAAGGAAGGGCGTATGGCATGAATTTGCTTTTTTGTGGGAGCTAAGCTTGCTGAAATGAATCAATTAGTTATTATAATAAGCACGTTTATTTTCGGGACCTTGATCGGCAGTTTTTTGAATGTCGTTATCTGGCGCCTGCCCCGCGGCGAGTCGCTGGGCGGACGTTCCAGCTGTCCGCACTGCAAAGCCAAACTGAAGCCGGCTCATCTCGTCCCGCTGCTCAGTTACGCGGTCCAGCGCGGCTGCTGCGCCCATTGCCAGGCGCGGATTTCGTCCCGCTATCCGTTGATAGAAGCCATAACCGGGTTGTTATTTGCTGCGGCGGCTGCCCACATTTTAACCGGTCCGGCTCTTGCAGCTACCTATTTGGAGCTCCTGCGCTGGCTGATAATCATTGCCGCGCTTATCGCTGTGTTCGTGATTGACCTGGAGCACTATTTAATTTTGGACGCGGTGGTTTTTCCCGTTGCCGGCGCAATTTTAGTTTTAAATATTATCTTGGACCTGTTAGCCCGCCAGCCGTTGTGGTTCATAAGTTCCCACACTGCCGGCGGCATCCTGGCCGCCGCGCTGGCTGGCGGCTTCTTTTACCTTCTGTGGTTTTTCTCTCGCGGCCGCTGGATGGGTTTTGGTGACGTGAAGCTAAACTTATTGCTCGGCTTGGTTTTGGGCTTGCCGGGTATCGTGGTCGGTTTGTTCTTGGCGTTCATGCTCGGCGCCATAGTTGGCGTGGGGCTGATTATCGCCGGCGCCAAAAAACTGCAAAGCCGGGTGCCATTCGGCACGTTTCTGTCGGTTGGCGCCCTGCTGGCGTTATTCTACAGCCACGGCTTATGGGAATGGTACCTGGGCCTCATTGGCTGGCGTTAATGCCGCTTTTTCCGTATAATAAAAACAAGATGTCCCCGGTGAAACAAAAATCCAAACTATTCCGCGAGCCGGCAGGCGAGGCGGGATTTACCTTAATGGAGTTGCTGGTGGTCATCTCCATCATGGTGGTGATGTCCACGATTTTAATCATCAACTACAACTCCCAGCGCGGCGCCCGCAACCTGAAAATTGCGCAAAACCAGATGGTGACCAACATCCGCAAGGTCCAAAGCTACATTTTGTCCGCCCGCAACATTGCTTCCGGCGGCAACTTTACCGCGGCGAAGTACTATGCCGTCAAGCTGGACAAAAACAGCAACCAGTATGCCCTACAAAGCATTGATACTAACTACACCGCCAACCTGGCCTTGGAAACCGTAACCCTGCCCCAAGGCATCATTGTCAGCGACCTCCAATCCACGACGGCCGGGGGATCGAGCACTAACCCGGCTTCGTTGCAGGTGGCTTACGCCGCTCCCTATGCCAAGGCTTACGTTTACACTGCCAACGATAGCTGCACGGGCGCGTCCACTTTGGCCACCGTGGTCCAGAATCCCGGCTGCATGCTTGGCTATGCCGACCGCAGCGTAACCATTACCTTAAAAGACCAAAACTCCAACGCCACCAAAACTGTAATCGTGTACGGAATTTCCGGCAAAGTGGAGGCGCCTTAATATGACCAAGCAAAACGGACAAACTTTAGTGGAAACGATGGTGGCCGTGTTTATCATGGTTATGGGCATTACCGCGGCCTTGGGGCTGGCCAATTATTCCCTCAACGCCTCCACCAGCATCCGCAAGCAGATTATCGGCATCGGGTTGGCGCGCGAGGGCATCGAAGCCGTAAAAAATGCGCGCGACACGAATTGGCTCCAGGGACAGTTGAGCACGAACTGCTTTAATTACGTAGATTCTTCAACCACGGGCAAATGCTATCGAGACTGGCTGGGGCCCGTCAGCGGCGCCGGTTACACCATAACGGTAAATACCAACCTGTATATTGGCTTTGACGCCACAAACCCTGCCACCAACGGCTATTGGACGGGAGGTACCGGAACAAATGTATGGGCCTTAAATAATTCCTCTGATCCCACCCATGGGCTTTACCAACCCAGCGCCAGCAGCAGCGGCAGTTCCGGATTTTACCGCAAGGTGCTTATCACTCCCGACACGTCCGGGCCATTCAATACCGACAACGGCGCCCGGTTGCTGGTGACTTCACAGGTTTGGTGGACCGACAAAAGGTGCCCGGCCAGCCCTGACTGGCCCGGCTTGAATAAATGTTCGGTCCAACTTCAGACTTATTTGACTAACTGGAAAACTTACTAGTATGGTTAGCCGTTCCCGACAATCAGGCTTTACTTTAATGGAAATTGTCGTTTCAACGACCATTTTTGCCGTTGTCTTGACTATGATGCTGGTATTGTTCAGTTATACTTTGCGCATTAACCGCAAAGTGGAGGGGTTACGCCAAGTTTCGCAGGCCACCCGCAATTTTACTGAATTCATTGTCCGCGAAATCCGCAACGGATCGATTGATTATAGCGGGACCATAGACGCGGCCCACTGTACTGTGCCCTATAACGCTTCCAGCGGCGCGACTTTCCTAGCTTTGGTCAACCGGGCCGGCGACCGGGAGTGCTTTTACCTGGTGGCCAACGGCATTAACAGCAACCTCTGGCTGACTAAATTGCCCGTTACCGGCGGCTCTGCCATCAGCGAGCAAGTTAACCCGGTTAACGTTACCATCGATGCTTCCACTTTCCGTTTTTTCGTCCGCCCGACTGCGAATCCGCAAATTGCCAGCGGCGGATTCTATCCTGGCGTTCAACCTTTTGTTACGATTGTCATGAATCTTTCTGCTTCATTTAACTCCATCGAACAGCCGTCGGTGATCCCTTATCAAACCAGCGTTTCCACCGATAATTACAGTATCCAACACCACTAACCCTATGATTTCCCGGCCCCGACACAAACCAAAGCAAGACGGCGTTACGCTACTTTTGGCAGTGCTAGTCTTAGCCGCCATCACCGCCATTGCCTTTAGCTTGGCCGCCATTATTACCGTGGAAATCCGTTCATCGGGCGACGTCCTGCGCACCGAACCGGCGCTTTACGCTGTGCAGGGAGTAACCGAAGAAGCATTTTTCAAATATACCCGCGCGGTCAGCGACTCCGCGCTGGACATTGCCACGGGTGACGTTGCCGGCGACAACACGGGATGCAGTTCCACCGCTTCCAACGTCTGCGTGATTAACGGCGTATCGTTGAATAACCCAGTGCCGGCCGCCCGCCAACTGGACCCGGCCCCCCGGGTGGATGTCGTCGCCCCTTCCGCGGCTAACCGTTATTTGTTCGTAGACCCGAACAAGCCCAATGATTTTGGCCAGGCGTATAGTAGCATTTCCGTGACTGAGCTTAACAGCATTCTCGGCGTTTCAGCCGTATTCAGCAAATGCTGCGATTCTTCCGGCAACAAGATTGCCGTGCGGACGGACAGCCTGTCGCAAAACAGCAAGGACACGCTGAGCATCAGCGACACCGGCCAGTATGATATGCTCATCCAAAACCCCAGTTCCACCGTACCTCTGCTAATCCAGGTGGACGGGCAAATGACCAGCGACGGTTCCCATCAGATTCCCCTTATCGCCCAGCACGTATTGGACATTACCGCTTCCTATTTGGGGCTGACCAGGAAATACACCATTAACATTCCCTTTTCCGCGCCGTAAGTCGCCAAAGCCATTTAAAAATCCCCTCATAAGGAGGGGATTTAAATTATGGAAAAGTTATTGGTTGGGGATTTTCAGGACCTGCCCCGGTTTTAAGGTAAATGGCGCTGCGAGGTCATTAATTGTGGCTAGGGTAGACCAATTAATGTTGAATTGCTGCGCAAGGTTGAATACTGTATCGCCTTTTTTAACGGTGTAGTTGACAAAAGGATTTTTCGTATCAGCGGCCCCAAGGACTTGGGGGTTTGCTTGGCTGTTGTTTTGGGCAGTTTGGCTTCCTTGGCCGGAACTGCGGTGCAGGACCACGTTTACGGTCCAGATAACCAGGGCCAGGCTGGCGAACAAAAAGACAAAACCAACGTATTTGAGGAGATTATTTTTGGAATAGCCCCGGCCCACTCCCAGTTTCAGCTGCGGCGAGAGCCGGACTTTGTTTTTGGATCGGTTATTTAAGGCCATGAAGCGGTTTAATCTTTCTTTGGCTTTATTTTAACACGTTTGCCGCCAATTAGCCAACGAAAATTTGTGGATAATTTGGCTGATTCCGCTATAATTAAGTTAGCTATGGACAAGAAATCCGCCAAAAGCCGCATCCAAAAATTGCGCCGGCAAATCACCGACTTACGCTACCAATACCACGTGTTAAACGCGCCTGGCGCGACCGACGAAGTCTACGATTCGCTGTCGCGGGAGCTGAAAACCCTGGAACAGCAGTTCCCTGAATTCGCCGATCCCAACTCCCCCTTAAACCGCGTCGGCGGCAAGCCGTTGGACAAGTTCGTCAAAGTCCGCCATGCGGTTCCCATGCTTTCCTTGAACGATGCGTTCAGCAAAGAGGACGTCCGAGCCTGGGAAATTCGCCTGAAGAAGCTCCTGCCGCCTTCGGCTAAGCTGGAGTATTTTTGCGAACTCAAATTGGACGGCCTGGCCGTATCGTTAATTTACGAAAGCGGCAGGTTTACCCGCGGCGCCACCCGCGGCGACGGCCAAGTCGGCGAAGACATCACCCAAAACCTGCGCACTGTCCGTTCTATCCCGTTGCAACTTTCCGGCAAGTCCCCTTCCTATATGGAAGTACGCGGTGAAGCGGTCATGCGCAAGGAAGTTTTGGCCGCCCTCAACGAAACCCAAAAGAAAGCGGGCAAGCCTTTGTTTGCAAACACCCGCAACGCCGCCGCTGGCTCCCTGCGCCAGCTGGACCCAAACTTGGCGGCCTCCCGTCAGCTGGATTTTTTCGCCTATGACATCGCCGACATCAGGCAGGATATCCCGAAGCATTCGCAAGAACACGCCCTTCTGCGAAGCTTGGGTTTTACGGTGGACAAGCGCGAAGCGGTATGTAAAGACCTGAAGGCGGTATTCGCGTTTATTGATAAGATTGAAAAATTGCGGCCGGATTTGCCCTTTGGCACGGACGGCGTGGTCATTTCCGTCAATGATACCGGTTTCCACAGCCGGCTCGGCGTGGTGGGCAAAGCACCCCGTTATATGCTGGCTTATAAGTATCCGGCCGAACGGGCCACGACCAAAGTCCGCGATATTATAGTGAACGTCGGCCGCACCGGCGTGCTGACCCCAGTAGCTCTGTTTGAGCCAACATTGGTGTCCGGTTCCACCGTTTCCAAGGCGACTCTGCATAATATGGACCAAATCCGGCGGCTTGGTGTGAAGATAGGCGACACTGTGGTTATCCAAAAAGCCGGCGACGTCATTCCAGAAGTAGTAGAAGTTTTGCCCAAATTGCGCTCCGGCGGCGAAAAAGAATTCCATATGCCGAAGAAATGCCCGGTCTGCGGCGGCGCCGTGGAGCGGCGCACGGCTCCCGGCGGCTCGTCCGTGGCTTATTATTGCTCTAATCCCAATTGCCCGGCCAAAAGCCAGCGCGGCATCGAACATTTCGTTAATGCTTTTGAAATTTACACGGTCGGCCCCAAAATCATCACCCGGTTCAAGGACGAGGGGCTTATTTCGGATGCCGCGGACTTGTTCACTTTGAAGCCCGGCGACATTGATAACCTGGAACGGTTCGGCGAAAAAAGCGCGGAGAATATCATCAACTCAATCAACGAGCATAGGAAAATTTCCCTCGCCCGGTTCATTTACGCGCTGGGCATTCCCAACGTTGGCGAGCAGACTTCGGAAGATTTAGCCGACCACTTCCATTCCCTGGACCGTCTTATGGCAGCCCCAGCCTCCGAAATTAACGGCGTGGAAAACATCGGGCCCATTGTCAGTGCCAGCGTTTACGACTTTTTCCGGCGCCCGGAAGACAAGAAATTCGTTGCTAAGCTGATCAAGAACGGTGTGGCCATAGTTAATCCGGCCAAAAAAGCGCCCGGGAAGCTGACAGGTAAGACGTTTGTCATTACCGGCACGCTGGAATCCCTGAGCCGCGATGAAGCCAAGGCTAAAATAAAAGCGCTGGGCGGCAAAACCAGCGAATCGGTGTCCAGGCAGACTGGTTATGTGGTAGCCGGCGAAAATCCGGGCAGTAAATACGACAAAGCCAAGAAGCTGGGCGTGAAAATTTTGGATGAGAAAGAATTTTTACGGCTAGCTGAAATTTAACGGCAATGCCGGCCGAAATAAAATTTTTGCTTTCAGGATTAGTGCTCGGATTCGGGGCGGGAATATCCCCTGGGCCGCTAATGGTCATGGTGGTATCGCAGACATTGCAGTATGGCAAAAAGCAAGGGATGATTATTGCCATAAGCCCTGCTATTACGGACGGCCCTATCATTATCGCCACCTTTCTTATCCTATCAAGGTTTTCCAATATAGATATTTTGCTCGCCGTTATTTCCCTAGCGGGAGCTTTGTTTTTGGGTTTCATCGGATATGAAAATATTGTAAGTAAGGGCATTGAAGTTTCCTCCGGCAACACAAGTCCCCAGTCGTTCCGCAAAGGCGTAATGGTAAATGGCATTAGTCCGTACCCTTATTTATTCTATTTTACCGTAGGCGGAGCAGTTATACTTCAGGCAGTTAAGATAAACTTGTTGGCCGCGCTTCTCTTCGTAATAGGAGTAACCGTTGCTATAGTGGCTGTAAAAATTATTATAGTTTTTGCCGTGGATGTTTCTAAAAATCTCCTAAGGAGTCACGCATATCTTTATACCGTTAGGGTTCTCGGCCTGGTGTTCTTAATTTTTGCTTTCATTTTACTCAAGGACGCGCTTCACTTTTTCCACCTGTTTTGATTAGGGAGGTCTCTTGACTAAACCAACGCCCCCGTTTATACTATTTCTACAATTCATAAAAGCGATGAACTGGTACCCCGCCAGGGAGCTGCGTGCGAAAGCATTGCCGGAAGCCTAACCGTAAAATTGGGAAGCTGATCGCCGCAAGCCGTCAGCCACTGAGGCCCCGCTAGCAATAGCCGGGCGCAAGTAAGGTGGTACCGCGAGAAACCTCGTCCTTATTACTCTCTTTTGAGGGTGGTAAAGACGAGTTTTTAATTATCTAAATTTATGATCACATACGACGAGTTTGAGAAAGTGGACATTCGGGTGGGCAAAATCATTGAGGTTCAGGATTTTCCCGAAGCCAGGAAGCCGGCCTATAAGCTGGTGATAGATTTCGGCCCGGAAATCGGCATTAAGAAATCATCCGCCCAGATAGTCAAACATTATTCTAAAGACCAGTTAGTTAATAAATTGGTTATGGGCGTGGTGAATTTTCCGCCTAAGCAAATTGGTCCGTTTATTTCGGAAACCTTAACGCTAGGCTTTGCCGACGAGAACGGCGATGTCGTTTTGGCCGCGCCCGATAAAGAAGTTCCTTTAGGAAAGAAGTTATTTTAAACCTCAATGAATAAATTCCGCGTTTCTACAATTACCGTAACCCCGCCGCCCGCCAGCCCTTTGGACTGGTGAGTTGTGTTGGAATTGCCTTTTTTCAAACATATTTCACCGGCCCAAAAGGCCGGTGATTTTCAATTTGTCGGGAGGAGAGATAAATGAAGCAATCGAAAAAGTTGAGGGTTTTGGTGATTGGCAAAAACGGAAGGCTAGGTAAGCTTATCATTAAACGCATGCAAGCCTGTCACCAGGCAGCTGAGTTTGAGGTTACAGGCATCGGCAGGAGCGATAGCACTTGGCGCACCGGAAACCAGGATGTGATAGTGGTCGCGGTAAAGCCGGACCAACTCGAGGACTTAGCACAGAAGATGTCCGAGACCATAAGGCGAGACCAAGTCCTAATCTCCATGGTTTCAGGGAAACGGGGAAACGAGCTAAATGAATTATTCGCGACCGAATCAATCGTTTACGGGACCACTAGCGTAGGCATTGAATTAGGCATTGCGACCGTGGTTTGCCGTAAGCCGTTTGGCTTGTCCGCTGCCCAAAAACAAATGGCTAACAAAGTCTTAGATAACTGGGGAACGGTTGAATGGGTAAATTCCGGTGACGAGGTTATCCGGGACATAATCGATGTGGGTTGCATGCTGGGAATTCTAGCTGCCGATGCGCGGGCCAACGTAGAGGCACGCGTAGCGAACGGCCGGGAGAGGGAGCTGGCGACGCGCCGGGTGATCCATGCTATGGATGTATTGGTTCGCTTATGCCGGTCGGGACATAGTTTGGAAAGCGTAATAGCGGGAGTTGCGGCGCCGGGCAATCTTACCGATTCAGTCCTGGCCAAAACCGGACCCACCATTGTTGCCGCCAAAACCGAAGCCTTTAAATTGGCATACGAAAGAATCCTCGCTTTAGGAGTATCTTGAGCTTAGCTTCGCGTGAGTGTTGATTATAAGGGGCCGTAACGAGTACTTCTCGGCCCCTTCTTTTCTATCTGTGGACAGGCGGTTCCACGGGGGTAAACCCCGCTTATATTAGAGAGAAAAATAGACTGCCTTTTCCCCATGCAGGCCTTGACAAAAACGGCCTATTATTTTAAGATGCCTATACGGTTTTAATCACTTTGATAAGACAACAAATGGTAAACATTCTTTCTTCCCAGGAATTAAGCGGTTTATGCAACTAGCGTAATTTTTTTGCGCAAGGCTGAACCGCGAAAGCGGTTTTTTTGTTGCCTTTTTGTTCCCGTCCGCGACAGCACATTACAACTACATATTTACTGCTCTACTATAATCGAATCTCGGCATACCAATTTACTTTGGGTATCAGGCTTGTAGAAGAGAGGCGTAGGCAGTAGCTATGTGGCTGTAACGGAAGACATCTGTTGGACTCCCGGCACTTTAATAACTGAATAGGGTATCTTGTCCCGACTTCAACCAGCGGGGCAAGAATGTAAGATTCAATCAACAAGAACATTGTATCTAATGGTAATTTGCATAAACGGCTTTGCCGCCGTTTGTGATCACAAATTGCCCGTCAAAGTCGATGGGCTGTAAAGCTTATCGAAAAGATATATTCTGGCTCTCTGCCGGAATTAAAATTAAAACAGAGAAGGGTATATGGTGGATGCCTAGGTACTATGAGCCGATGAAGGACGTGACAGCCTGCGATAAGCCTCGGGGAGATGGCAAATAATCTGCGATCCGGGGATGTCCGAATGGGGAAACCCATGCATTTGAAGAATGCATGCCTATATGACGTGGGTCATGTAGCGCGGGAACCATGCGAAGTGAAACATCTCAGTAGCATGTGGAAAATAAATCAATTCGCCGTTAGGCGAACGAGATTCCCTCAGTAGTGGCGAGCGAACGGGGACAGATATAGAAATTTATTGATTACCGGTTTATGTGGGTAATCAATAGATTACTATTAGCCCAAACCTTATACGTGTTATCAATATTTGGAGCAATCTGAATGGAGATTCTAAAGCTTACTGGCGTTGCGTATAGGGCGTAATAAGAAGGGTTGCTGCGGCACAGTAATGCCGCAAAGGACTTTTGTGTGCTATGTAGCAGAACACGCCTGGAACGGCGGACC
>Ga0075436_100002919_pt1 | contig 11721 bp, 11 predicted proteins | sample RhiMethybrSRZTD5_FD_75303 | JGI IMG/M metagenome (GOLD analysis project Ga0075436, IMG submission 75303) | Populus rhizosphere microbial communities from Tennessee, USA - Rhizosphere MetaG P. TD hybrid SRZTD5 | ecosystem: Host-associated > Plants > Roots > Rhizosphere > Soil | place: USA... | reverse complement strand
TCGACGGTCCCGATGCGCAGCGACAGCCGCACCGGTCCGCGTGCGCCTCCCGTCGACCGCAGCAACGACCGAACGCTGATCACGTCGCGTTCGTAGACCGCCTCGGGCGACCGCTCAGGTAGCTCCTCGCCCGTGTGCCGGACCTTCGCGAGCCCGGTCGCCGTGCTGATCCCGCGGTTCCAGAGCGCATAGAACAGAGAAGCGACCGCGATGGCGACGATCCAGTACGTGAGGAGGAACAGCCAGGCCACCTCGGAGCTGGCCGCGTAATAGTAGAGGACGATCGCCAGCGCGACCGCGCCGAAGAACCGCGGGGTCGGTCTCGTCTTAGTGCTGCTGCCTCAGCGGTGGAAGCGGAACCGTCTTCAGCACCTCGGACAGCACCTCAGCCGGTTTCGCTCGCCCGCGCATGCCCAGACGGTGCGCGAGCACCGGTGTCGCGAGCCGCTTGATGTCGTCCGGCAGCACGAAGTCGCGACCGGCGAACAGCGCCCACGCCTGCGCGGCCCGCTGCAGTGCGAGGCCGGCGCGCATGCTCGCCGGCAGCTGCACCTCGGCGCGCGCGCGAATGGCGTTGAGCAGCGACACCACGTAGGTCCGGATCGCCGGCGCGGCCACGACGCGGAGCGCTGCCTGCTGCAGCTCAAGGACCTCCTCGAGCGTCAGCACCGGCCGCAAATCGATGATCGGGTCGCCGTGCTCGCGGCGGGCCAGGACCTCCATGGCCTCAGCGTCGGTCGGCGGCCCCATCTCGGTCGCGAGGATGAAGCGGTCGAGCTGCGACTCAGGCAGCGGGTAGGTGCCGTGGAACTCGGCCGGGTTCTGCGTCGCGACGACGAAGAAGGGCTTGTCGAGAGTGCGCGTCACGCCTTCGATCGTCACCTGCCCCTCGGCCATCGCCTCGAGCAGCGCGGACTGCGTGCGCGGGGTGGCGCGGTTGATCTCGTCGGCCAGCAGCACGTTGGCGAACACGGGGCCGGGGAGGAACTCAAAGGTCAGGTCCTTCTGGTTGAAGACGCTGGCGCCGGTGATGTCGGACGGAAGCAGGTCGGGCGTGCACTGGATGCGCCGGAACGTGCCGCCGACCGAGGTCGCGAGCGCGCGGGCCAGCATCGTCTTGCCGGTCCCGGGCAGGTCCTGAAGCAGCACGTGCCCGCCCGCGACGAGTCCGGCCGCGGCCATGCGCACGACCTCCTCCTTGCCGACGATCACCTGGTGGACGTTCTCCTCCAGCCGCCCGAGCAGCTCGGCCGCGTGCGACGGTTCGAGGACGCGAGGTTCAGTCGCGGAAGCCATGGCTGGGCCCCAGTCTAGATAGCGATTCGCGCGATCTGGCGGCTTAAGGGAGGTTGCCGATGACGCCCAGGAAGAGGGGCGCGTCGGTGGCGTTGTCGACGATGGCGAACCCGAACGGCCTGTCGACGGTGATCGGCAGCCGGAGCGCAGTCTCGACCGCTACGCCCGTCGCGGCGGCGGCCGTGGTGCCGTGTTCGTCGACCTCGAGGCGAGTCGCCTGGACAACGCTGGATATGGCGCACGAGCCGCAGAAGTCTGGAAGCGCAGCGCCCGGGATGGGCATGCCCATTGCGTTGAGCATCGCCGTCAGCTCCTTCCGGTAGTCGAGCTTGAATTTCGGCATCTGCAGGGTGTTGTCGCACGTCACGTTGGCGGCGGCCTTGCACTTGCCCGTGAAGGTCGGGCCGGTGGCGGCGTGGAAAGCGCTCACCGTCTCGTTCCATAGCGAGGCGGTCAGAAAGCCTCCGAAGGCGGCCGGCGAAAGCGATTGCCGCGGCAGGATCAGCACGGCGCTGAAGCGACCTCCCTTGTAAGGCAGCAGCACTGCGGAGTACTGCTCGGTGTTGTAGCCCGTGACGTCGTCGTCGCGGTGCATCGAGGCCGGCGCTGAAGTCGTGTCGTCGAAGGCGTGGAACTGGATCGGCGTGGACATCGGCTTGAACTCGGTGGCCCACAAAGCATGGAAATAGGTCGCGTTCACGAGGTAGCCGACGGTGGCGGGGTCGAACTGGTCGACGAGCTTGGTGATCTTGCCGTGAGTCTTGGACTCGACCCACTTGTTGACCACGCCCGGCGCCGCGGGCGATTGGAAATCGAGGTTTGACAGCTGCGCCTGGTAGTAGTCGTGCAGCCTCTGCACATAGGCGGGGTTGAGGTCTAGACCGTTCTGCGCCCAGGCCGCCTGGGCCAGCTCGACCTGCGCGTTCGCATCACTCCGCGCCAGACGCTGGATCGTCTCCCTGGCCTGCTCGTCGGCGTTGGGGGAGTCGATTCCGAGCACCTTGAGGATCGCGGCCCGCGATCCGGGATCGGCTGCGGAGGCCGCCATGCTCAACGCGATCGTCGCGCTCAGCGGCGAGATGAAGACGTTGCCCGCGTCCTTCTCGGCGAGAAGGCGATCGAGCAGCGCGATTCCGAACGCGCTCGACGAATCCGTGAGCGACATCGACACGCGCTGGACCTGGATCGGAGCCGGATTGTTGGTTTGGACCGCCCCACAGCCGGCGATCGCCAGCGTCACCAGGCACGCAGCCACCAGTCGCCGCATGCCAGAGATACGCTCCGAACCGCCGGCGGGTAACGCCCTAGGAGCCGATCATCCTCGCGATCACCTCGCCCAGGTTCGGGCCCGCTTTGCCGAAAGGCACCGAGTGGACGCGGTGGGCGAACACCATCTCGGCGACCTCGTTGACGTGGGCCACCTTCACGACCTCGGCGCTGTCGTACGCGGCCTTGGCCTGTGCCGCGCGAGCGCAGACGAGGTCCGAGCGGTGCCCATCGACCTCCAGGGCGATCGAGATCTGCGCGATGAGGCGCAGGATCTCCCGCGGGAGGTCGACCTCCGGGAAGGTCACGATGCCCTCGGCGATGTGCGACTTCACGTCCTTCTCGGACTCGGCGTGCTCCTTCGAGAATCCGTTGGGGTCGCTCTCCCACTTCGAGCGCTTCTCGACGATGGCGACGCGCTGGTCGAGGTCGCGGATGCCCTCCACGTCGACGCACAGGCCGAATCGGTCGAGCAGCTGCGGCCGCAGCTCACCCTCCTCGGGATTCATCGTGCCGACAAGGATGAACCGGGACGGGTGCGACACCGACACGCCCTCGCGCTCCACCGTGTTCACGCCCATGGCCGCTGCGTCAAGGAGCACGTCGACGATGTGGTCGTCGAGGAGGTTCACCTCGTCGACATAGAGGATGTTGCGGTTCGCCTCGGCAAGCACGCCAGGCTCGAATCGCCGCGAGCCCTCCTTAAGGGCGGCCTCGAGGTCGATCGTCCCCACCACCCGGTCTTCGGACGCGTTGATGGGAAGCTCGACCACGCGCATGCGCCGCGTGGTGCGCGGCAGAGGCCCTTCCTTCAGCCGGTCGCGGCACTCGTAGCAGAGGTTCTCGAGGTCGTCGGGATGGCAGCCGAAGTGACAGCCCTCGACGACCGTCTGCTCGGGGAGCAGGCGCGCCAGGGCGCGCACCGCGGTCGACTTTCCAGTGCCCTTCTCGCCGCGGATGAGCACCCCGCCGATCGACGGGTTGATGGCGTTCAAGACAAGGGCCAGCTTCATCTTGTCCTGGCCCACGATCGCGGTGAAGGGGTATGAGTACCGGTCGACTGCCATGCCTCGAAGATGTTACCGGCGCCGCTGATCCGCCTAACCTCGCTGCCGGCCAAGCTCCCTTTCGACGGCCGACGCGATCTCGTCCCGCGATAGGTCGTACAGGCCGTAGTAGCGAGCGCCCATGCGCTCGGCCAGGTCCGCGCAGGCGTTGATGGCGTATGTCTGGTACATCGGCGCCACCCGCGCCAGGTGCTGCACCGAGGGCAGGTGGCTGTAGTCGCGCGCCGAGTCAATCACCAGGCAGTCGATCTGCTCCGACTCGATGAGCCCCGCCACCTTCTGGGCCTCGACCAGCGGCTCCTCCTTGAACATCGAGATGTTGCCGCGGCCGTCGCTGATGAGCACCATCAGCGGCCGGATGGTCGGATCGCGAAGCAGCTCTGTTTTGACGACCTTGTAGCCCGCCATAAGCCCATGTGTCAGCGGCGTGGTGCCGCCGACCGACAGCTTCTCCAGCCGCCGGCGCGCCAGGGAAACGCTGGAGGTCGGACGCAGGACAACCTCCGCGGTGCGGTTCTTGAAGATCACGACCGCCACCCGGTCGCGGCGGACGTAGGCGTCCTGCAGCAGGGAGAGGATCGCTCCCTTCGTCGCGGCCATGCGCTGCTCGGCGTCCATGGACGCGGAGGCGTCGACGACGAAGACGATGAGGTTCCCCACCTTGCGCTCGCGCACCTTTTGCCGCAGGTCCTCGCGCTCGAGCATCAAACGCTCACCGTGCTTGCGCCCGCGCTCCCTCTGCATCGGCGCGGCGGCGCGCACGGTCGCGTCGATCGCCAGGTCGTTGACCTTGGCCTTCGGCTCCGCCCGCACGTAGCGGCCTCGCCGGTCGGCCGTCTGGCTGGCGCTCCGCTTGCCGCCCTGCTTGCGGATGCGCCGCTGGCGGGGCAGGTCGAGACGCTTCAGGTTGAAGATCTCCGTCGCATCGGGCGACGACTCGTGGCCGCTCGATCCGCCGGTCGTGACGCCCTGGTCGCTGCCCATCGACTGCTCGCCCGTGTCGGCGGACGAGCTGCTTTCGTCAGTCGTCGCCTCCGACTGCGACTCCGTCTGCGAGGGCTGGGGCTCGGAGGCCTCGCTGTCCTGTGGCTTCGAGCCCTCCTGCTGCTCGCTCTGGTCCGGGCTCTGGCTCGTCTCGTCGTCGTCGCGGCGCACGGGCTGCCGCGCGCGGTGCGCGAGAGCGAGCGTCGCGGCGTCGTATATGTCCTCGCGCGATGGCGTGTGGTGGCGGCGGTAGGAGGCCAGGGCCCGGACCGCGCGGTCGATGACGACGTCCGCCCGGTGTCCGAGCACGTCCGCCTCGACGCAGATCGACGAGATGAGGCGTGTCTGGCCCTTGGTGACGTGAACCTGGGGCTGCGCCTCGATGGCCTCGGCGAGAGCGCGCGAGAGGTTCTCGTCCGCGGCCATGAACTCGTTGAGGAACTCGTGGTCGCCGCGCTTGAACTGCGCGTCGCGCTCCGCGATCAGCACCCTCTGGTCGGGGTCGCGGATCCCCTCGACGTCCACACACAACCCGAAGCGGTCGAGGAGCTGCGGCCGCAGCTCGCCCTCCTCCGGATTCATCGTGCCGACGAGGATGAATCGGGATGGGTGGGCGAAGGAGACGCCCTCGCGCTCGACCACGTTGACGCCCATGGCCGCGGCGTCGAGCAGCACATCGACCAGGTGATCGTCCAGCAGGTTGACCTCGTCGACGTAGAGGATGTTGCGGTTCGCCTCCGCCAGCACGCCCGCCTCGAACCGCTTGGAGCCCGTCCGCAGGGCGGCCTCGATGTCGATGGTCCCCACGACGCGGTCTTCGGACGCGTTGATCGGCAGCTCCACCACCCGCATGCGCCGGAGATGTGACGGCAGCGAGCCGTGCTCGGCCAGGCGGATGCGGCAGTCGGCGCACAGGTTCTCGCGGTCGTTGGGGTCGCAGCCGAAGTGGCAGCCCTCGACCACCTCATGCTCCGGCAGCAGCCTGGCCAGCGCCCGCACCGCGGTCGATTTGCCCGTCCCCTTCTCTCCGCGGATCAGCACGCCCCCGGTCGCCGGCACGATCGCGTTGAGGATGAGGGCGAGCTTCATCGATTCCTGGCCGACGATGGCCGTGAACGGGTACGTGTGCCTGTCGACCGCGGTTGTCACATCGTCAAGAATAGGAGCGGCATGCCGCGAAGCCTGCACACGCCGCTTTGCGAGCTGATGGGCATCCGCTATCCGATCTTCTGCGCCGGATTCGGTGGCGCCGCGACGCCAGAGATGGCGGCAGCCGTTTCGAACGCGGGCGGCTTTGGCGTCCTCGGTTGCTCGGGAATGGAACCGCAGGTGGTTGAGGGACTGATTGCCAGGACCCGCGAGCTGACCAACCTGCCGTTCGGTGTGAACACGATCATCGCCGAGCCTGACGAGGGCGACCGCGAATGGCTGCTGGGCCAGGTCGCGGCGATCGCCGCCACCAGGATCGCGGCCGTCATCGTGTTCTGGGGCGACGCGGCGCCGTACGTGCCCGTCGCGCACGCCAATGGGGTGAAGGTGCTCATCCAGGTCGGGTCCTTGGAGGAGGCTAAGGCCGCCGCCAGGGCCGGAGTCGACGCGGTGATCGCGCAGGGCGTCGAGGCCGGTGGCCACGTGCGTGGGACAACGTCGATATGGGAGCTGCTCCCCGACGTCGTTCGGGCGCTGCGCCCGCTGCCGGTGCTCGCCTCGGGAGGTATCGGCGACGGCGCCGGCGTGGCCCGTGCCCTGCAGTTCGGCGCGCAGGGCGTTTCACTGGGAACGCGATTCGTAGCCTCCGACGAGGCGTGGGTGCACCCCGGCTACAAGCAGCGCATCGTCGAGAGCAGAGCCGAGGACACCGTGCTCAACACGCTCTACGACGTGAATTGGCCAGACGCGCCGCACCGCACGCTCAAGAGCGGCAAAACGTACAGGGAGTGGGTCGCGGCCGGGTGCCCGCCGTCAGGATCGCGGCCCGGCGAGGGCACATCGATCGGACGCCGGCGCCTCTCCACCGGCGAGGTGGTCGAATGGCCGCGTTATGCGGTCGGTACAGCGGCTCCCGACTTCGAGGGCGACTGGGAGTACTCGCCGCTCTGGGCCGGCGAGTCATGCAGCGACGTGAACGACATCAAGCCCGCGGCAGAGATTGTGCGCGACCTCGTGCGCGACTCAGAGGCGGCGCTGGCGGGCTAGGCGAGAAGCTCCGCGACGCGCGGATCGCCGCGGATGCCGTCGAGGTCGTGGTCTTCACGCGCCCAGCGTGCAAGCTCGGCACTCTGCCCGATGCTCTGGCGCAGCAGCGGCAGCGCCTCTTCGACGCGACCAGCTCGTGCGTAAAAGCACGCCAGGTTGTAGCTCGCATCGGCTCGCTTTGGGCCTTCCGGAATGAGGCTGCATTCGACGTCGTATCCCCATTTCGCGACCGCCTCGGCGCGCGCGACGTCGCCGTTGTTCAGGAACCACGACATGAGGTGGGCTCCCAGGTGACCGGCCAGCCCGGGCACCGTCTCCCAGACGAGGGCTTCGGGGTGGTCAGGATGCGGACTGGCCAATTCCTCGTCAGTCATCGCCTCGAGAGCCTGGCGAAGGGCGGGCCACGTGCTCGCCGCGTCGCGCTTGATCTTATCGGCGGATCGGTCTTTCGTCTCGGCGTAGATCACGGCGTTCTGGTCGGCGTCGTCGGCTGCGACAGGCACCGGCGCGACACTCGTGCGGACCGACTCCAGGACCTGCGCACTGCGGCGGCGCCACCACGCGAGATGAGCGAGCTCGTCCTTGGCGTGCCAGCGGCCGTCGGGGTCGGCCGGTTCATCCACGCAAACCACGACGAGGTCGGCTTCGCGGGCCTCGGCTTCGTCGACGGCGCGCAGCAGCCGGTGCTTCAGCTCGGGACCAGGTCCTTGATCAGATCGCGCTCCTGCACGAGCTCCTCGGTCGTCTTCTTGATCCGCTCCCTGGCCTGGTCCTCGTGCTGGATGCCCTCGACGACCTCCCACGACTTGCCGTTGGACCGCACCGGGAACCCGAACTGAAGGCCCTCCGGCGTCCCGTACTCGCCATGGCTCACGACCGCCAGTGAGTGCCAGTCGCCCCACGGCGTCGGGTCCCAGATGCTGTTCACGGAGTCGATCACGGCGTTTGCGGCCGACGCGGCCGACGACGAGCCACGCTTCTCGATGACCTCCGCGCCACGCTTCTGGACCGTCTCGATGAACTTGCCGCCCAGCCAGCCGTGGTCCTTGATGACCTCGTAGGTCGGGAGCCCCACGATGCGAGCGTTGCGGGCGTCCGGGTACTGCGTCGCGGAGTGGTTGCCCCAGATCGCCAGGTTCGTGACGACGTGCACCGGCACCCCCGCCTTCTTGGCGAGCTGTGTCTTAGCGCGGTTCTCATCGAGGCGCGTCATCGCAAACCAGCGCTCGGCCGGCAGATCCGGCGCGTTGAGGCGCGCGATGAGGCAGTTGGTGTTGCACGGATTCCCGACCACCAGCACGCGGACGTCGTGCGCGCCGTGGTCCTGGATCGCCTTGCCCTGCGGGGCGAAGATCTTGCCGTTCACCGACAGCAGATCACCGCGCTCCATGCCCTGCTTGCGCGGTATCGAGCCGACGAGCAGGGCCCAGGAAGTGCCGTCGAAGGCCTTTTTCAGCTCGCTCGTGGCCTCGATGCCCGCGAGGAGCGGAAAAGCGCAATCGTCCAGCTCCATCGCGACGCCTTCGAGCGACTTCATCGCGGGCTCGATCTCCAGCAGGCGCAGCACGACCGGCTGGTCGGGCCCGAGGAGGTCGCCGCGGGCGATGCGGAAGACCAGCGAATAGCCGATCTGCCCCGCGGCGCCGGTGACGGTTACATGGACCGGTCTTTTCGCACCGTCGGCGGCGGAAGCCATCGCCTCCATGCTATCGAGTCAGGGTCATGAGGCGCCGGTGGCGAGGACCTTGGCTGTGACGCTGAGAAGAGCCGCTATCGGGCTCGGCGCCTCACCTAGATACAACGGACCCGGCCCGATTGGGTTTCGCCGGGCCGCGGAAACCTACTTCGGCCGCCACATGTGGAGGCGGACGACAGTGCCCGAGGAGAGGGTGCGGATCTGGATCAGATCGCACAGCTGGTTGGCCAGCCACAGCCCACGAGATGCCCTGATGTCGGCGCCCGGCCGCTCCCGGTCCACCAGCGGGTTCGCGATCCGCCCGCCGTCGGAGATCTCACAGCTCACCTTGTCGGGCTCGCGCCAGATGCGAAGGTGGCCCTCTCCCCCACCGTGACGAAGACTGTTAGTGGCGACCTCGTTCACAGCCGTGACCAGGTCATCCGCAAGCGCTGCTGGCAGAACCGAATCAGTCGCGAACTGCCGCACGATCGCCCGCATCCCATACAGGTCCTCAGCTGTGAATTTGAGCTCCCGGATCGGGCCGGCAGGCTCCGGAAGCGGAGCATCGAACGGTGCGCCCGAAGCATCGGGGCCTCTGAAGCTCGAGCTGTGGTTGTGCGCATGCCCATCGCTGACGTACTTGTGGCTTCGGCCCGCCTCCTCAATGACCTCTGGCGGCAGGGCCTCGGTGTCGTAGGGGCACAGCAGGTACCAGGGCTCGCCGTTCGAGAAAGCCACGTTCAGCAGCGATTCGTGCCGCTGACACTCGATCAGCTGGTCGGCCGTGCGTTCCTTCCAGATCGGCTCGCCGATTCCGCGCATTCCGCGGCCGCCGCCCGAGTGCCGTGAAACGAAGTCAACCCAGGCCGGGATGATCCTGGCGGGGTTGGCCCCCACCGCGGCCATGTCGGCAAACTCCACCGATCGCGCATCGTCGCCAAGCTCACTTCGAAGCATGTCGATCTTCGCCGAGCTCTCGAAGACCAGGATCGCCTCTCCCTTCGCAACCCCCTCTCGTAGGAACGGAATGGTCCCCGCCAGAAAGCCGGCGGCTCCCCGGTAGAACATCGCCTCGTGCTGGAAACCCTCGGTAGATGCCCGGCTTGCGCTCATGCCGCGGGTTCGCCCGACTCATAGACGAATCGCGGCAGGTTCGACCAGCCGACAAGCTCGAGCACCCGGCGCAGCCGAGACGGCAACCCCCGGATGACGATCCGCCGGCCCTCGCCCATTCCGTCGGCCAGCGACACCAGCGCTCGGATCGTCTCGACGTCTGCGAACGACAGATCGCTGAGGTCGAGCGACACGTCGCCGGGCGGGAGGTGCCGCGCCAGGGTTTCGGTGACGGCCGCGACGTTCCACGCGTCGACCTCTCCACTGAGCGTGAAACAGGCAGGGCCACCTGAGCTGATGGTCAGCTGGCTATCCGCGTACAGCGTCAACTCGTCAATCTCCCGGATACCGAACCCCCGGCGGCCAGCCAGGCCGCACAACTACTTAATCACAGTTGCAGAGGTTGTGCACAACCGATTTGGTCTTACCAGGAAAGACTTGAACAGTTATTGCACAGGGCGTGGATCTAGCGGAAGCCTTCGCCCTCGGGCTCGAACACATCGTCGGCGGCAAGCCGCCTGGCGAAGCAGAGAAATCCGGTGTGGGCGACCATCCGGTGAGAGGGCCGCATGCTCCGGCCCCGCACCGTCCACCCGCGCTGCAGGACCTCGAATGCCTCCATCAGGCCAAACCCGCGCACCTCGCGGAGGCAGTCGAAGAAGCGCTGCACCTGGCTCACATTCGGGCAGTGCGCGAAGACGATGCCGCCCGGCCGCAACGCCGGCTTGACCGCCGCCACCGCCTGCCACGGCTCGGCCACATCTAACAGGACGCGATCCAGATCTCTTTCGGGGATCTCGCCGTAGATGTCGCCCTGCTTGAGCGTCAGGTTGGACGGAACCTCGCCCAGGGTGTCGACGATCGCCTTGCGGGCCAGCTCGAGGAACTCCTCGCGCAGCTCGTAGGACGTGACGTGGCCGCTCGGCCCGACCGCCCTGAGCGCTGCCATCGTCAGAGCGCCGGTGCCCGTGCCGGCCTCGAGCACCTTCGCGCCCGGATGCAGGTCAGCGGCCACCAGGATCGCGCCCAGGTCCTTCGGATAGATCGGCTGGGCCTGCCGGCGCCGGCCGGTCACCTGCTCGGCGAAGGTGGGCCGCACGGCCAGCAGCCGCGCCCCCATCTGCGTGGTCACCAGCGTGCCCTCGTCGCGTCCGATCAGCTCGTCGTGCGGGATCACGCCGGCATGCATCGACAGACGCTCGCCCGGCTTGAGCCGCACGCGATACCGGCGGCCGACCTTGTCGATCAGCAGGATGGTCTCGCCTTCGGCGAACGGGCTCACTCTGGTCGGTGCGCGCGGATCAGGCAGTGCCAGTACGCGTGGTGCAGCTTGCCCTCGCGACGCTCGGGGTGCAGCTGCTCGCGCGCCTCGCCCTCGGACGATTCGACGATCTCCGCCAGCTCCGACACGAGCGCCTGAGGCACCGCCATGTTGCGCATCCAGTCCTCGAAATCCCAGTCGAGCTCGCGCGCCCTTGCGGTGCCGACCTCGAAGCCCGCATGCTCGAGGCGCTCGACCCACTCGTCGACGGTCATCGACATGACGTGCGACGGATCCCGCCGCACCTCGACCTCGTGCAGTACGTCGCGCGCGGGTAGAGGCGGAGCGCAGTCGATGAACACCGCGTGGCGTCCGGGACGCAGCACGCGAAAGGCTTCGTGCAGGAACGCGTCGACGTCTGGAAAGTGGTGCGGTGCAGCCCTCACCGCGTAGAGGTCGAACGTCTCGTCCTCGAACGGCAGGTGCGCGGCGTCGCCCAGGACCCATCCGACGTTCTGGATGTTGCGCTCGGTCTGCAGCCGGTGCGCCTGGTCGAGCATCTCGCGCGTGAGGTCGAGCCCGTAGACGCGGCGCACGTGAGGCGCCAGTGCGAGCGCCACATGGCCGGCGCCCGTTGCGACGTCCAGCGCGAGATCTCCGTGCTGCGGTTGCGCGAGCTCGAGCATCTCGCGAAGGTTTTCAGGCGACGAGTGGAACTTCGCTGACGCGTAGTTCGCGGCCACCGGCGCGAATCGCGCACGCACGTCCTCAGGCAAGGCGCCCTAAGTATTCGCTTTTCACCTATAGACTTCCGCGGATGCCCGTCGCGACAGCGACACACCTCCAGCGGAAGTACGGCA
>Ga0075436_100002916_pt1 | contig 11728 bp, 6 predicted proteins | sample RhiMethybrSRZTD5_FD_75303 | JGI IMG/M metagenome (GOLD analysis project Ga0075436, IMG submission 75303) | Populus rhizosphere microbial communities from Tennessee, USA - Rhizosphere MetaG P. TD hybrid SRZTD5 | ecosystem: Host-associated > Plants > Roots > Rhizosphere > Soil | place: USA... | reverse complement strand
TGCGCGACGCGCGGATCGCCTCCTTGGCCGGCGCGGAACGTGCCGAAGGCGCTGTTGTTGTTCAGCTTGTCGAAAGCGCTGATCTGGTCCGTGCCGTTCACTGTGCCCGTACTCACGCTTTCGGGCGCGAAGTTCGGATGGTTCAGCACGTTGAAGTATTCGGCCCGCAGTTGCAGCTTCCAGCGCTCGGTAAAGTTGAAGTACTTGGAAAGTTGTACGTCCCAATCGGATGTTCTGGGAAGGCGCAGCGCGTTCTTACCCACGTTGCCGAATGTCGGCAACGCGCAGGCCGGCCCAAACGTGGCGCATCCCGTCTTGAGCGCGGCAGTAGTGTCAAAGGCCGCGACGTTCAGCCAGCTCTTACACTTGGCCGCTACACCGTTACAGCCGGTAGAACTGTAGGGATCCGCGCCCGCGATGAAAGTTCCGCGATCCTGTCCGGTGCCTGTGCTCGAAAGTTCGGTTCCTTGCAGGACTGTGATTGGACGGCCGCTGGCAGCAGAGACAATTCCGCCGATTTCGTAATCGCCCAACAGATAGCGAAGGAAGGTGCTCGAATTCTTGATCGCCGGAGAATGCCACACATAGGAACCGGTGAAAACGTGCGTGTGGTCGAAGCCGGATGGTCCGTAGTCGAATTTGTGGCGGTCAGGATTGTTGAACGGAAGCGTCGAGTAGCCGGTGTCAAATCCGGAGACGCCTTCTCCGAAGGGCAGATCGTCGAGGCTCTTCGAATAGGTGTAGTTTGCAAGGAACGTGAATCCGTGCGACACGCGCTTTTCGATTGAAGTTTGCAAAGCATGGTAGCTCGCATTGATATCGGTGATATCGGCTTGCACCGTGGAAGAAAACGTATTTGTTTTGAAAGCGCCACCGCTCCCCAAAAACACGGTGCAGTTGGCCAGCCCGGTACCTGCTTTTCCGGGCGCGCCTACCGATCCGGCGCAGCCTGCAATACCGGTAGGAGTGGACGGATTGTAATACTGCGTTTCGAGAATATGCAGTGTGCGGGAGCCGACGTAAGCCGCGCGGAACAACAGATTGGCCGGCAGTTGCCGCTCGATCGTTAAATTCCACTCATACGTCGTTGGGACGTGATATTTGCCAGTCGGATCGTAGCTGACGGCGATCTCGTTGAACGGGGGAATGTATGCAAAATTCGTCGGTGCCGGGAATGGACTGGGGAACGCAGGATAGTTGGCAGCCTGCCCGCCATTGCAATTGAGAGCTGCTTGCGTGGCTGCTTGCTTGCACAGCGGATCGCTGAAGGAACCTGGCGCCGAGGAGGCAGTGGGCGCGCTGCCGCCCGCGGTCGACAAGATAAATTGCGGGCTGAACGGCCACTCATCCACAAAGCGGTTGCTGAGCATGCCCATCACGCGCGTGTCGTAGAAAATTCCGGCGCCGCCGCGAAGGCTGGTCTTGCCGTCGCCAAAAACGTCGTAAGCAAATCCGAGGCGTGGCGCAATACCCTTCCAGTTTGTATTGAGCGCGTTATCCGGCATTCCGGGATCGCTTGCAATGCCGCTCTGTCCCGAAAAGAAAACTCCTGGAGGCGCGTTCGGATACACTTTCGACCGAGTGCCCGCGGCCATCGCAGCAAGATTCACTTGCGCCCAGCGATTGCCCAAATCGCTCCAGGGAAACGCCGGTTCATAGCGCAAGCCGAGATTTAAGGTTAACCGGCGGCTGATGCGATAGTTGTCCTGGAAATAGACGCCCACGAAATTGGCGCGGTTCTGCTTGAACTCTCCGGCGCCTTGCTGTAACGCGAACCCGTTGCCAACGCCGGCTCCATCGGAAAGGATGCCCGACAGGAACAACTGATAAGTGGCAAAAGAGGATCCGCCGAAGAGGTAATTGTCCTGAGTGCCAAATCCGAAGATTCCCGGCTGGTTGAACTGATTATCGAGATCAACGAGGCTGCGCTCGAAAGAGCCGCCAAAATGCATATCATGCTTGCCTTTTTCCCAGCTGACGTCGTTTGCCCACGTGTAGTTGTTGCGGGTGAAGAAGGCGGCGGGATTATCGCCGAAGGAAAATCCCCCTGCTACGCCGACGCCCTGAATGCTGGAAGGTGTTGGCTGGAATGGAATGTCTACGCCAAAGTCGTTTGCGTTTGCTGCGTTGGCGCCCGGCCCGCGATGAGAGACTTCGCGCGAATAGCTGAAGCGAAAATCATTGATCAGGCGCGGCGAGAAAATATGAGTCTCGTGTGCCAGAAAATTCTGAGCAATGATCGAGAAAGTAGCATCGGTGTACGAAACCAACTGCAATGGATTAAATACAGGGGCCTTGGTGAACCGGTCAAACTCATAGCGGCCGCTGAATTTGTCCTTTTCCCGGAACGTGTGATCGATGCGGCCTACGGCTGAATCGAAATTCTCGATGTCGGGCTTTGAGAAAGGCACGGTCGGATTGGACCCTGCCGGGATGGGGCCATCCAGGCTGAACTTGGGAGAGGCCAGCGCCAGTCCCGTGGTGGGATCGATGCCCAGCATTGTTGCCACGGCGGGATCAATCACGCCGGCAGGCCCTGTTGCGGCGGTCGTGGGCGCGCCACACGTCAGGCAGGCAGCTGTTTTGGGCTTGAGGAAATTGCTGATGTCTGTTTGTCCAACGACTTTCTGGCTGCCCAGAACAAGGTTCCGGAATGCCGTGCGTTGATAACCGCCAAAGAAGAACGTCTTGTCCTTACGAATCGGGCCTCCGAGCGTTCCACCGTATTGATTGCGCTTCACCCGGTCCGGAGTAGTCGGAGTTGCGAAGAAATTCTGCGCGTTGAAAGCCGGATTGCGATTGAACTCGAATGCATCGCCATGAAATTCATTTGTGCCGGACTTGGTGATTACATTCACTACGCCGCCTGCATTGGAGCCGTATTCCGCGCTGTAGTTGCTGGTCTGCACGCTGAATTCCTGCAGCGCGTCAGGAAATGGAAAGGGCTGGTTCACGTTCGTGTATTCGTCTACGTAGTTGCCACCGTCGAGTTGATAGCTGATGGTGTTTTGCCGGGCTCCATTCGCGGAAAAGGTCACGGCGCCAGGAAACGTCTTCGTTGCGCCCTGGTCGGCGCCACCGTTGGGAGAATTCACCGCGCCAGCAACGAGAAGAGTCAGCTGAGCGGCGTTGCGTCCGTTCAACGGCAGCTCAGCGATGCGTTGTTGCTCAATAACCTGGCGAAGCGTGGAAGTCGAGGTATCCACTTGCACTGCGTTGCTCTCGACGGTCACGGTTTCGGTTGTGGAGCCGATGGCCAGGGAAAAGTTCAGTGTAAGCGTCTGGTCCGCTTGCAGCACAACGTCCATTTGCTTGGAGGTTCTGAATCCTTTTGCTTCTACAGTCAGCTCGTAGGTGGTGGGCTGGAGAGACGGGATGACGTACAAACCGTCCGCGTCCGTTAAGGCGGATCGTGAAGAGCGGGTGTCCCTTTGCGTGGCGGTTACATTCGCCCCGGCTACACTTCCGCCGTCGGCATCGGTAACTCTGCCGGCGATGCTGCCGAGACCCTGTGCATGCGAGCTTGCGCAGGCGACGCAGGAAACGAGAAAGGCAAGCAAAAGATTTTTCTTCATGTCTCTATTCCCCTTTGTAAGGCCATCCGCTTTTGCGGCTTCGCCCATCTAGAACGCCGCCTGAGTTCCTCAACCACACAGCAGCGCATTCGTACCCTTGGGACGAACGCAAAACTCGCACCGCACCATTGACACTCTGGATAGAGGCAATCGAAAACTTGAATAGAACTCTTTGCGCCGACAGTAGGAGCAGTATTGAATGGTGTCAATCTGGAAAATCTAAAGCAGTGGTTTAGCAGAACTAAATCTGCGGCGGCGAATCCTCAGTTTTGCTAACGAAGCAAAGCTGAACGACTCCACTTTTGATCATGCTCACAAATAGAGGAAAACGGTTGAGGCCATGAGAATAGACGCCGTCGCGGGTGGCTTCGGCGAAGAGTTGAGCGCAAAGGCGCGCGCGGTGATCCTCCAAGTCAAGTTTGAGAAAAATTTTGTGGAGCGTCGTCAAGAGTTCGTCAAATGGAACGCGCATAAGTAGGTGACAGCTTACAGCCGACAGCCAACAGAGAAAAACCGACGGAAGGATATTTTCCAAAATTTCAAAAGATGAAATTTGCAAAAGGTTTTGCGGCGAGGTTTTCTTTGTTGTAGTCTGCGGCGGCTATGAAAAACATTATTGTTTTTTTGCTTTTCACAATTGCAGGGCCATGTTTCGCGCAAGGCTTGACGGGAAACTGGGCGGTGAAAGATCCGCTGCCGGATGGAACGTTTCGCACGACGTACCTGAGTTTGAAGCAGGACGTCGAACGAATCACGGGAACGATTCGGGTGACGCAGTTTTATTACAAAATCGCGGAAAGTACCGGGAATGCGGAGGGATTTACGCTGACGGGAAGCATGATGGACGGTGCGAGCGAGCGACGAGTGAAGTATGAAGGCAAGCTCGTGGGGGAGGAATTACACGTGGCGACGAGACGGCGGCCGGATGCGCCGCTGATAGAGATGGTGGCGCATCGCGTGCCCGAAGGCGAAGGAGCGTATCCCGCACGACGGCCGTTGCCGGAACTTCACAAGGTGTCAGACAACGGGCTGGCGCGAACTCCACCGATGGGCTGGAACAGCTGGAACAAATTTGCGGGGCGTGTGGATGATGCGGCGGTGCGCGGAATGGCCGACGCGATGGCTGCGAATGGGATGAAGGAAGCGGGCTACGTTTATATCAATATCGACGACACTTGGGAGGGTGAGCGAGACAAAGACGGAAACATCACAACGAACAAAAAGTTTCCAGATATGAAAGCGCTGGCGGATTACGTGCACAGCAAGGGGTTAAAGATTGGGATTTATTCTTCACCAGGACCGAATACGTGTGCGGGATATGAAGGCAGCTTTGGACATGAAGAGCGGGACGCAAAGACGTACGCGGCATGGGGGATTGATTATTTGAAGTTCGACTGGTGCGCCACGCGGAATTTGTATTCGGATGAGGAAATGCGCGCGGTGTACCAAATTATGGGCGACGCGCTTTTGAAGGCGGGACGGCCGATTTTGTACAGCTTGTGCCAGTACGGGCGCGCTGACGTTTGGAAATGGGGACCGGAGGTTGGCGGAAATGCGTGGCGCACCACGGGCGACATTCGCGATTCGTGGGATTCGATGACGAAGATTGGCTTTGCGCAAGCTGAGCTGGCGCCGTTTGCGGGGCCAGGACATTGGAATGATCCCGACATGTTGGAAATTGGCAACGGCGGAATGACGGACGATGAATACCGCACGCACATGAGTTTGTGGGCGATTCTTGCGGCGCCGCTGCTTGCGGGGAATGATTTGCGCGATATGAAGCCGGTGATTCTCGAAATTTTGACGAACCGCGAAGTGATTGCGGTGAATCAGGACAAAGCGGGCAAACAAGGGCGGCGTGCTTCAAAATCCGGGGATCAGGAAGTGTGGACGAGGCCGCTTGCAGACGGAGGAATTGCAATTGGAATGTTTAATCGCGGAAGCGCGGCGGCGCAGGTGGGCGTGAAGTGGGCGGAGATTGGATTGAAAGCGACGCCGAAGAAGGCGCGAGACCTATGGGCGCACGGCGATGTAAAGATGGACGGGACGGAGTACACGGCGATTGTGCCCGCGCACGGCGTGGCGATGTTGAGAGTGACGCCGTAGCAACACGAAAGACAAAAAAGAAAAAAGTGGATCCCTCACCCCGCAAAGACCGTGGGGTGATGACAACTAAGCGAGACTGCGCGAGCCAAGAGAGCCGACCACTTCGAGTTCACTTCCCTGTATAGCTGATGCGCCAAATGGATTTGGAGGCATCGTCGGTGACCAGGAGCGAACCGTCGGATGCGACCGTGACGCCGACGGGGCGGCCCCAGACGTGGCCGTTGTCCACGACAAAGCCAGTCATGAAGTCTTCGTACTCGCCGCCGGCGTGGCCGGACTGGTGCAGCGGCACGCGAATCAATTCGTAGCCAACGCGGACGGATTTGTTCCAGGAACCGTGTTCGGCCGCGAAAATGTCGCCTTGATATTCGGCTGGAAATTGTTTGCCCTCGTAGAAAGTCATTTCGAGTGAAGCGTCATGGGGATTGAGAATTACATCGGGCGTGATGACTTTGGATTTTAGTTCCGGATGCTTCCCGGCGTGACGCGGATCTTGATAGCCGCCCATATACCACCACGGCCAACCGTAAAAGCCGCCGGGCTGAACATGCGTGATGTAGTCAGGAACGAGATTGTCGCCGAGCGCGTCGCGCTCATTGACTGAACACCAAAGGTCGCCAGATTTTGGCTGGACGGCGAGGCCAACGCAGTTGCGAATGCCATAAGCGAAGATGTGCATGCCGGAGCCGTCGGGATTAAATTCAAGAACGTCAGCGCGGTTCTTTTCGGCGGGAGTGGTGTCGGGGTCGTCGACGTTGGAAACGGAACCGACGGAGACGAACATCTTCTTGCCGTCGGGAGAAAATTGAATGTCGCGCGTCCAGTGGCCGCCGCCTCCGGGAAGGTCGGCGATGTGTTCAGGAGGCGCCGTGGCTTTTAAATCGCCATTCTTGTACGGAAAGCGAACGACGGAGTCGGTGTTGCCGATGTAAATCCATTGAGGATTGGGGCCCGGCGGATAGAAATTGATGCCGAAGGGACGATTGAGACCGTTGGTGAAAGTTTCGGTTTGTTGCGGTTTTCCATCCGCGGTGATTCCACGAAAAATAAGAATTTCGCCTTTGCGGCTTTCAGCGACGAAGAAATCGCCGTTGGGAGCGGTGCGAATGAGCCGAGGTTCATTGAGGCCAGAGGCGTAAAGCTCGACTTTGAATCCCGGAGGAACCTGCGGCCAGGCATTTTCCGGGCGCGATGCAATTCGCGGGCCGTTGCCGGAGGAAGGCGTGGCGAAAGGCTCGGGAAGATCCGCGAGAGAGATTTTCCGAGAAACGCCAGGCTTTTCGTAACGGTAATCGGTGAATGGCGCTTTGGGAGCCGGCGCCGCGGTGGCGGTTTCGACAGCTTCATCGGTGGAAAGCCGGACGCGGGGCGAACCGGGCTTGGAGCCGCCGAGGACACGGAGAAAATTGATGATGAGCCAGCGTTCTTTTTCCGGAATGCCAGACCAGGCGGGCATCCCGTTGTTGAGATCGCCTTTGGTGATGTACCACAAAAGTTCGCCGTCGCTGGCGCCCTGCGCTTTTTCAGCCGTCAGACTTGGGATATTTCCGGAGGCTTCCCCGTTCGGGCCGTGGCACGCGGCACAGCGATTTTTATAGAGAGCCGCGCCGGCATCAGCCTGTTGGCCTACAAACGGATTTGGCGTCGATTTGACGGAGGCGGGGGCGTCGTGAAAATTCTTGTTTTGCGCCGAGGCAGGAGCAAGAGCAATCAGCGAGGCAAGCAACAGCAAAGAGAAGAAACGCAAATTGGTGAAACGTCTGTCGAGACGACTCATGGGGACCTCCAAAAGTAGTGAGCAATATTCCAACACGAAGCAGGGAAAGAAAAAAGAAGGCTCGAACAGGTCATTTTAGGGGCGAGGACTAATGTTCATCCAGGATTCCGCGTTGCTGCGGAAGAGACGGGTGATGTCACGCTGAATGTCACTGCGGGAAACGGTTCTCCCGTCCTCAGCGAGGAGAAGATAGTGAGCGGAAAGAATAGGAGCCATGGTGCGGCGCGTGTTTAGCCATTTGTAAATGACTTGTTCGAGAACGCGGGCATCAGAATGCTGGGGGATAAAACTGAAACCGAGCATTTCGATGCGCTCGCGGGTAATTTCTTCGACGATAGAGGGATTGTTCAAGAACCACCAGCAGCCGAAGGGCATAAGGTTGTTGAATTTGCGGGCGTAGACGCAGAGCTCGTGCTGATTTTCGCGGCTGAGCACGCTGACGAGAAAACGGTTGGAAGGAAAATCGCGGCAAAGATTCTCGAGAGAGCGCAAATCCGTGCGGCCGACGGCATCGCCGGCAAGGCGCAGACGAGGATTCACTTGTTTGCGGACTCCGATCATGAGCGAGAGTGGAAGGTCTAATTCCCGGCAGGCGGGCAAGACTGCATCTTTCAAGAGGCGATTGCCGATTGTGTCGGCTGGGTATTGAAAAGTATCGGGTAAGGAACAAGCCATGTAGACGGGCTGCATGCAGCGATGCCAATCAGTGAGAAAACGCCGCACCTCAGAGACGGACTTGCCGGTGAGAAGCGCGTCCACTTCGTAGCCTTGCGCGCGAACGACCTGCCAATGCTCATACCACGTAATCAGAATGCGATCGAGCCGCAGGACGGCGCGGAATTGCGGGTGCGACGCCGTGCTTTTCAACCAGAGCGGAGATTCCTCCGGATCGAGCGGATCGTTAGTCATGACGACAGTGTTGACGCCGGCGAGGCGCAACACGTTCGCTATGTGCGATTCAAGTTTCTGGCTTTTGAAAAAAGTGCGGGCAGCGTCGAGGCTGGGGGTATAGGTCGGAAGTTGGAATGCATTGAGGACAGCAATGACGCCGCGCGTGGACTCGGAAATGGGTGTGTTTTCAACGAAAAGCGTGCGCCATATGAGATCGGCTTGTTCTGACTTCGAGAGAGTCCAATAGTGCTCGGGCGTGATATCGGAGGAACGGAAAAGTTCGGCTTCGAGATAGTGGTACGTGAGAAGTTCGTCGATGCCCCACAAGCCGAGTTTTCCCAGAGAAGGAGTGAAAAGGTGCGTGTGAATATCAATGAACGGAGTGGCGGCAAGGAGTTCCTGAACGGTGCCGGGAATCTGGCCGAAAGAAAGCGCGTCTCCATTGGCGGAGATGGGAACGTTAAAGGAAGAGTTGTAGAGTTCTGTGGCCAAAGTAGCTCGCTGCATACAACTTTTCGGCAAAACAGCTTTGTTTCCGATTGCGGCGCGAGGGCGGTCAAGCATTCAGAATGCGCCCGGCGCGAAGAGGCGAGACGGAACGAAATTCTCGCCAACGGGTCTAGAAGCTGCACACTATAAACGGCGAGTAAGAGTGTCAAATTGTAAGTTTTGAAGGTTCTTTTCAGCGGAACTCAACGAATCGGCGCTATCGCAAATTGAGCCTCAGAATCAAAGGCCGGATTTTTGCGGCACGGCGGCGCTCACCCCAGCAGCCGTGCCGCGGCGGGCTAGGATTTTGCGGGACGAAGGAAGGGACTTATGACAGAAAAGCGGACGTCGCGACGCGAGTGGATCGCGAAGACCGGGTCAGCTTTCGCCGCGGCGGCGATGGCGCCGGAAATTACGCGAGGTGGAAGTCCAAATTTGGGACGAACGGAAACATTCCAGCAGACCGCTGCGCCAGCGTCAGAACAAGATGAATCTCGCGCACGCCGGATGAAATGGTGGCATGAAGCGCGCTTCGGCATGTTCATCCATTGGGGACTCTACAGCGTGCTGGGCAGACACGAATGGGTAATGGAAAACGAAGGCATACCCGTTTCCGAATACGCCCCCCTTGCAAAACAGTTCAAGCCGAAACCGTTTCCCGCTCGCGATTGGGCGAAGCTTGCGCGTGAAACAGGCATGCGCTATATGGTGATGACCACCAAACACCACGAAGGTTTTTGCCACTTCGACACCAAGACGACGGATTATTGTTCCCCGAAACAAGGACCGGGACGGGACCTTGTGCGCGAATATGTGGACGCTGCGCGCGCGGAAGGCATGCGTGTCGGTTTTTATTATTCGTTGATGGACTGGCATCATCCGGATGGCGCGCGGTGCGTGACAGATGAAGACGCGCGCAAACGGTTTGTAGAATACATTCACACACATATCCGCGAGCTGCTGACCAACTACGGAAAGATTGATGTGCTTTGGTACGACGTTTCGTGGCCGCTCGACGTAGCCGGCTGGGAATCTGAACGGATGAACAAAATGGTGTTCGAGCTGCAGCCGGACATCATCGTGAATAATCGCAACAAGCTGCCGGGAGATTTTTCGACGCCGGAACAGCAGATCACCGCGGACAAAGAAGGCCGCGCGTGGGAATCGTGCATGACGTTGAACGACAGCTGGGGCTACCAGCGAGCCGATGATGATTGGAAGAGCTCCCGCCGCGTGATTCAGAATCTGATTGCTTGCTCGCGCGACACAGGAAACTATTTGTTAAATATCGGCCCGCGCGCGGATGGCAGCGTGCCGCAAGACTCCGTTCGCGTGCTTACGGAAGTCGGGCAATGGATGAAGCGGAACGGCGACAGTATTTACGGATCGGGTTTGTGCCAGCCGCGCCGCTCGAACTACGCGAGCTTCACGCGTAAAGGCAACACACTCTACATGCACGTGCACTTTTGGCCGGGCGACTCTGTGGTTGTCGCGGGCTTGCAAGCGCAAGTGAAATCCGCCCGTTTCTTGGCCAGCGGAAAGAGAATTGACTTTCAGCAGGACCGCTTTCGGGTACGAATGACGGGATTGCCCCTGGAGGCTCCCGACCACCCCGTGACTACAATCACGCTTGAATGCGACGCCGAGGCGATGCAAGACAACATTTTTGTGCGAAAGGAAAAGCCTCGAGACGGAGTGTGAGGCGTTTCCGGAACGATAACCGTGAGCGCCGACGCCGCGAATGCCATGAAAAACCTGGAAACGATGTGTGCAACTACAGTGCAACCCGAGATGCCCGGCAGTAAACGGATCACGTAGAAGTTTTCTTGCGGGAAGGCAGTAAGTCTCGACGCTGGACAAAGGTGAAATCTGGCGGAGAGGGGGGATTCGGATCCCGGCTGGCCCTCGGCCCGCAAAAGCTTCGAGTTTCGAAGCACAGAAATATACCGGCGTGACCAATCGAATCTTCAAATCTTTTTCGACTTCATGTTCTTCTGCATGGTCCATCGCCGGTCGATACCAGGTGTTCGAAAATCCGAGAATCTTAGCGTCGAGCGGCATCACATCGAGCGTCGTCGTCTTTTGCTGCCAGCGGCAAAGCGGCACGCCCTCGCTTGTGTCTTCTTCAAACCCGAGCTTCCTTAGTCTGTCGGAGAATTCGGTGTATTCGGCATAGGAGGTGATTTCCGCAATCGCATCCACATCGAATGTCGGGCGCACCTCCGCCGCGGCCTTGTCGGTAATCAGCAATGCCGTAGCGCAGCCGCCGACAAACACTTCTCCGAGAATCGGCTCCAACAACTTGGCCGCGTCCGTCAGCAGTTGAAGATTAGGATTAGCCATGAACCGCCTTTAGCCTGTGCACCAAATCGCGTTCGGCCAGGTTCCGTTCGCGCGCGCGCCCATCTCGAATCGCATCCACCAGCGCCAGAAGTTGGTAGAGCGCGGGATCACGCAACGCTGCGTGCGGCACACTTTTGTAGAGAGGCTCAAGGCCCACGCCACGAGTTTCACCATCACGCCAGGGCCAGACTGGCGGCAGATCGTTCGAGACGGCAATTTCACTCTTTAGCGGCTCGGCCGCGTACGAAGTCGGAATGCCCCTCGTCACTTCGCCGTGCTCCGCAGGAAAGGCATACTTCAACCCATGGACCAGAAACTCTTCCAGTGCGGAAATATTCGGTTTGTCTTGGAGCGCCGGACCATGCAGAAGCCCGGAACCCCTCAGTCGCTGAATGGCTCCATGAACTTCCGAGGGGCTGAGTCCGAGTTCGCTTGCCACAATCGAGATCGGCGGACGCCCGCCTGGATAGCCGAATAGCTTCAGCACAACCACGACGTCTTGAGGCTTCAGATTCATTTTTCTATTCTATATTCGCGATTCGCGAAT
>Ga0075436_100002915_pt1 | contig 11731 bp, 9 predicted proteins | sample RhiMethybrSRZTD5_FD_75303 | JGI IMG/M metagenome (GOLD analysis project Ga0075436, IMG submission 75303) | Populus rhizosphere microbial communities from Tennessee, USA - Rhizosphere MetaG P. TD hybrid SRZTD5 | ecosystem: Host-associated > Plants > Roots > Rhizosphere > Soil | place: USA... | reverse complement strand
GCCGCCGTCATCGGCTACACGCGCGGAAAGGCCTGCAGCCCCGACAAGCGAGTCGCCTACGAGCACGACGGCGCTGACGCCGCTGCTGTAATCGATTGGATCGCCGCCCATCCTTGGAGCGATGGCCGCGTGGGTATGTACAGTGGCAGCTACAACGGGTTCACACAATTTGCCGCCGCGAAACATATGCCCAAAGCCCTCAAAGGCATCATGGCCGGGGCCGCCGCTGCTCCTGGCATCGACGTCCCCATGGAAGGCAATATCTTTTGGAGTTTCGTCTACCCCTGGCCGTTTTACACGCTCAACGCCAAGGAAAACGACGACGCAACGTACAACGACTACAAACGCTGGCAGCGCATCGACCACGACTTCTACACCAGCGGCCGTGCGTATCGCGACCTCGACAAAATCGACGGCACGCCGAATCCCACATTCGACCAGTGGATTTCTCATCCAAGCTATGACGCATTCTGGCAAAACATGATTCCGTACGGCAAAGAGTTCGCCCGCGTCAACATTCCCGTGTTGCAGACGGCTGGCTATTACTACGGCGGACCCGGCGCGGCCGTCTATTACTTCAGTGAGCACATGAAAGCGGATCCAAAGGCCGAGCACTACCTACTCATCGGTCCTTACCATCATTTCGGCGCGCAGTTCGGCGTATTCGGCCTCCTTGGGACCGTCTTCGGCTCAATTTCCGGAATGCAGTTGGACCAAGTGGCCAAGCTCGATCTGGAAGATCTGCGCTTCGAATGGTTCGATTATCTTTTTAAGCGCGCGCAAAAACCCGCGCTCCTTCAAGACAAAGTCAATTATCAGGTCACGGGCGCCAATGTCTGGAAACATGCGCCGACTCTGGCAGCGATGGGAAATCAAAAACTCCGATTCCACATCTCGGCCGCTCAATCCGGCAAAGCCTACCAACTAAGCAGTGAGGTTCCCGCTAAAGAAGCGTCGATCAACCTTAAAGTAGATCTTGTCGACCGCTCCGATGTTGATCGCGAAGCCCCTGGTGGCGGAATCATTGCCGACGCCGTGGACACAGCGAACGGCCTGGAATTCATCAGCGAGCCGGTTGCGCAAGCAACGGAAGTGAGCGGTCTGTTTTCCGCGAGCCTCGACTTTTCCTGCAACAAAAAAGATTTTGATTTTCAAATAGAGCTATACGAGCAAACGCCGGAAGGCAAATTCGCGTTTCTCACCAGCTCGTGGGCGCGCGCAAGTTACGTTGAAAACCGCAGCCAGCGCCACTTGCTGACGCCGGGAAAGCGCACGATCCTGAAGTTCGAATCCAACCGCCTCATGAGCCGCCAACTGGGAAAGGGAAGCCGCCTTGTCATGATTCTGAAAGTCGTCAAAGAAAGCGGCCGCCAAATCAACTACGGCACTGGTAAAGACGTCAGCGACGAGACCATCGCCGACGCCAAGCCTCCACTCGAAATCACTTGGTTCACCGAAAGCTCTATCGACATTCCCATCTGGCGTTAGCGCCCGCCTCTCCGTTCGGCCAGCGCCTCTGTGATATCTTCAATTAGATATGGTCAAGGAAGGCTACTACTTCGGCTTGCCGCCGCTTTTTTTCGGCGGAATCACTCTCGCCCTCCACTGGTGGATTGCCGCTACGCTTCTCATTGCGCTCGCTCTTTTCTGTTTTTCGTTCTTTCGCGACCCAGACCGTACAGCTCCCGCCGATTCGGACGCCGTCGTGTCCCCCGCCGATGGCCGCGTCGTCGTCATCACACCCGAAGAAAACGCCGGTCGCCCCGGCACTCGCGTCAGCATCTTTCTCGCCATCTGGAACGTTCACGTCAACCGCACTCCGCTCTCCGGCACCATCACCCAAATAAAATATCTCCCTGGCAAATTTCTCGCCGCCTGGGACCCCAAAGCCTCCACGCAAAACGAGCAAAACATCTTCACGCTCGCCACTCCCGGCGGTGATGTCGAGTTCAAGCAGATTGCAGGTCTGATCGCTCGTCGTGTCGTTTCCTGGAAGAAGCCCGGCGAATCCGTCCTGCGCGGCGAACGCATCGGCCTCGTCCGCTTCGGCTCCCGAGTGGATATCTGGCTTCCTCAAGATGCACAAATTTCCGTCAAAGTGGGCGATACCGTTCACGGTGGCTCCAGCGTCGTCGCTCGTTGGTCCGTGCAATCCACGAACTCTGCCTCCGAAGTCGCCCTTGCCGAGGCGAGCCACTCCGGTTAAAGATAGTGGACATGGATCAGCACGAAATCCCCTTCGCTGAGCGCCGCTTCCGCAACGCCAAATTTCGTCGCGGTATTTTCCTTTTACCTTCTCTATTTACGTCAGCCAACCTTCTTTGCGGCTATTACGCGGTGGTCGCCGCCTTGAGCGGCACCACCACGGATTTCGACCACGCTGCCCGCGCCATCGGCCTCGCCATTCTTTTTGATTCGCTCGATGGCCGCGTCGCCCGCATGACCGGCACGAACACCGAATTTGGCGTGCAATTCGATTCGCTTGCGGACGTCGTCAGCTTCGGCATCGCACCCGCCGTCCTAGCCTACGCTTGGGGTTTCCGTAGCGTTCAGCCGACGGCGGCCATCAGCGTGGAGCAGCTCGGACAAGTAGGCTGGATTTTTTGCCTGGCGTTTCTCATTTGCTGCGCGTGGCGTTTGGCGCGCTTCAATGTGCAGGGCATGGCCCCGGGGAGTTCAAAGTTTTTCGTAGGCATGCCGACTCCCGCGGCGGCCGGTGTTATCGCCTCGATCGTTCACGGTTTTAAGGCTCCGCTGCATGATTGGCGCTGGTCCGTCGCATGGTTCGCGCTCGCCGTCGTTCTAGGTGGGCTCATGACCAGCACCATCCGCTACTACAGTTTCAAAGACATTCCGTGGACCAAGAAGCAACCGTCGGCCACAGTCATCGTGCTTCTTTTGCTGATCGCCGTAATTTGGAGATTCTCCGAAATCGCGCTGGTTCTGTTCGCCTGCGCCTACGCCGCCACCGGCGTCGCTCTCCACTTCGTGCGTTTCTTCCGTCACCGCCTTGTCTCGCGCACTGCGGGAACCATTTAGCTCCGTTCGAACCAGTCGCCCGCTTCTCGTATACTATCTGCCTGACAACTCATGGCCCCTACTCGCATCGTCATCGCCGGCGCGTCCTCTCTCCTCGGCGCCGAACTCAAATCCCTGCTCGAAGAGTCCCGTTTCGCCGCCTCTGATTTTCGTCTAGTAGACGAAGATCTGTCCGTGGGCACGCTCACCGAAGCCGCCGGGGAACCTGCCGTTATCCGGCCTGTCGAAGAAGATAGCTTCAACCGCGCCAACCTCATTTTCTTGTCCGGTTCTGCGCAATTCACCGGGACCAATCTCGACCTCGCGCTCCGCAGCGGCGCCATCGTCATCGATCTGTCCGGCGAAACGATTCTTCAGTCCTCCGCCGCAATTTGGTTCACCAATCTTGAGTTGCTCCATCCGGTTTCTGCCGCGTCATCTCAAAAAGTGTTCGCCGTTCCCGGCGCTCCCGCCATCGCTGCTGCCACGCTCTCACTCGCTCTTTCCAAATTCGCGCCGGAGCATCTCACGCTGGTGGCCCTGCAATCTGCCTCCGAATCAGGCAAGAAGGGAATTGAAGAGCTCGAACTTCAAACCAGCCAGCTCCTCTCTTTTCAAACCGTCGGCTCGCCCATTTTCGATACACAGGTCGGGTTTAACCTCCTGGACCGCTTCGGCCCGCAAAGCAAAGAGTCTCTCTCCTCCAGCCGCGATCGTCTTCGCCGCGAAGTCGCTGCCATCCTCAGCCCGCCTGCAAAAGTCCCTGCCGTTCAACTGGTTCAGGCTCCCGTTTTCTACGGCCTGGCCTTCACCCTTGCCGCAAAGTTCGCCACGTCGGTTGACGCCGCGCAGCTCTCCGCCGCCGCCAAATCCGCTGGCCTCCTCATGGACCCCGACTCCGGCCCGAGCAACCTCAGCGTCGCCGGTGAATCCTTCATCCAAATCGCCATGCCCGAACCCGATGCCTCGGACCCGAATCTCTGGTGGTTCTTCGGCGCAGCCGATAATATTCGCTTGCCAGCATTCAACGCCGTCAAGCTTGCGGAGAAATTGCTCCCATGAAACGCGCCGCTCTTGCTCTCGCCGCCGCCCTCTGCAGCTTCGCTTCATCTTGCGGCTACCACGTCGCCGGTCGCGAAACCGCGCTTCCCAAAACCATTCGCGTCATCGCAGTTCCCGCGATCGAAAACAAAACCACCAGCTATCGCATCGAACAAAAACTCACCGCCGCCACCATTCACGAATTCCTCGCCAAAACAAATTACAAAATCGTCTCGAATCCCGCTTCCGGCGACGCCGTCCTAACCGGCAAAGTCCTCAGCGTCGAAGCCGTTCCGCTCACGTTCCAAACGCAACCGCAGACAGCCACAACCGCTGCCATTACCCAGGCCACCACCATGCTCGTCACCGTCAAATGCGAAGTCACCCTCACCGAATCCGACTCGCAAAAAATCCTCTTCCACTCCGACAACTTTCTCTTTCGCAACGAATACGAACTCTCGACTGACGTAAAAAGTTTCTTCGAAGAACAAGATCCCGCCCTCGACCGTCTCGCCAAGGACTTCGCACAAAAACTCGTCGCAGCTGTTCTGGAGAATTTCTGATGGCGCAAATCTCCGCCGGTGAACTCTTAGCGCGCCTTGAGAAAGGGAAGCCCGTCCCTTCGATCCTTCTCCTCGGCGAAGAAACCTATCTTCGCGACACCTGCCGCGCCCAGCTCATCGACCGTTTCGTTCCCGAAGCCGCCCGCGCCTGGGCTGTCTCCCGTTTTTCTGCTGACCGCAATGAAGTGCAGGCCGCCGTCGATCAGGCGCAAACTCTGCCCATGCTCTCACCGCAACAAATTGTTTTTTTGGAAGACGCCGAAGAGATTGAATCGTTCGCCGAGAAGAAAAGGGAAGAAGCCGTCAAATCGCTCGAGTCCTATCTCGCCAATCCCGCTTCTTTTACCATTCTCGTCATCGAAGCGACCGGCCTCGATCAACGCATGCGCCTCGCGAAACTCCTTGTCGAGAAATCGCTCGTCGTCGAGGTTGGCTTGGGAGAAAATCAGGACGACCGCATCTCCCAGGCTGTAGCGCTCGCCAAAATCATGGGCAGGGAAGATGGTGTCGAATTCGAAAAAGGTGCCGCCGAAGATCTCGCCGAATCTGTCTCCGCCGACCTCCAGCGCCTCAAAACAGAAATCGCGAAACTCTCCACTTACGCCGGCGATCGCAAGCTCATTCGCCGCCATGACGTCGCCACGCTCGTCATCTCGGAAAAAACCGCCACCGTCTGGGAGCTCGCCGACATGCTTGCTGCGCGCCAATCCAAACGCGCCCTAGAATTTCTCGATCGCATCCTCCGCGAAGGTGAACAGCCGCTCCAGATTCTCGGCGCGCTGACGTGGAGCTACCGCAAACTCATGGAAGCCAGCGAACTCGGCAGTATTTCCAATCCATACCAGGCAACCCGCGCACTTGCGATGGCCCCGGACAAAGCCATGTCTGCCGTGCAAAGTGCGCGAAAATTCTCCAAGCCCCGCCTCCTCGCCGGCCTAAAGGCCCTCCAAAAAGCCGACGACCGCCTCAAAGGCGGCGCCGACTCTCCCCGCACCATCCTCGAATTCCTCCTCGCCGAACTCACCGCCCCCGACTCTCGCGCCGCCGCCCGCTAATCATTTTGGACTGCGGCGGCTCGACGCCGCTTTTACGATGTGCCGTTCACTTCGACCGCATCCGTTCGCCCCTGCCTCGTCGCCGCCACCCGCCAATCTCCTTTCTCTTCCTCTGTGCGCTCTGTGTTTCTATGCCGGCTTCCTCTTCGTTTCTTTGTGGTGTAAAAACAAAAACGGCGGACCCAATGTCCGCCGCTCTGACCTTCTTCTGTTTCCGTAAACTGATGACTGACGACCGATAACGACTTCTTTTACGCCTTCTTCGCCGCCAATCCGTTATACGCCAGATTCAACCGCGACTTGTAACGGTTCGCCGTATTCTCGTGCAAGACGCCCTTCGTAATCGCCTGGTCAATCGCGCTCAGCGTCGGGCTCAGCAAGGTTCCCGCCGCCGTCTTGTCTCCCGCGGAAATCGCCCCGCGCAGCTTCTTCATCAAAGTCCGTACCGCCGTCCGGTTTGCCCGGTTCACTTCCGCGCGTTGGCGAGATTGCGCCGCCCGCTTCAAAACTGACTTTTTCTTCTTCTTAACTTTGGTAGCCTGTCCTTGGGCCATCTATCTAATGCTCCTTTTGTGCTTCGCTCAAACTATTAAGTTTAGGGGACGCTCCCAGTGAAGTCAAACAACCCAGTCCGCTCTCTTTTCGACGTGGCAAAGCCACTCCTGGCTGTGCTCTCACGATCGACCCTTGAATCCGCAGCGCCATCCAGTGCCGGACTTCTCAATTCTCTCGGAGCTTTCTCTTGAGCATCTCGCCCTCGAAACTCAACAAACGCGACGAGCTTCGCCTCCTCGTCAATTCCCACCATCCCGTCATCACTGTGGAAACCACCGAAGAAGAGCGCGTCGAACAACTCCTCTTTCAGATCGGCACCGAACTCGACGTTCCCGTCTACAACTGGAGCGTCACTAAAGGTCTCGCCCGTTTTCACGGTGAACCTCTCTATCACACCGACGATCCCGTTCAAGCCCTCGCCAACATCTCCATCATCAACGGCGACGCGATCTTTCTCCTGAAAGATTTCGCCCGCTATTGCGACAACGACAAAATCTGCCGTCGTCTTCGCGAACTCGGTGAAAATTTCCGTACCGCGCGCCGCTCAATCGTCATCACCGGCGCGAGCATGAGTCTTCCGCCCGATCTCGCAGGCGATGCCGTACCGTTTGAACTCGGCCTGCCCGAACTCGAAGAACTTTTCTCCGGCGTCCGCCAAACTCTCGCCGATCTCAATCGCGACAATCACATTCCCATTTCCCTTGACCCCATGGGCATGCAGCAGGCTGCCCAAGCACTTGCCGGCCTCGCGAAGGAAGAAGCCCTCCGCACGCTCCGCATGTGCATTCTCTCCCGCGGCAAAGCCGACTCGCCCATCATCGAAGATCTTCTCGAAGCCAAGCGCAACATCCTCCGCGGTGAAGGTCTTCTTGAAACCGTCCGCCGCGATGCCTCGTTCTCCGACGTCGCCGGCCTTGCCCGCATGAAAGATTGGCTCGGTAAACGAAAATCCGCCCTTACCGCCGAGGGAATAAAGTTCGGCCTCGTTCCGCCAAAAGGAATTTTAATAACCGGCGTCCAGGGTTGCGGCAAAAGTCTCGCCGCAAAAGCCGTCTCCGGTGAATGGGGATTCGAACTCGCCCGCCTCGATGCCGGCGCGCTCTATGACAAATTCGTCGGTGAAAGCGAAAAGAAACTTCGCAAAGGTCTCGAACTCGCGCAGAAAATGGCGCCCGTCGTTCTCTGGATCGACGAAATTGAAAAGGCTTTCGCCAGCGCCAGTTCGGGTGGCGATTCCGACGCCGGCCTCTCGCAACGTCTCCTCGCCACGCTTCTCACCTGGATGCAGGACCGCGAATCCGGCGTCTTTCTCGCCGCCACTTCCAACAATATTTCCGCGCTCCCGCCTGAAATGCTGCGCAAAGGCCGCTTCGACGAAATCTTTTTTGTCGACCTGCCGAACACCGCGATTCGGCAATCTCTCTTTGCTTTGCATCTCAAGAAACGCGGCCGCGACGCCTCCGCATTCGACGTCGCAAAACTCGCCGGCGCCAGCGAGGGTTTTTCCGGCGCCGAAATCGAACAGTCGATCATCTCCGGCCTCTACACCGCCTTCGCCGCGAAACAACAGCTCTCGACGCAAATCCTCCTCGGCGAACTTTCCGCCACCCAACCTCTCAGCGTCACCCGTCGCGAAGACATCGCCGCCATCCGCGAATGGGCCCGAACCCGCGCCGTCCCCGCCGACTAACTCGTTCGACCCATTACTGCTCCGCTTTTTTCAGCGCGATTCGCCGGAGAACAGTCTTGTCTGGCAGTATGAAAGCTCCTTCGAGCTTGTCGCCATCCGCTTTAAGCGTGATAACACCGCGTGGAAGTTCGACGCTCAGCGTATGTTTGCCGCTGTCGTAGCGCCATTCCCCAGTCCCCATCACGATCTCCTTGCCATCCACAACTTTGCCCCCGGAGACCATCATGTAGCCCGGTTTGCCCGCAACGACCGTGATGCGGTAGACCGCGACCTCGTCATGGCACGCTGAGCCTTTCTCAAGGCAAAGGGAATCGCCGCGCCATATGCCAGCTAGCTTTCGCTCGTCGCCATCGCCAGAACCGTTCGCCGGAGAATTCTGCCTCATTGCCAGAACTTCCGGAACCAGCACACCGGCCAGCGCAATCCCAAGTGCGGCGCCCTGCCAGAATCGAATTCTCATCGTCGTCTCCTTTTTGCGGTCCCATCCGGGTCAGACGAGCCTCAAGCGCGCGCGTGAGCAGATGCTCTTTCATCGCGTGCGCTTCTTTTGGAAGTGCGTCCCAAAAACCCGATTTTGCTACTATCTTAAGTCTCCGTCGCTCGTTTACCGGGGGCTCAAGACCTCAACCGATTCGCACAGGAACACTCGACAATGAAAAACGCTTTCGTCGCTTCCATCGCGCTCATCATTTTTCCGTTGCTGAACCCACACGCCGCCAGCTCCCAAACTCCTCCTGCCGAAACTCCGGCCGCGCAAGCACCCTGCAATTGCGCCGATCTCGAATCCGCCAAGGCACGCATCATGCGAATGGACGTAACACTCAAAGACTGGCCCAACCTCGCCCGCTACCGCGAAGCCAACACAAAACTCACTCGCCCCGCCAAAGGTGAACATCGCGTTGTTTTCATGGGCGATTCCATCACCGACGCGTGGCCTCAGCCGCGTTTCGGCGAATTCTTTCCCGGGAAACCCTACATCGGCCGCGGTATCAGCGGACAAACTACTCCTCAAATGCTGATTCGTTTTCGCCCGGACGTCATCGCGCTTCAGCCCAAAGTCGTTGTCATCCTCGCGGGCACAAACGACATCGCCGGCAATACCGGTCCGATGTCCCTCGAAGAAATCGAGGCCAATCTCGCCTCCATGTCCGAACTTGCCCGCGCCAATCGCATTAAAGTTGTTCTCGCCTCTGTCCTGCCCGTCTACGACGGTGGCCACAACGGTGAAGGCAAAGAGATCGTCATGACCGACCGCCGCCCGCCCGAAAAAATTCTCGCTCTCAACGCGTGGATCAAGAAATATTGCGCCGAAAACAAACTCGTATACCTCGACTATTTTTCCGCCATGGTCGACGAAAAAGGGTTCCTCAAGCGCGACCTCAGCGAAGACGGTCTCCACCCCAACAAAGCCGGCTACGCCGTAATGGCTCCCCTCGCCGAAAAAGCCATCCAGTCCGCGGCAAAAATGTGGTTGTAGGGCCGGCTTTCCGAAGCCGGCCGTCTTCGATCTAGCCTACGCCGCCAAACTCAAATCGACGGAACCAATCCACAGCATCGAAATCTCCGATTTGTCTTCCTCCGGCAACTTCGCTATCCTGCAAAGGATGTATTCAACCCTTACAGCGGCCGCCTCTTGTTGTCGTCACTGTCGTCCCTCGGCAGTGGCCGCTACGCTTTGTTGTAAGGGTTTCTCGCAAGTTCTCTGATCGCCCTTCCAGCACAAGTTTCTAGCTAACCCACCGCCAACGCTCCGGCAGGTGGGCTTTTTATTTCCACAAACAATCTCTTCGCCGCGTATCGCGCAGGCCTTGTTCCACGAACTCAATTTTTTGGAGACACAGCAATGCAATTTCGAAAGTTTCACAAACTAAAGTGGATCAAATATTTGTCGGTAGTCGTGCCTGCGCTCGCACTTTCCGCCGTCTTAGCTGCGCCCGCATTCGCCCAAGGCGAATCATCGATCGAAGGCACAGTCACTGACTCTTCCGGCGGCGCAATCCCCGCCGTCGCCGTGCAAATCAAAAATATCGAAACCGGCGCCGAGCGTAATCTCACGACCGACGACGCAGGCCACTTCTTCGCGGCTGCGCTCCCCGTCGGCCAGTATGAAATCCGTGCCGAAAAACCAGGTTTCCATAGCGAAGTCAAAAACGACATCTCTCTCGTCGTCGGACAACGCCTCTCACTCGGCCTCGTTCTGCAAATCGGCGACGTCCGCCAGATCGTCGAAGTCCCCTCCGCTCCCACGCTTGTCGCCGTAACCACCGACGACTCCTCCGGCCTCGTCGGCGAACGCCAGGTGAAAGAGCTGCCGCTCAACGGTCGCAGCTATGATCAACTCATCACGCTCAATCCCGGCGTCGTCAATTACACTTCGCAGCGCGCCGGCGGCATCGGCACGTCCAACTCCGTCGTCGGCAACATGTTTGCCGCTTCGGGCCGCAGGCCGCAGGAAAATCTCTATCTCCTCAACGGCGTCGAGTTCACTAGCGCCTCTGAAATCAACAACACGCCCGGCGGCGTCAGTGGCCAATTGCTGGGCGTCGATTCCGTTCGTGAATTTTCCGTCGTCAAGGACACTTACGGCGCCGAATACGGCAAACGTCCCGGCGCGCAAATCAACATCGTCACTAGCTCCGGTTCTAACGCGCTTCATGGCAACGTCTACGAATTTCTTCGCAACAGCGCCCTCGACGCCCGTAACTTCTTCGACCACGGTGGAATTCCGGAATTTCAGCGTAACCAATTTGGCGGATCGCTCGGCGGCCCGCTAAAAAAAGACAAAACCTTCGTCTTTGGAAACTACGAGGGCTTCCGCCAGAATCTTGGCCTCAGCGATCTCTCCCTCGTTCCGGATGACGCCTCGCGTGCCGCCGCCGTCGCCAGCATTCAGCCGCTTCTCGCGCTTTGGCCCACAGCCAATGGTCCCGAACTTCTGAACGCCGATGGCACGCCCAGCGGAATCGCCGAAGCCTTCAGTAATCCCGTACAGCACATCCGCGAAGATTTCGGCACCGCTCGTTTCGACCACAATTTCGCCGCGAGCGATTCCTTCGCCGCGGTTTACACCGTCGACGACAGCGCCGCCCACTCCCCCACCAGCAATCCGCTCACCTTCGTAGACATCACCCTGCGCGAACAAGTCATCAGCCTCAACGAAACGCACATCTTTTCTCCGCGCCTCCTCAACAAAGCCACCTTCGGCTTTTCGCGCGGCAATTTCTATTTCAACAGCGGCACCATCCCACAACTCTCCAGCTGGATTCACGATGGCCAGCCCGTCGGCGCAATCGTCGTTGGCGGCGGCACCACTCTTAACGGCGCATCGCAAATTACCAACGGCGGCACAAACGCCGGCAGCAACCTCAGCGCCGTCCGCAACATTTACACCGTCTCCGATCAACTCACCTTCACACGCGGCATTCATCTCGTCACGCTGGGAGCATCGCTGCAAAACATTCAGGCCAACGACATCCTCATTCAGGATCAATACGGCCAGGTCTCGTTCTCCAATCTCCAGAAATTTCTCGCAGGCGCTGTCAGCACGTACACCTACGCGCCAAGTTTCACTCCTTTGTCCTGGCGCTCGCTGCAGGGCGCGTTCTACGTCGAAGACGCCATCAAGCTCAAACCCTCTCTCGAACTCCGCGTCGGCTTCCGCGCCGAATCCACCAACGGCTGGAACGAAGCCCATGGCCGCGCGTCCAACTACGCCTTCGATTCGAGCGGTATCATTCTCTCGTCGCCCGTCGTTGGCAGTTCGGCTCTCTCCGCCAACAACGCCAAATTCCTCCCCGCGCCTCGCCTCG
>Ga0075436_100002911_pt1 | contig 11741 bp, 11 predicted proteins | sample RhiMethybrSRZTD5_FD_75303 | JGI IMG/M metagenome (GOLD analysis project Ga0075436, IMG submission 75303) | Populus rhizosphere microbial communities from Tennessee, USA - Rhizosphere MetaG P. TD hybrid SRZTD5 | ecosystem: Host-associated > Plants > Roots > Rhizosphere > Soil | place: USA... | reverse complement strand
CGGCGGGACAAAACAAAACGGGCAGACCTGGTATTTCAGTCTGCCCGCCTGTTCCGAATTCGGAATGCTTCCGCTTACTTGGCGGCCATATCAATGCTGGCTAGTTTCAGCGTGTCGCCTTCCACCGTGCCCTTGACGGTCACGTGGTGGCCGGCGTGGTCCGCTACCTTGTCCTGCGCATCGACCACGTACACTTTCTTGTCGGCGTCGTTCACGAACACGTACTTCGCGCCATGTTCCTTGACGCATTTGGTCGTGCACTCGCCGGCCTTTTCATTGGCGCCCTTCACTCCGCACTGGCTGTCGGAAATCCAGCCGGTCATGGAGCTATCTGCCGCCATTAGAAGTGTCCCGGTAAACAGCGTTGCTGCAAGCGCCGTTGTGAGTCTTAGTTTCATTTTTTCCCCCTCCAGAAGTCCATTTGTGGTGGTTGAGTTGCCGGGCCGCCCCTGTAAGCTTCGCATAGCCGCGGCTCCGGTGTCCAGCTACTTCCTAAACCGTTCTACGCCCTAATTTTATTCCCGGATGAGCCCAAAAAGAAAGGGGAGGATTCTTCTGGAATCCTCCCCTGCTTGCCTCGCAATCCTAGGGATCTGCAGTTGCTTACACTAGTTCCAAGCTTATTGGCCGGAGGTTGTATTGCTTGCCGAGGCTGTCGTAGCGCCCTTCGGCATGCTCAAGTAGCCCGCAGCGCTGCTCTTGGTGACTTTGTTGACCACAAGCTCGAGCGCCGAGCGGCTGCCCCCCGTGTAGAAGAAGATGGGCTCGTTGACCGAGCGGTTCTTCTTCTCGAAGCTGTTGTCATCCGCAAGAACGTTGATCGTGTACTGGTTCTTCTTGGTATTGGTGTCTTTCAGCACCAGCTGAATGCCGCCCACTTTTGTCGCGCCGCCCTTGCGCTGCACAGTGAATTCAAAATAATCGCGCTGGCCAGTGCGGCGAAGCTGATCGATTTCGTCATGGTTGCGGGCGATTAGCGTGCCCATCTCGCTACGGGCCATCTGGATGCTGTTCTTGGTAGCGTCGAGGTCACCTTTGACTCCAGTGACGTCGCCGTTCAGCTTGGTCACGTCATCCGCACTCGCTTTGGTGGCCAGTTCGGCCTTCATGGAAGTAGCGAGAGTGTCAACCTTCTTGTCCACGGCGCTCGTAGCGTTCTTGGTCTGTTTGCGCGCAGTGATCAGTTCTCCCTGCGTGACGTTCAGCTTGTCCGCAATGACCCTCAGGTCGCTTTGGAGTTGCTGATTGATGTCGTCTTCTTTGGCCAGGCGCTGGCTCAGCGCTTCGCTGGCCTGCTTCGAGGCCACTGTCGTCTGCTCCAGGTTCTTGGCCTGATTAAGGGCGCTCCAGCCCAGCCCCAAACCTATGAGGGAAAGGCCACTCAAAATGCCCAGCGCCAATCCGACCCAACGAGGCGTTCCCGAGGTAGTCGTGTGTGAAAATTCCTGAAATTCGCTCATAAACGTTCGTGTCTCCTTTAGGTAGGCGACTTTGCCCTGTGTATGGGAAATGAGCACCCCTGGCACCAAAAGAACCACATGCTACTAGTACTAGCTAAAGTAAGCGAAATCAAGGGTATAAACCTGATCGAGGGCGCGTAAGCCTAAATTCTAGAAGTACTAGTACGTGTAAAGCTTACGCAAGCACGTAGAAGGCACTCAAATGCTTCAAATTCCGTGGACTCTTGAGAATGGCCCTGTATTTACAAGGAAGGTGACAGCATAAGGAACGTCTGCAACAGCTTAGAATTGAGGAGTTTACAGGTGAGAGAATCAGGCGGCCCGGATGGCATCCGCTCTTGCTTCAGCCCGCTCCGGGTTGAAATAGCAGTCGAGCGTATTTACAGCAGCTTCGAGCACAAGGCGGCAATCGGAGCAGCCTTCAAGATGACGCTTGATCTCGCTCTCAACCACCGAAGACAAACGCCCTTCTAAGTACCAGCAAATCAAGTGGATTGTGTCGCGGCAGCTCATTACCCGGCCCTCAGCGTTTCCCCCAAAGCGACAGCTAGGCACTACTTAGCTGTGCACTTGCACCACCAAAAGCTCGTCCTCCGAATTATGCGGCGTGAAGTTATTGAAAAAACAAGGCTTACGGTCTCTTTGTCGCCTCAGGATAAACCGCAGGTGACAGTTCAGTTTTGAAAAGATTACACCCCAAATGGACAAAATGAGCACCGATTCGACAAGGAGTGCGAGCTTACCTTTGTGGAACGATGGTCATCTCGCGAAGCTTGGCAATTCTGTCGGGGAGCGCAGGATGCGTGCTGAAAACCGAGGAGGCACCTCCTCGGCCAAACAGGGGTCTGACTATGCACAACGAAGAGGTGGACGGCGAAATGGCAGACGTTGGGATCCGCTTATTATAGGCGCCCAGCTTTTCAAGAGCGCTGATCAGGCCATAGGGGTTTCCTACCATTCGAGCGCCGGTTTCATCAGCTGAATATTCCCGCTGGCGGGAGAGCGCCAACTGAAGCAAAAAAGCACCCAACGGGGCAAGAAAGAAAAGGAGCAGTCCGAGAATTCCTCCGCCACCGCGTTCCCGATCATCGTCGCCGCCTCCCAGCCAGGGCCCCCAGTGGGCTATCCATGTGATGGCTCCGGCGAGAGTAGCCGCGACAGAGCTGATCAGAATGTCGTAATTACGAACATGAGATAGCTCGTGGGCAATAACGCCTTCGAGCTCATCGTCATTCATCAGTTCGAGCAGTCCCTGCGTCACAGCGACCGAGGCATGCCGCGGATTTCTTCCGGTTGCAAACGCATTGGGCGCCGCTTCAGGAACGACGTACAGTTTCGGCAAAGGCAGACTTGCCTTAGCGGCCAGGCGTTCCATAACGGCGTAAAGGCGCGGCAACTGTTGGCGGGTCACCGGTTTGGCTCCGCTGGACATCAACGCGATCTTGTCGGAGAAAAAGTAGGCAAACGCGTTGCTTACAATCGCAAAACCCAGACCAATCGTCATCCCGTTTCGTCCGCCCAAATACTGGCCTATGAGCATCAGAAAGAGGGTAAGAGCTGCAAGCACCAAGGTAGTTCGAAAGACTCTCATAATTTCCTTCTATTCTAGGCGTGTGCTATGCGCAAACAAAATGCAGTCATTGCGAAATGGGGCATTTTGAATTCGTTCTGCGACACTACACCTCTTTAGATTAGATACGCGCCGCCACAGCAGGTTGTTTCGCAGGCTTCCTCTCGAAGCGCATAACATCCCTTTGGCCATCGCGATCGACGATAACGTGATCGCCCGGCAGCACCTTGGCTTCGAGAATCTGCAGCGCCAGCGGATCCTGGATCAACCGTTGAATCGTGCGGCGAAGCGGTCGCGCACCGTAAGCCGGGTCGTAGCCTTCGCGCAAAAGCAGTTCTTGCGCTGCGGGCTTCAGTTCCAGAGTAATCTGCCGCTCCGCGAGCAGCTTTTCCACACTCTTCAGAAGCAGGCCAACGATTTTCGCCAGCTGCTCTTTTCCAAGTGGATTGAAGATCACGATCTCATCAATGCGGTTGATAAATTCCGGCCGGAACGCCGCGCGCAATGCTTCCATCGCCTCTTTTCGCGCGTGCTCTGGATCCTTACCCGCCAGCTCCGAAATGGCCGTCGAACCGACGTTGCTGGTCATCACCAAAACGGTGTTGCGGAAGTCCACCGTACGGCCTTTGCCGTCCGTGAGGCGACCATCCTCGAGAATCTGCAACAAGACGTTGAACACGTCCGGATGCGCTTTCTCGATTTCGTCAAAGAGAATGACGGAATACAAATGTCGCCGGACCTGTTCGGTAAGCTGTCCGCCCTCTTCGTAGCCGACGTAGCCCGGGGGCGCGCCGACGAGCCGCGAAACGCTGTGCTTCTCCATGTACTCGCTCATATCAATGCGAATCATCAGCTTTTCGTCATCGAAGAGGAATTCTGCCAGGGCGCGCGCCAGCTCGGTTTTACCTACGCCCGTGGGCCCCAGAAAAATAAACGAGCCGATGGGGCGCTTGGCGTCGGAAAGTCCCGCGCGGCTGCGGCGCACGGCATTCGCGACACGTGCCAGAGCATCATCCTGGCCGATAACGCGCTGCCGCAGACGCTCTTCCATGTGCACGAGCTTTTGCGCTTCGCCCTCAAGCAAGCGGCCGGCTGGTATCCCCGTCCACTTGCTTACGAGCTTGGCGATGTCCTCCTCGTCGACTTCTTCCTTCAACATGGGAGCGTCTTTTTGCACGGTGGCAAAACGTTCCTGGGCTTGCTTCAACTCGCGCTCCGCTGCGGCGATTTTGCCATAGCGGATTTCCGCGACCTTGGCGAGTTCGCCGGCCCGCTCGTACCGCTCGGCCTCCGCTTTGAGCTGTTCGATTTGTTCCTTCAGCTTGCGGATTTTGCCAATGGCTTCCTTTTCGTTTTGCCAGCGCGCCTTCTTCGCGCTTGCTTCTTCTTTCAGTTTGGCAAGTTCCTTCTCAATCTGCGCGCGCCGCTCCTTGGAATGCGCGTCGGACTCTTTCAGCAGCGCCTGGCGCTCGATCTCGAGCTGCAGGACGCGCCGCTCGATTTCGTCAATCTCCACTGGCAAAGAATCGATTTGCATGCGCAGACTGGCCGCGCATTCGTCAATCAAGTCGATGGCCTTGTCCGGCAGGAAGCGGTCCGAAATATACCGGTTGGAAAGCGTCGCCGCCGCGATGATGGCGGAATCCTTGATGCGCACACCGTGATGCACTTCATAGCGCTCTTTCAAGCCGCGCAGAATCGCAATCGTGTCTTCTACTGTGGGTTCCGGGACGAGCACGGGCTGGAAGCGGCGTTCGAGCGCCGGATCCTTTTCAATGTACTTTTTGTACTCATTGAGCGTGGTGGCGCCGATGGCGCGCAATTCACCGCGAGCTAGCGTTGGCTTCAGCATATTGGAGGCGTCCATCGCGCCTTCCGCCGCTCCGGCACCGACCAGCGTATGCAACTCGTCGATGAAGAGAATGATTTGCCCTTCGGCCTCGGTGATTTCCTTGAGAACGGCTTTCAAGCGGTCTTCAAACTCGCCGCGAAATTTCGCTCCCGCCACGAGAGCGGCAAGGTCCAGTGCCACAATGCGCTTTGTTTTGAGCACGTCCGGCACGTCGCCCGAAATGATTCGCTGTGCCAGACCTTCAACGATGGCCGTTTTTCCGACGCCAGGTTCGCCGATCAGCACCGGATTGTTTTTTGTGCGCCGCGCCAGGATTTGCATCACGCGGCGAATCTCTTCATCACGGCCGATAACGGGATCGAGCTTTTGCTTCCGGGCCAGCTCGGTCAGATCACGGGCATATTTATCGAGCGCCGCGTAGGTGGCTTCCGGATTCTGAGATGTCACGCGCTGGTTGCCTCGCACTCCGGCCAGCGCCTGCAGAATCGCTTCGTGCGAAGCCCCCTGGCGCTTCATCAATTGTCCGGCAGGATCGCGGTCGCGTTTGGCTATCGCCAGAAACAGGTGTTCGGTAGAGACAAATTCATCCTTGAAACTATCCGCCTCTGTGAATGCCTGCTCGAGAACGTCATTGAGCGAGCGGCCCATGTGCTGCTGGGCAAAGCCCTGCACTTTCGGCAACCGCCCTATCTCGCGATCAATCTCCTGAGTAAGAGCCTCGGTGTGAATCCCAAGACGGGCGAGCAGCGGAGGCACTACTCCATCTGCCTGCGCCACCAGCGCGGCAAGCAGGTGTATCGGCTCTATCTGCTGATTCTCGTGCTGCGCAGCCACTTCCTGGGCGCCTTGGACGGCCTCCTGCGCATTCACGGTCATCTTTTCAAATCGCAACATGGGACCCTCGATCTCGTTTCTGTCTCTCTCTATGTCGGTCGCAAAAAGGGGCTGGCCGGTGCCAGCCCCTATTCTTGCAGCTTGCGTACTTCTCTTGCACCTTTTCGCTGCATCTCCTTACCTGCCGGAGGCAGCCGCAGCCACGGCCGGAGCGCTCACGTTCACCTTGACCTGCTTCGGCTTCGCTTCCTCGCGCTTGGGGATCGTAAGCGTCAGCACACCGTTTTGATAATCGGCCTTGATCGCGTCGGTATTTACGGTGTTCGCAAGCGTGAAGCTGCGAGCAAAGGGACCAAACGAGCGCTCCACGCGCAGGTAGTTTTCTTCGTTCACTTTCTTCTCGAACATGCGCTCCCCGCGAATGGTGAGGATGTTGTTCTCCACGCGAATGTCCAAATCCTTGGGATCGACATCGGGGAGATCCGCCTTCGCCACGAGTTCGTGCTCGGTCTCGTAGATGTCGACGGCTGGCGCCCAGGCACTGAGGTCGGACTGCTCGCCGGTTCGCTCGAAAGCATCGTTGAACAGGTGATTGATCTGGTCCTGCAGGGTAGTAACGCCGCGAAAGGGTTCCCATCTGGCTATCGTTCTCATAGTGGTAAGCACCTCCAAAGGTGATTGCAAATGAAGCATAAAACATGAGTGTATTGCTGTCAAGTAAAATCCTAGCCGAAGCTTAAGCCTACTTAACCTATGTAATATCAATACGATAGAGGAACCATATGCCCAAGCAGCCATCGAGATCGTTGGTGGGCCTGACTTAGCTCAGCGTTGCCGATGGGCAGCTTGCAGCAGACCCGCAAGCTAGCTTGCGGTGCAAGCTAGTTGTCCACACAAACCACTCTGTAGCACAAAGTTGCTTATGGGTTCCGAGCCTTTCACCACCGTCGCAAGTCATGACCAATCTCGATTGGGGAAGGAGGAGTACTCGGGAGGTTCCTGCTAGACTACGGCTGCTCATGCGCCTGGACGAGCTTGACTACCATCTGCCACCGGAGCAAATCGCGCAGCGGCCGCTGGATCGCCGCGAGGCCTCGGGCCTCCTGCTTTTGAACCGTTCCTCAGGTGAGTTCGAGGATCGCCATTTTGCGGCGTTCCCGGACCTTCTTGCCGGCAATGAGCTGCTCGTCCTGAACAACGCGCGCGTAATTCCAGCGAGGCTCTTTGGACGAAGGGCGGGCGTACGCTCGCAGAAGCCTTCGCGGTCTACTCGAGCAGAGCACCTAACCGGGAAGGTCGAGGTCCTGCTAACGCGCCGAATCGATAGCGACACATGGGAAGCGCTGGTTCGGCCGGGGCGAAAGATGCACGTCGGGGAGCGCGTTCTTTTTGGCGAAGGAGAGTTGGAGGCCGAAATAACCGCGCGGGGGGAATTCGGCTTGCGCACGCTGCGCTTCATCTCTCATGACCAGAGGACTATGGACGAACACCTGGAGCGGCTTGGCCACGTGCCGTTGCCGCCGTACATCGAACGCGCGGACGAAACCGGGGATCGCGAACGCTATCAAACGGTGTTTGCGAAAAACCCGGGCGCGATTGCCGCCCCCACAGCGGGGCTGCATTTTTCCGAGGAGATACTGAGACAAATCCGCGCGCGGGGAGTGGAAAAGTGCGAGCTAACGCTAAACATAGGGCTTGGCACGTTTCAGCCCGTTCATGGGGACATGCTGGAAGGCCACGTGATGCATTCTGAGTCTTATGAAATTCCGCGTGAAGCGGCCGAACAGATCAATGCTGCGCACGCAGCAGGTCGCCCGATTCTTGCGATTGGGACGACGGTCGTGCGGGCTTTGGAAGACTCGGCATTGCGTTCGGCCGAAGAGGGCTCTTCGAACGTCGTGAAAGCAGGGAAGGCCGAGGCAAGACTTTTCATCACACCTGGATTTCGTTTTCGAGCCGTTACCGGACTACTTACCAACTTTCATTTGCCCCGGTCCACCTTGCTTGCGTTGGTTTGCGCCTTTGCCGGACGTGAAAATGTTCTTGCCGCTTATCGCCACGCGGTTGAAACCGGCTATCGGTTCTATAGTTACGGGGATTGCATGCTGATTCAGTGAGGAAGCAGAAAGAAATTCGAACGAAAGTGTGCACGACCGGAGGAACATCAGGAAATACTTAGCACGGTGTTTCGCGGAAAGAACTGGCAGAGACGAATTTTGAAACTATCTGGACGAGTGAGGAGGCCGCGGCGGGCTGCAGCCTCCCTCTCGTCCCTGGGAAAAAGTCAAAAGACTCTTACTCACTGAAGACAAACACGCGAGACTGGCCGGAAAAACGAACTTCCTTGACCTGGCCATTTTCACTGATGAGCAGGGAATCGTAGCTGGATTTGGCGCTGCGGTCTTCCCAGCGTCCCTCGGATTCGGCAACCACTTTGCCGCCCTTCTGCACGGTGGCCTTGTTGCCGTCGATCAGCAGGCGATACTCGCCGGCCTGCAGCTCGGCCTTGCCGAGCTTGGCGGTCTGCGCGAGGTTGATGTTTTTGGAGAAAGGCTTGGCAAAAACGGGCACTGCCAGCGCGATGGCGGCGAGCAGAGCGATGCAGCGGAAAAATGAGCTGTTTCTCATGCGTGTCAAATTCCTTTCGGACAGGATTCGAGTCAGCCGATAGCAAGCTGCCTAGGCAAGATGGAGTTGACACGCAAGCGCTGGACGGGTAGTCTCCCCCGTGAAGACACCTCTTCTTCCTGGACTAACGGCCGGAAAAACTGCGTGTCATAACCCCGCGGCTGCCACCGCGGGGTTTTTTCTGAATCTCACCTTGAGCAGCCCGGTAAGGAGCTGCGCCTGTATAGACGAAATGGCGAAGAGGAATGTTTCGCCGGGCTTCCATAAAATTTTGCAAAGATGCCGAAAATTGCGGCGGAGAGATTGATTTTCCCTCAGAAAAGAATCCTTTCGCGATTTTCAAGAAATAAAGCGCGCCTAAAAATACAGAAAAGTAGGCGTGGTCCTTTGTAGAACTTTGCCAGAAGAAAGATTGACGCGTTTTCGCAAAAGTTTCATCGCTTCGTGCATTGGCTAGCTTGTTCATCTATACTCAAGGTCATTTTTTTCAGGAACCATGATGCGAATTCTGATTCTCAGCGATTTGCACTCCAATGGCACGGCGCTGGATGCGGTTCTTGATGCCGCGAAAGACCACTGGGACTCGTCCGTGTGCCTGGGCGACGTGGTCGGCTACGGCCCGGACCCGAATTACGTGACGGCGAAATTGCGCGAATTGGGCACAAAGACGATTCGAGGCAATCACGACAAAGCGGTAACAGGCTTGATGGCCACCGAGGATTTCAATCCGGTGGCGAAAGCGGCGGTGGATTGGACGCGAGCGGAACTCAAAGCGGAGCACATGGCGTGGCTCTCCGCATTGCGGAAGGGACCGCTGGAGACGGACGGCGTCGTCCTGGTCCACGGCGCGCTTCAGGACGAAGATGAATATGTATTCACGCCGGAACAAGCCCTCGATGGTCTACTCGATTCGAACGCCCTGGTCACGTTTTTTGGCCACACGCATCATCAAGGGGGTTTTTCGTATCGAGATTCGCAGCTCGAGGTGCTGCAAATCCGGCCACGCACGACGGAATCCTATGCCGCGCTGCGCGTCGAGCCAGCACGGCGGTATTTATTGAATCCCGGTTCGATTGGGCAGCCGCGCGACGGAGATTCGCGTGCAGCTTTTGCCATCGCCGATCTTGAGCACAACGTGGTGCAATTCTGGCGCGTGCCCTACGACATCCAAACCGTGCAAAAACGCATGCGTTCGGCCCATTTGCCCGAGCCGCTGGTCCAGCGGTTGGTGGTAGGCCGGTAAACCTCACGAAAGTTCTGGCCCACAGCTAGGTATTCTTGGGGTACGTCATTTAGTTATAATAGGGTGGTGAACCTCGCCGCGGAACTCGAAGCGAGCCTGAAAGAGTTTCTGGCTGCCGGTCTTGTGGATTTGTATGAGAATGGCGGCCGCACGTCGTTCGCGAGCGATCTATCCTGGGAAGTTCGAGGAGACGGCGAGAAGCCGCTCCTACATCTTTGGGCAGAGCGATTCAACGTAACGCGGCGCGTGCTGGCTATTACGGATTATTCCGAACAGCACCTTGTGCTGGCGGTGGAGCGGTTCGGGCGCGCCAAGCCGGATCGGCTGGAATTTGTGCGCCGGGAGTTCGAGCGGGGAGCCCGGCAGTTGTCACGCGAAGAATTTTGCGAGCACCTCCGCGCCCTCCTTGCCGAGCAGTTTCCTGACGATACCGTCGAGTCGCTTACAATTTCCGCGGACCTGGAGCATTCTCTCTCCGGAAATTACGCACGTGGTCTGCTTCGCCGGGGTTCTTTGCGGTTTGCAGTTCTGGCGGTGCCTGCCGGTGAATCCTCGGATACCGTCGACAACTGTCTGACGTTTGCGCTGCTCTGGTTGAGCCGCGTACTCCATTCCCATACAGGCGGAACGATAGCGGGGCTTCGCGTCATTCTTCCCAAGAACACCGCACGAACGGTGGCCCATCGTTTCGGCGCGCTCGATTCCCGGCTGCCTTTAGATTTGTACGAGCACGAACCAATGCTCAACGTTTTGGCAAAAATCGATCCCAAGAGCGCGGGCAATGTGGATACGTGGCTGGTTCCCACTCGCGAATCGGAATCCCTTCTGCAACGCGCCCGGCAGGCGCTGGACTCCATTATCGCCGCGGAGCCTAACTCCATCAGCTTGCATCCGGCAGTCCAAACGAAGGAAGTGTGGCTGCGGTTCAGGGGGTTGCCCTTTGCTCGTTGGGACGACGACGGGCGAGTGTATTTTGGAATCGGCGAATGCCGCCGGGAACTAACAACAATCTCACAACAGGACTTGAAGCAACTGGTGCAGGACTTAGCTCGGTACCGTCACCCACTGGCAACCGACACTCGCCATGCTCTCTATCGTGCGCAGCCGGAGCGTTGGCTGGAGAGCCTGGTGCGGGAGGACGTAACCCGTGTGGATGCTGCTCTCGACGCGCGATCTGTCTACTCGCAAGTCTTCGCAAGCATTGCAGGCGAGCATGGGATCCTTGATTTACTGACGGTGACGCGCTCCGGCAGGTTGGCGATCATCGAGTTGAAGGGCAGCGAGCACATTCATCTGCCGCTGCAAGCCGCGGATTACTGGCTGCGCGTGAGGAAGCACCTGGAACGGGGAGAGATTTCTCGCTATGGCTATTTTCCCGGCGTCGAACTGCAGCAGATTCCTCCGATTGTCTATCTTGTAGCGCCAGCCTTGCGCTTCCATCCTTCGACGGATGGACTTTTGAAATTCCTGTCGCCTGAACTTGAAGTCGTGCGCGTGGGGCTGGCGGAGAGTTGGAGGCGCGGCTTGCGCGTGGTCATGCGGCAGTAGCGTCGTTGCTCGATATCCGAGAAGCCGCGAACTTACTTGTCGGAAGAAGTTTCTCTCACCGCGGTCCTCATCTCGCAGTACAATTTTGGCCCGCGCCGGAGAGGACACGCGTTGCAGAACGGCACATTCACAATTTCCATTCGAAAGAAAGGTGCAGTCTCGGTCCTGGATGTTGTAGGACGCCTGACATCGTTCGAAGTTAGCGCTCTTCGAGATGCCATCGCGCGGCTCTTGAAAGAAGGCCGCAAGAACATCGTGCTGAACCTAGGGGCCCTGGATTATCTGGACAGCTCAGGAATCGGGGAATTGGCGCGAAGCTACGTTTCGGTGGTGAAAAAAGGAGGCGCGATGAAAGTGGTAGGTTTGTCGGCGAAGGTGGAAGAGGTTTTGAAGATTACGCAGCTATTCAGGGTTTTCCCTGAGTTCCCGAGCGAAAAAGAAGCGGTAGATAGTTTTCCGGAATCCGGCGTATGAGGGGAAGACATAAAGGTGAGAATTCACCGGTAAAAGGAGAGAAGCGGTTAGGGGCAAGCCCTAACCGCTTCCCGGGGTGTGTCCTCGAAGTGGTTTTGTAATATTAGATGTACGGGAGCGAAAAAGGTTTCC
>Ga0075436_100002908_pt1 | contig 11748 bp, 9 predicted proteins | sample RhiMethybrSRZTD5_FD_75303 | JGI IMG/M metagenome (GOLD analysis project Ga0075436, IMG submission 75303) | Populus rhizosphere microbial communities from Tennessee, USA - Rhizosphere MetaG P. TD hybrid SRZTD5 | ecosystem: Host-associated > Plants > Roots > Rhizosphere > Soil | place: USA... | reverse complement strand
GCCTGGCCCCTATCCATGGCGTCGTTAGCCAGCCGGTCGGCCTCGCGATTGCTCTCGCGCAGCACGTGCCCTATTTCGAACCACTCCAGCTGCCGGATCATTTGTTGTGCCTTCTGATAGAGCTCCAGCAGCGCCGCATTCCTAACCTTGTAGACGCCCTTGATCTGCCGCACCATCAATTCCGAGTCGCTGATCACCTTCAGCGCCTTGGGGTCGTGCGCCAGCGCATATTCCAGGGCAGCCAACAGCCCGCTGTATTCGGCGTAATTGTTGGTGCGGTGCCCCAGGTACTCGCTGAGCCCGGCCACGCGCCGCCCTTCCTCGTCTTCCAGCACCACTCCGTAACCGGCGGGCCCGGGATTGCCGCGCGCGCCGCCATCAATGTGCGCCACAAGATACTGGGCAGGCGCGCTCGGGCGCCGGCCAGGAAAAAGCTCGGAAGATTTTCGGGGGGAGGCGCTTTTGGTGCGTGGCTTCGAGGAACGAGGAGACATATTGGGAGTTTACACGCGGCGGCGTTCTCAGCGGCCTATGGCCAGGCGCTGCGCCAGCCGGTGCGGCAGGTTCGCCTCCAGAATGCGCTGCTGCGACCGCTGCACATCGTAGGGCACGCGAAAGAAGGTAATGGCGTAAGCCTCGCTATCGAACAGCGCAAACGCCGCCCGCCAGTCGCTGTCGCGAGGCTGCCCCACCGATCCGGGATTGATCAGGTATTGGATCTCCGGGTTCAGTTTCATCTCGCAAATGTCCCGCTGGTCGCGGCTGCGGTACAGGGGTTGCAGCACTCCCTTTTCCGAGTTCTTGCAGAACCCACCCTGGATGTGGGTATGCCCGAAAAAGGTGAGCGCCACCGAGGAATAGGTCAGCGGCTCCTGCGCGTCGCGCAGGGTCACCAGATATTCGTCTTCGTCAATCGGTGAGCCGTGCACAAACTGCGCATCCAACGCTTCATCCACCCGAATCGGCCCCTGAGGGAGCTGGCGCAGCCACTCCAGGTTCTCGGGAGTCAGGCGCTCGCGCGTCCACAGCGCGGCCATGCCGGCCACGGGATTAAAGTCAGTCACGTCCATCAGCCCGCAGGCGGCTTTGTCGTGGTTGCCGCGTACAAACAACTTGCCGCCGCGGGAAAGATCAATCACTTCGTTGGGGCTGGCGCCATAGCCCACGATGTCGCCCAGGTTCACCAGGACATCGTGCGGCGGCGCTTCCGCCAAACACGCCTGCAAGGCTTCCAGGTTGCTGTGAATGTCGCTGAGGAGAAGGATCCGCATTCGTAGGGGCGCGCTTGGCGATTATAGCGTGTAGGCGGCGTTGCTCACACTTCCTGAGGTATTAAGCACGGGACAGCGCGCCAGGTGCCCCGGCGCCACCTCCACCAGGGGCGGCAACTGGCGGTTGCAAGCGGCTACCCGGTTGGAGCAGCGCGGCTCGAAAGCGCAGCCCGGGGGCAAGGCGGCGATCCCCGGCACCGTACCTTCAATGGTGGCCAGGGGGCGGTTGCGATCGGTGCGCAGCGTTGGCACCGCCTGCAAAAGGCCGCGGGTGTACGGATGGGCCGGCGCCCGGAAAATCTCTCCCACCGTGCCCATCTCCACGACGCTGCCCGCGTACATCACGGCTACCCGGTCCACCACCCGCGAGACCACCGCCAGGTCATGGGAGATAAACAGCATGGCCAAGCCAAAGCGCGTCCGCAGGTCGGCCAGTAATTCCAGGATCTGCGCCTGGATGGTGACGTCCAGCGCCGTGGTGGGCTCGTCGGCAATCAGCAACTGTGGCCGGTTGACCACCGCCATGGCGATCATCACCCGCTGCCGCATGCCTCCGGAAAGCTGGTGGGGATAGTCGCGGGCCCGCCGCTCATGGTCGGGAATAGTCACAGCCTTCATGGCTTCCAGGGCGCGCCTCCAGGCGTCGTGCTTGGCCAGTCGCGAGCCATTGGCATGGGCCAGCACCGCCTCCGCGATCTGGTCGCCCACCCGCATGACAGGGTTGAGCGCGGTCATGGGCTCCTGGAAGATCATAGCAATGCGCTCGCCGCGGAGCCGCCGCATGGCTTCCCCGGAAATATCGAGCAGGTTGTAAGCGGAATTGCCGTCATCGGCTTCGGCCGCGCGGAACAGGATTTTTCCGCCCGCCCGGGCCTGCGGCGGCAGCAGACGCATAATCGCCAGCGAGGTCACCGATTTTCCTGAGCCCGATTCACCCACCAGCCCCAGCGCCTCGCCCGGCCCAATGCTGAAGCTGACGTCGCGCACCGCCGAAAATGACTGCAAGGCTGCGGCGGCAGTCGCAAACCGCGACTGGTGCCGCGAAGCCGGTTTCGCCTGCACAAGGAATTCGACGTTCAGATGCCGAACTTCGAGCAGGGGAGAAGACATATCCTCATCCTAGCAGCTTGCTCAAGCCGTTCCCCAAGCCTGCGACCTCCTCTGCTTTTGTTTGACAGAAAAACCCCACGCCCCCTAACCTGATTTGTCCGGACAACAGCAATGAAAATCCTGGTGATTGGCAGCGGCGGGCGCGAGCATGCCCTGGTGTGGAAACTGCGCCAGTCCCCGCGCGTTTCCCAGGTGTACTGCGCGCCCGGCAACGGCGGCATCTGCCAGGAGGCGGAATGCGTGCCGGCGGACGTGAAGTCGCTGGAATCGCTAGTAGCGGCGGCGCAGCGCGTTCAGCCCGATCTCACCGTGGTAGGCCCGGAAATGCCTCTGAGCCTGGGAGTGGTGGACGAGTTCACCAAATGCGGCTGGCGGACTTTTGGCCCGACGCGGGCGGCGGCGCAACTGGAGGCCAGCAAGACCTTCGCCAAGGAATTCATGCAGCGGCACCGGATTCCTACGGCTCACTACGCGGTCTGCACCTCGCCGGGGGAGATTAAGGACGCGCTCGGACACTTCCATATCCCGGTGGTGGTCAAGGCTGATGGCCTGGCCGCGGGCAAGGGGGTGGTCATCGCCAAGACCAAGGACGAAGCATCGTCGGTGGCGGTGGACATGCTCTCCGGCAAACTAGTGGGCGAAGCCGGCACCCGGGTTGTGCTGGAAGAATGCCTGCAGGGCGAGGAACTTTCCTTCCTGGTGGTAAGCGACGGCGAGCGCGTGACGCCGCTAGTGGCCGCCCAGGACTACAAGCGCGCGGAGGATGGCGATACCGGCCCCAACACAGGCGGCATGGGCGCTTACTCCACGGACGACATCATTGACGCCAAGATGCGCGACTGGCTGGTGGCGCACATTGCGCGCCCGGTGGTCGAGGGCATGAAGTCCGAGGGCATGGAATATCGCGGCGTGCTCTATTGCGGGCTGATGATGACCGCCACCGGGCCCATGGTGCTGGAATTCAATTGCCGTTTTGGCGATCCCGAGACTCAGCCTATCCTCATGCGCTTGGAGAGTGACCTCGTTTCAGCGATGGAAGCCGCCATCGAAGGCAGGGTGAGCGATGGCGACTTCAAGTGGTCGCCGCAGCCGGCCGTATGCGTGGTGCTGGCGTCGGGCGGCTATCCCGGAACTTTCACCGCGGGGAAAAAGATTTTAGGGCTGGAGAGGGCAGGCCAGGTGCCGGGAGTGAAAGTGTTCCACGCCGGCACCAGCTTTCAGGATGGGGTCTATTACAGCACCGGGGGAAGGGTGCTGGGCGTGACCGCGCGGGCGGATACACTGGGTGAAGCTGTGCAGCGCGCCTACGCCACCGTTTCCGGCATCGGATTTGAAGGCATGCATTACCGCACCGACATCGCGGCGAGGGCGGTGAGAAGCTGACTAGCTGCCTGGCTAACGGGCGGCCCAGATTTTTAGCCAGACAGCTAGCTATCCAGCTATGCAGTTCAGCCTACTTTCAGAAGGAGCGGAAACTTGGCATCGAAGACATTGGTATCCATCGTGATGGGCAGCGACTCCGATCTGGAGATCATGCGCGAGACGGGCAAGGCGCTGGAGGAGTTTGGCATCGGGTATGAAATGGACGTAACCTCGGCGCACCGCTCCCCGGGGCGCACCGCCGAGTACGCGGCCAAAGCGGCGGAACGCGGAATTCGCGTAATCATAGCCGGGGCTGGAGGCGCCGCCCATCTGGCAGGCGTGATCGCCGCCCACACCACGCTGCCGGTCATCGGCGTGCCTATTCCTTCCACCTCTCTGCAGGGCATGGACTCGCTGCTGGCCACGGTGCAAATGCCGGCGGGCATTCCCGTGGCCACGGTCGCGATCGGCAAGCCGGGCGCCACCAATGCGGGCATTCTGGCGGCCCAGATCCTGGGCGTAAGCGACGCCGGAATTGCCACCAAGCTCATTGCGCATAAGCAGAAGCTGGCGCAGGGAGTAGAAGCGAAGTCGCGCAAGCTGAAGGAAGCGCAAAAGTGATTGTGTGAAGACGGGGCTTTGACCAGCCTGGATGGGGCAGAGTCCCGTCCCCCACATTTCTCTGAGTGCTGGCTACTGACTCCTGACTCCCTGAATCATTTCCCAGGCGCCCCGCACGTCTTCCCAGGTTGTTCCCAGGTTGCCGATGGCCAGGCGCAGCACATAGCGGCCGCCGAGGTGGGTGTGCGAGATAAAATACTTTCCTGAGGCGTTTACCTTTTCGAAGATGTGGCGGTTCTCGTCATCCGAGCCTTTGTAGCGGAAGCAAACCACCGAGAACGGCACCGGTGCGACCACTTCGAAACGCGAGTCGGCCTGGATCTCTCGGGCGATGCGCTGGGCCCAGTCGATATGGGAACGCAAAATCAGCCGCAGGCGTTCCCGTCCGAAGTAGCGCAGGATGAACCACAGCTTGAGAGCGCGAAAACGATGCCCCAGGGGCACGCCGTAATCCATCAGATGGATGGCGCGCGGATCGGTGGAGGCGCGCAGGATTTCCGGCACCAGCGAAAAGGCGCGGCGAAGGACGTCCGGCCGGCGGGTGTAGAACGCGCTCAGATCAATATTAGTGAACAGCCATTTGTGCGGGTTCATCACCAGCGAGTGAGCCCGTTCAATGCCAGCCAGGATGTGGCGGCACTCCGGCAGGATGGCGGCGGCGCCGGCGTAGGCGGCATCCACGTGCAGCCACAGGCCGTGTTTCTCTGCGACTTCCACGATAGCGGCAACGGGATCCACGCTGGTGCTGGAAGTGGTGCCCACGGTGGCCACCACGCAGAACGGTTTCTTGCCTGCGCTGCGGTCCTGCTCGATGGCCGCCGCCAGCGCCTCCGGTTTCATGCGGAATTCGGCATCCACTGGGATCTTGCGCACGTTGAGCTGGCCGATACCGGCGGCGATGGCTCCCTTCTCAATGGAAGAATGCGACTGCTCGGAGGTATAGAGCGCCAGATTCCCGCTGGAGCCATTCAGGCGGGCCTCGGGATCCACCATCTCGCGTGCCGCGCAGATGGCGTGAAAGCTGGAAACCGAGGCGGTATCGTAAATAATGCCGAACCAATCCCCGGAAACGCCCATCCAGTCGCGCAACCAGCCCAGCGCCACCTGCTCCAGTTCGACCAGCGCCGGGGAAGTATCCCAGTGCAGGCCGTTGGTGTTGAGCGCGGCCGCCAGCATCTCCGCGATAATGGCAGGCGTGGAACCGGTGCAGGCGAAGTAGGCGAGAAACCCCGGATGGTTCCAGTGTGTGACCGCGGGAATAATTTTGGAATCGAAATCGCTCAAGAGGGTTGCGAGGTTCTCGCCGCGCTCGGGGCCGGAGCGGGGAAGCGCATCCACCAGATCGCCCGGCTTCATGTTGGGGACCACGGGATACCGGCGAGTATCGCGCAGGTAGTCGGCGACCCAGTCCACCGCCTGGTGGGCAGCTTTTTGGAAATCGGAAACGTACTGCTCCCAATTCATAACCCGTTCCGCGGGCAGAGAGGGCTTTTCAGAGGCAGCCATGCAGAGATTGTAGCGTGTGGGGACGGGACTGCGCGCCGTCGAGGCGGGGCGCGACCCGGTTTGCTCCGCTCAGGATGACATTCAACAGGGAATCAAGCTGTTGCTCTGAGGCGCGCAGGAAAATTAAGGGCGGCCTTGTGGGGCCGCCCATCTGAGAACTGAGAACCGGGAACTGATAACTGAGTTTACGCCGGAGCGGGGCGCTCACCGGGCTTGGTGACGCCGGCGCGGCCGGGCTCAGGCTTCAGCACCTTCTGCATGCCGCCATCGTCGGAAGGCGGAGCCGGCGTGACCTTCACCGGCAATTCCTTGCCTTCAATGAGCAGCTGGATTTCATGGGCATCCAGCACCTCGCGCTCCAGCAGCGCCTTGGCAATGCGCTGCAGGATATCGCGGTGCGAAGAGAGAATGTCCACCGCCGACTTGTAGCCTTCGTCCACAAAACGGCGCACTTCCTGGTCAATCTTGATGGCCGTGTCTTCGCTGTAGTCGCGGTGCTGGGCGATTTCGCGGCCCAGGAAGATCTGCTCCTCCTTCTTGCCGAAGGTGAGCGGCCCCAAGTTGCTCATGCCGAACTCGCATACCATCTTGCGAGCCAATTCGGTGGCCTGCTCGATGTCGTTGCCCGCGCCCGTGGTCATGGTGCTGAGGAAAAGCTCCTCGGCCACGCGTCCGCCCATCATGATGGCCAGCCGCGTTTCCAGATAATCACGGGTGTAGGTGTGCTTATCGTCAATGGGCAGCTGCATGGTCACGCCCAGCGCCATGCCGCGCGGAATGATAGTGACCTTGTGCAGCGGGTCAGCGTGCTCGCGCATGGCCGCCACCAGGGCGTGCCCGCCCTCGTGGTAAGCCGTGACCTTCTTCTCCTCGTCGGAGAGCAGCATGGACTTGCGTTCGGCGCCCATGAGGACTTTATCCTTGGACACCTCGAAGTCATACATCATCACCATCTTGCGGTTCTGGCGGGCGGCGTTCAGGGCAGCCTCGTTGACCATGTTGGCCAGGTCGGCCCCGGAGAAGCCGGGCGTGCCGCGAGCCAGGATGGAGAGATCCACGTCGTCGGACAAAGGAATCTTGCGGGTATGCACGCGCAGAATCTCTTCGCGCCCGCGGACGTCAGGACGCGGCACCACCACGCGCCGGTCGAAGCGGCCGGGACGCAGTAGCGCGGGGTCGAGGACGTCGGGACGGTTGGTGGCGGCGATGAGAATGACGCCTTCGTTCGATTCGAAGCCATCCATCTCCACCAGCAACTGGTTCAACGTCTGCTCGCGTTCGTCGTGACCTCCGCCCAGGCCGGCCCCGCGATGGCGGCCGACCGCGTCAATCTCATCAATGAAAATGATGCAGGGTGCGTTCTTCTTGCCCTGTTCAAACAGGTCACGCACACGGCTGGCGCCCACGCCCACAAACATCTCCACGAAGTCGGAACCGGAAATAGAGAAGAAGGGAACATTGGCTTCCCCGGCGACAGCGCGTGCCAGCAGGGTCTTGCCGGTTCCCGGGGGGCCCACCAGGAGCACGCCCTTGGGAATGCGGCCGCCCAGTTTCTGGAACTTCTGCGCCTCGCGCAGGAATTCAATTATTTCGCGCAGCTCCTCCTTGGCTTCATCCACGCCGGCCACGTCCTTGAACGTAACTTTCTTCTGCTGCATGGAGAGCAGGCGCGCGCGGCTCTTGCCGAACGACAGCGCCTTGTTGCCCCCGGTCTGCATCTGCCGGATCATGATGAACCACAAGGCAGCCAGCAGGATGAGGGGCGCCAGGTTCAGCAGCCAGGTCGGCCAGCTGCCGCTCTGCACGTCCTTTACGTTCATGCTGACGTTGTGATCCCGCAACGTCTTGTACATGTCCGGATAGTTGGTCGGAACGGTGGTGTGGAACTGGGCCTTGTTCTCGTACTTGCCGGTAACTTCCGCCCCGGTAATCGTGACCTCGGAAACTTTGCCCTGATCCACGTCAGTGAGGAACTGGGAGAAATTGATTTCCTGGGTCTTAGCGCCGGCACCACCTGCCTTCACTACCTGCCACAACAGAACTCCGGACAGGATGATGACCAGCCAAAACACCACCGTTTTAACGGTTGAATTCACGCCATACTCCTAATCAGCCAATGAAAGGTCGAAAGCCACTCGGAAAAGCGGCTGTCAAGCCGCAGACTTCCTATGAATTAGATGCTCTACCGCCGATTTGGATAGAAGCAATAACTCACGTGGATACATTGTAACCCGGTTTGCGCCCGTCGTTCCCGAGGAATTGAATGACCGAGGTCACCTAGGGTTGAGGCGCAGCCAGATAAGGCAAGTTGCGCTCGAGCAGTGGGTTACCGAGACCGTAACCGACTAGAAACTTGTCGTCCACGAGGAACCCGAAGTAGTCGGGCTGCAGGGCTACCCGGCGCGCCGCCTGGCGGTCAAGCAATGTGGCCAGGCGCACCGAGGCCGCACCGCGGGAACGCAGTCCGTTCATCAGGAAGTCCGTGGTCACGCCGGAGTGGACCAGGCCCTCCACCAGCAGCACATGGTGGCCGCGCACCTCGATTTCCGGGCTGAAGAAAATCTCCTTGCTGGTGGTGGTGCCCTGGATACGGTCGCGGTAGAGCGGCTTGATGAACTCGCACATCAGCGGCACGTCCAGAGCGCGCACCAGGTCGGCCATGAACATGAAACCGTTCTCCAGCACGGCCAGTGCATGCGCCGTCTTGCCGCGGTAGTCGGCGCTGATCTGCCGTCCCATCTCGCGCACCCGCTTTTGAATCTGCTCGGCGTTAATCACCGGCTTCAGGTGGGCCGTAGCCGCGCCAATGTTGGTGGAGCTCAAAGTGGGTCCGGTTCTCCGGGCGGGCGGGTCCGCCCAGCCCAGCCGCTATTCTGCCCCATGCCAAGCTTCCTGCAAAGCGCACTCCTCGATTATTAGGCCGTGTTCCTGTCCAGAAACTGCCAGCCACTGCTGCGGAGGAGGAAAGCCGCGCAGCCAGATAACCTGCTCCCGGCCGGAGGCGCCCATCGTGACCACCGGCCAGGTACGGCGCTGGGCCGGCGGGATTTTGCGCTCTTGGAGCAGTTCCTTGATTTTCTTGGCGGCCCGGGTGTGCCCTGGCCAGAAGCGGTCGCCCGGACGCCAATTTCGAACCTGCAGAGGGCCTTCGAGGCGGGCCGGGTCGTAAGCCTGGCCGGCATGCTCCGGGGAGATCGGCCGCACAATGGCCCGAAAAATCGTGCCCGTCTCGGCTACCGCCACTTCACCCGGAGAAGCGAGGCGATAAGCAAAGTCTTTATTCTTAAGGGCTTGGCCACATTCTGGTGGCTCAAACTGCAGACGGTCCTTAAGGCGCAGCACGCGCGATCCGCCGGGAAGCACGATTTGCTTCTCGCCGACCGGAGGCGCCTGGGCCTGCTCCAGCAACTCCTCAACATGCTGAAACGCCAGGCTGAGGCCCATAGACTCGGCCGCTGCCCGCACCAGCCGGCGCTGCAGGGCCAGGGGAAGCCGGCAGAGCGCATCAATTTGCAAATACGGCTGAGCGCCTGTGCCCGGGGCGGACCAAACCTGCGGCAGCATGCGGGAAACCTCGGCTGCCCAGTACTCCTCCTCGGCGCGGGCAATGGCGGCGGTTTCCGCCAGCAGTTCGGGGATACGCGGGTTGAGCTCCTCCTGCAGCAGGGGCAACACCTTATGACGCACGCGATTACGGGCAAAGTGCGGGTCGAGATTGCTGGCGTCCTCGCGCCAGGCTTGGCCCACGCTCTGCAGATAGGCCTGCAACTCGCAACGGCGGACTTGCAGCAACGGTCGAACAATGGCCCGCTCTGGCCACTGGCCACTCCCTACCGGCCACTTGGGATAAATACCGGCCAAACCCTTGATTCCGGTGCCCCGGGCAAGGCGCAACAGCACGGTTTCCGCCTGATCGTCGAGGGTGTGGGCCGTGGCAACTTTGCCCAGAACGCTGCCGGCAAGCAGCCGCTGGAAGTACTGGTAACGGACCTCGCGAGCCGCCGCTTCCAGGCTGAGGCGGCGCTCCGCGGCATAGGCGGGACTATCCAGCGTCAACGCGTGTAAAGCGAGGCCGTGCTGCAGCGCCAAGTCAGCCACAAATTGCTGGTCGGCGTCAGCTTCGGTGCCGCGGATCTGGTGATTCACGTGGACCACCGAGAGCACCAGCCCCAGCTCTTCGCGCAGCTCCAGGAGCAGCCGCAGGAGGGAAACGGAGTCCGCGCCTCCTGAAACGGCCACGCCCAGCCGGTCGCCAGGGCGCAACAGCTCCTGCTCCCGAATACTGCGGCAGACGCGCTGGGCGAGGTGGTGCACGAGTACATCGTAAGGCAAATTGACGATTCAAGATTGAGGATTGACAGCTGAAAACCAGCAATCAGCAGCAGTATTCAGCCGTGGACATCCGCCCCCCGTTTACGTCAGGGTAAGGCTCTAGGCAACCCGCCATGGATGGAACGCTGGGCTATGTTACTGATGCACGGGCGGTTAAGGCCTACCGCCCTCCGGTACCGCTGCCTTGGTAACCTTCCGACCAGGCGCGGCGAGGGCTAATATCGGCTCATCCAGGGGTCAGTGGCGGGGCTTTACGCCCGAGGTCCATTTTCATGCTGCTGAGCCTGGTCGCCTTCCTGCTGCTCAATACCACCGTACCGTCCACCGTAACGCCTGGAATTTCCAGGTCGCAACTGAAGCTGCCCAGCACCACTGCCACCCAGCAGAACGCCGCCATAATTTATTCCGATCATGGCGGGTTCATGGTTTCCGTGCCTAAGGGATGGGTGCTGGACCGGGCCACGGGCCAGAAGATGGGCACCTGCTGCGTGCTCTATCCGCAGGGCTCCACCTGGGACCAGGCGTCTAGCGTGATCTATCCCAATATCGCCGAAAAACAGCCGGGACAAACGCTGCAACAACTGATGTCCAGCGATCTGGATGGGTTTAAGCAGCGCTTCCCAAACATGAATGTGACGGAGGCGAAGGACCTGCCGGCAGGAGACAGCCAACTGGCCAAGGTGCGGTTTTTCTACGGCGTGAACCAGGGCTCGTATGAGTTGGTGGCCTACGTGGATGAACCGCAAGTCGTGGCGCTGCTGGTGCTGAGCTCGCGCTCCAAACAGGCATTGGGCGAAGCGCTGCCCGCGTTTCGCGAGGTCCTGAAGTCCTATGTGTACATGGATATGACCACCGGAGCGAGCGTGGGTCTGACGGCGAAATAAAATCAGTTGTGGGGACAGCCGCCCTCGGCTGTCCTGGCGAGCGAAGCTCGCCTCATGGGCATGAGTGTTGCTGGGTTCGTTTTTTCTTCACAGCCAGAGATAATCTTCGGGTCGCGGCACGAGGGAATCTGGCGAGCTGCGCTCGCCGGCACAGGCGAGGGCGCCGGTGCCCACATGAGTGTTGCTGACGAGGGACGCCGGTGCTCATGTGCGCATTGCAACGGGTGCTGTTCTTAGAACAACGTGTACTCCGATTCGGGAAAAACGTCCGTGATCAGGCTGAGAATTTCTTCAGGCGACCTACGCTCGCCTTGGACGGGGCAAAGCCCCGTCCCCACACAGACCAGAATTAATCCAAGGTGGCAGCTTTGGAACTGATGAGGCGGGTGATGCGGGCCACAAAGTCAGAAGCGGACACCTGGCCTTCATCCCCTTTGCCGCGGCTGCGCACGCTGACTTTGCCGGCTTCGGCTTCTTTGTCGCCCACCACCAGCAGGAACGGAACCTTCTGCAACGTGTGCTCGCGGATTTTGGCATTCATCTTTTCATTGCGCGCATCCACCTGTACGCGCACGCCGGCGGCCTTGAGCTGATCCGCAAGTTTCTGCGCGTACTCGTGATGGCGCTCGCTGATGGGAACGAGCACGGCTTGCGCCGGCGAG
>Ga0075436_100002905_pt1 | contig 11751 bp, 10 predicted proteins | sample RhiMethybrSRZTD5_FD_75303 | JGI IMG/M metagenome (GOLD analysis project Ga0075436, IMG submission 75303) | Populus rhizosphere microbial communities from Tennessee, USA - Rhizosphere MetaG P. TD hybrid SRZTD5 | ecosystem: Host-associated > Plants > Roots > Rhizosphere > Soil | place: USA... | reverse complement strand
CCATTCCCGGAGGAGCGATGGCTCTGCTGCGGCTGAATATTCCGGGAATCGTGCTGTATGGCGGCTCCATTCTGCCGGGGCGCCATCACGGGCACGACATAACAATTCAGGACGTTTTTGAAGCCGTAGGGGCTAATGCCGCGGGGCGCATCAGCGACCAGGAACTGCTGGAAATCGAGAACGAAGCCTGCCCGGGCGCAGGAGCGTGCGGCGGGCAGTTCACCGCCAACACCATGGCGACGGTGATGGAGCTGATCGGACTTTCTCCCATGGGGACGGCGGCCGTCCCGCAGGTGGACCCGCGCAAGAACGATGTGTGCATCAGATCCGGCGCGGTCGTGATGGACGCGGTGAATAATAACCGGCGTCCGCGCGATATCGTCACGCGCAAAGCAATCGAAAACGCCATTGCCGGCGTGGCGGCTACGGGCGGCTCGACCAATGCCGTGCTGCACCTGCTGGCCATTGCCCGAGAGGCCGGCGTGCCGCTGGCCATCGAAGACTTCGACCGCGTCAGCAGCCGCACGCCGATCCTGGTGGATCTCAAACCGGGCGGGCGCTTCGTGGCGGTGGACGTGGACAAAGCCGGCGGCATTCCCGTAATCGCGGAGCGGCTGGTGAAGGGCGGCTACGTGGATGGCTCGGCCGTCACCTGCACGGGACATACGTTTGCCGAAGAGGCGGCCAAAGCCGTCGAGACGCCGGGCCAGGAAGTCATCCGGCCGCTCGACAAGCCGCTCAAGCCAACCGGTGGCTTTGCGATTCTGCGCGGCTCGCTGGCGCTTGAAGGCTGCGTCATCAAGCTGGCCGGCCACGATAAACGAACGCACCGGGGGCCGGCCCGCGTTTTCAATCGCGAGGAAGACGCCATGGCCGCGGTGACGCGCGGCGAGATCCGGGCGAACGACGTAGTGATCATTCGCTACGAGGGTCCTCGCGGCGGACCGGGCATGCGCGAGATGCTGGGAGTGACGGGGGCTATCGTGGGCGCGGGGCTGTCCGACTCGGTGGCTCTGGTGACGGACGGCCGGTTCAGCGGCGCCACCCACGGGTTCATGGTTGCGCACGTCGCGCCAGAGGCGGCTAACGGCGGGCCGATCGCGGCGGTGGAGGAAGGCGATCCGGTCTCGATCGATGTCGATAAGCGAGAGATCAACCTGGAAATTCCACCCGAGAAATTGCGCGAGAGGCTGGCCCGGTGGCGCGCGCCCGCTCCGCATTACACGACTGGAGTGTTCGCAAAATACTGTGCGACGGTAGCATCGGCATCCGAAGGCGCGGTGACCTCGAAGTTCTAGGCGCCGGCCGCCCCGGTATGAACATTCTCTTTATCGGCGACATTTTTTCGTCCGTGGGCCGGCACATCGTGGCCGATCATCTGGCGGATATCAAGGAAACGCAGCGTATCGATCTCGCCATTGCCAACGCGGAGAACTCGGCTGGCGGCTTCGGAGTGACTCCGTCGGTCGCGGAAGAGCTGTTCGCCATGGGGCTAGATGTCCTCACCAGCGGCAATCACATCTGGGACAAGAAAGAGATCTACGATTACTTCGCGCGCCGGCCGGCGTTGCTGCGCCCGGCCAATTATTCCGCGCCCGCGCCGGGTGCGGGACTGATCGTAGCGGCGGCGCGCAACGGGAACCAGTGCGCCGTCATCAACCTGCAGGGCAGAGTCTACATGCCGGTAACCGAGGACCCTTTCCGCAAGGCGGATGAGATTCTTCGCTCGCTAGAAAATACAAAAGTCCGGTTCGTCGATTTCCACGCAGAACTCACCAGCGAGAAGATGGCCATGGGCTGGTATCTGGATGGCCGCGTGTCGGCAGTAATCGGAACGCACACCCATATTCCGACCGCGGACACGCGCATTCTGCCGGGGGGCACGGCTTATCAGACGGATGTGGGGATGACCGGGCCGTACGATTCGGTGATCGGCGTCCGCAAGGACGTGATCCTCGAACGCTTCCTGACCGCCTTGCCCGTCCGCATGGAGCCGGCGAAAGGAGGCGTTGAGCTGCATTCGGTCATCGTCGAGGTGGACGACGAGACCGGAAGGGCCACGCAGATCCGCCGCCACACCGTGAAGGGTGATTGAATGACGCCATCCACACCGGATGTAATGGCGTTAAATGTCCAGGCGCTGGGCACGGTTCTGTTTTGCCTGGTTTTTTTCTTCCTCTGGCGGCAATCGGGCATTGTCTATTTTGGCTGGTGGAGCCTGGCCTGGGCGCTCCAGGTGCTGGCGCTATTGTTTTTGCGGCTGTACTTTTCAACCAGCGTGCTGTTTTGGCTGGGGCCTTACGCGCTTTTTGAATTTGCCTTTGCCCTGGCCCTGATGGCTGCGGCGCGAGCGGGGCCCTCCCGGGCCGTGCATACGCGGAAAACGCTGCTGCGCGTGTTGCTGGGATTCCCTCTTTTCCTCGCCGTGGTTTATCTCCTGGGACTGAACAGCAGCTTCGAAGGCTTCCAGGCGGTCCACGGACTGGTGCTGGGAAGCATCTATCTGTACAGCTTTTTCATGATCCGCGGCGGGAGTGGCGTGGGCGGCCGGCTCTTCCGGTTCGCGCTGCTGGGTTTCGCGATCGCCTTCCTCCATAACGCGGTCGTGTTCTTCTATCTGTATAACCGCGGCGGGCGTCCTCAGTGGCCGCGCTACTTGCAATACAACAGTCTCTACGATTACGAGCTGATGGCCTTGCTGGCAATTGCCGCCATGGCCATGTGGATCGAAAACCAGCGCGACCGCATCGATGCGCTCTCCGGCGAATTGGACGCCGTGCGGCGGGATAGCCTGAAGAACCTGGATCTCGACCGCCTCACAGGGCTGCAAAACCAGGCTGCGCTGGAGCGGCGGCTGGAAAGCAGCCAGCCATTTTCCGGCGTGGTGGCGGTCTGCGACATGGACAATTTCAAGAGCATCAACGATCAGTTCGGGCATCTGGTGGGCGATGAGATCCTGCGCAACATCGGCCACCTGCTCCGTTCCTCGATCCGAAAGGAAGACGAGGCATTTCGCTGGGGCGGGGATGAATTCGTCATCCTGTTCGGCAACCAGAATCTGCCGGTGGTGAAGGCCAGAATGCTCGAAATCCGGCGACGCCTGAACGATTTTCGCGTGCGTGGTTATGGCGTACTGCCCATTTCATTCAGTTGGGGCACGTCGGAAGCCGCGACGGGACCGCTGCGCCAGGTGCTCGACGCCGCGGATCATGACATGTATTCGTATAAGAAGCGTCGCACTCCTCACGAGGCGTAAGATGACCCGCGGGCGCGCTCTGTTAAACTGAGAGTTGACCCGCTTCGATCCTCCGATTAAAGTTTGCGCCGTCAGTTACCTGAACACCACACCGCTGGTGTGGGGCATGCTGCACGGTGACCAGCGCGGCGCATTTGAGCTTACCTTTCGAGTTCCCTCGGAGTGCGCCAGCGAAGTGGCGTCTGGCGCGGCGGACATCGGCATCATTCCATCGGTCGAGCTGAACCGCCACGATTACGGCAGAGTGCGCGGGCTTGGCATTGCGTCGCGGGGCGCGGTGCGCAGCATCCTGCTGGTTTCGTCCAAGCCCTTCGGCGACATCCGTACGCTCGCCGGCGATGCGAGTTCGCGAACTTCCGTCGCGCTGGCCCGCATCATTCTGTCGCGGCGCTATGGCGCTGAGCCGCGGGTGATGGCGCACGCGCCCGACCTGGCGAGCATGATGGCGGCCGCCGACGCCGCGTTGGTCATCGGCGATCCGGCGTTGCACCTCGATCCGGAGACACTGGGCTACGGGGTGCTCGACCTGGGCGAGGAGTGGACCCAAATGACCGGGCTTCCCATGGTGTTCGCAATCTGGGCAGGGCGCCGGGAAGCCATCACGCCAGAGGTGGAGGCGGTCTTCCACGCCTCCTATGAGTTCGGCCGCGATCACCTGGGCGACATCATCAGCCAGGAAGCGGCGCGGCGCAGCATACCCCCGGACCTAGCCAGGGAATACTTGACGCGCCACATCGTTTGTGACTTGGGAGCGGACGAGTATCGCGGCCTGAACCTGTTCCTGGAGTACGCGCGCGCCGCGCGGGAAACGGCTTCAGTTTGACATCGCGCGAAGCCCTCTGATAATAATGAGAGAATCTGCGTCGCCTTGCTCCTCAGTAGCTCAATGGTAGAGCATTCGGCTGTTAACCGAAGGGTTGTAGGTTCGAGTCCTACCTGAGGAGCCAAACTAAGTCCTTCCTTTTCAAAGTATCCCCTACAGAACACGCCAGTTCCGGCGTCGCGTTAGTGCATACTCTGAAATCTGGAATTACCCATCCTTACCCAAATTTCCTCGTGCTTGCCGTGGGGGGTACCCCCAGTTTCCCCCCAGTGCTTTGCGGTTGGGTGGGCGTCCCCGCGTGTCCAGCCTCGCAGGAAAGACCTTGGCTAGGGCTTACGCGTTTCAGCAAAAAAGCAGAAAATGCGGATTGCTGCCCAGCAAATGTCAGCAACGGGCGTTTTACGTCAACTTGACTGGAACGCGACATTACGGGAGTAATGTTGAGCGTCGCTTTGCAAGCCCATCCGTTATCAAATACTTGCAGCCGAAGCTGGCCGTTGGTCACCGGTTCACGACGGGATTCTGAATTACAAGGGGATTTCGCAACAGGTATTTCATCCGGTACTGCCTGAGGCTCGTCCTTCAAGCTGTTTCACATCTCGATACGCGGGACATTTTCCGAATCGACGAATGCACGATCTCCCACCAACGCGCTACTCAGAAACCTTCGATCATCCAGACATTGCTGTTGGTAACGTCGCCCCGTATGGCAAGGTAGCGGCCGTCTGGTGAAGGTAGGCCCGAAATTCCACCGCCTCCTCCCCTGAACTGCCATAGCACCCGCGCATTTCCTTTCGGATCGACGTAGAGAAGCGTGTTGTATTGTGGTGATACAGAGCCGCAGTAAAACCCGTTTTCGTTAAGCGCCCAGTTAAGACCCGTGATGTCCGGCCAACCCTTCACCGTGACTTCGCTGTCGGAGCCACCAAGTAGCGAAAACAAGCGAATGCGAGTCCCTAGTTCGCCACCTCGCGAAATCGCAAACTTTGATCCATCCCAAGAGAGTGCCGACTGTTCGTAGGTGTGCGCGGGATCTTGCTCTATGGTCCGGAGCACCTTGCCTCTGCCCTTCACCGGGTCGAATGCTGTGAGCATGAGCTGTTTTCCATCCTGGCTCACCTCAAGGATGACGCAGAGGCTTGCCGGGGCGCGAGCACACCTCACGTCGAGCCAATTCCGCGTCTCCATCACCAACTGGGGCACTCCACCGCTCATGGGTATCCGCATCAGGCGATCTGGAGCGGCGGGATTGGCCGCCGTTCTCAGCATCTCAAGGAAGAGTATCCAAGCACCATCGGCGCTGAGGCGCGGCCCGGCTGCCCATTGCGGTGTGGTGACTAAAGGCTCAGGGGTCTCCTGGCTGATTCCTTGCTTGAAAATACCCCTTGTGCCGTTACGGTTTGAATCTAACAATAAAGCTTTGCTGTCAGGCGTCCATGCCGTGGGCTGACCGGAGGTTTCGTCATTAGTCAGCCGTCGCGGGGGATTCATGCGCGTCCCTCCTTCCGCGAGCTCGCCGAGGTAAACCTGCACCTGATCTGTCGACTTCTGGAACACCAGACGCTTTCCATCCGCACTGGCGCTCAGTCCCGTGAGGTCACATCCAGCCCACTGAGTAATGCGTTTCGGCTTACCGGAGGGCGTGCCCGCCTGATCAATACCGATTTGCCAAAGATTGTCGCCACTCGCGTAATCATTACCGATTTGCCAAACACTGGCGCCGCTCACATAGGCGATTCGCCCATCCGGAAACCAGTAAAGATCTTCCAGCCCCGAGTCCGGGGCCAACACAACCACCGGCCTGCTCGCCCCCTTCAGATCGCAGGTTTCGATCGACTCCTGGATCGTGTTGGCAATGTGATGGTTCCTAATGTAGGCCAAGCGCTGTCCGTCCGGCGACCAGCGTATGCCCCCAAGGCTTTCGTTTTCTCCGACCGCGAGGACCTTTTGCGAATTGTCTCCCTGGATACTCATCACCCAGATTTCGCGAGCGTCATCCGCCGTCCCGAGTGGGCTGAAAGCGATGTGTGTCCCGTCCGGCGAAACCCCAAAGCCAAAGGCGCCTTCGCGAAGCTTTCGTGGCGATTGTCCGACCACCGAGACCGTCCACATGTTCTTATGTCCCCCCGGTTCGGATACGTTGGCAAGCAATTGTGTGCCGTCGGGAAACCACGAATCGAGAGACCAGTAGGCGCTGGCTGGAATTCCGGACGGCCTCGGGAAGAGTCGCTCTTCACTTGTAGAAAGCAGCTTCAAGTGAATCCCCGCGGGGTCCGAGTAAGCGAGGTACTTGCCATCTGGAGAAATGGCGGAGCTCTGAACAGGGTTCTCGCCGGAGTTGAATGTCAGCCGCTTTTGCATTAACTCAGCTGGAGCCTTCTGCTTTAACTCGGCCGAGGGCTTGGGAGGGCGATGCAGGACAAACCCCACCAGGGCAACCAGCACAGCCACCACGGCAACGCTCCCTATGGAAGCTTTCTTGTGCCGCTTGATGACGCTGGCGACCATGACGGAATCCGACGCTGATTCTTGCGGTGCCTCGTGCACTGTTCCTGCAGCCGCCGGTGAGGACACCTTCTCGGACCGGCTAGAATTCGTATCACGCTTCAACCGCTTGAGATCGGCGCGTATTTCGGCCGCATGCTGGTAGCGCACCTCCCGATCCTTCTCCATCGCCTTAGCGATGATTCGTTCCAACTCGGTCGGCAGATCCGGCCGTAACCGTGCAGGCAACACGGGTGCCTCGCTCAAAATCGCGTGAAACACAACCGCCGTCGTGTTCCCTTGAAACGGCCGCCGTGCCAACTGCTGTACCGGGGCTGGTCACCAAATCCTCTGTCAACGCGACGGTCACCACGTTGGAATGTTGCACACCGGCACTACGCGCCAGCCGGTCCGCGGAAAACTTGGCAAGGCCGAAGTCCATGATCTTGACGTGCCCTCGATTTGTGACGAAGACATTGGCCGGCTTGATATCGCGATGGGTTATCCCCTTCGCGTGAGCAGCCTCCAGTGCGTCCGCAATCTGAATACTCAGATCAAGTAGCTCATCCACCTTAAACGGTTTTGCCGCGACGCGGCCTGCGAGCGTCTGTCCTTCCAGGTACTCCATCGCCAGGAAGGGGCGGCCCTCAGCGTCGCCAATATCATGTAGCGTGCAGATGTTCGGATGATTGAGGGCCGAGGCTGCGCGCGCTTCACGCTTGAACCGCTCCAGCGATTGAGGGTCATCTGCGAGCTCTTCAGGCAGGAATTTGAGCGCGACAGATCGCCTTAATCTGGTGTCTTCGGCCTGATAAACCACCCCCATCGCGCCTTGCCCCAACTTCTCCAACACGCGGTAGTGGGAAACGGTCTGGCCTACGAGATCGCCGGAGGCAGACGTGTCTGGCGAGGCGGAAGCTATTTCCGCTAGTTCAACCGGCAACTGCGGCTCGACCGCAAAGATAAAGCGATAACCACGACGCGGCACGGTCTTCACGAACCGCGGCTCTTCGGCGGAATCGCCGAGCGCCGCACGCAGCCGGTTCATAGCGGCGTTGATGCTGTGCTCGAACTCGACAATGGTGCCGTTGGGCCAGAGCTTTTGGTGCATCTCCTCACGGGTCACCATTTCGCCTGGCCGCTCCAGCAGCATGTCAAGGATCTGGAGCGACTGTTCGGGGACCCGGATCCTTGTCCCGCCCTTGCTGAGCTCCAGCGTCTGCAAATCCAGCCGGAACGCTCCAAATTGGAGGGACCGCGCCCTTTTACTCGCGGCCATGGGCGGAGTCTAGCACATCTGTGGCTCAATTGGACCGCTCTGCTTTGTACCGCAACACCATTCTTTTCAATTAATTCGCTTGTGAGCCACATATGACCCGAATGTGAGCCGCATTGCATCGAGCGGCAGGCCCTCCCAGCCCATAGTTGGCCTCACCACGCAACCCGTGGTGGAGGGCAAAATGCCCTTGGCGCTCACAGGACTCACGATCTTCAGTTGCATTATGCAGTCGCAAGGCGCACCGGAGCCGGAAATACCAGCGAACCCTAAGACTAGACTTTGCGTCACAGTCTACGTCTTCAACTCGGTTCACATCCCGGCCAGCGATCTCATCAGAGCGGAAACACTTGCGGCCAGAATCTTCGAGAAAGCAGGAATCCAGATAGACTGGAAGGCCGGACCGACAACCCGCGACGTGGATGGTCCGCCAATGGGTGAGGCGTGGAACCCAGCCAATCTTCAGCTTAGAATCCGGAAAAGTTGCACAGTGCAGGGAGTAGGTGTCACTTCTGAGGCCATGGGTTTTATCCTCACGATGGAGAAGAACGACGCTGTTGTTCTGTTCGATGAAATCAAGAACCGCGCCGCCATGTTGAACGTCGACCCGATTGTTCCTTTGGGCGTAACGATGGCTCACGAGATGGGACATCTCCTGCTCCATTCGGCCACTCACTCGATCACGGGCGTCATGAAACCGCGGTGGCTCGCAGCGGATTTGGTAGCCGCCGAACACGGACATCTGACGTTTAACCGGGAGGAGGGTCGCTCTTTGCAAAACGGAATCATGCGGCGCGTGGCGGCCCAAACGCGATAGGCGACATTGAAAAACCTTGCCGTGAAGGCTGTCAACGAAGGCACCGAGACTTCAGTACGGTTTAATGTAGCTGGCGAGAACAGCCTATCGCATGAGCAATCAGTTCTGAACGCCAAGGGGAACTCTCGCCAAGTACCGAGTTTCCAAATTGCACGGCGTTCATGACAAGAAGTGCCGTCCTATGAGGTTGCCCAGCGGGAGCGCCGGCAACAAGCGGGCGGGCGACCGTACTGCGGGTTGGTAAACCATTGTACGCCGCGAGGCGGGGCTTTACCGGGCCTCCTACTAAGACGTTATGGTACCGATGACTAGGACGTTATGGTACCGATGACACCTGGATGCTGAACCAGGTTCGTGGTAGGAATGGAGGGATTCGCATGTCAGCCGGGCGGCTCACTACGTTAATCGAGGGCTCGGGCGGGGGCAGCGTGCCTCGCAACCAGACTATGTTGTGTATGCTCTTCCGTCTTAGGACGGGGAGGAGGATTTAGATGAAGAAATCGGTTTTTCTAGCCGCAGCGGTCTGTTTGCCGCTCCTCGCCTTCGGGCAAGCGTCGTCGTCCGCGCAATCTGTTCTGGAAGATCTCTCGACCACCGGTGATCCCCCGATGCTAGGCATTCACTGGATCCGCGGGTTTGAACCGGCGGCCCGCCTCCGCGAAGCGCATCACGGCGGCGGTGGTAGCGCTCTCATGACCTACCACGGCGGCAAGATCCTACCCACCGCCGTTACCAAGAACATCTTCTGGGGGACCAGCTGGGGCAGCTACACAGGCGACAAAATTACAGGTCTCGAGACATGGTACATGGGTTTCGGTGGCTCCAATTATGCTAAGACCTCCGATGAATACACCGGATCTAATGGTCAGGTGGGCGCAACCACGACCCACCAGGGCAACGTCATCGACGCCACCCAATCCAGCGGCGGCGGCAACACCTCGGCCATCCTGGCAGAAGTCTGCAAAGCCATCACCAGTCCAGACCCGAGCGGAAACGGCTATTACGCGGTCTACACCGACACGAAGCGCGGGCATGCCAGCTACTGCGCCTATCACAGCTACGGCTCCTGCGGCGGCACACCGGTCCAGTTCGCCTTCTTCTTCGACCTTGACGGAGACGTGGGCTGCGACCCGCAGGATACGTTGAGCGGGCACTCGCAAGGACTTGCAGCCGTGGCTAACGTCAGCGGACACGAACTGTCAGAAGCACGAACCGACCCCGCCAACCCCGGCGCCTGGTATGACTCCTCCGGTGCAGAAAACGGTGACAAGTGTGCGTGGACGTTTAATGTTCCGCTAGTCACCTTCAGCAACGGGAGTCAGTGGAAGATCCAGGGCGAGTGGTCGAATGCCGCCTATACGGCCGGCACCGGCTATCCCAACAGGTCTGGCCAAAAAGGGTGTCTGGACGGCCACTAAAACGAACAACTAGAATCGGCCGTCGAGATAGATGGTGATAACAGCCCATATCACGAGCAACCAGGCTGGCGGTCCCAAAACGGAGTTGTGGTCACGTGGCGGAAGCATCGTCAATTCTTCAACATCTTCAATCGGGTGAGTTTCCAGAATCCGCAAGGTCGTTTCAGCACCAGCAAGTTTGACGAGGTGACGAGAGCCAAGCCGAACCGGCTCATGAACTAGAACCGGAGTTGGAGACCGTATGACCGGTTCGAGAAAAACGTTGCGATCCCTTAAGAGCCTCAATCCCAGAGTCGTGGCCGCTAGACTAATGCGCTAACAAGATGTCCGCTGCAGTCCGGCAGCCCTGCCTGCACCAGATCCACTATCTGCTGAAAGCCGAGGCCGCGTAGCATCGCCGCTACGGCTTGCGGTTGAATCAGATACTTGACGCTACCGCCGGTCAGAATAATGCGGCTGGCCAGCGCGTCCAGAGGGGCGTGAGCCAGCGACCCAAAAGAGGCGCGCTCCACTGCATAATCAAACACAACACCACTTCCTGTGGGCAGCGAGGCAATAAAGGCAAGACTGGCGAGGGCGGCCTCGGCCGTGCGATAGCCTGCGCTGCCGAGCCATACAAAAAGGCTTGGTTTCCGTTTGTCGAAATCCGATTTTTCCAGCGCCGTGGCAAGTGCTTCGGACGCGAACTGCGTCGGCACGAACGTGACAGCCGAATCTGATTGTGGATCTTCATCCACGGCAAACACCTTCAAGGTTCGCTCGAAGGAACTCCGGAAGGCTTCGCGCCACGGCTGCTGCCACGAACCTATGACTACGCACTGGTGTACGCCTCTACCAATGGCGGCAGCGAGTTCGGTTTGGGTGAAGTCGATGGAAATCATGCCCGCACTTCCGCTTCCCTGTTTGGCGCATCTCCGCTCTGGCGGAGATTGCAGCCGTGGCGCATTCCCTGCTTGAACTTCTCACGCTCTTCCGGTGTCATCTGCTCCCAACGTTCCATCATCCGGCGGCGCCAGCGCGGGCCGCCAGGATATGGGCGGAACCCTCCGAAGAGCAGCTTGCTTAACACCAAGAGTCCGAGGGCCTGCCAGAAGCTGATCGCTCGAACAGCGAAGATGCTCGGCATTAAGACGTTCCAGAGGCCCATCACCACGAAGCTGGCGGCCACCACAGCCAGGGTTCCGAACAAAGCGATCTTCAGGACTCTCAAAAAGCGGTATCTTTTCATCTCATTCCTCAATTCTTTCCGAACTCGTCATAGATAGCCTGCAATCGACGCCGCAATTGCAGCACTGCATATCGCTTTCGGGACAGCAACGTGTTGACGCTGACACCGGTAGCTTCACTCAATTCCCTAAACGTTCGGCCATCTATTTCATGCGCAACAAAAACGTCGCGCTGCTCCTCAGGCAAGTCTGTTAGGGGTTCCGGTTGCGTTATTTGTTTTGTTGGGCGCGCAGGAACTCGGCAATCTCCTTCCGCCCACCGTACTCGGCCCAGCCGAGAGGGGTGCCGTGCCAGATAGTGTCCTTGATATCGAGCCGCGCGCCGCGTTCGACCAGCAGGCGGACTATGTACATGTGCCCGCTCCAGACCGCCTGGTGCAGGGGCGTCGAGTGCGAGTGGTTCTGCTTCGGGTTGTAGCGGTTGGGGTCTTCGCCCGCATCGAGCAGCAGC
>Ga0075436_100002903_pt1 | contig 11762 bp, 11 predicted proteins | sample RhiMethybrSRZTD5_FD_75303 | JGI IMG/M metagenome (GOLD analysis project Ga0075436, IMG submission 75303) | Populus rhizosphere microbial communities from Tennessee, USA - Rhizosphere MetaG P. TD hybrid SRZTD5 | ecosystem: Host-associated > Plants > Roots > Rhizosphere > Soil | place: USA... | reverse complement strand
CCCCGCGCCGCCGTCTGCCACGCGTTCTCCGAGCCGCTCACGGTGGAGGAGGTGACGCTCGACCCGCCCGGGCCGGAGGAGGTGCGCGTGCGGGTGACGGCGTGCGCGATCTGCCACAGCGACGTGGCGTACGCCGCGGGCGCCTGGGGCGGCGAGCTGCCCGCCGTGTTCGGCCATGAGGCCTGCGGGATCGTCGTCGAGACCGGCCCCGGCGTTCCGCTCGCAGAAGGCGACCGCGTCGTCCTAAGCCTCGTCCGCAGCTGCGGCGGCTGCGCCCGCTGCCGCGAGGGCGCCCCGGCCCTGTGCGCGGCCCGCTTCCGCCTCGACGAGGTCTCGCCGATCCGGCTCGGCGACGGCCGCCGCGCCGCGCAGGGCATGCGCTGCGGCACCTTCGCCGACCAGGCGGTCGTGCACGCGTCGCAGGCGGTGCCGATCTCCGAAGGGGTGCCGGACGCGAGCGCCTGCCTGATCGCCTGCGCCGTCATGACCGGCTTCGGCGCGGCCGTCCGCGACGCCGGCATCGAGCCGGGGGCGAACGTCGTCGTGCTCGGCGCGGGCGGCGTCGGCCTGAACGCGATCCAGGGCGCCGCCATCGCCGGGGCGGTCGAGGTGATCGCCATCGACGTCTCGGCGGCGAAGCTCGCCGCGGCGGCCGCGCTCGGGGCCACCCAGGGCATCGACGGGACGGCCGGCGACCCCGTCGCAGCGGTGACGGAAGCGACGGACGGCGGCGCCGACGCCGTGATCGTGACGGCCGGATCGGCCGCAGCCGTCGACCAGGGCCTCGCCTGCCTGCGCCGGGGTGGCACGCTGGTCGTGGTCGGGATGCCGCCGACCGGCGAGCTGGCCCGCTTCGACCCGGGCGCGCTGGCCCACGACGGCAAGCGCATCGTCGGCAGCAAGCTGGGCTCGGCCCGGCCGGCCGAGGACGTGCCCCGGATCGCCGAGCTCTACCGGCAGGGGCGGCTGCGGCTGGACGAGCTCGTGACCGCGACCTATCGGCTCGAGGAGATCAACGTGGCCGTCGCGGCCATGCACCGGGGCGAGGCGATCCGCAACGTGATAGTGCCGTGAGCGCGATCGCGAGCATCGAGACGTTCGCGAACGAGTGGGTCGGCTTCGTCCGCGTGCGCGACGGCGACGGCGCCGAGGGCTGGGGTCAGGTGTCTCCCTACCAGGCCGACATCACCGCCGAGGTGCTGCACCGGCAGGTCGCGCCGCACGTGCTCGGCGGCGACCCGGACGACGCCGCCGCGCTCGGCACGCGCGTCCTCGAGGCCGAGCACAAGTTCCCCGGCTCCTACGTCTGCCGCGCCCTCGCCGGCCTCGACACGGCGCTCTGGGACCTGCGCGCCCGCCGAGCGGGCGTGCCCGTCTGCACCCTCGCCGGCGGAGTCCCGCGCGACCTTCCGGCCTACGCGTCGAGCATGCGCCGCGACATCGCACCGGCCGCCGAGGCCGAACGGCTGGCGGCGCTCCAGGCAGAACATGGCTTCGACGCGTTCAAGATCCGGGTCGGCCGCGAGTGCGGCCACGACCGCGACGAGTGGCCCGGCCGCACCGAGGAGATCGTCCCCGCCGTACGCGCGGCCGTCGGCGACGATGCCCGCCTGCTGGTCGACGCGAACAGCTGCTACACGCCGGCCCGGGCGATCGAGGTGGGGCGGTTCCTGGAGGAGCACGGCGTCGACCACTTCGAGGAGCCGTGCCCGTACTGGGAGCTCGAGTGGACGGCCGAGGTGACCGGCGCGCTCGACCTCGACGTCGCCGGCGGCGAGCAGGACTGCTTCCTGTGGCAATGGCGGCGGATGGTCGCGATGCGCGCCGTGGACGTCGTCCAGCCCGACGTCTGCTACGTCGGCGGTCTCACCCGGGCGCTTCGGGCGGCGGAGATGGCGGCCGGAGCCGATCTCGCCTGCACGCCCCACTCCGCCAACCTCTCGCTCGTCACCGTCTTCGCCCAGCACCTGATGTGCGCGATCCGAAACGCGGGCAGCCACCTCGAGCTCTCGATCGAGGGGCCGGATTACTACCCGTGGCAGGACGGCCTGTTCGACCCGCCCATCGCCGTGCGCGACGGCCGCCTGCCGGCGCCGACGGGCCCCGGCTGGGGGGTCGAGATCGACCCGGACTGGCTGGGGGTCGCCGACCGGCGCGTCTCCAAGGTACGGTGACGCCGTGGCGGACGAGCGCGTCGCAGTCGTTACGGCCGGGGGGAGCGGCATGGGCGCCGCCGCCGCGCGCCGGCTCGCCCGGGACGGCTTCCGGATCGCGATCCTGTCGTCGTCCGGCAAGGGGGAGGCGCTGGCCGGAGAGCTTGGCGGCGTCGGCGTCACCGGCTCGAACCAGTCCGAGGACGATCTGAAGCGACTGGTCGACGCGACCATGCAACGCTACGGCCGCATCGACGCGCTCGTGAACAGCGCCGGCCACGGCCCACGTGCCCCGGTCCTCGAGCTGACCGACGAGCAGTGGCGCACCGGCATGGACGTCTATTTCATGAACGTCGTCCGCCCCACCCGCCTCGTCACGCCGATCATGGTCGCTCAGGGCGGCGGCGCGATCGTGAACGTGTCCACGTTTGCGGCGTTCGAGCCCGACCCCGTGTTCCCGACGAGCGGCGTCTTCCGCGCCGGGCTGGCCGCATTCACGAAGCTCTTCGCCGACCGCTACGCCCCCGACAACGTGCGCATGAACAACGTGCTGCCCGGGTTCATCGACTCGCTGCCCGAGCAGGAGCAGTTCCGCGAGCGGATCCCGATGGGCCGCTACGGCAGGGTCGAGGAGGTGGCCGAGCTGATCGCGCTGCTCGCGTCCCACCGGGTCGCCTACCTGACGGGCCAGAACATCCGCATCGACGGCGGGATCACGCGGTCGGTCTAGCGACCACGCAATTGACACCTACGACCGATGTCAATTGCGTTTACGGCCGCAGGATGCGGCCGCCGTCGACCACGACGTTCGAGCCGGTCACGAAGTCCGACTCGATCAGGAAGCGGACGGCCCGGCACACGTCGGCGGGCTCGCCGATGCGGCCGAGGGCGGTCTCCTCGTTGTCGCCGCGCACCCCGTCGGGCATGAGCACCGGCCCCGGCGCCACGCCGCACACCCGCACGCCGTCCTTGCCCCACGCCAGCGCGAGCGACTTCACCATCTGGATCTGCGCCGCCTTCGCGCCGCCGTGCGGCGTGAAGAGCGGCCAGGCCTGCAGGCCGGCGACGTCGGTGATCGCGACGATCACGCCCCCGCCGGACGCCGCCATCTGCCGGTGCGCCGCCTGGGCGGCGAACATGAAGCCCTTGGCGGTCGAGTCGAACGCGGCATCGAAGAGCTCCTCGGTCACGTCCTCCGGCCGCACGGGCAGGAAGCCGGCCGAAGGGCAGTAGACGGCGATCTCGAGTCCGCCCAGCTCGACCGCGGCGGAGTCGACGAGCGCCGCCATCTGGGCGGGGTCGCCGGCCTCGGCGGCGAACGCCGCCGTGCGCACGCCGAGCGCCTCGATCTCGCCCCGGGTGGCCTCGGCCGCATGCGCGCTCGTGTGGTAGCTGATCGCGACGTCGGCGCCGGCCGCAGCGAGGTCGAGCGCGATCGCCTTGCCGAGCCTGTGCGCACCCCCAACCACGAGGCCTCGGCTGCCGTGGAGCGCGGGCATGGAGGGATATGCTAGCCACAGGGTATAGAAGGGACGAAAACCACTCCGGAAGGGAGACCCGCATGGCGTATGAGGTTCCCGATCTGCCGTACGACTACAACGCGCTCGAGCCGCACATCGACGAGCAGACGATGCGCATCCACCACGACAAGCACCACCAGGCGTACGTGGACAAGGCCAACGCGGCCCTGGAGGGCACGGAGTGGGCGGACAAGCCGGCCGAGGACGTGCTGGCGAACCTGTCCTCGCTGCCCGCGGACAAGCAGGGCCCGGTGCGCAACAACGCCGGCGGCCACGCGAACCACTCGCTGTTCTGGACCGTGCTCTCGGCCAACGGGGGCGGCACCCCGAGCGGCGAGCTCGGCGACGCGATCAACTCCGCGTTCGGCAGCTTCGACGAGCTGAAGAAGCAGCTGACCGACGCCGGCGTGAACCGGTTCGGCTCGGGCTGGTCATGGCTCGTGGTCGACAACGGCGCGCTCAAGGTGACGAGCACGCCGAACCAGGACTCCCCGATCTCGGACGGCCAGACGCCGATCCTGGGCATCGACGTGTGGGAGCACGCGTACTACCTGAAGTACCAGAACAAGCGCCCCGACTACCTGGCCGCGATCTTCAACGTGATCGACTGGTCGGCGGTCGCCGAGCGCTACACGGCCGCGCGGTCGGCCAGGGCCACGGCCTAGCGATCCGCCTCCGGGCGGGCGGGTCGACACCGGCCCGCCCGCCCGGTCATACTTGACGCCGCCATGGCGACGGTCGTCTTCTTCCCCGAGGGTGCGTTCGGCCCCACGAACAACTGCGTCGGCATCGGCGACGTGCTGCGCGAGCGCGGCCACCGGGTCGTGTTCATCGTCGAGGAGTCGTTCGCCGGCACGCTCGAGGCGCGCGGGTTCGAGGAGCGGCTGATGCGGCTCGGGCCGAAGCCCGAGGTCGAGGAGGCGCCCGGCCAGTTCTGGAAGGACTTCATCCGCGAGACCGCGCCGGTCTTCCGCCGGCCGACGATCGAGCAGCTGGAGGCGTTCATCCAGCCGACCTGGCAGGCGCTGCTCGACGGCTCCCGCTACGTGAACCCGCGGCTCGAGGAGATCATCGCCGAGCTCGATCCGGACGTCATCTGCGAGGACAACGTGCCCGCCTTCCCGGCCCTCGCGGCGAGCGGCCGGCCGTGGGTGCGGATCGTGTCCTGCAACCCGCTCGAGATCCGCGACCCGGCCATCCCGCCGGTGTTCTCGGGCTACCCCGCCCGCGACGAGTCCGGCTGGGCCGAGTTCCACGCCGAATACGAGCGCACGCATCGCACCATGTGGGCCGAGTTCGACGCGTTCGTGCAGGCGGCCGGGGCGCCGCCGCTACCCGACCTCGAGTTCATCCACGCCTCGCCCTACCTGAACCTGTACGTCTATCCGGCCGAGGCCGACTACTCCCGGCGGCAGCCGCTCGACCAGAGCTGGCAGCGGGTCGAGTCGTGCGTGCGCGCCTCCGATGCGTCGTTCGAGATCCCCGAGCAGCTGCGCGGCGGCGACGGCGGCCTCGTCTACCTCTCGCTCGGCTCCCTGGGGTCGGCCGACGTCGACCTGATGAAGCGGCTGGTCGACGTGCTCGGCCGCACACCGCACCGCTACATCGTGTCGAAGGGCCCCCAACACGACCTGTACGAGCTGGCCGAGAACATGTGGGGCGAGGAGTTCGTGCCCCAGCCGTCGGTGCTGCCGCAGGTCGACCTCGTGATCACCCACGGCGGCAACAACACGACCACCGAGTGCTTCCACTTCGGCAAGCCCATGATCGCGCTGCCGCTCTTCTGGGATCAGTACGACAACGCCCAGCGCGTCGACGAGACCGGGTTCGGCGTGCGCCTCCAGACGTACGACTTCGGCGACGACGAGCTGCCTGCGGCGATCGACCGGCTGCTGGCCGACGGCGACCTGCGCGGGCGCATGGCCGCGATCGCGCAGCGGCTCCGGGCCAACCCGGGCACCGTGCGGGCGGCCGATCTCGTCGAGCGTGTCGCTGCCGACGCCTGAGCGCCTGGCCGCCGCCCGCTGGTTCGGGGGCAAGGCGGGGGCGATCGGGCGGATCGAGGAGTGCGACCGGCTCGACCTGGGCGGCGGCGCCGCCCTCTCGATCCTGCGCGTCGACGGGGCCGACCTCTACGTCTGGAGCGAGGGCGAGGCCGCCGCGGCGCTCCTGCAATCGGGGTCAGACCCCGAACGGGGGCTGTGGCGGTTTCGTGACGCCGGCGTGACGCTTCCGGCCGGCGCGCAGGAGCGGCCGATCGGCCTCGACCAGTCGAACACCTCCTACGTGGTCGGCGAGCGCCTGGTCGTGAAGCTCTACCGGCGCATCTGGCCCGGCGTCCATCCCGAGGTCGAGCTCGGCCGCCACCTCACCGAGACGGCGCGGCTCGACTGCGTGCCGGCGTTCGCCGGAACGCTCGAGTGGGACGGCCACGCGGTCGCGCTCGTGCAGGAGTACGTGCCGGGCGCGGACGGCTGGACCTGGGGCGCGGCCGCCGTCCAGGCCGGCGACGTCTCGGACATCGCCCGGCTCGGGGCCGAGAGCGCCCGGCTCCACGAGGCGCTCGAGAGCTACGGGTCGAGCATCGCCACGCCTGCCGACCTGTGCGGCTGGCGCGACGCGGCGTGCGCCCAGCTGGACGCGGCGATCGCCGCGGTCCCGGCCGACGTGGCCGCCGAGCTGCACGACCTGCGGCCGCGCATCCTGGCCGAGCTGGACGCGCTCGGGTCGCCCGCCGGGCCGGTCACGCTCCAGCGCCTGCACGGCGACTTCCACATCGGCCAGGTGCTGCGGGCCGCGGACGGCCGGCTCGTCGTCGTCGACCTCGAGGGCGAGCCGACCAAGCCGGTCGTGAAGCGCTCCCGCCCCGGCCCGGCCCTGCGCGACGTGGCCGCGATGCTGCGCTCGTTCGACCACCTCGGCCGCCACGTCGCCCGCGACGTCGACCCGGCCTGCGACGTCGACGGCTGGATCGCGCGGGCGCGCGAGGCGTTCCTCTCGGCGTACGGGCCGGTGGACGCGGCACTCCTGCGCGCGCTCGAGGTCGAGAAGGAGACCTACGAGTTCACCTACGCGGCCGCGTTCCTGCCCGAGTGGATGTACGCGCCGGTCGGCGGCATGCGCTGGCTGATGGGGCACGATGGCTGACCTGCGCCCCGGCCTCTTCGCTGCCGACGTCCTCGCCGCGCCGGGCACGCTAGCGGGGCCGGCCCCCGGCCTGGAATCGATCCGGACGATGGCGGAGCGGGCGCGGCGCGTCCTCTTCCTGGGCATGGGCAGCTCGCGCTACGCGGCCCTCGACGCCGCCGCGCTCCTGCGCGCGCACGGGGTCGACGCGGCTGCCGAGATCGCCTCGATCGGAACCCCGCAGCCGCCGGCGACCGACACGCTCGTCTTCGCCGTCTCGGCGACCGGCGGGTCCGACGAGACGGTCGCGGCGATGCGGCGCCACCTCGGCACGAGCATGGTCGCCGGCGTCACCAACGTGCCCGGTAGCGCGATCGGCAGCGAGGCGGAGGCGTGCCTCCAGATCGCCGGCGACGGGCCGAGCGGCGTCGCCTGCGCCAGCTACCGCAGCACGGTCGCCGTCCTGCGCGAAGCCTGCGGGCTGCTCGCCCCCGCCACGGCGCCGCCGGTCGGCTGGCGCGAGCGAGCGGCGGGCGCGCTCGCCGAGCTGCTCGACGGCCGGGGCGAGTGGCTGCCGCGGACGGTGGAGCAGCTGGGCGGCGGCCCCGTCCATGTGCTCGCGCCGGCGGAGCGGCTCGGGGCGGCCGAGCAGTCGGCGCTCATGCTGCGCGAGGTGCCGCGCGTGCCGGCCTACGCCTGCGAGACCGGCGACTGGTCGCACGTCGACGTCTACCTGACGAAGCGGCCCGGCTACCGGGCGCTGCTCCTGCCGGGATCGGCCTACGAGGCGGAGGTGCGCGAGTGGCAGGCCGAGCGCGGCTTCACGATCGTCACGGCCGACGTGCCCGGCGACGCGCACGTGCGCCCCCTGGTCGAGACGCTCGTCGCAGAGCTGCTCGCCGCGGAGCTCTGGGCGGCCGACCCGGTCTAGGTGGTCAGGCGATCGGCTTGCCGGTGACTGCGACCCGCTGCTGCAGGTAGTCGAGCCAGGTGGGCGGGACGACGCCGCCGCGACCTGAGCCTGCGGCGCAGTAGGGCTCCTGGGAGTCGACCACGATCGAGCGGTATCCGCCCGGCGCAAGCTGCGGGCCCCACTGCTGGCGCGCATCGTTCTGGGCCAGGCCGCCCGGGATCGTGTAGGTGTCGAGCTCGTGGAGCGTGTAGCACGCCAGCACCCTGCCGCCGGGGAGCGTCAGGCCGAACACACCGTCCGCGGACACGCGCAGCCCGGCCCGTGCCCGGACGGTGGCGCCGTAGTCGGTGTGCGTCACGTGCGTGGCATGGCTGCCCGCCCAGGCGGTCTCACGCTCGGCGATGTGCACCATGCGCGCCCGGTCGCGCGCCGTCACGGCCGCCGTCCGGCCCACGGCGATGCCCAGCCCGCTCAGGGGCGGCTTCGGCGTGTATCCCCCGCCGGTGACGTATGCGATCCGCCAGGAGCCGGCGGAGCGGACGATGGCGAGGACGTACCAGGGGTGGTCGCCGGTCGAGAGATTCTGGGTGCGCACCTGCGCGAAGAAGGCGTGCTGGGGCGACGTGCGCGGGATCTCCGGGAGGATCGAAACGACTCTGTGCGCGTCCTTCTGCGGGGCGCACCCGCAGCGGACTTCGCTCACGTAGGCGCGATCCTGGGCAGCCGCCTCGGCCGTCTCGATCGGCGCGAGAGCGGCGCCGGAGAGCGTGGAGAGCGCCACCTCGCGACGCGACCAGAGCCGGGTCACGATCGCCGTGGCCGCGGCCGGCGTGAGATGCCCCGGGGGCCCGGACGGAGACGCCGTGGATGAGGCCGGTGTCGAGGCGGCCGGCGCCGGCGCTGCGGGCGCGGGGCTCGACCCGCCGCAGCCCGCGGTCACGACCGCGCAGGCTCCAAGGACGATCGTGGCGAGGCGGGCGGAACGCACCTACCTCCCATCGGCAGCCCACCGCGCCGGCTTGAATCGCCCGTGCCAGGCACCGGTTATTCAGTCACGCACCAAAAGGGGTCTGACCCCGCTTGGTGCGTCAGCCTTCGAGCCAGTCGCGCGCCGTCGTGTGGCGCGGGGCGCCGCCGTTTCGGTGCTCGAGGTCGGAGCGCAGCTCCGCGACCGTGCCGTGGCGCTCGGCCAGGACGTCGTGGTTGTGGATCGTCTCGTGGTTCACCTGGCGCGCGAGCAGGAAGCACCCGTCCGAGAGGTCGGTGTAGCGCTCGAACGTGCCGGCCACCATCAGCCGCACCGAATCCTCGACGAAGCGCGGGTGCAGGTGGGCGTGCTCGACCACGTGCAGCTCGTCCGGCCGCTTCAGGAGCTCGAACACCGGCGCGCTCATCGAGTTCTCGGCGATCGCGATCAGGTCGCGGGCGTCGATCTCGCGGCGGGTGCCGACGAGCAGCGTCGCCTCGGCCCGCTGGTTGTGCGTGGCCGCGGGCAGCAGCGAGAAGATCTCCTGGATCTGGCCGTCGTCGTAGCCGGCCTCGGTGAGCCGGTCGTGCGCGCGCTCGCGCACGAGCCCCTGGGCGCACGGGCAGGCGTTCAGGCCGCGCACCTCGACGCCGACGAGCCGGCGGGCGCCCTTGCCGTTCGCGAGCGCCTGGCCGATCAGGTGGTAGATCTCCTGCGTCTTCAGGTCCGAGACCGGGGTGCGCCGGGTGACCGGGAACTTGGCCCGGATGGTCACCTCGGAGCGGACGGCCTCCTGACGCTCGACGATCTGTGCCGCGATGTGCTCGGCCAGCTCCTCGACGTGGAGGGCCTCGCCGATGACGACGTGGTCGATGCACTCGGCCACCGTCTCGGGGAAGCGGGACATGTGGACGCCCTTCTGACCGGGGTCGAGGTCGACGAAGCAGTCGATCTGGGCGTAGTAGAGGAGCTCGGTGCCGGCATGCGCGATCCGGATCACCTTGTCGACGCCGGTGACGCCGGCGCGGGTCAGGGCGAGATGGACGTCGGGCTCGGCTGCCTGGAGGTCATGAGTGAATGTTGAGGATTCAAGCATGCCGGGATGGTACCCGCCCCTCGCGGATCACTCCCGTAACAGGCGTGACAGGCGCCGGTCGGCGAGCACGCGGCCGCCGGTCTGGCAGGTCGGGCAGTAGAAGACGGTGTGCTCGTCGAAGGAGACGCGCCTGATCGCGTCGCCGCAGCGCGCGCACGGTTCGCCCAGACGGTCGTGGACGGCGTAGCCGCGGTCGGCCTTCGTCGTCAGCCCCGAGCGGGACAGCGGCACGAGCCGCTCGACGGCGGCGCCGAGCGTGCCCGTGATGGCGCCGTGGAGCCGGGCCACGTCCTCATCGCCCAGCGCCGCCGAGCGCTGGTAGGGCGAGAGCATGGCGGCCCACAGGATCTCGTTCGCGAACGCGCGGCCGATGCCGGCGATGGCGCGCTGGTCGCGCAGGAACGCGTGCAGCTGGTGCGGACGGGCCTTGAGCGATTCGGCCAGCACGTCGACGGTGTAGGACGGGTCGAGCGGCTCGGGGCCGATGTGGTCGAGCTCGGCCGCGAGCGCGTCCGGCCGCAGCAGCCAGACGCCCGCGCGGCGCTTGTGGCCGGTCTCGGACATGATCAGATCGCGCCCGGACGCGAACGTGACCACGAGCATCGCCGACTTCGTCCGCTTCCCGCCGACGACGAGCTTCCCCGCCGACATCAGGTGCACCATCATCGTGTCGCCGCCGTCGGCGGTGAAGAGCAGCCGCTTGGCCCGCCGGCCGACGGCGGTGAAGCGCTGGCCGGCGAGCGACTGGAGCGGCGGGTCGATCGTCTTCGTCGTCGCGAAGTGGGCGACCGGAACCGACTCGATCGGCTCGGCGGTGAGGGCCTCGCGCTGCGCGACCACGAACGCTTCCAGCTCGGGGAGCTCCGGCATACCCGAACGCTACCGGTCGGGACGCCGCCGGAGCGCGCCGCCATGTAGGGTCGGGACGCTCGTGTCTACCATCGGCGTCGTCACCACCTACCGCAACGGGTTCCCCGAGAGCCGGCACCGCGTCCATGCGGTGGCGGTGCGGCGTGACGGCTCGGTGATCGCGTCGTGCGGCGACCCGGAGCGCGTGACCACGCTGCGCTCGTCGGCAAAGCCCTTCCAGGTCGAGCCGCTGGTCTCATCGGGCGGCTACGACGCGCTCGGGCTGGACGACCGCATCCTGGCGGTGATGTGCGCGTCGCACGCCGGCGAGGACATCCACGTGGAGGCGGTGAGGCGCGGCCTGGCCGCGTGCGGGCTCGGGCCGGAGGCGCTGCAGAACGAGCGCAGCACCCCGGAGCAGCGGCTGCGCCACAACTGCTCCGGCAACCATCTCGGCTTCCTCGCGAACAGCGTGCACCACGGCTGGGACACCGCCACCTACCGCCTCCCGGATCATCCGTCGCAGCTGGCGGCGCTCGAGGTGATGTCCGAGCTCTCGGGCATCGCGAAGGACTCGATCCCGACGATGACCGACGGCTGCGGCGTGGTGGCGTTCGCGCTCCCGCTGCGCGTCATCGCGGCGATGTACGCCCGGCTGCCCGAGACCCTGCCGCGCCAGTTCGCGGCGATGACGACGCACCCCGAGCTGGTGCGCGGCGACGGCGACTTCGACACCGAGGTGATGCGGTCGGTGTCCGGCTGCGTCGCCAAGGGCGGCGCCGAGGGCCTTTCGAGCATCGGCCTCGCCGACGAGGGCATCGGGATCGCGATCCGGATCGACGACGGGAACTCGCGTGCGAGCGCGCCGGCGGCCGTCGCGGTGCTGCGCCAGCTCCTCGGCTGGAACGGCGACGTCCCGTCCGGCCTGGGCGCACTGGCCGAGCCGGTGTTCGAGAACTCGGTCGGAGATCCGGTCGTCCGCCTGCGGGCCGAGATCGCTCTCAGTTCGTGACAACTATGTGACACGGGCGGGGCTATGCGGTTCTGGAAAGTTCCTTGCCGAGCCTGATAACCGCTTGTACACTGCTGGCGTCTGCGATCCGTTTTGTCTCCCCAACCGGCCGTTCCGGGGTTTTTC
>Ga0075436_100002901_pt1 | contig 11763 bp, 21 predicted proteins | sample RhiMethybrSRZTD5_FD_75303 | JGI IMG/M metagenome (GOLD analysis project Ga0075436, IMG submission 75303) | Populus rhizosphere microbial communities from Tennessee, USA - Rhizosphere MetaG P. TD hybrid SRZTD5 | ecosystem: Host-associated > Plants > Roots > Rhizosphere > Soil | place: USA... | reverse complement strand
GAGGAGGAAACATGCGCACCTTGATCGCGGCCTGCCTGCTCGCAGTCAGCGCCTGCGCGCTCGCGCAGGCTTTTCCCTCGCGTCCGGTCCGCTTCATCTCCCCGTTCCCGCCCGGAGGCGCGGTCGACATCATCACGCGCATTACCGCGACGGGCTTGCAGGAAGCCCTCGGCCAGCCGGTGGTCGTGGAAAACCGCTCCGGCGCCGGCGGCACGGTGGGCGCCGACGCGGCTGCACGCGCGCCGGCCGACGGGTACACATTGTTTTCCGGCGGCATCGCGACGCACGGTATCGCGCCGGCGCTCTACAGCAAGCTCGGCTACGACGCGGTACGCGACTTCTCGCCGCTATCGATGATCGGCACCACGCCGAACGTGCTGATCGTGAACCCGTCGGTGCAGGCGCGCAGCGTCGGCGAGTTCATCGCGCTCGCGAAAGCCGCGCAGCGCAAGCTCGACTACGGCTCGCCCGGCATCGGCACCTCGCCACAGCTCAGCATGGAGCTCTTCAAGCTGATGAGCGGCATCGAGCTCGTGCACATCCCGTACAAGGGCAACGCGCCCGCGATCGCCGACCTGCTCGGCGGCCAGTTGCCGGTGATGTTCGACAACCTGCCGGGCGCCATGGGCCACATCAAGGCGGGGCGCGTGCGGGTGCTCGGCGTGAGCTCGGTGGTGCGCCATCCGAGCCTGCCCGACGTGCCGACCATCGCGGAGAGCGGCCTGCCGGGCTTCGAGGTGGTGGTGTGGTACGCGGTGTTCGCAGCGGGCACGCCGCCCCCGCAGGTGCTCGCGAGCCTAACCGCGGCGGCCAATCGCGCGGTCAGTTCGCCCGAGGTGCAGAAGAAGCTCTCCGATGCCGGCGTCGATCCTGGCGCGTCGAGCCCTGACGATCTCGCCATGCGCGTGCGCACCGAGATGGCGAAGTGGGCGAAGGTGGTGAAGGATGCCGGCCTGCCGGTGCAGTGAGGCTCGCGCTCCTCGCCGTCGCGCTTATCGCGAGTGAGGCGTACTCCGCCGCGCGCCTGAAGCCGGACGTTAGGCCGTCAGCCCAGCCACGGCTCGCCGCACCCACGGTGCCACGAGCGTGACCGTCGGAAACGCCACCGGCCAGGTCGTCGCGCAGCTCCTCAGCCATTGCCACAGGAATCCCTGCTGGATCCCTTGGTTTAGCGCCAGGACGACGCCGGACACGATCGCCACCATGATGGCCGAGAGCAGGGCGCCGAACAGAATCGGCGCAAATCGTACGGGTATGGTCATTTAGCCCTCACGAGAGTAGTTGGGTTAGTACGCGCGGACCAGGTTGCCGAGCCACGCTGCCGCGTAGAGCCCGACGCCGAAGACCGCGTGCGTGACGAGGCTCTGTGCGCGCGCGGCGCCAGGGCGCACGGTCCGGCGCGCGGCGATGCCGGCGCCCAAGCCCGGCTGCAGTATCAGGAACGGTGCCGCGACGCTGCCGATGCCAACGATGAGCGCCGGCGCCAGCTCAGGCTCGCGGATCCACTCCAGGCCCCAGACACAGAGGAGAACGCCCGCGAAGGCGATTCCGATGAGGTAGTGGGCGGTCCAGCCGATCAGGCGCTCGCCCCGCACCTGCGGCGTGCGTGCGATCGGGTCGTGCCGGAAGCGTCCGCGCGGCAGGTAGGCGAGCCAGCGACCCACCAAGCCGTAGTCGAGCGCGGGGATGCCGAGGAAGCGCTTGCGCGCGACTACCCAGAGATCCATCAGCGCCGTTGCGCCGGCGCCGGTGAGAACGCTGCCAGTAACGTAGTCCATGTTCGTTCTCCATCGACTTGCCTTCGAGAGGCGGAGACTGCACAGTGCCACTTCAAGTCGACTTGAGGTCAAGCAGCGGGCGGCATGGACATCAACGAGGTGGCGCGGCGCTCCGGCGTCCCGGCGTCCACGCTACGGTTCTACGAGGAGAAAGGTTTGATCGCCTCTAGCGGCCGGCGCGGCCTGCGGCGGGTGTTCTCCGCGGGTGTGCTGGACCGGCTAGCGCTCATCGCCCTGGGACGCGCGTCGGGCTTTTCCCTCGATGAAATCGCGCGCATGTTCGCCAGCGACGGCCAGCCTCGGATTGACCGGCAACTTCTTGCGGCGAAGGCTCAGGAGCTCGACGGAACGATCCGCAGGCTGAGCGCAATGCGCGATGGCCTGCGGCACGCTGCCGCCTGCCCCGCGCCGAGCCATATGGAATGCCCCACGTTTCAGCGCCTCTTGCGAGCTGCCGCTTCCGGAGCTATCGGGGCACGGGCAACGAAGGTCCCGACGAAACTGCCGCGGCCCAACCGGCACCTGCCTTTAAGGCGGAACGGGCAGAGATGATCCAGACCTGCCGCGGCGCATGCCATTGCGGCCGCGTCATCCTGACCGGTGAGGCGGATCTCACGCTCTACCAATTCAACACCAAGACGGCGAAGCACTATTTCTGCAAGCATTGTGGAATCCACCCGTTCATTCGCCCGCGACTCGACCCCAGCCGTTGGGCCTTCAATGTCCGTTGCATCGACGGCATCGACCTACCCTCCATCAAGGTGCGCCAGTTCGACGGGCAGAACTGGGAGGCGACAGCCAAGGCCTACTATGACCGCCTCAAGAAACCGCCGGCGGACACATGAAACGCACGAGGAGTTTTCAGTGCGGGATCCAGATGGTTACTACGTCACCATCAGTGCGCTCGATGGAGGCTAAATCCCGATGTTGATCAGCGCGACCGTCGAGAACAGATTTCAGCGGCATCAGGTATCGCTGACGACCAGCGGCAAGTCGCACGCGATCGACATCCCGCCGCGTCCGTCGGGGCTCGGCTCCGCGGCAAATGGCGGCGAGCTGCTTTGTCTCGCCATGGCGACGTGCTACTGCAACGACATCTACCGCGAAGCTGCCAAGCGCGGGATCGAGGTCGCCGCGGTGGAAGTGCAGGCAGACGCCGAGTTCGAAGCCGAAGGCGCTCCCGCCCGGCGCTTGTCGTATCGGGTCGTCGTGCGGGCGAAGGCATCCGAGGCGAGCATTCGCGATCTCATTGCGCATACCGATACCGTCGCGGAAGTGCAGAACACCCTTCGCCTGGGTTTGCCGGTCACGCTCGAATCGGTTTCGGCAATATCATCCGAGTAAGTTACAAAAGCTGGAGACCAAGGTGCCCGATTCTTCTATCACCCACCTCGAGCGCCGCGAGATCGAGGCCGGCGTCCTGATTCCCATGGTGCAGGCATTCCAGCGCGCGATCGCGGGAGGCCGCTGTGACCCATAGGACCTATACGGCGATCAACTTCCAACAGAAGTTTGGCCTCTTCACCGAGCAGTGGGCGCCGAAGGTGGTGGCGGAGATGAACGACTACCAGTTCAAGGTCGTCAGGCTGAAGGGCGACTTCGTCTGGCACCACCACAAGGACACCGACGAGACCTTCATCGTGATGGACGGCGCGCTGCGCATCGATTTCCGGGACGGGGCGGTGACCCTGCGTTCCGGAGAGATGTTCGTCGTGCCGAAGGGCGTGGAGCACAAGCCGTACGCGGAAGGCGAAGTGAAGCTGCTTCTCATCGAGCCTCGCGGCGTGCCCAACACCGGCGAGGAGGGGGGCGAGCGCACCGCGCAGAACGACGTCTGGATCTGAAGGTTAGCGGGCGGATATCATCACCGCCGGGGGAAACCGCTCATGAACCGTAGTTGCGCAGTAACGGCCTGCATTGCAGTCTTGCTGATGGGTGTGCTTTGCGGTTGTGCCGTCGCTCCGGTGCAGGTCGCGGAGAGCAACACCCCGCGCGCCATCCCACAGGGCGTTGAGGCGACGCCGGTGCAGTTCAGCAGGATCGTCACGAAGCTCCCGCTTGGCGAACAGATCGGTCAATACCAGTACGGCTGGGGTTGCTTGCCGGGCGCTGTAATTGGTTGGCGAGGTGGACGGTTGAATGTCACGGACGAGGAACTGGTCGAGACCTTCCGGAAGGAGTTGCAAACCCGCAACTGGCCGGTGGTCGGAGATCCCTACGCGTTGTTCGGTGATCCGGCGTCTTCCGGTGCCGAGATCCTGGTCGCGGGGCTCGTCGACAAAGTCGACATCCGGGTCTGCTTTCCCTTCTCCGGGAGCCCGAACATCGACATCGGCAACACCGGCACACTAAAGGGCGGGGTCTTCATGCAGGTGAGCTGGCAACTGTACAGTCGCGGCGCAAACAAGGTGGTCTACGAGACTACGACGCAAGGTTCTTACAGGACCGAAGAGACGGTGGCCGGTGGCTTGCCGGTGTTCTTGCGGAACGCGTTCGCCGCCAATGTCAGGAATTTGTTGGCTGATCCGGGCTTCTACGCCTTGGTCGCCAAAGGCAGGGGCCGGCGTCCCGCGGGGCAGGACATCTGACGGTCTCTGCAGGAATGGGGTTGGCTCACCAGGTGTTTGTCCGTGGTGGCGGCGGGCACACTCGGAAGGTTCCTGAAAGGCAGGCGTCAGCAGCATTCGATCATGCAGATGCTCGACGCCGGACGCGAGGGTTACCTGACGGCCTACCGGCAGGCCGTCTCCGAAGCGCTGCGGGGGCACGACACCGCGGTGCCGGAGGTGAAAGTCGAGGCGACGGAGGAGAAGCTCCGCAAGCCGTACCGCTACTACACCCTGGACATCTTCTGCCGGCGCGGGGAAAAGTCCTGTCCGATCGAGGTGAACCTCGCTTCGGCGAACGCGATGACGCCGGTGCGCGAGAACTGGCAGGGGCTCGACGTCACGCTGCACCCGTTCGTGTGGAACGGGCTCGAGTTCCGCCTCGACGGCGACCTGGCGGACGACGCGCGGCTCGTCGCCTGGATGGGCAAGTGGATGGACATCGCCGAGAAGAAGCCCAAGGACGCAAACCGGCTCTCGCAGATCGCCCACAACGTGACGCAACCGGAGAAAAAGCGGGCCGGCTGGTCTTTTTCGGTGGATTTCGGCTCGGCGCCGCTCGACGCCTTCGTCGAGCTGATCGAGGTGGTGCGCGCGACCGGCGCGAAGCGGCTGGAGCTCGGCTCGTTCGACTATCCGCGCGGCTGACGGCGGGCCGCACGGGGTGACCCGAGCGATACGCTCGCGCAAGCGCCTCGCGCTCGCCGGCTGCGCGCTCTTCGCGGTCCTGAGCCTCGCCCTGGCCCTCGACGGCGGCATGCCCTGGTGGGCGGGCGCTTTCTGGATCGTCGGCTTCCTCGCGCTGCTCGTGCCCGGCTCCAGGCGCCTGCTCGACGAGGTCGAGATCACCGACCTCGGCGTGACCCGGCGCTTCGGCCCGTGGCTGGGAAGGAAAAGAGAAGAGCGCGTGCTCTGGGAAGAGCTGACCCGGGTCGAGATCCTGACCACCGACAAGCAAGACTTCTTCTTCCTCCTCGAGGGCCGCGACGCTGCCGGCGTGGCGGTTTCCAACGAGCTCGCCGTGAAGCACGATCTGGTCGCGATCCTGCAGCGACGCCTTCCGGGCCTCGATAGCCGGGCGATCATCGAGGCCTCGGGCACGGCGCGGCGGCGCTTCCTCGTGTGGCAGACACAAAGGAAGCCGATACCGGGCGGTGAAGTGCGCTAGGCTTGGATTCCCCGGGCGATAGCGAGAACCGCATGCCAAGCGAGCCCTACCCGGTCGCCATCGTGGCGGCCGAAGCCGCGGCGAGGACCAGGCAGACCAACTACCCCGAGCCCTTCGCCTCGCGCGTGGCGGGTCGGCTCAAGCGCCCGCTGGGCGACGTGTTCGGCCTCTCCAACTTCGGCGTCAATCTGACGCGCCTCGCTCCGGGCGCGGTCTCGTCGCTGCGCCATGCGCATTCGAAGCAGGACGAGTTCGTCTACATCCTCCAGGGGCATCCGACGCTTCACACCGACGAGGGCCGGACGAAGCTCTCGCCGGGAATGTGCGCCGGCTTCCGCAAGGGCACGGGCAACGGCCACCGGCTGGTCAACGAGACGCGCGAGGACGTGGTCTACCTCGAAGTCGGCGACCGCACGCCCGGCGACGAAGGCAGCTACCCGGACGACGACATCAAGGCGATGCTGGTCGACGGCAAGTGGAGGTTCGTGCACAAGGATGGCTCGCCGTATTGAACGGCGCATCGCGCCGATAGCGGTTTTGCTCTCGCTTGCCGCCGCGGCCTGCGCCAGCAGTCGTCAGGCGCCGGACACGACCCGCGCCGGCGAGTACGAGATTTCGTGCGGCTACTTCGGCTGGTACATCTGCTATCAGAAGGCGGACGAGCTCTGTCCCGGCGGCTACAAGGTGATCTCCGAGAGCGAAGAACACTTCGGCGGCCGCAAGACGCGCATCTCCTGTCAAGAGCGGAAATGAATACCTCGGCGCTTGCAGCCAAGCTGAACCTGAAGCCCGGCATGAAGCTTCGCATCGTCGGAAAACCCGCCGGCGTAAGCCTTCCGGGTGTGTCCGGCACGGCGTCCGCGAAGGCCGAGGCAGTCATCGTGTTCGCGAAGACCCTTGCAGAGGTGGACTCGCGCGCCGGTCCCGCGCTCGACGCCGCGAGGGAGGATCGCATCGCATGGGTCGCCTATCCCAAGGCGGGAAAGCTCGACACCGACCTGAACCGCGACATTCTCTGGCGCCACCTGCTGGGTAAAGGCATCCAGGGCGTACGCCAGGTTGCGCTCGACGAAGTGTGGAGCGCGATGCGCTTCCGGCCGAAGAAATAGGAGTGCGTCAGGTGCCCGTGGCCGGCTACTCAGGCACTCCGCTCGCCAAAAAACTCGGCATCGAGTCCCCCATGACGCTGGTTGCGATCAGTGCGCCCGCGGAATATCGCGCCTGGCTCGGCAAGCTGCCGAACGGTGTGAGCATCGTTTCGAGGCCGTCCCGCGCGCCTCGCGCGGTTCACGTTTTCGCCACGGAGCGAGCCGTCCTCGAAAAGCGGCTCCGCGCGCTGCGAAAGCACCTCGAACCGGCCGGCTTCGTATGGGTCTCGTGGCCGAAGAAGGCGTCGAAGGTCGAAACCGACGTCACCGAGGACACGGTGCGGGAGATCGCGCTGCCGCTGGGGTTCGTCGACATCAAGGTCTGCGCCGTGAGCGAAGTGTGGTCCGGGCTGAAGCTGGTCATTCGCAAGAGCGAAAGGGGGTCCTGAGATGCGCCTGCGGGTCATCCACCTCGTGGTCGGCTTCGCCGGCCTGACCGCCTTCGTGGCGAGCGGCGTTTACATGGCCTGGGTCCATGCCGGGCTGCAGGGAATGCCGGACGGTCCGCGCCTCTTTTATCGCTCGGCGCACATCTACCTGCTCTGGGGCGCGCTTCTCAACCTCCTGCTCGGCTGCTACCTCGCGCGCCTGGAGCGAGGCGTCCTGCGGCATGTTCAGTCGCTCGGTTCGCTCCTGATCCTCGCGGGCCCGTTCATGCTTGCCGCGTCGTTCTTCGCCGAGCGGCACAATCCCGAGCTCGATCGCCCGGTCGGCCAGCTCGCCATCTTTCTCGCCCTGGGCGGCGTGGCTCTCCACGCGGTCGCGGCGCTCGTCGCCCAGGCGAGGACCGGCGCAACCTGACCGCCCAGCCGGTACAAGTTGGGCCGATTCCCAAAGGAAAGCTGCCCACTCCTGCCGGCTCCCGCCGCGGAGGCGCGTTCGAAGATCGGATTTACAGGAGCGCGGTTTCGAGTCCAGAATCGATCGAGGAGCCGGCACAACGCCCGACTTCGCCCGCAGTTCGCCCTAGAGGAGGGGACCAAGAATGTGCACCCTGTGCGATCAAGGACGTCCGCAGAACCACGCGCGCTCCCAGCTCGGACGGCGCGATTTCCTGAAGGCATCAACCGCCGCCGCGGCAGCCGGCGCGGGATTGAGCCTCTTTAACGCGCCGGCGCGCGCGCGCGACGATGACGATCAGGGCGGGCCACCGCAGGACAGCGGCCAGCGGGGCCGGCGCTATGTGATCCGCGGCGGCATGGTCATGACGATGGACCCCACCATGCCCAACAAGGGTGAGTTCGTAAGCGCCGACGTGCTGGTCGAGGGCAAGAAGATCGTTGCCGTCGGGCCGAATCTCAAGGCCGGGGGCGCAGGAGAGATCGACGCCCGCGGCAAGATCGTCATGCCCGGCTTCGTCGACACCCACCACCACCAGGCTTGGACTGCGATAAGAAGCTCGATCCCCGACAGCGTCCTGATCGACGACGGCTCAGGCAGGCCGAGCGCGGCACAAAACTATTTCGGCAACGTTCTGCTCGGCTTCGCCCCCAAATACCGGCCGGAGGATGTGTACATCAGCGAGCTGTTCGGCGGCCTGGCGCAGCTCGACAACGGCGTCACGACGGTCCACGACGTGTCGCAGATCCACCATTCGCCCGAGCACTCCGACGCCGCCATCCAGGCGTTATTCGATACCGGGCGCCGCGCCGCCTTCGGCTACTTTGAGAGCGCCGGCGCCGCCTTTATCGGCACCAATCCCCACAACCAGTATCCAACTGACGCGCCCCGCATCCACAAGCAATGGTTTTCGTCCAGCGATCAGCTGGTCCACATGATCATGGGCGTCGAGGTCTACCTGCCGAACTACCAGCTCGCCTGGGACATCGGGCGTCAGGAGCACCTCCAGCTTTCGGCGCATATCCTCTCTCCGTTCGGAATCCGCCCGACCCTCGACAAGCTCGCCGACGGCACTGCCGGCAACGGGTCGCTGGGGCTCAGAGAGCAGGACCAGCACCTGTTCATCCACATGACCGGCATGTCGGACAAGGGCTGGAACAGGGTGAAGGAGGTCGGCGCCCATGTCTCGATCGCGTTCCCGATCGAGATGAACATGCGGCACGGCATGCCGCCCATCCACAAGATGCAGGAACTGGGCATCGAGCCGTCGCTCAGTGTCGACGTCGAGACGAACCTGACAGCGGACTTCTTCACCCAGATGCGCTCCGCCATGACCATGCAGCGCTTGGTGGTGAACCAGGACATCCTCAACACGGGAGACTTCTCGACATTCGTCGGCGGCGTCGCTCCGGGTTCGGCGTGGCCGCCGCCGCCCGCCCCGCCAGCGCCAGGCTCGCTGCCGCTGCTCAACGTGCGGGACGTGCTGCGCTTCGCCACCATCAACGGTGCGAGACATCTTGGACTGGACGGCAAGACCGGCTCGCTCACGCCCGGCAAGGAGGCCGATGTCATCATCCTCGACGCCACGCACATCAACGTGTTCCCGGTCAACCACGTGCCGGGCGCTGTCGTGCAGATGATGGAGCGCAGCAACGTCGAGACCGTGATCGTCGCCGGCAAGGTGCGCAAATGGAAAGGTAAGCTCCTCGACGTCGACCAGCGCCGGCTGCGCCAGAAGCTCGAGGACGCGCGCGACTTCATCTTCAACGCGGCGACGGGAGGGGCGCCGAATCTGTTCCGGTAGAGAGCCGTTCGGGCAGAACTGAAACGCACGGTGCGCGAAATGCGGGCGGCTGCGGCCGCCCGCGCTATTCTTGGCGGGTGGACAGGAGAACCCGCTTTCGGCTCGGCGCGCTCGTAGTCTTGGCGGTCGGCTTGGCCAGTGCGCTCGGGATCTACCTCGCCGCGGCCGACGATGCCGGGAACGCGGCGCTCGCCGAGATGCACGGCTCGAAGCCCTACGTGCACCAGCTCGAGCGCTTCGGCGGCAAGGCGGCGGTGATGTTCGACCAGTTCAACCGCTGGTTCGCCGGGCTGTGGGAAGGCCGCCAGCTCGGCATCACGCTGGCGTGCATCACGGTCTTCATCGCCGCCGGCCTTTTTCTCGCCGCGCGCCGGAGCCAGGACCCATGAGCGTCGCAAAGCGGCTGCTGCTGATCCTTTCCGTGGTGCTGTGCTGCGCCGGCTGCGATCGGGTATCGAAGTCCTACGCCGAGGCGCGGCTCCCGAAGACACACGCTTTGTCGTTCGTTGCCGGCTCGCTGCGCCTGCAGCTCAGCCATAACGAAGGCGCGTTTCTGAGCCTCGGCGCGTCGCTGCCGAAGCCGTGGCGCGAAGCCTTTTTTCGCGCTGGCGTTGCATGCGTGCTTGCAGGCCTGCTCGTGTACGCCGTCTTCTTCGCTCCCGCCAGCCCTTGGTTGGTCGGCGGCGCGAGCCTCATCTTTGCCGGCGGTGCGAGCAATCTCGCCGACCGGTTGCTGTACGACGGTTACGTCGTGGATTTCATCAATATCGGCATCGGCTCATTTCGCACCGGCATCTTCAATATCGCCGACGTGGCTATCACGGCCGGAGTTGTCATCCTTCTTCTTGGTCAGCGCACCGCGATGCAGTCGATCTCGATGTCGAACGGTCCCGGAAAAGGCGCCACGCATAAAAAGATGCGCGCCGGCGACCCCTCCGGGAAATAGCGCGCATAGACCTCGTTGAACTCGTCGAAGCGCGAGGCGTCGGTGCAGTAGATATTGCACTTCACCACGCGCTCGAGCGAGGCGCCGGCGGCCTCGAGGCAGCGCTTCATCTGCGCGAGCACGATTTCAGCCTGCTGCGCGAACGGGCGCCGGAGCGCTTCACCGGTGGCCGGGTCGAACGGGGGCAGGCCGGACACGAAGACGAATCCCCCCGCCGCGACGACCGGAAAGATCGGCCCCTTCCGGCGGCGCTCCAGGTAAGTGGAGAAGGGCTCGACCCGAATTGCAGTGCGTTCCATGGCTCTCTGCCGTGAGTAGCTGGACAGGGATTGTGCATCGGGTGTAGCGTCTACGTTTCAGCCGAAGGTGAAATATGGATGGAACCGAACTCGCGCGCATCGCAGGCTTCTTCGCCGACCCGGCGCGGGCGCGCATCCTGCGCACGCTGATCGACGGCACGCTGCGCCCGGCGGGCGAGCTCGCCTTCGCCGCCAACATCTCGGCGCAATCGGCGAGCGCGCACCTGGCGAAGCTGGTGGAGGGCGGCCTGCTCGAGCTGCGGGCGCAGGGGCGCCACCGCTATTTCCGCATCGCGACCCCCGAAGTCGCCGACGCGGTGGAAAGCCTCGGCTCGCTGGGCGAGACGCTGCGGCCGCGCGCACCGCGCCCGCCGGCGCTCGCCAGGACGGCGCCGAGCGAATTTCTGCGCGCGCGCACCTGCTACGACCACCTCGCAGGCGAAACCGCGGTGCAGGTCTGCTCCGCCCTGTTGAAAGCGCGCTGGCTCGCCCCCGATGAGCGCGATTTCCGCCTGACCTCGCTTGGCGAGGAGCGGCTGGCGGCGCTCGGCGTCGACGTCGAGGCGGCTCTCCACAAGCGGCGCGCTTTCGCGCGCGCCTGCGTCGACCTCACGCAAAGGCGGCCGCACATCGGCGGCGCGCTCGGCGCGGCGCTCCTCGAGATGTACCTCGAGCACGGCTGGATCCTACGCATGCGGCGCTCGCGCGCGGTGGCCATCACGCCCAAGGGCAGCGACGCGTTCGCGAGGCTCTTCGCATGAGCCGGGAACGCGCGATGGCATTCGAGCGCGCTTGGGTCAAGGCGCTCGGCGTGCTGCTTCTCGCCTATGCCGCCGCCAGCCTCGCGCACCACGTCCACAACGCGGAATTCCTCGCCGACTATCCCAACATGCCGCGATGGATTACGCGTCCCGCGGTGTACGCCGCGTGGCTCGGCGAGACGATGCTCGGCGCGGCCGGCTACCTCCTCCTGCGCCGCGGCCATCCCGCGGTCGGCCTCGGCCTCATCGCCGTCTACGCCGCGCTGGGTTTCGACACCTTCGCGCACTACTTGCTCGCTCCCGCAGCCGCGCACACCGCCGCGATGAACGCCACGATCTGGCTGGAGCCCGCGATTGCGGCGCTGGTGTTCGTCGCCCTCGGCGCCCTCGCGAAGCGCCCTTGATCCGGGCCT
>Ga0075436_100002900_pt1 | contig 11765 bp, 9 predicted proteins | sample RhiMethybrSRZTD5_FD_75303 | JGI IMG/M metagenome (GOLD analysis project Ga0075436, IMG submission 75303) | Populus rhizosphere microbial communities from Tennessee, USA - Rhizosphere MetaG P. TD hybrid SRZTD5 | ecosystem: Host-associated > Plants > Roots > Rhizosphere > Soil | place: USA... | reverse complement strand
ATGTTCTCGGATGTGGTCATCTATCCGACCGACGACGAGCTCGACGCAGCATGGGCGGCCCGCTCGACCGGCGGCGGGAACGTCGAGTTCGTGACGCGCCCGTCCTATCCGGCGCTCTCGTTCCTGCTCCTCGTGCCGTTCGTCGCGCTCGGGATAGACACGAACTACGTGTATCTCGCGTGCCTGCTCCTCGCGATGGCGCTGATCGTGTGGCGCGCATCCGCGGGTCTGCGGCCCTTCGTGCTCACCGGTCTGCTCGGCGCATCGTGTCTCGTCGCATTCACGGTCGGCGGCAGCGCGGATCTGCTGTACGCGCTCCCACTCGTCGCGGCGTGGCTATGGCGCGACCGGCTCGGCGGTGCGTTCGCGTTCGGCGCGGCCGCTGCGATCAAACAGATCGCGTGGTTCGTCGCGCCGTTCTGGCTCATCGCGGCCTACGCCACCGGCGGATGGCGGCTCGTCTTAAGACAAGCGCTGGCCGCGGCCGCGGTGTTCGTGGTCGTCGATCTGCCTTTCATGCTGTGGCATCCCGCTGACTGGCTCGCGGGGATCCTCACACCGGTGAGCGAGCCGATGTTCCCGCGCGGCGCGGGGCTCATCTTCCTCTCGACCAATGGCGGTCTCGCCATGCTCCCGGCGACGGCGTATCTCGCCATGGAGGCCCTCGCGATGGCCGCATGCCTCGTCACCGCGTGGCGGGCGCGACGCTCGAGTCCCGAGCTCGGCATCGCGCTGGCGCTCATCCCGCTCTACTTCGCGTACCGCAGCCTGTTCTCGTATTTCTTCCTCATCCCGCTGTTCGCTTTCGCCGGGCTGGTGCGCCTGCCGCTGCGCGATGTCACCCCGCGGGAGGCGCGCGATGCCGGTGCGCTCACGCTGTTCGCGAGCCCCGCGCCGCTGCGCGCGCTGTCCCGGGACGAGCGAGCCGCCTGATGCCGCCGGCGCTCGTGCCGCTCGCGCTCGTCGCGATCGGCATCCCCGCGGCGCTCCGCGCCGCCCTCGGGCGCCCGCGATCGCTGGGCGCGGCCTGGCTCTTGGCACTTACCGCAGTCGCGATCGCACAGGCGGCCGGTGAGCTGACCGGTTCGCGAGTCGGCGTCCTGGGGGACGCGCAGCTGCTGTTCGCGAGCGTGGGCGCGCTCCTCGCGGCGGCCGGACAGAGCGTCGCTGAGGGTGACGCGAAGCGCTAACCTTGAGCTCAGAACGCCGCATCTGCGGCGACGGGGAGACGAGAAAATATGGGCTTCTTCATGGGTCTTCTGACCGGCGCGGTCATCGCGCTTCTGTATGCGCCGAAGACCGGTGACATCACGCGCGAGGAGCTGCGGCAGCGCAGCGAGGAGCTGCGGCGTCGCGCCGATGAGCTCCAGCGCGTCGCGCAGGATCTCTCAGCCCAGGCGCAGGTGAAGGGCAAGGAGCTCGCCGACGAGGCGAAGCGCCAGTGGAGCCGCACGGGCAAGGGCGCAAACGAGGGTGGCACCGCGCCCTAAGCCTCTAGACTCAAAACCTGTCAGGGCAGGGGAACGCGGGGAGTGACCGTAGGTCGCCCCCGCGTTTTTGTATCTAAGGAGAAATGAACAGCAGCGAGATCCGGGAACGGTTCATCAAGTTCTTCGAAGAGAAGGGCCATGTGCGCCTGCCCAGCGCGCCGCTCGTCCTGAAGGACGACCCGAGCGTGCTCTTCACCAGCGCCGGCATGCAGCCGCTCGTGCCGTACTTCCTCGGGCGCAAACAGGCGCCGGCCAAGCGGATCGTCTCGATCCAGAAGGTCTTCCGCGCGACCGACATCGACGAGGTCGGCAAGGACGGGTACCACCAAACGTTCTTCGAGATGCTCGGGAACTTCGGCATCGGCGACTACTGGAAGAAGGAAGCCATCGAGTGGGGCTGGGAGCTGCTCACCAAGCAGTTCGGCTTCGACCCGAACAAGCTGGTCGCCACCGTCTACAAGACCGACGACGAGGCGTACGACATCTGGACCAAGGAGCTCGCGTACCTGGGGCCCGACAAGATGTTCCGGCTCGGCGATCTCGAGGCCGGAGACGACACGAACTTCTGGTCACCCGGTCCGACCGGCCTGTGCGGTCCCTGCAGCGAGGTGTTCGTCGACCGCGGCCCGCAGCCCGGCGTCGCGGCGCACCAGTGCGACCCGGGTGAGAGCTGCGGCCGCTATCTCGAGATCTGGAACTTCGTCTTCCAGCAGTACGACCGCAAGCACGATGGCACCCTGACCCCGCTCGCGAAGAAGAACATCGACACCGGCGTCGGCCTCGAGCGTCTCGCGCAGGTGCTCCAGGGCGTCGCGGGCGACGCGTACAAGACCGATCTGTTCCAGCCGCTGGTGAAGAAGATCGAGTCGCTGTCGGGAAAGACGTACGGCTCGTCGGCGGACACCGATACCTCCATCCGCATCGTCGCCGAGCATTCGCGGGCCGCGACGTTCTTCATCGCCGACGGCATCGCGCCGTCGAACGAGTGGCGTGGCTACGTCCTGCGGCGCCTCATCCGCCGCGCCGCGCTCCATGGACGCAAGCTCGGGATGAAGCCCGGCTTCATGCCCGTGCTCGGGGCCGAGGTCGTGAAGACGATGCAGAAGCATCACCACGAGCTCACGTCCGCGCGCGATCGGATCGCCGAGCTCCTGACCGACGAGGAGGCGAAGTTCGAGCGCACGCTCGCGAACGGCCTCTCTCTCCTGACCGAGGCGATGGACCGGGCCAGGGCGCAGGGACAAACGTTCATCGACGGCGACACCACCTTCCGCCTCTACGACACGTACGGCTTCCCGCTCGAGATGACGCGCGAGATCGCCTCAGGCGCGGGGATGACCCTCGACGAGCAGCGTTTCCGCGAGCAGCTCGAGCAGCAGCGGAGCCGCGGCCGCGCGTCCGCGAAGTTCACGCAGGACGCGATGAAGTTCGGACAGTTCTACGCGATGCTCAAGGAGAGCGAGGGCATCAAGAGCGAGTTCCGGGGATATGAGGAGCTCGCGACCGACGCCAAGATCCTGTCCCTCGTGGTGAACGGCTCGCGCGACGAGCGCGCCTTCGAGGGCAGCGACGTCGAGATCGTCCTCGACCGCACTCCGTTCTATCCCGAGGGCGGCGGACAGGTCGGCGACCGCGGCACGATCACGACCGACGAGGGGCGCGCGCTCGTCGCGGACACGCAGACGGCGGCTCCGGGTGTGATCGTGATGAGCGCGAAGGTCGTCGACGGCGTCATTCGTCTTCACAGTGATGCCCGCGCCGTCGTCGATGAGGACGTCCGTCGCGACACGATGCGCAATCACACCGCGACGCATCTCCTGCACGCCACGCTGCGCGACTTCTTCGGCGAGGACGTGCACCAGGCGGGCTCGCTCGTGCACGCGCCGAACCTGCGCTTCGACTTCACCTTCGGGCGCGCGCTCACACCGCAGGAGCTGCAGCGCGTCGAGGACGAGGTCAACCGCGTCATCCTCCAGAACGCCGACGTGCATGCCCGCTCCATGCCGCTGCAGGAGGCGCTCGCCACAGGCGCGATGGCACTCTTCGGCGAGAAATACGACGACGTCGTACGCGTGGTGGAGGCGGGGCCGAGCCGCGAGCTCTGCGGCGGCACGCATTGCCACTGCACCGGTGACATCGGGCTCTTTCTCATCACCAAGGAGGAGTCGATCGGCGCGGGCGTGCGACGCATCGAGGCGGTCACCGGTCTGGGCGCGCTGCGTGAGGTCCGCGAGGTCCGCGAGCGCCTTGGCCGTGCCGCGGCGACGCTGCGCGTGCCGGCGTCCCGCGTCCCCGAAGCGGTCACGCAGCTGCACGAGCAGCGCGAAAAGCTCCAGCACGAGATCGAGACGCAGCAGAAGACCGGCGTGGAGGCGGCTGCCGCGGGGCTGCTGTCGAAGGCCGAGGAGCTCGGCGGCGCGCGTCTCGTCGCGGCGAACATCGGCGAGGGCGGCATCGACCAGCTCCGTGCGCTCTCGGACCGGATCCGCTCGTCGATCGGGTCGGGCGTCGTGGTGCTTGGCGGCATCCGCGACGGCAAGCCGTTCCTGCAGGTCGCCGTCACGAAGGACCTGGCGGCCCGCGTGGACGCGGACAAGCTGATCAAGCAGGTGGGCGGGATCATCGACGGCAAGGGCGGCGGTCGCGCTGAGAGCGCCTCAGCGGGCGGAAATGACGCCGGACGCCTGGGCGAGGCGATCGAGGCGGCACGCGGAGCGGTCCGCGAACGTTTGAACGGAGAGAGTGATCGCCACTAGGCCCGCCGCGCACCCACGCGAGACGCGCCCTGAGCGGGGCCGCGGGCCTGCCGTCGCGGGTATCGACCTCGGTGGCGGCTCGGTGCGTGTCGTCGTCGCCCGTCGCGAGGACGCTCGTCTGCGGGTCACCGGCAGAGGCGAGAGCCCGCTTGCCGGTGCGGCGATGAACGGTGGCCTCGTGTCCGACCGCGGTGCCGTGGCCGACGGCGTTCGCGAGGCGTTCGCCGCAGCGGAGAACGGTCAGCGCGCCGAACGTGTGGCCGTGGCGCTCGACAGCGATGACATGCGCACGTTCCATTGGCTCACGTCGTTCGAGCGCGAGGACTCACGCTCGCAGGTGAACGCCGGCGAAGCGGCGCGCGCGATCCGCGAGGCGGGTGAGGACGCGCGTGCCCACGCCTCGGCGGCGCTCGAAGAGGATGCCGCGCTCCGCGGCGTGCCCGCGACGCAGCTGGAGCATCACGTCGCCGCACTCGCCCTCGATGGACGCGCGCTGCCGTCGCTCGAAGGACACCGAGGGCGTCTCGTGCAGGTATGGACGGATGTGACGCTCGCGCCGCTCGTCGTGACTGGTGCGACCACCGCGAGCCTCGAGGCTGCGCGCCGCCGCGGCAGCGCGGTCTCCGGCGCGTACGCGCTCGGCCGTCTCCTCGCGGCGTCGGGGATCACCGATGCGGGCGTCATCCGTCTCGGCCTCGACACGACCTCGCTCGCGGTACTGCGCGAAGGACGCGTCGTCGCGACGCGCGCGTTCGCGCTCGGCCGCGACGCGCTCGTGGCGCGCAGCCGCGCCGAGCAGGACGCGGCGGTGTGGGCGGACTGCGTCATCGCGTCGCTCCGCGGCATCGATGGTCCACCGCCGGGGCGCTGGATCTTCGTCGGCGTGCCCGAGTCGCTGCTCGCGCTGCCGAAGGCGCTCGGCGATGCCGTGACCGGGATCCGCGGTGACAACGTGGAGATCGTGCCGCTCGCCGTGTCGCTCGCGACGCGCGTGTACGGGGACGTCGCGTTGCGACCGGAGGATCTCGTCGCGGCCGGTGCGGCCGCGCTCGCCGCCGGACTGTACGAATGACCGTCACCGTCGCGGGCCGGGCGCTGATCGACCTCGGCGCGCGCTCTTCGGTGCTCGACGCGGTGGATCGCGTGGCCGCCACCCCCAACGCGGACGAGGTCGTGCTGAGCATCGCCGCGGGCGCGCCGGTGCTCCGCAGCCCGATCTTCCTCGAGGTCGTCCGACGCGCCGCCGGCGCGCGCCGCATCGCGCTCGTCACGCCCGACGCCCGCGCGCGCTCGCTCGCCGCGGCGGTGCACATGCCCGCGTTCGCCAGCGTCGCGGCGCTCGAGCGACACGAGCTCGACGCGACCGAGCCGCTCGGGCCGGCGCGCCGCGCCGCGATCGTGTCGACGCAGGCGCCGGTGCGCACCGGCGCCTCCCCGGTCCGCAGAGCGAGCGTCGCCGGGCTCGTCATCGGCGCGCTGCTCGTCGCGCTCGCGATCGTCGGGCCCAGCGCGACGGTCGTCGTCGCGCCGGTCGCGCAGCCGCTCGGGCCCATCGAGTACCAGGTCCGCGCCGGTCCGAACAACGCGGCGGGCGTGCCGGACATCAACGCGACGACGCTCGGCCCGGCGAACATCACCGCGAAGATCGGCGGGACCGCGACCGGCTCTCGCACCGAGGACACCAAGGCGACAGGGATCGAGCGGTTCTCGAACTCGACCACGAGTGACATCCGGATCGCTAAGGGCACGATCGTCCAGACCTCCGACGGCGTGCGATTCCAGACCACAAAGGACGAGGTTCTGCCGCACAGCAGCATCGGCCCGCTTCCGCCCTTCGTGACCTTCGGCACGGTCGACGTCGCGATCGAGGCCGTGAACCCTGGAACATCGGGCAATGTCGCGACCGGCCGCATTGTCCAGTCGGTCCCGTCGTCGTCGAGTTACTCGGTAACGAACCCAGTCGCCACGACCGGTGGTGACTCAAAAAAGTTCTCGGTCATCACGCTCGCCGACTACCAGCTCGCCGCGTCGAAGGCCGATGGCGAGCTCAAGAAGCAGGCGGACGCGCAGGTCGCCACGTGGACGAAGAACGCGGCGAAGGATCAGACCGTATACGGGGTCCTGGTGACCACCTCGCTCGTCGCGCCGGCGCTCGCCGAGATGGTGAACAAGGACGCCGCGAATGGCACGTTCGAACTCACGGCCACCGGGACCGCGTCCGCATACAGCCTGCCCTCGTCAGAGCCGCGCACCACGATCGTGAAGAAGCTGCTCATCGAAGCGCAGAAGGCGGGGAACGACATCGTGCCTTCCGCAGCGAACGTCGAGGTCGTCGGCACACCGACGGTAGACAGTGACGGCGTCCACTTCCTCGTGCGCGGGAAGGCGTCGCAGTTCCCGCCGGTCGACGAAGCCGCGATCCGCGCCGCACTCGTCGGCCGCCCGCTCGACGTGCACGAGATCCAGGGCGTTGTTGAGGCGCGCGGCGTGCAGTTCCAGCGCGCGTTCGCATGGCCGAACTTTTGGCCACGGATGCCGCTGCTTGAGTCGCGCATCCAGATACAGAAGGAAGCGCCCGCGGCATCAGTGCCCGGGACGCCGTGATCCGCCACTAGCGGTGCGCTTCCTCGCGCTCGACGTCGGTGATCGCACCATCGGGCTCGCTGTAGGCGAGGAGACGTTCGGACTTGCCCGGCCGCTCAAGACGATCCGCCGGCGCGGGATCGCGGCCGACCTCGCTACTCTGCGCGACATCGTGTCTGGTGAGCAGGTCGATGGACTGGTGATTGGTCTGCCTCTGAATCTGGCGGGCGAGGTCGCGCATCAGGCGGTGCGCGTGCGGTCGTTCGCCGAATCGGCGCGCTCGCTCGGCCTTCCGATCGATCTCGTGGACGAGCGCTTCACCACGGCCGAGGCGGCGCGGCGTGGCGCCACCGACCTCGACGCCGGCGCGGCCACCGTGCTGCTCGAGGACTTCTTCGCGGGGCGACGTCGCCGCACGTGAGCCAGCGCGCACGCGGTCCTCAGATGCGCGCCGCTCGCCGCGCGCCGCCACCGCCCTCGCAGTCTCCCGCGGGCCCGCTCGTGTTCCTCATCCTCGTCGCGATCCTCGTGGTCGCGCTCTTCGTCTTCGTCCGTCCGGTGGTCGAGGACACTCTCGTCAGTTACGTGCAGCAGCACGACACGCTGCTGAAGCAGGGCGTCGTGCGGGCATTCATCGCGGATCGCGTATCGGCGGACGTTGAGGTGCCGCTGGATGTGCGCGGCGAGACGCGGCCGTTCGTCATCGCGCGTGGCGAGACCGCACGCGAGATCGCCGACCACCTGCAGACACAGGGCATCGTGCGCTCGGCGCTGGCCTTCGAGTACGCGCTCTATGACGAGGAGAAGGAGGACGCGCTCCAGTCCGGCACATACGACGTGTCGCCCGCGCTGACCTCGCGACAGCTGATCACGATCTTCCAGAAGGCACCCGGCGACCAGCTGACCCTCACGGTCATCCCCGGCTGGCGTCTCACTGAGATAGCCGCGGCGGTCGAGAAGGCGACAAAGGCGAGGATCACGAAGCAGGCGTTCCTGGACGCCGCGGTCGTCGGCACACGCACGAACGGGATCCTCTCCGGCCTCGATCCGAAGCAGTCGCTCGAGGGCTTCCTGTTCCCCGAGACGTACTTCTTCCGCACCGACGCGACCGCGGTCCAGATCGTCGACACGCTTCTCGCCGAGTTCGAGCAACGCGCGGGCGCGGAGCTTCGCACCGCGGCGGCCGCGCGAAAGATGACCGTGTACGACCTCGTGAAGCTTGCATCGATCGTCGAGCGCGAAGCGCGTGACCGCAACGAGAGCCCGACGATCGCCGGCGTGTACCAGAACCGCCTCGAGATCGGCCAGAAGCTCGACGCCGATCCCACCATCCAATACGCGAAGAACGACTGGGGCGAGCTCACGCTCGACGATCTGAAGCTGGACTCGCCGTACAACACCTATAAGGTCGCGGGCCTGCCGCCCACGCCGATCTGCAGTCCCGGTCAGGCCGCTCTCGACGGCGCCGCCCATCCGGCTGACCACGACTTCCTGTACTTCGTCGCGAAGAACGACGGCACCGGCGATCACGCATTCGCGAAGACGCTCGATGAGCAGGAGGCGAACCGCGTCAAGTACGGGAACAAATAGTTGGCACGCGTCTACCTCTTCGGGCATCCCGTCGCCCACTCGCTGTCGCCCGCGATGCACAACGCCGCCTTCGCCGCGCTCGGGCTACCGCACAAGTACGAGACGCGCGACGTCGACGTGAAGGGTCTCGCGTCCGCTGTCGCGGACCTGCGACGGGACGACGTGCTCGGCGCGAACGTCACGATCCCACACAAGGAGACGGCGCTACGCCTGGTGGACGATGCGACCGCCGAGGCGCGCGAGGTCGGCGCGGTGAACACGCTCATCCGTCGGGGCTCGCGGATGCTCGGCGCGAACACCGACGTCGAAGGCTTCGCGCGTGCCGTCACCGCTGCCGACGGCTCGCCCTTGCTGTCCGGAGCGACGGTGCTGCTCCTTGGGGCCGGCGGCGCGGCGCGCGCCTGCGCCTACGTGCTGCTCCCGACGAACCGGGTCCTTGTGGCGAACCGGACCGCGGCGCGCGCCGAGGATCTGGCCCGTGCTCTGGATGTCGAGGGCCATCGCGCCGAGGCGGTGCCGTGGCCACGGGCCGGTCAGGAGCTCGCCGCGGACGCCGTGGTCAACGCGACCGCGCTGGGCATGAATGGCGAGGACCCGCTCGAGGGCATTCCGCTGCCGCGCGTCGTCGTGGACATCGTGCCCAAGTCCGAGGTCACACCGCTCGTCAGAAGAGCGCGCGGGTCTGAAAATGTCGTCGTGGTGGACGGACTGACGATGTTGCTGCACCAGGCCGCGCGCTCGTTCGAGCTCTGGACCGGCGCGCCCGCGCCGGTCGCGGCGATGCGCGCGGCACTGCCACGCCCGGCATGAGATTCCTCACTGCCGGCGAATCGCATGGCCCCGGCCTCGTGACGATCATCGACGGCGTCCCCGCGGCCCTGCCGCTCGGCGCCGCCGACATCGATCCGGATCTGCATCGCCGCCAGCTCGGCTACGGACGCGGCGCGCGCCAGCGCATCGAGCGCGACACGGTGTCCATCACCGCGGGGGTCCGTCAGGGAAAGACGACCGGCGCGCCGATCGCGCTCGGCATCACGAACCGCGACGCCGTGAACTGGGAGCGCGTCATGAGCGTCGAGCCCGTGCCGGATCCGCCGGCAGCGGTCACGCGCCTTCGTCCCGGCCACGCCGACCTCGCGGGGGCGCTGAAGTACGCGCATGGCGACGTGCGCGACGTCATCGAACGCTCGAGCGCGCGCGAGACCGCGGCACGCGTGGCCGCAGGCGCCGTGGCGAAAAAGATCCTCTCGGTCGTCGGCATCGAGGTGCGCAGCGAGACGCGGGTCATCGGTGACGTCGAGAGCACGCCGACGTTCGCGAGCGACGCAGTCGAGGCGAGCGACGTGCGCTGCGCCGATGTGGAACGGTCGCGCGCGATGGTCGCCGCCATCGCCGCGGCGCGCGAGGCGGGCGACACGCTCGGGGGCATCGTCGCGCTGCGCGTGAGCGGTCTCGTGGCGGGTCTCGGCACGGCCGCGCAGTGGGACCGCCGTCTCGACGGTCGGATCGGCCAGGCGCTCCTCTCGATCCAGAGCGCGAAGGGCGTGCAGTTCGCCGACGCGTTCGCCGCGTCGCGCGAGCGCGGGAGCGCCGTGCACGATCCGATCACTGTCACCGACGGTCACTTCACGCGAACGCGCAACCGCGCCGGCGGTCTCGAGGGCGGGATGACGAACGGCGAGGACCTGCTCGTGGACGTCGCGTTCAAGCCGATCTCCACGCTGATGAAGCCGCTGCCGTCGGCCGACCTCAAGACCGGCGCGGCGTCACCGGCGCACGTCGAACGAAGCGACGTGTGCGTTGTCCCGGCGGCCGGTGTCGTGGCCGAGGCGATGCTCGCGTTCGTCCTCGCCGACGCGCTGCTCGAGAAGTTCGGCAGCGACAACGTCGACGACCTGCGCGCAGCGGTGGACCGCTACCGCCCGCGCCTCGCGCCGATCGACCAGCGCCGCTAACCGCCCCATGTACTTGTTCCTCGTCGGACCGCCGGGCGTCGGCAAGAGCTCCATCGCGCCCCTGCTCGCGATGCGTCTTGCCGCGAGCGTGGTCGAGATCGATGCGGTGATCGAGCGCCGGACGCGCAAGAGCAACCGCCGGACGATCGATGAGGATGGGATGCCGCGCTTCCGCGACCTGGAGTCAGCGGTCCTGGCCGCGCTTCGCCCCACGCCCGCGTGGACCGTGGTGGACACCGGTGGTGGGACGCCGCTGCGGCCGGAGAATCGCGCGCGAATGCGGGAGCTCGGTCTCATCATCGGTCTGCGCGCGTCGCTCGTGCGCATCACCGCCGGAATCGCCGCGACGCTCGAGAAGCGGCACACGCTGTCGTTCACGCCGCGCGAACGCGCCGAGCATGCCCTCACCGATCCCGAGCGGCGCGCCGGCTACGAGGACGTCGACGTGACCTTCGATGTGGACGGCGCAACGCCTGAGCAGAGCGCGGACGCGATCGCCGCATGGCTGGTGGCATCACGCGGTCTGCGCGTCGACGTCGGCGACGAGAAGCCCTATCCGATCGTCATCCGGGCGGGCCTGCTGGACGACATCGGCACGTACCTGCGGGATCTTGGCTGGCGCGGTCGCGTCGCGCTCGTCAGCGAGCGCAACGCCGCGAAGATGCGTGAGGATCGCGCCCGCCGTTCGCTCACGTCAGCGGGCTTCGCGGTGACCGCGCTCCGCGCTCCCTCGGGCGAGACCGCGAAGTCGCTGCGCGCGGTGGAGCGCCTCTGGCGCGATCTCGCCGATGCGCGCATCGGCCGCGACGGTGGTGTGGTCGCGCTCGGTGGCGGCGCGCTCGGCGATGCCGCCGGCTTCGCTGCCGCGACCTATGTGCGCGGCGTGCGTGTCGCGCAGGTGCCGACGACCCTCCTCGCGATGGTCGACGCCGCGATCGGTGGCAAGACCGCCATCGACATCGCAGCGGGAAAGAACCTCGTGGGCGCGTTCCATCAACCCGACGCGGTGCTGAGCGATGTCGACGCGATCGCGACGCTGCCGCGGCGTCAGCGCGCGTCCGGGCTGGCCGAGATCATCAAGACCGCGTTCCTCGTCGACCGCGACGCCGTCGCGCACGTCGAGCGCGCCATCCCCGGCGTCCTCGCCGCCGATCGCGGTGCGACGCTGACCGCGGTCGCGCTCGCGTCAGAGGTGAAGGCGAGCGTGGTGACCGCCGACCCGAACGAGCAGGGCCTGCGCGCGCTCCTCAACTTCGGGCACACCATGGGGCACGCCTACGAAGCCGCGAGCGACTATCGCGTCACGCACGGTGAGGCGGTGGCCATCGGGCTCGTCTTCGCCTGCGCGCTGTCCGAGGACCTCGGACTCGCGCCGGCCTCCATCCGCGCCG
>Ga0075436_100002899_pt1 | contig 11765 bp, 11 predicted proteins | sample RhiMethybrSRZTD5_FD_75303 | JGI IMG/M metagenome (GOLD analysis project Ga0075436, IMG submission 75303) | Populus rhizosphere microbial communities from Tennessee, USA - Rhizosphere MetaG P. TD hybrid SRZTD5 | ecosystem: Host-associated > Plants > Roots > Rhizosphere > Soil | place: USA... | reverse complement strand
CCCTGAACCGTGCCGATATCGATCAGCGTCTGCGGTGACGCGAGGCGAAGCTTCATCGCCGGGATGAGGCTGTGGCCGCCGGCGAGCAGTTTCGCGTCTTCGCCGTGCTTGGCGAGCAGCTCCAGCGCCTCGTCGACGGAGCGAGCAGCGACGTATCCGAAGCTAGCGGGAAACATCGCCGCCCTCCGCTTTCTGCCCGCCCCGCATCCTCTCGGCGGCCCATTTGACCGATTCCACGATATTGACGTAGCCGGTACAGCGGCAGAGATTGCCGTCGAGCGCGTGCTTGATCTCTTCTGCGCTCGGATTCGGGTTGGTTTTGAGCAGGTACACCGACGACATGATCATGCCCGGCGTGCAATAGCCGCATTGCAGGCCGTGCTTCTGGCGAAATCCTTCCTGCACCGGATGGAGCTCGTCGCCGCGCGCGAGCCCCTCGATCGTCGTTATTTCCGCGCCGTTCGCCTGCACGGCGAGAATCGTGCAGGACTTCACCGCGCGCCCGTTCAGATGAATCGTGCATGCGCCGCACTGGCTCGTGTCGCAGCCTACATGCGTGCCGGTGAGGCCCAAACGGTCGCGGAGAAAATAAACCAGCAGCTCGCGCGGCTCGACTGTGGCGTCGTGCCGGACATTGTTGACGGTGAGGCTTATCGCCGCACGCTCAGCGTTCATTCCTCGTCCTTCCTCCTCGGATTGTGAAGTTTTTGTTGCTTTTCGACTAATACACATACTTCGCGCTCGTCCTCAAGCCCCGCCGCGCGCGGTTTTTTATCGAGTGAATTGACTGAGGGCGACCGCCGTGTTACGAACCAACGAATTCACCTGCCGAGGCGAAACAATCTTGAAGACGCTTAAATTCGAAGAGCTCAAATCGCTCGATTTAGCGAAGTGCAAGACGGTCGGCGATATCGTCGATGCCATGAAGTACTGCGCCTTCGGCGCGCGCATGCTCGGCGAAGTCGCGCGCACGATCCACACGATGATCGAGTCCAAGGATAAGCCGGTGCTGATTTACGACGGCGTCGACGATTCGCCGCTCGCGCAGTTGCTCGACGAATTCGTCGCGCGCGGCTGGTTCAAGAAGGTCGTGCGGCCGTCGGATTACGCGCGCGAGAAAAAGCGCGGTGGGAACGCCGTCGTCGTCGGCGCCTTCTCCGAGAGAGACGCGGCGGCGATCTATAAAAAGCCCGCGCGCGCGCTGTTCATCAACGCGTTCGACATGGCCCGGCCGGGACAGATCCGCGACGGATTTTTCCCCGACGCCGTGTTCGCCGACCCGCGCTTCGTCATGCCGGTGATCGACGCCGCGCTCGCCGAATGGACGGGCGGCAAGGCGACGTCCGCGAGCCAGCTCGTGACGCGGCTCGCGCGCTACGACGGCGTGGCAGCGCAGGTTGCCCGCGGCGCCAAGGCGCTCGAGGCGATGGCGCGCGACAAGAGCTGCGCGCGCTTTCTCACCGTCAGCGGCGCCATGACCGTCGGCAAAATGGACCTGGTCATCTGCGACATGATCGAGTCGGGCCTCGCGCACGCGATCTCGTCGACCGGCGCGCTGATGGCGCACGGCCTCGTCTCGTCGATCGGCCTCAAGCACTACAAATACAATCCCAAATACGACGACACCGCGCTCGCGGCGCACAAGCTCAACCGCGTGACCGACACGCTCGAGCCCGAGACCAATCTCGACACCGTCGAGGAGGTCATCGGCGAAGTCATCGAGCGGCTCGACGGCAGCGAGCCGATCAGCCCAACAATCCTCAATAGGCTGATCGGAAGGCATCTCGCGGAGCATTACCCGAACGAGCGCGGCATCCTGAAGTCCGCCTACTTGAAAAAAATCCCGGTGTTCGTGCCGGCGTTCGTCGACTCCGAGCTCGGGAACGACATCTACATTCATAACCTGAAGCGCAAGGCGCGCGGGAGAAAGCCGATCCTGGTCGATCTCGAGATCGACAGCAAGGAGCTGATCCGTGTCGTGACCGAATCGCCGCGCTTCGGCATCTTCACCGTGGGCGGCGGCGTGCCGCGGAACAACGTGCAGAATGTCGCGCCGCTGATCGAGATCATCAACGAACGCCTCGGTCCGACGCTGCCGAACCGCCGCTTCACCTACGGCATCAGGATCTGCCCCGACCGGCCGCACTTCGGCCACCTGTCGGGCTGCACCTATTCGGAGAACGAGTCGTGGCGCAAGGCGGCGAAAGACGGCGTCTACGCCGAGATGCAGGCCGACGCGACACAGGTTTGGCCGTTCCTCGTCAAGCACGTGCTCGAACGCGGCTTTTAAAGCTGCTCTTTGATCGGGAACGCGAAGAGTTCCGTCATCTTCTCGAAGACGCTCCGGGACTTCCAGTCCTCATAGGTAATATTCTTCGAGTATTTCAGATCTTCCTCAAAAATCTTTTCCAATTGCCGTGCAAAGCCGGCGTCGTACACCGTCAGGTTGATCTCCTGATTGAGAGCGAACGAGCGATTATCGAAGTTTGTGCTGCCGACGGTCGCCCAGACGCCGTCGACCACCATGGTCTTCGCGTGCATCAGAGCGGCCTGATACTCGAAGACTTTGACGCCGCCCGTTAACAGCGGGCCGTAGTGCCCCCGGCTCGCGGTATACGTCAGCCGGCTGTCGATTTTGCCCGGGGCCAGAACGGCCACGCGCACACCTCGTTTGGCGGCGGCCACCAGCGCCGCCGTCATATTGTCGTCCGGAATGAAATACGGGTTGGTGATGAGGATCGACTTCTTCGCCGAATTGATCGACAGAAGATACAGCATGTAATTCTGAAAGCTTCCGCCGAGGGGCGAGCTTTTGACGATTTGAGCGGGGATATTGCCGCGGCGCTCCAGGACGGGAAAATAGCCGTCGCCGCCGAGCGCCTCGCCCGTCGTTTCTAGCCAGCTCTCCGCGAAAGCCGACTGCAGGAACTTCACCACCGGCCCCTCGACGCGGACGTTGGTGTCGCGCCATTTGCCATCTGCGCGGCCGTCGCCCAGCCATTCATCGCTGATGCCGTAGCCCCCGGTGAAGCCGATTTTGCCGTCGATCACTATGATGCGGCGGTGGCTGCGGTAATTGTAGCGCAGCAGCTTCCACCACAGGACCAAAGCCGGCGCTTCTATGCGGCGGAAACGTTCGACGTGACAGCCGCCGTCTCTCATCGTCGTCAGGATTTCTTCCGCAACGCTGGTGCCGTGATCATCGAGTAGAATGTGCGCCTTTACTCCGTTCCGGCACCGCTCCGCGAAAGTCTCGGCGAACTGGCGGGTTATAGAGCCATTCTCGAAGAAGTACTGCATGAAAGTGATGGTGGATTTGGCGTTCTTTATATCGGCGAGCATAGTCGGGAAGGTGCCGTCGCCGTTCAACAGGATGTCGATCTTATTGCCAGCGACGATCGGCGCATCCGTATGCGCCTCGATCGTCGGAAAAAAGCTCGACTCGCCCAGCGTGATCGGGGGGATCTTTTCGACGTTCACAACCTGGGCGCAGCCGATGGCGATGAGGAAAACGAGAGCGAGCGGCAGTTTCGCGCGGCCCATGGTCGAACATGCGGACGTAACGGATTCAATTCAAGTGGGGTAAATTCCTGAGTGATCTTCTTTGCCCTCGTGCTTCCGTTAAGCAGAAGGAGGGTCGAGGATGACAGATGTCTTTCAATACGACGGCTTTCCTGCCACGCTGTAACGTGCGAGCGCGTACGGCGGCGAAGGCGAAGCGCGGGCAAAGCAAGGGCGGCGGCGGGCGAAAACAAGGGAAGCGGCTTTGGGCCGCGGCCGTGGTCGTGCTGCTGCTCCTGGCCATGACCGCCGCGTGGCGCTGGACGCCGCTCGCGGAGCAGATCGACATACGGAAGATCATCGCCTGGTCGGTGTCTCTGCGCGAGAACCCGGCGCGCCACGCGATCATTCTCGCCGCCTACGTCGTCGGCAGCCTCCTCTCTTTTCCGGTGACGCTGCTCATCTTCGCGACCGCTTTCGTCTTCGGTCCTCTGGCCGGCACGGCGTATTCGCTCGCGGGATGTATGCTCGGCGCCGCCGTCACATACGGCGTCGGCTACTTCATGGGAAAGGATTTCGTCCGCCGCCTCGTAGGCGAGAAGTGGCGCAAGGTCGAGAAGGCCATCGGCCAGACCGGAATTCTCGCGATTGCCGCCATGCGCCTATTGCCCGTCGCGCCGTTCACGATCGTGAACGTCGTCTCCGGCGCATTTCGCGTGCCGGTGCGGAACTATTTCGTCGGGTCGCTTCTCGGACTCGCCCCGGGCATCCTCGTGATCAATTTTTTCGCCCGCCAGTTCGCGCGCGCCGTGCGCGAACCCGGGCCCGCGAGCTATGCCCTGCTTGCGCTCGCGGTCCTTCTCACCGTCGTAGGAACGATCTGGCTCAAGCGTAAGGCCGCAAAGACCGCTTAGCCGCGCTCGCCGCGATATCTTTCTTGCGCGTCCGACTCTTTTCTGGTAGTCTCGGTAGCTCACTTTATTGATGTCATGATTTTCCGCGGAACGCTGCGTCGCCCAGCCTTGCTCGCGCTCCTTGTCCTGCTGACGCAGGGCTGCTGGAGCAAACCCGCTGTCGTCTCCTTTCCTGCTAATGTTCCTAAGGCCGCGGAACATTCTCTCGCGCTAGAAACAGCGACCGAACCCGCGAACGACTTGGGCGCCGAAGAAACAGCGCCTGCGGAGACCGCGACCGCATCATCCGAGACGCCGGCCGCAACACTGCCGCAGGCGATCGAGGGCGGGCGGCGGCTCGAAGCAATGCTCCCGGAGTCGCGGCTGGCGGCGCCGGACAAAGATCTGGCGGGGGCTGCGACCAAATATGACACGCGCGTGTATTCGCGCACCGTCGGCGCGCCGCTCGTGCTCGCGTGGCAATACCGGCAGGATCCCGAGGGCGTGATCGTCGGCTTCGATTTCTCAAATCGCGGCGGCAATCGCATTCTTCCCGAGCGCTACAACATCGACAAAAACCTCTTCTTCACGCGCGACTTTCAGTTCCGCTTCGACGACCGGGCGCGCCAGGACATCCATCTTTCCGTGACCGACTGGGCCGCTTCGCAGGACCGGCAGTTCCGCCTGAGCGAGCTGATGAACAGCGTGCTCCATTTCTTTCCGCGCAGATACGTCCCGGCGATCGCCGCGGCCGGCGGGCGCTCGATCGTGACGCTCCCGACGGGCGAGCGGGTCGAGTTCGACGCCGAAACGCACGAGGTATTGAGCGGCGTGCTCGCCGAGGCGCCGGTCGATCTCAACCCCGACCGGACGAAGCGGCGCTTCGCCGGCATTGATTATGTAGGCAAAGGTCTGGTCGTGCGCGCCGACGCGCGCGGTACCGACCCGCGGCTCGGCACGACGGCGACGATCGTCGCCTCCGAGCCGGGCTGCGCCGCCGGCGGCTGCAAAAAACTCTGCCGCGTCGCATCAAAGGAGCTTTGGGAGCAAAAAGGGGCGGTGCGCTTCAAGTTCCCGACGGACGAGGAATTCGACCGCTACCTACACTCGCGCTGCGGCTTCGGCATCCCGCAGGGCGGCGACAATGCCGTCGCGGCGTTGTATTAGGGGCCGCCCATAGTTCGCCCGCACGATTTACTTTGATCTTTGCCGCCGCTTCGGATACAATCGATAAAATTTCCTTTCGTGCGAAAGGCCTTATGAGAGCAGTTCATCGATCCATTCGGTTGATTTATCTTGTAGCGATCGTCTTTCTGCTCCTGTCGGCAGCGGCTTTCGCCGCCGCGGCGCCCGAGCGGATCAAAATCAGCACGGCTTCGATCACCGCCAGTACGCTGCCGCTCTGGATCGCAACGGAACAAGGCATCTTCAAGAAGCACGGCATCGAAGCGCAGACGGTTCTGATCCGGGGCGGCCCGACGATGCTCGCCAGTCTCGTCGCCGGGGACACACCGATCGCTTTTACGACCGGCGTGCCGTTTCTCGGCGCGGTGGCGCAGGGCAATCAATTTAAGATGCTAAGCTGCATCTCTGACAAAAATACCTGGAAGCTGATCGCGCAGCCGGACATTAAGAAGGCCGACGATCTGCGCGGCAAGAATATCGGAGTGCAGACGATCGTCGGCAGCACGTGGATGAATTCAATGCTGGCGCTTGAGGTACTCGGGCTTGAGCCCAAGCGCGACCGCATCAATTTCATACCGACCGGCGATCCGGTGACGATGGGGAAGGCGATCGAGACGCACCGGATCGACGCCGCGGTGCTCGATCCGACGACGAGCCGGCAGCTCGTCGGCAAAGGCTTCTCCCTGCTCGTCGATCTCTACAAGGCGAACGTGTATTTTCCCGGCCTCGGCGTCGGCGTGACGCGGGCCTATCTCGACCAGCACGTTCCGGTGGTCGAGAGAGTCGTCACCGCGCTGACGGAGAGCGTCGCCTTCGTGCTCCAGCCGGCGAACAAGCCGGTCGTGATCAAGAGCATGATGAAAAACCTCCGCACGAGCGACCAGGCCGCGATCGAGGAGGGTTATCAGGACCAGATCCTGACGCTCAACCGCAAGCCCTATCCCACGGTCGAAGGGATGCGCAACGCGCAGCGCCTGATGGCGATGCAGAACCCGAAGATCGGATCGGTAAAGATCGAAGATATTGTCGAGCCGCGCTTCGTCAAGAAGCTCGACGAGAGCGGCTTTATCGACGCGCTGTACCAGGCGAAGTGATCAGCGAAAGCCGCCGTACACGGCGTAATTGGTAAATTTCCAGAACACGTCCACGTCGCGAAAGCCCGCTTCCTTCAGCCAAGACAATTCCTGCTCCATCGAGCCGTTGTAATGCGCGCCGTGCGGCAGCTTCTCGCCCGAGGGCTGCTGCGGCGCGTCGTCCGTGCGCATCCAGCGCCGCCGCGCAAGACGGTAGCGCTCCTTCAAGTCGTCGCTCACGTGCGCGAAGTGGTCGGCGTTGATGAAGCAGCCGCCGGGATTGATGAGCGAGTAAGCGTCGCGGAAGAGGCGGCGGCGCTGCTCGTGCGTGAGGTGATGCAGCGCGCGCGCCGATATGACCGCGTCGAAAGGCCCGGCGACGCGGCGCCCCCAATCGGGCGCGTCGAGCGGACCGTGGACGAAGTCGATGCGGCCGGCGAAGCGCGCGGCGCGCTCGCAGCCGAGGCGGATCATCTCCTCGGAGCCGTCGTAGCAGACCGCGGTCGCGTTCGGGCGGTCCTCCAGGACCGCCATCGCCAGCGCGCCGTAGCCGGCGCCTAGATCGAGCACGCGGATCGCCAGCTCGCGCGGCTGCGGCAGCATCAGCACCGCGGCGGTCTTCTGCATGTCGCGGATCGAGCGCTCACGCTCGGTGCGCTCGTCCCAGCTGTCGATGAAGCCGCGGCTTTCCCAGGCATGCGGATTGAATATGCGCTTGTTTTCTTCCATGCGCCCAACATCATCGCGCCGGCGAAAATTGTCAAGAAGGGTTTGTTGGGTTTTTTGAGTTTGTTGTGTTTTATTGAGTCAGCCCAAAAACCCAATCAACTCAATGAACCCGCGGAACGCAATAGTCTCAATTCTACCCGCACTCGTCTTTCCGCTCAGCCTCCATGCGGCGGATTCGTCCTGGAAGCAGGAATGGGAGAAGACGGTCCAGGCGGCGAACAAGGAAGGACAGGTAACGGTCTACGTCTACCGCTACGAGGCTGCGTTTAATGCATTCCGGGCGGAATATCCCGGAATCAAGCTCAACACGGTCAGTGGCACCGGCTCGCAACTCGGCACACGCCTCATGGCCGAGCGGCGCGGCGGCAAAAATCTGGCCGATCTCTTCAGCAGCGGCGCCAACACGAACTACAACGTGCTCTACAAAGGCAGGGCGCTCGATCCGATCAAGCCGCTGCTGCTCCTGCCCGAAGTCGTCGACGAGTCGAAGTGGTTCGGCGGGCGCCACCGCTACATCGACGCCGAAGGACAATACATTTTCGCCTACATCGGCAACTCGAGCGGCAGCGGACAGCTATCCTACAACGTCCAGCGCGCCGATCCCGGCGAGCTCAAATCCTACTGGGACCTCATCCAGCCGAAGTGGAAAGGCAAGATCGTCTCGCTCGAGCCGGCGAACACCGGGCTCGGCGCGTCGATGCAGTTCTATTATTACAACCCCGAGCTCGGCCCCGAGTGGATCAAGCGCTTCTTCGGAGGAATGGAGATCACCTATAGCCGCGAGTTTCGCCAGATGACCGACTGGCTAGCGCAAGGGCGCTTCGCGCTGTGCATGGGCTGCAAAGACGTCGACCGCGCGCAGAAGCAGGGGCTGCCGGTGGCCTCGCTCGAGGACATTCCGTGGAAAGAGGGGCGGAGCTTCTCGTCCGCCGGCGGCACGATCAGCTTGCTTAAAAACGCGCCGCATCCGAACGCGGCGAAGGTGTTCGTCAACTGGTATCTCTCGCGCAAGGGACAGCTCGCGTTGCAGAACATGGAAGACCCGTTCGGCTCGGAGTACCGCAACTCGCTGCGCGTCGATATCCCTAAAGATTCGATTCCGCCGGCCCACCGCCTCGTCGAAGGCGTTAAATACTTCGACGTAACGCGCCCGGAATATTCCGACATGGCGCCGATCTTCAAGCTCGCCAGGGAAGTCATGAAGGGCAGGGAGTAGCTTCAGGCGCGATCGGCGCGCGCAAGATCGGGCACGGGCGCCGCCGCCTCGCGCGGACCGACTCCGCCGACGGCCTTCTCGACATGCTGCAGAAATTGCCGTGCGGCGGCGCGCCAGGTGTGCCCCAGAGCGAAGGCGCGGCACGCGCGGCCGTCGAGCTTGGCCGCGGCTAACGCCGCGGCGCGGAGGTCGTCGTCGAGAACACCCGTGACGCCGCTCTCGATCACGTCGGCGGGGCCGGTGACGGGAAACGCCGCAACCGGCACCCCGGACGCCATCGCCTCGAGCAGTACGAGACCGAAAGTGTCGCTGCGGCTCGGAAACACGAAGACGTCGGCGGCGGCGACGTACTTCGCGAACTCTTCGCGATTTTCTATTTCGGCGTAGCGCGCGCCGGGAAATTGCTGTTTGAGCGTCTTGAGATAAGGCCCTTCGCCGACGACGTACTTCGTCCCAGGCAGTTCAAGCGCGAGAAAGGCCTCAATATTTTTCTCAACGGCGATGCGTCCGGCGTAGATGAAGATCGGCCGCTTCGCGGCGAGAAAATCCTTATCGCGGGGCCGGAAGAGATCCGAATCGACGCCGCGGCCCCACAGCACGACGTGGCGAAAGCCGTGCGCGGCAAGATCGCGCCGCATCGACTCCGTCGGCACCAGCGTCAGCTCCGCCGGGGCGTGGAACCAGCGGAGGTAAGCGTACGTGAGGCCCATCGGCACCGGAGCGCGCATGCGCAGATACATCGGGAACTGCGTGTGATAGGCCGTGGTGAACCGCATGCTGCGTCTGACGCAATAGCGCCGCGCCGCGAGGCCCAGCGGGCCTTCGGTCGCGATGTGGATCGCGTCGGGCTTGAAGCGATCGAGGAACGTGTCGACGCCGCGCTGCGCGCGCAGCGCGACGCGGATGCTTGCGTAGCCGGGCAGCGCGAAGCTGGGGAACTGATCCGGCGTGATGAAGCGGATCTCGTGCCCGTCGCTTTCGAGAGCCTCGGCAGTCTTCCTGAGCGTCATCACGACGCCGTTGATCTGCGGCTCCCATGCATCGGTCGCGATCGCAATCTTCATGCGTCCTCCTAGCTGCCGATCATCCACGATGCCGTGAGGGCGCCGATCGCGCCGCCGGCGATCACGTCGGTCGGATAGTGCAATCCTAAAATCATGCGCGAGAGCGCCACGAGCGCGGCAAACGGAACGAGCATCCACGCGAGCTCGCCGTGTTGTGCGATCGCGACGAGCGAAAACGCGACGGCATGCATCGTATGGCCGGAAGGGAAGCTGTATTGATCGAGCGGCGCCGCGCCGACGGCGATGCCCGAGTCGACGGCGCACGGCCTGGCCCGCCCCGTCACTTCCTTAACGATTTTGTAAATAATGTAGTTGAGAATGCCGACGCGGAGCATTAAAAGCGACAACGCGACGCCGCTTTGGCCGTAGAGTAGCGGCAGCAGGATCATCAAGCCGTACCAGAACCAGCCGTCGCCCAGCCGGCTCATGACGGCGAAAAAGTTCTTTATCGTCGCATGTCGTGAAGCGCCGTTCAGCAGGCCGCAGACCGCCATATCGCATGCGGTCACTCGTTTGACTGCTAACTCCGTGTACGCGCGGGCCGTCATATGCTGGCTTCAAGCTAAAATAATAGAATGTCATTTTATTTACGAATTTATTAAGACTCGTCGTGGGGTCAGACCCGCTGCTGTGATTAAGCGGGTAAAGACCTTGAAAAAGAAGAGGTTTTAGGGAGCTTCGAGAAGTTCAAGCCCCAAGGACCGCGGCGCGTGGGAGCGCACGCTGGAGGTGCTGAAGAAAAATCTACGGGCGGAGTAGCGGCTGTCCCCGATTTCCTGGTAACTCAGTCAATCAGGAGCACACCATGCCCTACGAACTTTACTACTGGCCGTCGATTCAAGGCCGCGGAGAATTCATCCGCCTCGCGCTCGAGGATGCGGGCGCAAAGTATATCGACGTCGCGCGGACGAAGGGCGGGATGGACAAAATGTACCGCTTCTTCGAAAGCGCTTCGGTGAGGCGTCCGCCGTACGCGCCGCCGTTTTTGAAATCGGGAAATCTTGTCATTGCGCAGACATCCAACATTTTGCTTTATCTCGGGCCGCGGCTCGGTCTCGCGCCGCGGAGCGAAGCGGATAGATTGTGGGCGCATCAGCTCCAGCTCACGATCGCCGACCTCGTCGAAGAAGCCAGCGAGGTGCATCACCCGATCGCCGGTATGCTCTACTACGAGCAGCAGAAGCGCGAGGCGAAGCGGCGCGCCGAGGATTTCCGCAAGCGGCGAATTCCGAAGTACCTCGATTATTTCGAAGAAGCGATCAGGCGCAACGGCAAGTCCGGCTACGCCGTCGGCAATAAAGCGACGTACGTCGATCTTTCGCTGTTTCAGATCATGGAGGGGCTCCGCTACGCGTTCCCGCGCGCGATGAAAAGACACGAGCGCAAGCTCAAGCGCCTCGCGGCGCAGCGCGACAAAGTCGCCGCGCGCCCGCGTCTTGCCGCCTATCTCGCCTCCGGCCGGCGCATCCCGTTCAACGAGATGGGCATCTTCCGCCATTACCCCGAGCTCGACGGCTAGTCCTGGAAAGCCGGCGGCCGATGGAGTATGACTCGGCCGATATGGACACGGTTGAAAATGATCTATTGACGCGCGTCGGCCCGGGCACACCCGCCGGCGAGACGCTAAGAAAATACTGGCTGCCGGTCGGCTTCTCCCACGAGCACAACTCCGACGCGCCGCGGCTCGTGCGCTGGCTCGGGGAAGACCTGATTCTCTTCCGCGACGAAGCCGGCCGCGTCGGGCTCATCGAGCCCACGTGCGCGCACCGCGGCACATCGCTCGAATACGGCTGGATCGAGGCCGGCGGCATCCGCTGCTGCTACCACGGCTGGGTCTACGACGTGGACGGCCGCTGCATCGAGCAGCCGGGCGAGCCGCCCGGCAGCGACTTCAAGAACAAGATCAAGCTCAAGTCGTATCCCGCGCGCGAGCTCGGCGGCATCATCTGGGCTTACATGGGGAAAGGCGCGCCGCCGCAGCTGAACAACTATCATTTCCTTCTACGCACCGACGGCGAGCACGTCTACTCGGGCTACGTGCGCGAGTGCAATTACATGCAGCAGCTCGAGAACGGCCTCGACCCGGTGCACGCGACGGTGCTGC
>Ga0075436_100002896_pt1 | contig 11768 bp, 11 predicted proteins | sample RhiMethybrSRZTD5_FD_75303 | JGI IMG/M metagenome (GOLD analysis project Ga0075436, IMG submission 75303) | Populus rhizosphere microbial communities from Tennessee, USA - Rhizosphere MetaG P. TD hybrid SRZTD5 | ecosystem: Host-associated > Plants > Roots > Rhizosphere > Soil | place: USA... | reverse complement strand
CAGGAGCTCGACGTCCGGGCGCGCCAGATAGGCGTCCCGGTTCTTGCGCACGTCGGCGACGTACCAGCCAAAATGCCAGATTGCGGTCTGCGGCGCGGTCGGCGGCGGTCGGTCGACCTTGTCGAACAGGATCAGCACGTCGTTTGGCGACTGGAGCGCCGGAATGCCGCCCCATGTGGTCTTCGTGGTGCTCGGAAATTGCCGCAGGTAGAAATCGATCGCGGCGTCGGGATCGACCGAGTTGAGATGGAGGTGGTGGAAGCCGGGCGGCGCAAGCATCGCGGTCTGTCCTCTGCGTGGTCCGCCATGATATCAGGATTATGGGCGCCGCCGCGCCGTCATCCCGCCAGAAGCCTCAAATCCCCCGAGAGTCCCGCGCCCATGAAAATCGTCATCCCGAACGACTACCAGGACATGGTCGACAAGCTCAAATGTTTCGACCTGATCCGGCATCACGAGGTGGTTCGCTATCGCGAGCCTGCCGCCTCGTTCGAGGAGCTGGTCACGCGTCTCGCCGATGCCGACGTGATCGTCTCGGTGCGCGAGCGGGTCGAGTTCTCGCGCGCGCTGCTCGAACGGCTGCCGAAGCTCAGGCTGCTGGCACTGGTCGGCCGCTCGGCGTCGACCATCGATTTCGCGGCCTGCACCGCGCTCGGCATCCCGGTCTCGCACGGCAAGAGCAACTCGGCGGCGGCGCCCGCCGAGCTCACCGTCGCCCTGATCGTGGCGGCGCGGCGCAACATCGCGCTCGAGGCCGAGCGGATGAAGCGCGGCGAGTGGCCATGCACCCTGTCGCATCGGCTGCGCGGCTCCACGCTCGGCGTGTTCGGACTCGGCGCGATCGGGAGCCTCGTCGCCGAGGCGGGCCGCGGCATGGGCATGCGGGTGCTGACGCTCGGCCGCGACAAGACTGCCGAGAAGGCACGCGCCGCGGGTTATGCGGTCGCGGCCGACAAGGCCGAGCTGTTCGCGGAATCGGACGTGCTCTCGCTGCATGTCCGCCTCACGCCCGAGACGCGCGGCATCGTCGGCCCGGATGATCTCGCACGCATGAAGCCGACCGCCCTGATCGTCAACACGTCGCGCGCCGAGCTCGTCCGGCCGGGCGCCCTGCTCGCCGCGCTGCGCGCCGGCCGGCCCGGCTATGCGGCCGTCGATGTCTACGAGGAAGAGCCCGTCATGAACGGCGATCATCCCTTCCTGAAGATGCCGAACGTGCTGTGCACGCCGCATCTGGGCTGGGCCGAATGGGACAATTTCGAGCTCTATTTCGCGGAATGTTTCGAGCAGATCGTGGCGTTCGAGCACGGCCGCGAGATGCGGCTGATCAATCCGCAGGTGAAGGCGCGGGTCTAGGTCGGGCCTTCACGGCGCGAGGCAGATACGAGGCTCATGCCTCGGCGGCCTCGTCGGCGCGCTGCCGCCGATAGCCCGCCTCGTCGGCGCATTTCTCCACATGGGCCTCGCGGTTGATCACCTGCAGGTTCGGCAGCCCCCAGAACCCGAGAAGCTGCGGCCATGGGGTCTCGCGGTGCTCGCGCCAGACCTGAAACAGCGGCACACGGTGGTCGACCTCGGCGGTCCGCCACAGCCGGCCGCCGGTCTGGGCGCAACGGCGCTGCTGCACCCGGCGCAGGATGCGCACGAAATCGCTCGGCGCCGTCCAGAAGTGCCAGGCCGTCACGCAGGCCGTGTGCCACTGCGCCTTGGGGTTCGGTCCCGCGTCCCACAGGTCGCAGTGCCACCCGAGACGAAAGACCGGCTGACCGCACACGCAGCAGAAGCCCGGCCCAAGGCTGTATTTCTTCTCACGATAAGGCGCGGCCGGCAGGCGAAAGGTAGCAGGGAGATCCTTGGCGCGGCCGGAGGCCAGCCGCCAAGTCCAGCCCGACGGCGCGCCGGTCTTGGCGGCAAGCGCGCGGGCGAGCCGGTCTGCGCGGAGCGGATGCACGCGCCAATAGGAATCCACGGCAAGGCGCGGCATGGGCGGGGTGAAGCGGCGCGCGAGCGCATGGGTGAGCACGGGGGCCGGAAAGATCGCCGGCCGCGCCCGCTCGAGGCGCGCGAGCGAGCGCGCATTCTGGCGCGCGATCGTTTCGGCCATTTTCACTGCAGAACCCCCTCGTATCGCCGAAGCGTGCCCGCAAGACGTAAATGTTTGGTGAGCGGCGCCGGCATGGCGCCACCCTTGCGGCCCCGGTGCGATATGGCAAGCTCAGGCTCCCGCCATCCCCAGGCAGATCGCATGACCACCACGCCGTTCGACTTCGCACCTCTCCTCGCCGCCGGACTGCCGCCGCCCGCTGCGAAATATACCGGCTTCCCGAAGTACAATTTCGTCGGCGGCCACAATGACGCCGAGCAGGTGCCTCTCGACGCGCTGCTCGCAGCCACGACCACGGTGCTCGCCCGCGAGGGGCGCACGCTCGCCACCTACGGGCTCGCCAGCGGCCCGCAGGGATATCGGCCCTTGCGCGAGTTCCTGGTCGGCAAGCTCAAGCGCGATGCGGGCATCGCCTGCACGGCCGACAACATCCTGATCACCTCCGGCTCGCTGCAGGGCCTCGATCTCGTCAACGGGATCTTCCTCAATCGCGGCGACACCGTGATCATCGAGCAGGAGACCTATCAGGGCTCGCTCAACCGGCTGACGCGGCTCGGCGTCGAGGCGGTCGGTATTCCGCTCGACCGGGACGGCATGCGCATGGACGCGCTCGCATCGGCGCTCGGTACGCTGAAGCGGCGCGGCGTGCAGCCGAAATATATCTACACGATCCCGACCGTGCAGAATCCGACCGGCACCATCATGCCCGAGGCGCGCCGGCACGAGCTCCTGCGGCTCGCGCAGCAGCATGGGGTGCCGATCTTCGAGGATGACTGCTACGCGGACCTGATCTGGGACGGCCGCCGGCCACCCGCCCTGCACGCGATGAGCCGGCACGGCGGCGTGATCCACATCGGCTCGTTTTCCAAATCGATCGCGCCGGCGCTGCGGGTCGGCTACATCGTGGCCGACTGGGAGCTCATCGCCCGGATGCTCGCGATCAAGACCGACGCGGGCTCGGGCGCGCTCGAGCAGATGGTGCTGGCGGAATTCTGCAACGCGCATTTCGCGACCCACGTTCCGGCGCTCACGCGCGCGCTGCGGCGAAAGCTCGACACCCTGATGGAAGCGCTGGCCGAGCAGTTCGGCACCGCGGCCGAGTTCGACGAGCCGAAGGGCGGGATCTTTCTCTGGGTGCGGCTCGCCGAGCCCGTCGCTACGCTGCGGCTCTACCAGGCCGCGCTCGCCGCCGGCATCGCCCTCAATCCCGGGCCCGAATGGTCGACCGACAAGGCTTATGCGAAAGGCCGCATGCGGCTCTGCTTCGCGCATCCCTCGCACGAGACGATCCGGGCCGGCGTGGCGGCGCTCGCCGAAGTGTGCCGGCGCGAGTTCGGAGTGCCGGCGCGGATCGCCAATGTGGAGCGGCGGGCGGGCACAGCCTGACGACGTCATGGCCGGGCTTGTCCCGGCCATCCACGTCTGTTTCCGTGAGTTAGCGAAAAGACGTTGGATGCCCGCGACAAGCGCGGGCATGACGAAAGAGAAAAGGCCTGGAGCACCGCGATGCCCAAAACGCCCGATTATTTCCACGGCAAGACCATCGTGATCACCGGCGCGGCGAGCGGCATCGGCCGCGCCGCTGCACTGATCTTCGGCCGCGAAGGCGCGAACGTGGTCTGCGCCGACGTCAACGAGGACGGCGCCAAAAAGACGACCGCACAGATCAACGGCCCCGGCAAGACGCTCGCCGTCAGGGCCGACGTCACGGCGCGCGAGCAGGTCGACGCGATGGTCGCCCGCGCCATCGAGACTTTCGGCAGCGTGCAATTCCTGTTCAACTCGGCTGGCGCCGCCATGCGGCGGGCAAAATTCCTGGAAATCGACGATGCGCTCCTCGACAAGACCCTGGCGCTCAACCTCAAGGGCACGTTCTACGCCATGCAGGCGGTGCTGCCGCACATGCTGGCGAACAAGGCCGGCGTGATCGTCAACATGGCGAGCATGGCGGCGCGGCGCGGAGGGCCCGGCACCTCGGTGCACTATGCGGCCGCCAAGGGTGCGGTGGTCTCGATGACGCTCGGGGTGGCGCGCGAGTTCGCCGACCGCGGCATCCGCTGCCTCTCGATTTCGCCCGGGCCGATCCGCACGCCGTTCCAGGAAGCCGCAAACACCTCGCCGGAGATCATGAAGCGTTTCCTCGATGACGTGCCGATGAAGCGCTTCGGCGAGCCCGAAGAGATCGGCGAGCTGGTGCTGTTCATGTGCTCCGATAGCTGCAACTTCATGACCGGCGACACCGTGTACGTGAACGGTGGCGGCGGCTGGCGGTGAAGGCCCTTTGTGACGGGAGGCGCCCATGATGATGGTTTCGGTCGGCAAGGCGACGGTGACCCGCGTCGAGGAGACTTATCTCCCGACTTACCCAGCGACGCAGATCTTTCCGGAGCTGACAGAGGACATCGCTGCCCGGCATGCGCACTGGCTCGCGCCGCACCATTACGAAGCCGAGAGCGGCCTGATCAAGCTCAGCGTCCATAGCTGGCTCTTACGCATCAGTGGCCGTAACATCCTGATCGACTCATGTTGCGGCAACGGTAAGATCAAGCCCGGCCGCCCATTCTGGACCAATCTCAACACCGACTACCCGGAGCGGCTCGCCGCCGCTGGCGCCGGCGTGGATGAGATCGACCTCGTGATGTGCACGCATCTGCACCACGACCATGTGGGCTGGAATACGCGCCAGCGCGACGGCAAGTGGGTGCCGACCTTCCCGAAGGCCCGCTACGTCTTCTCCAAGCCGGACTTCGAGGCGTTCCATGCGCTCGACCGCGACCCGAAGACAGCGCCGGCCGAGATGGGCACGTTCCGGGAATGCGTGCTGCCGATCGTGGAGGCCGGACGCGCGGATCTCGTCACCGGCCCGCATCGCTTGGACGAGCACATCGAGATCATCCCGGCGCCCGGCCATTCGCCCGGCCACGTGGTGTTTCGTGTCGAGAGCGGCGGTGCGCAGGCCCTGTTCATCGGTGATGTGTTTCATCACCTGCTGCAGGTCTACTATCCGCACTGGAATTTTCCGAAGAATTCCGACGCCGAGCAGGCGGTGACGAGCCGCCGCATGGTGCTCGGGCTCGCCGCCGCGAGCGGCGCGCTGACCCTGCCCGGTCACGTCGGCGCGCCATTCGCGGGCCGGATCGAGACGAATGGTGCGGGGTTCGTGCCGAAGTTCGGCTGAGGCGGCAAAACCAGCCGGATGGGTTTCGCTGGGCTCAACCCATCCGGCGGCTTTGCCCCACTTTCTCAGAAGCGCAGATTGAGGCCGCCGCGCACCGTATCGGCCCGGAAGCCGACATCGTCGTTGGCTGTGGGGCCGCAGCTGAATCCGCAGTTGAAGCGGCCGAGATCGACGTGAAGGTATTCGACCTTGGCGCTCCAGTTGCGGGTGAGGCCGTATTCCAGACCGCCGCCTGCGGTCCAGCCGACCTGTGTCGAGTCCATGCCGGAAAATCCGGCCGCGCTCGCGCTGACGTCGCCGACCGCGACACCGCCCGTGACGTAGGGCAGGAACGTGCCAAAGGCGTAGCCGACGCGGCCGCGCCCCGTGCCGAGCCACTTGTTCTCGACCGAGCAGCCCGCGACGCAGCCGTTGGCCGAGGTGCTCCCCTTGAGATCAGACCAGTCGATGTCGCCCTCGAGGCCGAGGACCAGGTGACCGAGCTGGACGTTGTAGCCTGCCGTCCCGCCGACGAGCGCGCCGGAGATATCGAACCCGTGGCTCAGTTCAGTGAACCCGCGGCCCCAGCCCCCGCCGCCGTTGATACCGACATAGAAGCCGGTCCAGTCGTACTCGGGAGCCACATAGGGCGGCGCCTTGGTCGGCATCGGGTTCGGAATTGGACGCGGAAGGTCCGCCGCATTCGCCGACATCATCGACAACGATGCTGCGAGCGTGGCCGCTCCCGCCAACAAGATTCTACGCATTACGTCTCCCCAACTGCAGTACTTACCCGGCGGACGAATCCCCCTGCGCCATGGCCACAATGTGGTTCGCAGCGGATCGCGGCGTGGCAATTCCGGGCCTTCTCTGTGCGACGGAACCGGTGGAACCGCACCCGCACATTTTATACGCGCCCGCACATTATAAGTGTCCGATCGACTGTGCCATTTTGGGTACGCTTAGTTCTACAACACGCTTCCACTCTGAAGCACTGCCCGACGCCGCGCGACGATCAATCGAACAAGATCCACGTCTGCTCGCCATCATGCTTCACGCGGAATGACGAATTGCTTCACGCCCAATGACGAATTGCTTCACGCGCGATGACGAACGGTCACGATGAGGTGATGGCCGACCAAAGTTGGCTTTTGACCTGGATCAATCCGTGTTTGACTAAACCCAATACTATTTTCATCGATCCGGGCTCTGTCGGACCGCGCAGGGGTAACGCGGCGCGGCGCCCGGAAAGCACGGGTGGCATTTCTCGAAGTCCGCCACTGAGGACCCGCCCCGCTTTCTTGCGGGGCCGGTGAGGCACCGATGCCGGAGCGCGCCTGCCGCGCGCACGACACGAGATGCTCCGTCGGAAGGGGCCATTGGCGAAAGCTCGCGGGTGGCCCCGTTTTCAGAAGGACGCGACCCCATGCGCCTCGATCCAGCCCTGCAGGATGCCATGCTCAAGGCCGTCCCCGAACTGCGCGCTTTCGCGGTCGCGCTTTGTCACCAGCACGACCGCGCCGACGATCTCGTCCAGGAGGCGTTGCTGCACGCCATCGACCGGATCGAAACCTTCACACCCGGCACGAACATGACCGCATGGCTGCTCACCATCCTGCGCAACCACTTCTGCAATGAGTTTCGCAAGCGCCGGCGCGAGGTCATCGACAGCGACGGCTATTACGTCGGCACGATGACGTCGCAGCCCGAGCAGGAGGGCCACATCCAGCTCGCCGAATTTCGCCGGGCATTGGCGAAGCTGCCGGACGAGCAACGCGAGGCGCTCACGCTGATCGGGGGAGCAGGCCTGTCCTATGAGGAGGCGGCGGCCATCTGCCGGTGCCCGGTCGGTACCGTGAAGAGCCGGGCCAACCGTGGACGGGCCCGCCTCGCCGAGTTGCTCGCGATCGACAGCGTGCAGGATCTCGGCCCGGATCGGGCCATCCAGGCCGCGCTCTCTGGCGGCCATCTTCGCTGGGCAGCCTGAATGGTATTCAGGTGATCCGGCAAGCGGCCTCGGCTTGACACTCGGCGCCGCTCCCGGCCATGTTACAACATAACAGCCGGGGCCGTGCCGGGGCGCGGGGCGCCGGCGGATGTTCAGGGCATGCGCTGGTTTCGAACGCATATCGATCTCGGCTCGCGCTTGGCGCTGTTCGCGCTGGCAGTCCAGGTCGTGCTGTCGTTCGGTCACATCCATGTGGACAAGCGCGCGGCAGCGGCTGTCTCTCCGGCGGGCATCGCGCTGCAGGTAGCCGGTCGCGACGGCGTCCCCGCAACGCCTGATCATCACACCGGCGCAAGCGACGTCTGCGCGATCTGCGCGACCATCGGGCTGCTGGCGAACTCGATCATTCCGGACGCCGGCCACCTTGCGCCGTTCCCGTCCCATTCCATTACCTTGAGCGGCGCGTTCGCCATTGCCTTTACGGCCTACGACTCGCAGTCCTCGTTCCAAGCGCGCGCCCCCCCTCGCAGCGTCTGACGTGTCGGCGCTTCGCTTCGCCGCCTGAGCGGCGCGGCGGGCCGCAACGCGACTCTTCCCGAGACAGTCGATGTCGACTGGGACAGACAATGCGCAGCCAATTCACGTTCAGCGCTCTTGCCGGTGCCTCGATCGCTTTGACGGTCGCCGCCGAGCCGGGCTACGCTCAGACCGCACTGCCGCAGGTCGAAGTCACGGTGGCGAAGCCGGTCCGGCGCACTCCGCCGAAACCGCGGTCCGCCCGCCCGGCGCCCCCGGCACCAGCCCAGCCGGCCGCCGAGCCCGCCCCTCCGGCCCCCGTCGCGGAGACACCGCAGCCCGGGACGCTGCCGGTCGTCACCAACCAATTCGGCACCGTTACCGTGGTGCCGAACGAGGAGATCAGGCGCAACGGCGCGAGCACGCTTGGCGACCTCCTCCTCAACAAGCCCGGCGTCACCGGCTCGAGCTTCGCGCCGGGAGCGTCGAGCCGCCCGATCATCCGCGGCCTCGACAACAACCGTGTGGGCCTGGTCGAGAACGGCACCAGCGCCAATGGCGCATCCGACCTGGGCGAGGACCATTTCGTCCCGATCGACCCGATGACCTCCAACCAGGTCGAGGTGATCCGCGGACCGGCGACGCTTCGCTACGGCTCGCAGGCGCTCGGCGGAGTCGTGAGCGCGACCAACAACCGGATCCCGGAAGCCCTCCCCTGCCCGACCGAGGGCCGCACCGCCGCGACCTATCCGACCAAAGTGGCACCGACTAGTGCCTCGGGCACGGACCGCGGCTGCGTGACCGGCGAGCTGCGTGGCAACGTCACGAGCGTCGACAACGGGATCTCGGGCGCCGGCCTGGTCGATGCGGGCTATGGTCCTTGGGCCGTTCACGTCGACGCGTTCGGCCGCAAGGCGGACGACTACCGCATCCCGAACTATCCCTATCTGGTGCCGCCCAACCCCGCGACGGCGCCGCGCGCCACGCAGCCCGGCGCCTTCAACGGCCACCAGCCGAACTCGGCAGCGCAAAGCAACGGCGAGTCCGCCGGCCTGTCCTATGTCTTCAACGAAGGCTTCGTCGGCGCCGCGATCGAGCAGAACGACGCGCTCTATGACATCCCGGGAATCGACGGCGAGGACCACAACACCCGCATCGACGCGCACCAGACCAAGTTCACCAGCAAGGGCGAGTATCGGCCACAGGCGAGCGGGATCGACACCCTCCGCTTCTGGCTCGGCGCCACCGACTACAAGCACAACGAGCTCGGGCTCCAGAACGACACCGACCCGGGCAGCGACGGTGTGCGGCAGATATTCACCAACCAGGAGCAAGAGGGACGCGGCGAGGTCACGCTGTTGCCGTTCGATCTGCGCTTCGCCGCGCTCACCTCCACGATCGGGGTGGCGGGAGGGCATCAGCAGCTCACGGCGCCGAGCCCCGACAATTTCGGCCTATTTGACCCGAACACCAACTCGCGCGAGGCCGCCTACACGTTCAACGAGTTCAAGTTCAGCCCGGTCACCAAGGCGCAGATCGCGGGCCGCATCGAGCACGTGGACCTGTCGGGCACCGCGCGCCTGTTCAGCGAGGCTGCCGGCCTTGTCGGCAGCACGCCAGCCTCGCCCAGCTTCACGCCCAAGAGCGCGAGCGTCGGCCTGATCCAGAACCTGCCGTGGGATCTCGTCGGCAGCCTCACCGCGCAATACATCGAGCGCGCCCCCAAGCCCGCCGAGCTGTTCTCGGGCGGCCCGCATGACGCGACCGGGACCTTCGACAAGGGCGATGCGAATCTTCGCATCGAGGCCGCCTCCTCGGTCGAAGCCGGCCTGCGCCGCGCCGTCGGGCCGCTGCGCTTCGAGGCCACTGCCTACTACACGCGGTTCAACGGCTTCATCTTCCGCCGGCTCACCGGCAATCTGTGCAATGGCGACACCGGCGTCTGCGGGCCCGCCGCCGGCGATCTCAAGGAGGCGATCTACTCGCAACAGGACGCGATCTTCCGCGGCGCCGAGTTCCAGAGCCAGCTCGACGTGGCGCGGATCTGGAACGGCTGGTGGGGCGTCGAGGACCAGTTCGACGTGGTGCGCGCGACCTTCACGGACGGCACCAATGTGCCGCGGATTCCTCCGGTGCGCATCGGCGGCGGGCTGTTCTACCGCGACGACGCCTGGCTCGCGCGCATAAGTCTGCTGCACGCCTTCGCGCAGAACGAGATCGCGCCGATCGGCGAGACGCCGACCCCGGGCTATAACGATCTGCGGGCCGAGATCAGCTACCGCTGGGTGCCGGCGATGCGCCGGCCGGGGGAGATCAAAGAGGTGACCGTCGGCCTGGTCGGCACCAACCTGCTCAACCAGGACATCCGCAACAGCGTCTCGTATACTAAGGACGAGGTGCTGCTGCCTGGCGCGAGTGTGCGCGCTTTTGCCACTGTGAAGTTCTAGGTCGAGGCGGCAATGACTGGAGCACCCATGTTCGCAATGCATCGCTTCGCCCTCCGGGCCGGCATCACGACATCGCTGATCCTGGCCAGTGCGGCGCACGCACAGGCACCCGATCCGGCGAGCGATCAGGTCATCGGCACCGCGGCGCTGCCGCGCGATCTGTCGCCGTGGGGCATGTTCGTTTCGGCCGACATCGTCGTGAAGGCGGTGATCATCGGCCTCGCGGCCGCCTCGGTGGTGACCTGGACGATCTGGCTCGCCAAAACAGTCGAGATCTCGATCGCCAAGCGCAAGGCACGAGCGACGCTGCGCGCGCTGGCCACGGCGAGCTCGATGACGGATGTCGGCGTCCTGCCGAGCCCCGGCGCCGAATTCCTCGCCGCCGCGGCCGCCGAGCTTCGTGTCTCAGCCGATGGGTTGGAGAAGGACGGCGTCAAGGAGCGCGTCGCCTCGCGGCTGGAGCGCATCGAGGCGGCGCTCGGCCGCCGGATCACTCGCACCACGGGCGTGCTCGCCACCATCGGGGCAACGGCGCCGTTCGTCGGGCTTTCCGGCACGGTGTGGGGCATCATGAACAGCTTCATCGGCATCTCGAAGTCGCACACCACCAATCTCGCGGTGGTCGCACCCGGCATCGCCGAAGCGCTGCTCGCGACCGCCTTCGGGCTGGCGGCGGCGATTCCCGCCGTCGTGATCTACAACATGTTCGCGCGCTCGATCGCCGGCTATCGGGCGCAGCTCGGCGACGCCTCGGCCGAGGTCTTGCGGCTGGTGAGCCGCGACCTCGACCGGCGCAGGCCCGCCCGCAAGCCGATGACGACAGCGGCCGAGTGATCGGGAGGAGCGCGCCATGAGCGTCCGACTCGATCACGGCAAGGACGAGCTCGACGAGGTCCATGAGATCAACGTCACGCCGTTCATCGACGTGATGCTGGTGCTGCTGATCATCTTCATGGTGGCGGCCCCGCTCGCGACCGTCGACATCGCGGTCGATCTGCCCTCCTCGACCGCGCCGCCGCAGGAGCGGCCGCCGCAGCCGATCTTCCTCACCGTCAAGCCCGATCTCTCGCTCACGCTCGGCGATGCCCCTGTTGCGCGCGACGCGCTCGGACCGACCCTGGCCGAGGCGGCAAAAGGGGACAAGGACACGCGCATCTTCGTGCGCGCCGACAAGGTCGTCGCTTACGGCGAGGTGATGGAGGTCATGAACCTCCTGCGCGCGGCCGGCTTCCTCAAGGTCGCGCTGGTGGGACTCGAGAAGACGCAATGATCGCGGCAGCGATCGATACCGCGGACCTGCGCCGCTGGACGGCAAGCGCCATCGTCGTGCTCGGACTGCATGCCGCCGTCGCGACGCTGCTGGTGGGCTGGCACGAGCCTGTGACAGGCGACGAGGGCTCGGACGCGGTCATGGTCGATATGACGTCCCTTTCCACGCCGCCGAATCAATCACTGCAAGACCTTGCGCCCGGCCCGGAAGAGCAGGCGGTGGTGCAGCCACCCGCGCCGCCGCAGGAGAAGGTCGAAGAGGGGGAGAAGCCAAAGGTCGAGCCGCCGCCCGTCCCGGACGCTGCGGTGACGCTGCCGCAGGAGGAG
>Ga0075436_100002895_pt1 | contig 11769 bp, 10 predicted proteins | sample RhiMethybrSRZTD5_FD_75303 | JGI IMG/M metagenome (GOLD analysis project Ga0075436, IMG submission 75303) | Populus rhizosphere microbial communities from Tennessee, USA - Rhizosphere MetaG P. TD hybrid SRZTD5 | ecosystem: Host-associated > Plants > Roots > Rhizosphere > Soil | place: USA... | reverse complement strand
CTATACTTCAGCGACCAGGAACGCAATTCGTCACGACGCGAATCTCGATCTCATTCTCGGGCGCCCGCGCACCGCTGTTGCGATCGCAAAGCGTCTAATTTTGCTCGAACCTAAGAACGCCGAGTATTACGCGCTTCTCGGCGAAGCCTATCGTGCGCTGGGCGGTCGGTCTCCGGAACCGAGCCCGGAAGAACTGACGAACAAAGGAAAAGATGAGGCTCGCAAGAAGCTCCGGAATCTGACGCCAACCGAATACGAGAAGGCGCTCCTCACCCGCCCGGGTGGTGTGGAGCAGTGGCACGCCAACTCCGCCGCAGCGGAACGAGCTTTTGCGCAGGCGCTTGAGTTGGACTCAAGAAATCCGGCGGCACACCGTGGTTTGGGATTTCTCTACGAAGATGAGAACCGACCTGCAGACGCGATTACACAGCTCAAAACCTACCTTGAGCTCGCGCCTGAAGCTCGCGACGTTCATCAGGTAGAGCTGCGCATTGAATCGTTGCAGCAGAAGAGTGCCGTAAAAAAGTCAGCAACAGAAGGCTCCCAATGAAGAGATTTGTCCTGTTAGTTGTGGCACTGAGCAATGCGGTCGCCTGGGCCCAGGTTGTGCACCCTGATCTGAAATCGGGCAAGGAGCACGTGAACCGGATCGTCATCATGCCCTTGCAGGCGGAAATCGAGAAAGAAGGCATGAAAGGCGGAGAGCCTATGACGGACGCTGCGCGGGAGCTTGAGAACTCGCTCACGCCGGTAATCGCCGATGTGCTTCGCAAGCTGAACGTCACGGTCAACGACACGGCTTTTACTTCCGCGGCATTCGACAAAGATCCCGAGTTCCGTTACACAACTGACGATCTGCAGAAGAAGTTCGATGCCATACTCGACCAGCTCACGCGCAAATCGAATGACGTACGCAAAGGACGCTTCACTTTGGGAGACTCGGTCGCCAAGCTCGGGGATCTCAATGCCGATGCTTTGCTGTTTGTGCGAGCCTCGGGCTGCGTGCTCACGGGTGCCAGAAAGTTCTGGAGCTTCCCGTTAAGCTACGATCGACTACGCCTCCGCATGGCTCTGGTCGACGCCCGCACGGGTGCGGTGCTGTATTTTGCCAAGCAGACAATTCTGAAGAACGTGGCCAAAGACCCCAGCAACGCAAAAGAGGACATTCAGACGTTATTCAGGGATTTTGGTAAAGCTAACAAAGGGACAACCTAAAGCGAGAAACGAGGGACGGGCGGAGCGTGTTCTCACGTCAATTCCTGTTTCGGGAAACATTCCTGCTCGCGAAGATCAGAACACGAGCGGATTCCACGGGGGTCCCCAGCAACTCGGTTTTGTTGCCGGGGTGGTTGCACGGATGTGACGGATTGAATCAAGCCAGAGAATGAAACGAAGTGCCGCGATCATCCTGAGTCCGCCCCAGGTGGATCGAAGGAGCCTGTGGTTGGTGTTGGCTGCTCCGGCACGACTGGGAGTAGCCCGGGGTGACCCAGGAACCCCGGGTAAGAGAACGAAAAATTTTTTCCACGCTGCCGCAGGCTGGAGCGCAACGCGCGAAGCGGTCTTTAAACAAAATGCTTTCTTAAAGCGCTCCGCTTCGCTATGCGTGGGCCTTCGGCAGAGCGGTAGTGGGCTGATTCATCCGTCTACCCGGGGTTCCCAAACTGCGGTCACCCCGGGCTATTCTCAGGCGTACCGCACAAACCGCGGCACTCTCCTTTTTTCCAACCGGCAGAGAAAGACGGACAAAAGGTACTCGTCCTCATCGACATCGAAGTGAACTTCCGGGTGAGCGATTAAAGAACCGTCGCGCCTGCAAGTGAGGAGAACGTCCCGACCTGTCACCATGTTTCCGTGGCCGTCCAGAATGTGAATTGCCAGTTTCACAGGGGTCGGGGATCGACTATCCGGTCATCGTTGGCAACAACCGTGGACTCAGCATCCGTTGCTGGAACTTGCGCGATGGCTCGCTCGATCGCGGAAAACAGGTCTTCCGATGCAAGCGAATACTCCTGGCCGTCGATGGACAATTTCACCAAGCTTAAAAACCGCGGATGTTTCCTGACATAGACCTTGCGCGGGCCCACGTATTTCGCCCCATTGACTTCATAAATTGTGACAGCATTCAACACCTCAACCTCCATTAGTCTTCTCCTCTCTTGTTGGCGGCTCGGGTCGATTCCCGAATCGGGATTAGTCAAAGGATCTGGCCGCCAAAATCGGTTTGGATAATCCGTCACCAATGACCTTGCCGGTTGCGCTCCCATTCCAAAAGAACTCGCGCTCACCCAGACGCATCTCTCGCCCAATCCGCAACAGCGGGCCACCCAATCTCCGCTCGTGGAGAAGCTACCAATTGAGAAAAGTCGATGATGTAGCGGACTTGATTGAGGCAGAAAATACACGGTGTCTCCATCACCGTCCCAGATATTTCCGACGACACATTCAGCGGAAATGACCGCAGACACTCGGTGCAGGTGAGGACAACGAAAGGTATGCCCCTGGCGTCCTTGCCGTTTCGAGGAACCCACACCGGAGCAGACTGCCTGGTATGGGTGAGGGCCTGCGAAGCTGAAGTGCATAGCAGATGGGCAACCAGGGTCTGTAGGGTCGCCGGGTCGCTTTTTCCTTTTGCATAGAACGCGTCGGCAATTACTCCTCCTGGTACCGCATTGCCAGTTTCAAACGCGCCGCTCATGGCGATTACGAGTACCTGCGGGAAGCGGCGGCGCACAACCGAGAGAAATTCAAATCCCGACATTCTCGGCATGTTCAGGTCGGAAATGATGAGTTCTGGGACTGCTCTCTTCATCTGCAAAAGAGCGTCGAAGCCGTCCGCCGCGGTTGAAATGTTGTAACCTGCGCGAGCCAACAACATTGCGACCGCGGCACGAACGCTGGGATCATCATCGACAATCAAAATCGGATTCTTACGTGAGCTGACCATGGGGAGGAACTCCTGATCGCAACCAATAAAGCAATTCCGTAGGAAGAGAGTCTCTCATTTTGCAATCGGGAGTTCTGTCAAATTTTGCACAGATTGATTTATTTATTCTGGTGTCCCTGTGAGCGATTCTGGGTTCAGGAAGAAAGGGCAGATCGTCAGAAGTTGCGGGGAGTGCGGCGAAGCGTTTGCCCACACAAAAAGCGACAGCCCCAGCTCACAAGGCCGCGCGGTTAGTCGACGAATGCCGGGTTATTTTAGGCGAGCCCAAGGCGACTACTCTCACCAAATGACCCCTAATCGTGGAGGACCACATTAAGCAGCGAACTATGAACTCGCATGGAGCCGTTATATTCGATGAAGCCTAGCTCGCGGAAGCGGTTCATGAAGAAACTTACGCGTGCCCGGGTGGTGCCAATCATCTCGGCCAAAATCTCCTGGCTGATCTTGGGGATCACCGGCTCCGGCTTTCCTTCCTTGCCGAAGTTCGCCAGCAGGAGAAGCGCGCGGGCTAGCCGTTTTTCGCTGGAATTGAATAGTTGATCGACGAGGTCTTCCTGTATCCTTGCATTCCGGGCAAGCAGGTAGGCGACGAAGATATCAGAAAACCCGTGCTCCTCGCGGATCACGCGCATCATCTCATTCCGTTCAATTCTTAAAACGGTGCAGAGTGTGATCGCGGTCGCCGATGACAAACGCGGACCTTGAACGCCCGCTATGCACCCTTCCCCCATGAAGTTGCCTGGACCAAGCAAAGAGATCGTTGCTTCTTTGCCGTGTCCAGAGACTACCGAGAGCCTGACTCGTCCCTTCTGTAGGTAAAACACGGCATCCGCAGTGTCACCTTGGGAGAAAATTCGCTCTTTCTTCTTCACCTCCGCGATCGTGCGGCCAACGCCGGTTTGGGAGAGAAAGGCCTCTGGGCAAAACTGTCCTCAATTTTGCCGATTTCATTCTGGTTCTCCTTGTTGCGGAATACGTCGGGCTTTTGGTTTCGTCTTGGGAGTTCCGGACACCCGCGGCTCGGGTTTGCTATTGCCTTTGTGATTCTCATTTTCGTCAGATATCTCAGGGATGATCTTCTTCAGTTCTTCCAGCTTCACTTGCGGAAACCGGGTCTTTGCAGTGGCCATTTTTTCCTCTACTAGCAAGGCTACCGCCGCTTTGTGCATACGGGGAGACTCTTTAACCGGGCGCGCGGTTTCGCTAGTCCGTATAAGTGCCTCACCGTTATGGCACTTACGCCCCCTATAAGTCCGGGGGGGCACTTTAGCGGCAGGTTTACGAAACGCCTTTGCAGGTTAATCTCAGGTATTGGTATGATCGTTAGGTTAGCGTGAGGTTTAAAAGTCGGGGTATATGGGATTGCAAACGAAGAAATCGGGGCGTCACTTCGCCACGATGGCACAAATTGATGTGCCCAGGGCCGAAACGGTAAGCACAAATCGGTCGTTTCGGCGATTATCGCCGATCTCGATCATCTGGAAAAAGGCGCGGCGCTCAGGATAGAGATCGCGGAATTGGGCGACACCAAAGAGAATGTCCGCTCAGCGCTGAACCGGGCGATTCGCAAGCTGAAGCGTAATGTCGCAACCGCGTCCGACGCGCAGTTCCTCTATGTTTGGAACGTTAACGATTAGCGTTTCTCGGCTGAACATTCGCTGCCTTACTCAATCTCTAATGCGGATGCAATTGAGGAATTTCTTGCAACAAGATGGCCGGCTCGTCTTCTACCATGGCATCGGCAAAACCATCGCGTTGAATCCTGAGGTAACCACAACCACGTGTCTTGGGGTGATGGGCGCGGATAGCATTGGTGGGGAACCCGCGGAACCCGGGGGACAGACGGAAAGTTCCCATTGCGGGATTCTCTGAGGCCCCGTCACTCGGGATGATGTTCCGCCGTGTCCTGTACTCTAAAAGAAGCTCCTGAGCTGCTAAGCTCCTAAGCCTCGAAGCTGCGGTTGCGATAGTGAGGAGCGGCTATCGGCCGCCGAGGTGGACTCCACGTTCGAAAACTTCTCTATCCGGGCACGTCATGTCATCTTCGGAACGCGTGTAAAAGCGGGAAGGCGCGGCGCAGAGTTTATCGACGTTGGCGATCTGATTTCGGCAATTATTCTGGAAGATCAGGACATGACTAGAGAGTTGACGGGCCACGAAGGCGATGGGCAAATCGGGCGGATGCAGGGATGGGAGCCCCATACGCCATTCTTTTCGAAGAGTTCAGCGTCCGATTTGCTTGCGGGCCTTGAAACACTTCTCCCGCGCTCAAGCCCAACCCCTGACACCAGAGATCCGACGATGACACCAGATCTACGACGCATTTTCCGATCCGCAGAGAGTGGACTAGAGGAGTTTCATCACAAGCAAGTCGAGCCGCTGCATCTTTTGGCCGCTGCTCTAGAGCTACCATCTCGTCCGGAAGTGGATTTGCTGAAACGGGCCGGGATCAACGAAGAGGATGTGCGAGCAAAACTGAAAGAGTTTTACTAATCGATTTCGTGGCGCGGGATTTGAGGATCTCTCCTCGGCGGCATCGCGATCCGCGGCTAAAGCCGGAGATCTCTTTCGTCGTTCAAGACGAGGCTAAAGCCTCGCCTACACATAAATGTGTAGGCTTCCACCAAAATGGCGAAGAGCCGGAGAGCCTGATCCGGGTCGGCCTCCGGTCCTCGATGTAGAATGTGCCGCCGGGTTAGATCGAGTCTGAGTTTCTGATGAGCATGCGCCAGATCAGCATGAAGAATCAATTACTTTGACACTTCCGTTTTCACTGGCAGGACGAAAGGGGTCTCGAATATTCGGTTGGATTGTGCAACAACAATCGATTGCTATTGATTGTTAACTTAGCTACAATCGCAATCCTCAGCGCCGCTTCCGCGTGCGACATTCAGTGCCGAGAATATCGACGTACGACAAAACACCGGTGGTCCCAGTCTCTTCATCCTCGCGAGACTGCAAAATTGGTTGGAGTGCCGTAGTCGGGCAGCTCCGCGCCGAAGTCAAGCAACGTCCATTCATTATTTGCGTCGAATGTTATCCAGGATGTTTCGAGCAGGAAATCCAGCGTGAACTGGTGAGTGGTTTACAGCCCAGCGCCGTGATTCACGCCGCGGACTGCTACCTACCTGAAACTGCAATCAAGCTTCTCTGCGAACCTGATTTGGGCGACGACCCGGTCTTCGGCCGGATGAATCCTCATGGCATCGAGGATTTTATCGACTCTTCCAAAGTCGAAAAGGCTCGCCGGCAGATTTCTGAGTGTCCCGGTTTGATACTCGTAATCGGAACCGGCGCCTCGCTGATCGCCGGGCGTTGGGACCTGCTTGTATACGCAGACATGGCGCGCTGGGAAATTCAGCAGCGCCAGCGTGCCGGCGCAATTGGGAATCTCGGCTTACACAATGCCGAGGAGCGTGCGTCACTGAAATACAAACGTGCCTTTTTTGTGGACTGGCGCGCCGCAGATCGACTGAAGAAGAGCGTCCTTCAAAACATTGATTATTTGCTCGATACGAACGACTCAAAGATGCCAAAGATGATCAGAGGCGAAGACTTTCTTCGCGGACTGCGTCTCGTTGCCGAGAGGCCTTTTCGTGTCGTTCCATTTTTCGATCCGGGGCCGTGGGGTGGTCAATGGATGAAGGAGGTTTGCGATCTTCCCCCTGATCAGCCGAATTACGCCTGGTGTTTTGATTGCGTTCCCGAAGAGAACAGTCTCCTGCTTGTTTTCGGCGAGGTTGCCGTGGAAGTGCCGTCGATCGATCTCGTGTTTCGCCATCCTCGTGAGCTTCTGGGTGATGCAGTGCACGCCCGTTTTGGCGATGAATTCCCAATTCGGTTCGACTTCCTCGATACGATGCAAGGCGGCAATCTCTCCTTTCAGGTGCATCCATTGACCGAATACATCCAGGAGCATTTTGGAATGCACTACACGCAGGATGAGAGTTACTACCTTCTGGATGCAGCGGAAGATGCGTCGGTCTATCTCGGGGTGAAAGAGAACATCGACCGAGATGAAATGATTGCCGACTTATGGAAAGCTCAAGCTGGAGATTTTGAATTTCTTGCTCAGAAATATGTAAATCAGTGGCCCGCCCGCAAGCACGATCACTTTCTGATTCCTGCCGGCACCCCCCACTGCTCTGGTCGAAACAGCATGGTGCTTGAGATTAGCGCGACTCCATACATCTTTACTTTCAAAATGTGGGACTGGGGACGACTGGGACTCGACGGACTTCCGCGACCAATTCACCTTGAACACGGCATCAACAACATTCAGTGGGATCGGACCACTGGTTGGGTGAAGAAGAATCTGGTGAACAGGATCACTCCTGTGCAACAGGGAGATGGATGGTGCGAGGAGCGAACTGGATTGCACGAGCGCGAATTCATTGAGACGCGTCGCCATTGGTTCACCACGCCTGTTCCTCACGATACGCGTGGCGGAGTTAATGTCCTGAATCTGTGTGAGGGAGAAGAGGCCATCGTAGAGAGTCCCTCTTCCAGCTTTCCGCCGCTGATCGTGCACTACGCAGAGACTTTTATTGTGCCAGCAGCGGTGGGGCCGTACACCATCCGGCCGCACGGTCCGTCGCTGGGAAAAAAGTGCGCAACTATTAAAGCATTCGTCCGAACTGGAGCCTAGCCGCTAATCCAGGCGGAGAACGAGAAAAATGGAATCGACCACCGCTGGATTAGTGCTGCTGATCATCGCTGGAATTGCGAATGCCAGCTTTGCTCTGCCGATGAAGTTCACTCGCAAATGGGCGTGGGAAAATACATGGCTGGTTTTTTCCGCCCTGGCATTGATCGTACTGCCGGTAATTATCACCATTGCGACTGTGCCTGCCCTCGGCTCTGTCTATCGCGAAGCCGGCGCCAAAATCGTGACTGAAGTTGCACTGTTTGGAGCCGGTTGGGGAGTAGCACAGGTGCTCTTTGGCCTTGCGATCGATGCCATTGGAATTGCCCTGGCGTTTTCCATCGTGCTGGGACTCTCCGCCGCCCTCGGCAGCTTGATTCCGTTGATCTGGTTGCACTCGGAAAAAGTTTTCGCTCCGGCAGGCTTTGCCGATATGGGAGGCGTGATTCTGGTGATTGCTGGCGTAAGCGTCTGCGCTATCGCGGGGCGAAGGCGCGAACGCTCGCAAACAATCTCCACTGCTAGGACCTCGAACTCATCATTTGGGCGCGGACTCTCGCTGGCAATCATTAGCGGTATTTGCGCTGCGCTAATGAATTTCGGAGTTGCGTTTGGAGGTCCTCTGATTTCTGCGGCGGCGCGCTACGGTTCCAAGCCGCAGTGGACCATCAATGCAGTATGGCTGCCTCTGATGATGGCGGGAGCAGCGCCTAACCTTATTTATTGCGCTTATCTGACGAAACGAAATCGATCAGCCGGGAACTTCGCGCAGGACGCTACGCGCAGTTACTGGGTGCTGGCACTAGTCATGGCTGTTTTCTGGCTGGGTAGCACGCTGTTGTATGGAATCGCGAGCACGAAGCTGGGAACACTCGGTCCGGCAGTCGGCTGGCCATTGTTTATGTCTCTGATCGTGATTACCGCCAGCCTGCTGGGCGTATTCACTGGCGAGTGGAAAAACAGCGGTGTGAAGCCGCTTGCCATTCAACTGAGTGGCGTTGTGATCTTAGTCGTTGCCGTCGTGATTCTGTCGCGCGCAAGTCTTTACGTTTAGAGGAACCTATTGAGAGCCATCGCTATTGACTTGGGAGGATCGCACGCGACGGTTGCCGCCGTCGAAGAGCGGCGGATCCTCGGATCGAAGGTAATCTCACTGGATTCTTTGCATGGACTCGGCCCGGCATTGCCACTACTCGCGAGTGCAATTCGTGACGTGCTCTCCCGCGCCGGTCGTCAGATTGGCGACTTCTCTGGGCTGGTGATGAGCTTCTGCGGCCTCGCAGACGTCAAGACTGGCCGGGTGGTTTCGACAAACAAAAAATATGATGACGCCGTTCAGATCGATCTCCCGGCATGGTGCAAGCGGGAATTTGGACTCAAATTCCTGATTGAGAACGATGCCCGGATGGCCTTGCTGGGCGAGTGGCATGCGGGCGCGGCGCGCGGCACGAACGACGTGGTAATGATCACGCTCGGAACTGGAATCGGCGGCGCCGCCATGATGAACGGTGAGCTGATTCGCGGCAAACACGTTCAGGGCGGATGTTTGGGCGGGCATCTCCCCGTTTTGTTCACCGGCCGCAGATGCACCTGTGGCGCTATCGGATGCGCCGAAGCCGAAGCTTCGGGCTGGGCATTGCCTTTAATTGTCAGAGAATGGCCTCGGGCTTCCGAGAGCAAGCTTTCCAGAGCGGAAAAGATCAACTTTGAAACTCTGTTCCAATTGGCAGATGAAGGGGACGAAGTCGCGCTGGCGATCCGCGACCGATGCTTATATGTCTGGGCGAGCCTCGCGGTTGGTCTTATTCACGCCTATGACCCGGAGAAAATTGTCATAGGTGGAGGAGTCATGGGAAACGCGAAACTGATCGTGTCCACAATCCAGAGCTATGTTGAGCGGCATTCCTGGACACCCTGGGGGACCGTCCGCCTTGCAGCCGCCGAACTGGGAAACGATGCTGCATTGATGGGTGCAGTTCCATTATTGAACTTGTGCGCGCGATGACTGTATGTCCCTAAACACTTCCAGGGGCGTCACTTTCAGCAAAGTATGTGGTTGACACTTCGAACTGTAATCGATAATAATCGATTGCTTGATTGACTGATCTATTTGCAGTTTCCTTGAGGCTTTGCACCATTCGATCTGCACTGTTTGCAGATCGATCTACAGCTCGGGAGAACCGGATATATGGGCAATCTGCTGATCTTGCAGGGAGGCGGCCCTACTCCCGTGGTGAATGCAACGCTCGCGGGCGCACTTCGAGAGGCTTATGCGAACAGAAAGCAGAAGGTCTTCGGAGCTCGGCGCGGGATGGAAGGTTTGAGCCATGGCGAGGTGGTCGACTTGTCGGGTCTAACCTCAGGTCAGTTGGAGCGCTTGGCGCGAACGCCGGGTGCAGCTTTGGGCTCTTCTCGCGCCAAGCCTTCTACACAACAGCAAATAGGTATTCTGAAGTTGCTGAAGAAGCTCGCGATCAGCGAGATCTTGTTCATTGGCGGCAATGGGACGATGAGAGCCGCCCATCGCCTCAGCCGGTTTTCTCGCGATCAGGGCTATGAACTCAGCCTCATTGGAATTCCCAAAACGGTCGATAATGATATTCTGGGCACCGACCGATGTCCAGGCTATGCCAGCGCAGCGAGATACGTGGCGCAATCTACGCGTGACCTGGGCATGGATGTCCGTTCTCTCCCGCAGCCGGTTTCTATTTTTGAAACTATGGGCAGGAGCGTCGGATGGTTGGCTGCGGCTTCTGCAGCCGGTAAGCGAGATCGAGACGATGCGCCTCATCTCGTTTATCTACCGGAAATTCCTTTCAATGTGGACGAATTTCTCGCTGACCTTGATCGGGTTCTCAGGCGTCAGGAGTGGGCGATTGTGGTGATTTGCGAGGGCATTCGTGATCGAGCAGGCCGGGCAATCTATGAGACCGAAGATGCCTCGCAGGCAGATGCGCTAAAGCGGCCACTGCCGGGAGGTGTCTCGCGTTTTTTGTCCCAGATCGTTACCCGCGAACTGAAGATCCGCTGCCGCGATGAGAAGCCCGGGTTGATCGGGAGAGCCTCCATGTTTCACCTCGCAACGCAGGACTTGCAAGATGCGGATTTCGTCGGTGCTGAGGGCGTGCGCGCGTTACGTGCCGGACACAGAGCGAGCATGATCGCACTCAAGCCCCTGCAGAGAGGAAGCAAGCCTTCCTCCGATTTAGTTCCGCTCGAGTCGATTGCTTGTGCCGATCGAACCATTCCCGAAAGTTGGCTTTGCGATGACGATGTGCCGGTTAACAGCAAATTCCTCGAATACGTTCGCCCTCTGATCGGAGATCTCCTAGAGTACGAGTTCTCCGTGAGTGATCGGGAGCTTTATGCAGACGCTTGAGTTGCGCAAGACAAAGACGAAATCATTAGCGGTCGGCGTAGTGATCCTCGGGCGCAAGCGCCCGGGTTTCGACCAGGACTGGAACCGGGCGGTAACTCGTCGCGCAATCACCGCGATGGAAGAATTAGGCGTGGAATCGATTGGTCCGGATTCACCCGTCGTAGACGATGCGTCTCTCTCGCAAGCACTGCGCGGAATTCGCGAGCGAGGCTGTGATGTGCTCGTGATGCTGCAACCTTCGATGGGAAATGGCCAGCTCTCGCTTACGCTTGCACAGAAGTGGCCCGGCCCGATCGTGCTGTGGGCGACGCCTGAACGACCTGGAGATGGCAAGGTCAGCTCGTGTTCGTTAGTGGGACAGCATCTATGGGCGTCGAATCTCAGGCAGGCTGGACATCCATTCGAGTTTGTCTACGGTGATCCGGATGAGGAATCGGTACGCCGTGAACTAGTGCGCGCTATTCGCCTTTCGCGCACCGCGTTGAAATTGAAAGGTTCCAAAGTGGGAATGATCGGCGGCCACGCGCCCGGCTACATGGATTTCGCCATGGATCCTTTCCTGCTGCGGAAATCGCTGGGAATCCAGCTCCATTCGCTCAGCCTGCCGCAGTTTATCGATCGCGCCAACGCTATTGAAGCCGGCAGAGTTCGTGAAGATGTCAGGAGTGTGAGGGATCTTGGAGTTCCGTTGTTCGACGTTCAGGAGCAAGACCTCTCGATAAACTCACGGTGCTACTTAGCGATGCTCGATCTGATGAAAGAAGAGGGCCTGGACGCTCTCTCTATTCAGTGCTGGCC
>Ga0075436_100002894_pt1 | contig 11769 bp, 7 predicted proteins | sample RhiMethybrSRZTD5_FD_75303 | JGI IMG/M metagenome (GOLD analysis project Ga0075436, IMG submission 75303) | Populus rhizosphere microbial communities from Tennessee, USA - Rhizosphere MetaG P. TD hybrid SRZTD5 | ecosystem: Host-associated > Plants > Roots > Rhizosphere > Soil | place: USA... | reverse complement strand
CGAGATTCGTCATCACGGCGGCATCTCACCCGCCTGGCCGATCAATTATGACGAGTTGGAGCCTTATTATACGGAGGCCGAACATCTTTATCAGGTTCACGGCAATCGCGGCGAGGATCCGACCGAGCCATGGGCCAGCGCGCCATATAAGCATCCGGCTGTCAGCCACGAGCAACGCATTCAGCATCTGCACGACGATCTCCAACGCGCCGGACTTACGCCATTTCACGTACCACTAGGGATTCGCCTTGATGAGGAGAACCCGCGGAAGAGCCTGTGCATTCGCTGTAACACCTGCGACGGTCATCCGTGTTTGATCGGCGCAAAGTCTGACGCCCAAACCATCTGCGTCGATCCCGCACTAGAACATCAAAACGTGTCGCTGATAACCAACGCCAAGGTGCTGCGGCTCGATACAAACGGTAACGCGCGCGAAGTCAGCAAAGTGATCGTGGATCGAAATGGCGTGCGCGAAATGTACTCGGGCGACATCGTCGTCGTCTCCTGCGGTGCAGTTAATTCCGCGGCGCTGTTGTTGCGCTCGGCTAACGACAGTCACCCAAACGGACTCGCCAACGGTTCCGACATTGTTGGTCGTCACTACATGGGCCACATCAATTCAGTGCTCATGGCCCTCTCGAAATGTCCTAATCCAACCATTTTCCAAAAGACACTCGCAGTCAACGACTTCTATTTCGCTTCCCGCGAATGGGACTACCCGATGGGCCACATCTCTTTCGTCGGCAAATTTGACGCCGACACTTTAAAGGCCGGCGCGCCGGCGATTGCTCCGGGCTGGACACTCGATCTGATGGCCAAACACTCGCTCGACTTCTGGCTGACTTCCGAAGATCTACCCGACGCCGACAATCGTGTGACTGTCGATCGCGATGGCCAGATTTGCGTCAGTTACAAACTGAACAACGTAGAAGGTCACGATCGTCTGAAAGCGCAGTTGCAGAAAGCGATGAAGAAGACCAACTGCGACGTTCACGGTCACGATTGTCACCAGGGATTGTTCGCACGGAATCTTTACGTCGGTCAGCGCCTGCCGTTGGCGGCAGTTGCGCACCAGAACGGCACGGTCCGCTTTGGTAACGACCCGAAGACGTCTGGTCTCGATCGCAACTGCAAAGCTCATGAGCTCGACAATCTCTACGTGGTTGATGCGAGCTTCTTCCCATCGAGCGGCGCTGTCAATCCGGCGCTCACGATTATGGCCAACGCGTTGCGCGTAGGCGATCACCTGTTGGAGCGAATGAGATGAACCGGACCAGGATCACTCTTCTCGGCTTACTGCTTGCGCTGGGCACTTTCGCGCAAACGATCACTGCCCAGTTCCTGCCGACGGACGCGCGTGCACTTAGCAGCACGCGCGTCCCCCTCCTTAGCTCCGTCGCTGAGAAACCAGCGACTGTTCCGCTGGTCGAGCAGGTCGGCGCAATCGGTATGACAGTTTCGGACATGGACCGGTCAGTCGATTTCTATTCGCGAGTGCTTTCGTTCGAGAAGGTTTCGGACGTTGAAGTGACGGGCGAGGATTACGAACGTTTACAGGGTGTGTTTGGTTTGCGGATGCGCGTCGTGCGCCTGCGGTTGGGTGATGAGTTCATTGAATTGACTGAATATCTCGCGCCCAGGGGCCGGCCCATTCCCGTCGATTCACGCAGCAACGATCGTTGGTTTCAGCATATCGCGATCATCACGAGCGACATGGACAAGGCTTATGCGCTATTGCGGCAAAACAAAGTCGAACATGCCTCGACTGGCCCGCAGCGTTTGCCTGATTGGAACAAGAACGCGGGTGGGATCAAAGCCTTCTACTTTCGCGATCCGGACAAGCACTGGCTGGAAATTCTTCAGTTCCCTGCTGACAAGGGCGACGCGAAGTGGCAGCGGAAAGACAGGCTTTTCCTGGGAATCGATCACACGGCGATCGTCGTCAGCGATACGGAAGCGAGTTTGAAGTTTTATCGAGATGCGCTTGGGCTGCACATCGCGGGCACGAGTGAGAACTACGGTACGGAGCAGGAGCATCTCAACAACGTCTTCGGCGCAAGGTTGCGCATTACGAGTCTTCGGGCCGGCAGCGGGGGGCCAGGCATCGAATTTCTCGAATACCTTGCGCCGCGTGACGGGCGGCCGGTTCCATCTGATGCGCGTGCGCCGGATCTACTGCACTGGCAAACGACTCTAATCGTTAATACAGCCGAACTGTTTGCGAAGCGATTGCTGGCGGACAACTCTCGCTTCGTTTCGTCCGGTGTCGTTGCCCTCAACGATAAGAGTTTGGGTTTTAGCAAAGGCCTGCTGGCGAAAGATCCCGACGGCCACGTGATGGCCCTGATCGAGAGATAAAGTCATGAATGCCCGGCCGCTCTTCATTCCAGTTGTGCTCGGCACGGTACGCAGAGGGCGCGCCAGTGAAAACGTAGCGAAGTTTGTCTTCGAACAGGTGAAACAACGTGAAGGCGTTGAAACGGAACTGATCGATATCTGCGACTTGAAATTTCCGGGAGACGATGCGGGCGAGCAGATCAAGCAGCAAGCATTCTCGGCAACCTGCGAACGCGCGGATGGCCTGGTCGTGGTAGTGCCCGAATATAACCACGGCTATCCCGGCATGCTCAAACACGTGCTCGATTCCAATCTGAAGGAATACATCCACAAAGCAGTTGGTGTTTGTGGTGTTTCGGCAGGCGGCTTCGGCGGCACTCGTGTGATCCAGAGTTTGTTACCGGTGCTGCGCGAGCTCGGGCTCGTCACGATTTTTTGGGACGGAAACTTCTCAGGCGCACAAGCGCTCTTCGACGACGCGGGAAATATGAAAGAGCGCGAGACGCATGAGAGGCGTATCGACAAGTTTCTCGGCGAACTAATCTGGATGAGCAAGGTTTTGCGTTATGGACGACAAAACGTTTCGATTTAATTGCCCCGATTGCGGCGCTGAGATGAATCATCACGCGACGAAAGTCGATTACCGCAGGGAAATTCCTGAACTGCGGGAAGTGCATACGTGTCCTGACTGCGGGCGAACTGAACTACGACCAGCGGAGTGTTTATGACTGCGGAAGAGCGACGATTAGAAGCAGCACGAAAACGCACCAGGCACTGGAAGCGTTGGGGACCGTATCTCAGCGAACGCGCCTGGGGCACGGTGCGTGAAGATTACAGTCCTTACGGTTCAGCCTGGGATTATTTCCCGCACGATCACGCGCGGTCGCGCGCCTATCGTTGGAACGAAGACGGAATCGCCGGCATTTCCGACCGGCATCAAAACATCTGTTTCGCCATTGCACTCTGGAACGGCCGCGACCCGATCTTGAAAGAACGCCTCTTCGGTTTGACGGGCAATGAAGGTAATCACGGCGAAGACGTCAAGGAATACTACTTTTACCTCGACTCAACTCCGACTCACTCGTACATGAAGTATCTCTACAAGTATTCGCAAGCAGAGTTTCCGTACGGCCAGTTAGTAGCGGAGAACCGGCAACGAGGAAAACTGGCGCCGGAGTTTGAACTGATCGACACCGGCATCTTCGACGATGACCGTTACTTCGACGTCGTTGTTGAATACGCGAAGGCTGATGTCGACGATATTCTCGTACGCGTCACAGTCACGAACCACGGGCCGGAAGAAGCCTCGTTGAATCTGCTGCCGACGATTTGGTTTCGCAATACGTGGTCCTGGCACCAGAATGGAACGGCGAAGCCATCGTTACGCAGGACGAACGAAGGGGTCATTGAGCTTAACCACGCCGGTGTAGGCAAGCGATGGTTGTACTGTGACAGTGCGTCTGAGTTGCTCTTTACTGAAAACGATACCAACACTCAGCGGCTCTTCAATTTCACGAATGGTTCGCACTACTTCAAAGACGGCATCCACGAATACATCGTTCACGGCAACCAGCAGGCGGTGAATCCCGAACAAGAGGGTACGAAAGCCGCGGCAAACTACAAACTAACGATTGCTCCCGGCGCGACTGCAACGATCCGCTTGCGCCTAACAAATGCGCAGTTGGACCACCGAACCGCCTTCGCACAGTTTGACCAGACGTTCGTCGATCGACTTCGCGAAGCAGACGAGTTCTACGAAACTGTCATTCCCAAACATCTTTCCGAGGATGCGCGACTGGTGATGCGCCAGGCGTTCGCCGGCATGCTCTGGTCCAAGCAGTTCTATCACTACGTGATCGAGCAGTGGCTTGATGGTGACCGGGCGGCGCCGAAGCCTCCGGCGGAACGGGTAAACGGTCGTAACCACGAGTGGAAGCACCTCTATAACGCCGACGTCATCTCGATGCCCGATAAGTGGGAATATCCGTGGTACGCGGCATGGGACCTCGCGTTTCATTGCGTGCCGCTGGCGCTGGTTGATTCAGAGTTCGCAAAGGAACAACTCATCTTGATGTTGCGCGAGTGGTACATGCATCCCAACGGCCAGCTACCGGCCTATGAGTGGGCGTTCGGCGATGTGAATCCTCCGGTTCACGCGTGGGCCGCATGGCGCGTTTACAAGATTGAGAAGAAGCGACGCGGCGTCGGCGACACCGTTTTTCTTAAGCGTGTCTTTCAAAAATTGCTCTTGAACTTCACCTGGTGGGTCAATCGCAAAGATGCCGACGGCATGAACATCTTCCAGGGTGGCTTTCTCGGTCTCGATAACATCGGCGTTTTCGATCGCAGCGCGCCACTGCCGACCGGCGGCCATATCGCTCAATCCGATGGCACGAGTTGGATGGCGATGTACGCGTTGAATCTCCTGGCGATCGCGATGGAGCTCGCGAAGGAAGATTCTTCCTACGAAGATGTGGCCAGCAAGTTCTGGGAGCACTTTCTCTACATCGCACACGCGATGAACAACCGTGGCGACGATGAGATCAGATTGTGGGACCAGCAGGACGGATTCTTTTACGACGTGCTGCATCTGCCCGAGGGCAAACCGTTTCCGATGAAGGTCCGCTCGATGGTGGGTTTGATTCCACTGTTTGCAGTCGAGACCCTCGAGCCGGAGCTGCTTGATCGTCTGCCGGACTTCAAACGGCGCATGGAATGGTTTATTCAAAACCGGCCCGACCTGACGGCGAACGTCGCCTGCATGCGCACGCCGGGAAATGCCGAACGGCGTTTGCTGTCGATCGTCAGCCAGGATCAACTGCGCAGTGTGTTGCGCTTCATGCTCGACGAGAACGAGTTCCTTTCGCCATACGGCATTCGCGCGATCTCGCGTTTTCACAGAGACCGGCCGTACACGTTGCAAGTAAACGGCACGGTGCATCGCGTGGATTATGAGCCGGCGGAATCAAGCACAGGCTTGTTTGGCGGCAATTCAAACTGGCGTGGCCCAATCTGGTTTCCGTTGAACTATCTGCTGGTCGAGGCGCTACAGAAGTTTCACCATTATTTCGGCGAAGACTTCAAAGTCGAGTGCCCGGTTGGTTCGGGCCACATGCTAACGCTTTGGGAAGTTGCCGCTGAGATCTCCAAACGTCTCTCACGCATCTTTCTGAAAGATGCTGACCAGCGACGGCCAGTCTTCGGCGCTACCGCGAAATTCCAGACTGATCCTAACTGGCGTGACCTGGTTCCCTTCCACGAATACTTCCACGGCGATAATGGTTCAGGCGTAGGCGCGAGCCACCAAACAGGTTGGACCGGCCTGGTCGCGAAGCTGCTCCAGCAAAGTGGCGAATGAATTTGTAAGGAATCACGGCGCGGAACGACTCATGATTGTTCTAGCGAACTCCACCAAAAGGACGCAGCAACATGAGAGATCGATGGGCAGTGATATTAGCGGGCGGCGACGGAACGCGTTTGCAATCGATGACGCGCGCGATCACCGGTGACAATCGACCTAAACAATTCGTTCCGATTATCGGCGGCAGCACGCTGCTCAACCAGACCAGGCGCAGAGTCGCCGCATCGATTGAGCCCAGCCGCACGATAATCGTAGTCACGCAGAAGCATCGCCGGTTTTATGAACCACTCGATCACGAAGTCTCCCGGGATCTCCTGCTCGAACAACCAGTGAACAAGGGAACGGCGCCGGCGATTCTTTATGCCCTGCTGCGCGTCGCCGCGAAATCGCCAGAGGCGATCGTGGCGCTGTTCCCTTCAGACCACTTCTTCGCTGACGACGAGCAATTCATGTCGCACATCGACGTTGCGCTTGATGCCGCGGAGGTGCAACCCGACACGGTGATGCTCCTGGGAATCACGCCGACCGCGCCAGAAACGGAATACGGGTGGATTGAACCGGAACCCTCGATACTCGCCAGCGCACAAAAATCGATTACGCGCGTGAGAAAGTTTTGGGAAAAACCGGGCTTGAGTCTGGCAACTTCGCTGATGGAGCGTGGCTGTTTGTGGAACAGTTTTGTCATGGTCGGATCCGTTGAAGCATTACTGAAACTGACCCGCGCAGCAATGCCGCAGTTGTACGCCGAATTCGCAGCAGTCACGCCGGTGTTCGAAACCGCTAACGAGCACAAAGCCCTTGCCGAACTTTATTCGCACATCGACGATTCCAACTTTTCTCATCAGGTGCTCGCAGCGCGGCCGGAACATCTGATGGTGATGAGAGTTGGAGACGTCGGCTGGAGCGACCTCGGTGAACCTAATCGCGTGTTATCAACTCTCGCCCGCATCGGAGTGCAATCAGAATTCGCAATCGCCAGCTAAAGGAATCATCATCATGAAAGCAATCGCAGTTAAACCCGGAAAACCAAACACAGTCCACTTGGCGGAATTGCCCGCGCCGAACGTTAGTGACGTCGCAAATGGACGCGGTGTACTCGTGCGCGTGTTGCGCGTCGGTGTGGATGGAACAGATAAAGAGATTAACGCTGCCGAGTACGGTCAGGCGCCACCGGGTTACGACTTCCTGATCATCGGTCACGAAAGTTTTGGACAGGTTGAAGCGGTTGGACCAAACGTTACCGAGGTCAGGCCGGGCGATTACGTCGTGGCGACTGTGCGCCGCCCTGGTTCAAGTCTCTACGACGTCATCGGCACCAACGATATGACGACGGACGACACCTACTTCGAGCGTGGCATCAACCTGCGTCACGGTTACATGAGTGAGTACTACGTCGACGATGCAGAGTTTATTGTGAAGATACCGCAAGGTCTTAAACAGGTCGGCGTGCTGCTTGAACCCACGACCGTCGTCGAGAAAGGGATTACCCAGGCCTACGAGATTCAACGCCGGCTCAGAGTGTGGAAACCGAAACGCGCAGCGGTGATGGGCGCGGGAACGATTGGTCTGCTTGCAACTCTTGTCCTGCGTCTCAAGGGTTTGCAAGTGACAACGTTTGGTAAGACACCAAAACCTTATCTGAATTCCGATCTGATCGAGGCGATTGGCGCGACTTATCAATCGACTGACGAATTGTCGATTCTCGACGGCGCCAAGAAGTACGGACCGTTTGACATCATTTTTGAAGCCACCGGTTTTTCGCCAGTCGTTTTCGACAGCATGCAGGCGTTAGGAAAGAACGGCGTGCTGGTTTTATCGAGTGTCACGGGCGGCGATCGCAAGGTCGAGGTCCCCGCGGACAAGATCAATCTTGAGTTTGTGCTGGGCAACAAAGTGATGGTCGGGACCGTGAATGCAAATCGCGAATACTTTGAGTTGGGCGTTAAGGACCTCGCGCAGGCAGAAGCCGAGTATCCAGGCTGGCTGTCGCGTTTACTGACGCATCCGGTTCGCGGTCTGGAAAACTATCAGGAGTTATTTGCAAAGCTTACTAACCCTAATGGCGCGATCAAAGTGTTCTGCGAAGTAGCACCGTTGTGAGGTCTGCCATGATTCATTTTGACGAGAACACTGTGCGCGATTTGAATTCGGCCATTTCACGCGAATGGCTCGAGACCAACGGCATTGGTGGGTTTTCCTCTTCGACTATCGTCGGGCTGAACACGCGCCGTTATCACGGCTTACTTACTGCCGCAACGAAACCGCCAGTCGGTCGTTTTGTTCTCCTGTCGAAGCTCGAAGAGACGCTCGTGATCGACGGCCGCCGTTATGATTTGTCGGCGAATCAATATCCGGACGCGATTCATCCGCGCGGGTTCGATCATCAAACTAGTTTCCGTCTCGATCCGTTTCCAACTTTTACTTACGAGATTGAAGATCTGCGCTTAGCGAAATCCGTATTCATGGTGCGGGGCGAGAACACCACCGTCGTGCAGTACGAGCTCAGCGGCTACAAGCAGGCTGAGTTCAGACTCGAACTCCGTCCTCTCACAGCGTTCCGCGATTACCACAGTACGACACATGAAAACGCCGCCCTCAATCCACAGGTTGAAACCGAACATGGTCAGGTCACCTTCAAACCCTACGCAGATCTCCCGGCCCTTCACCTCGCTCACGATCCAGCGCAGGTAGATTCGAATGGCTATTGGTATCGCAACTTCCAGTACGCGGTTGAGCAGGAACGCGGCTTGGATTTCGCGGAAGATCTATTTAGTCCGTGTATGCTCACGTTCGATCTGAATACCAAACCAAACGTCAGTATTGTCGCCTCAACTGAACGACGTGACGCCGGCAGCGCTGACGCTTACCGCAAAGCTGAAGGCGCACGACGCTCAAACAAAACTGATCTGTTTACGTCGTTAACTTCCGCTGCTGATCAATTCATTGTTGCTCGTGCACGTGGCGAAACAGTGATCGCAGGTTATCACTGGTTTGCCGATTGGGGCCGCGACACAATGATCGCGTTGCCTGGTCTGACGCTCGTTAACGGACGATTCGACGTTGCCAAAGACATCCTTACGGAATTTGCAGCGCATGTAGATCAGGGCATGTTGCCGAACCGATTTCCTGATGCCGGCGAAACTCCTGAATACAACACAGTCGATGCGACGCTGTGGTTCTTCGAGGCCGTGCGCTCGTTGTTGCATTACACGAATGATTATGAGTTTGTACGAACGAATCTTTATGCCGTGCTCAAGGACATTCTTGAGTGGCACAGAAGAGGCACGCGTTATCGAATCCATGTCGACAATGATGGATTGCTGTCGTCGGGCGAGCCGGGCGTGCAGTTGACGTGGATGGACGCAAAGGTTGGCGATTGGGTGGTGACGCCGCGTCATGGAAAGCCGGTGGAGATTCAGGCACTTTGGTATAACGCTTTGCGTGTCATGGAAGATCTGGCGGCGCGATTCGATGAACCAAACATCGCTTGGGATTACGGTGCGTTGGCGGACAAGGCGCGCGTGAGTTTCAATGATCTGTTCTGGAATGAGGAAGCCGGTTGTCTTTACGATGTGATCGATAGCGAGAGACGAGACGCGTCGATCCGGCCGAACCAGGTGATCGCTATCAGTCTCACGCACACAATGGTTTCAAAGCAGTGCGCGCGGAGTATTCTGAATGTGGTCGAACGTGAACTATTGACGTCGCGTGGTCTACGCACGCTCTCGACGGCGGATCCCAACTACATTGGGCGTTACGAAGGTGGTCCAGGAAGTCGCGATGGAGCTTATCATCAAGGGACGGTCTGGCCCTGGTTAATCGGTCCATACATCACCGCATATGTGAAAACCTTTGGCAGGAAAGCAGGTCGTAAATTCGCGACGACGTGGCTCGCGAATTTCGAGCAGCACTTGCAGGAAGCTTGTCTTGGTCAAGTTTCCGAAATCTTCGATGGCGATGCTCCGCACGCACCTCGCGGCTGCGTGGCCCAAGCCTGGAGCGTGGCCGAGTTGCTTCGTGCCCTCGTCGAGGATGCAAGCCAACCGCAAAGTACGGCCACGGCTGCTTGAGACGCAAATCGGGTTTGTTGCTGTCAATAATGATATAAAAGGCAGAACAATCTCAGGCCTACAAGCCGGAAAGCAAAAGTATGAACCCGACTTCTATTGCTATTTCGTTTCTCCTCCTAAGTATGGGATCGCTAAATGTGGCGGCTCAATCCGCGGGCGAAATCAAAGACAGGAACTGGCAGAGCAATCCAAAGATCATTGCCATTCGCAGAATGGTCAATTCAGCCAATGCCGAGGTCAGGAATGGTGTGCTCAAGACGGAGCACCGAGTTTGTAACACAGGCTGGTTTAGTCGACTCCGAATAGCCCGCGACTCAAAAGGAACCGTGAGGTGGTACCAGCATTATCAGGAAGGGGAAGACTCATCCTGGGACAACAATTATTACTACGACGACGCGGGTCGTTTGCGTTTTGTGCTCATGACCTCTTACGCCATCAACGGCACACGAGAACAACATCGCGCCTATTTCGATGAAAGCGGCCATCTGCTCTACCATGGTCGCCATCTCCTCAAGGGAACCGGATACTTCGGCCCTCCAGTCGAAGATCTTCAGGAACTGGTACACATGGATCCCAAAAAGGATTTTGCCGAAGCAGCCGAAGGATGCAAAGAGGTAAAGCGAACTCGCAAAGCGTCTCCCAAAAACTAGAGGCGTCGTTAAACGCTCACCGCGAGCTTAGTGGCCTTGCCTTGACTTCGCGACTCACGTGAAACAAGATCCCTTCACGCTTAAAGATGGCTTATCCAGTTCAAGTGTGGAAAAGAGCTAACTCATTTTAATTCTGCGGAGCTATCGCTCGGACCTCGTTTCCATGCTTCTCAGTTGTTGTCCGCTTAACTGAAGAAACGTTCATTCAGTTTATCGAGCAGCGGCGGAAAGAAATCAATGCTGCGTGCCGGGTCATCTGGCAAAAAACCCCGACCACACTCTCCTTCGGAAGACGCGGCGAAGCGCACGCGAACGGAGCAGGCACTGCGGAATATTGAGGAGCGGTGGCGATCCGTGTTCGAGAATTCGGCGATCGGCGTTGCGCTCGCCGATCTGAATGGCCGTCTGCTAGTCGTAAATCCCACCTACCAGAAAATGCTGGGCTACACGGAGAAGGAATTCCAGAATCTTTCATTTCTCGACTTTACTCATGAGGACTACGTCGAGCCTTGCGAACTGCTCGCTGCGGAACTGGTGGAAGGGAAACGAAACCAGTTTCAAGTCGAGAAGCAGTACCGCCGTAAGGATGGTAATCCTATCTGGGTAAGAGACAACATCTCATTAGTCCCGGGCACCGAGACCATACCGCGATTTATCATGGCCCTCTCGGAGGACATCACCGAGCGAAAACTGGCAGAAGAAGCACTACAACAAAGCGAGGAAAGAATCCGTCTGATTCTCGACTCCTCTGCGGAAGGAATCTTCGGTTGCGATCCTCATGGCACCTGCCTCTTCTGCAATCAGACAGCAGTTCGCTTGCTCGGGTACGAGGAACCCGTCGAATTGCTGGGCCAGAACATGCACACGCTGGAACACCATACTCGCCCGGACGGAACTCCATTTCCGATCGACGAATGTCCTATTTATATAGGTTTCCATGAGAACCGTGGCGTCCATATTGACGACGACATTTTTTGGAGAAAGGACGGCACCAGTTTCCCGGTAGAGTATTGGTCTCATCCGATGATTCGCGACGGCAAAACGGTCGGCGCCGTCATCACCTTCTTCGACATCACTGAACGGAAAAAAGCGGAAGCAGCACTGCGGAAGAGCGAGGAAAGGCAACACAGCCTGCTCGAGATCAACAATGCAATCATAAACAACCTCACTCAGGAAGCGCTTTTCTCTTCGGCCTACGAAGCTATTCGTAGTGTCGTCTCCTTCGACCGGGCTGCCTTCCTTCTGTATCAGCCCGAAAAGGAAACTTTGCAGCTCCTCTCAATGGAGAGTGACGCTGTCTCTGAATTCTTTGAATTGGGGAAGGAATACGATCTGCGAGAGACGCGCATTT